>WNGL01009519.1_pt1 | contig 11274 bp, 7 predicted proteins | sample 5400591 | NCBI WGS metagenome assembly WNGL01 (sample SAMN13153377, study PRJNA577476) | soil metagenome | isolation source: 80 cm soil or saprolite under Garry oak tree replicate 1 | place: USA:California | collected 2016-06-15
CGCGGCTCCAGTGCCCTGCATGCGGTTGGCGATTCCTATCTCCTGTTGGTCCGCCCTTCGCCTCAGGCGGCCACCATCGAACTCCGGTTCCAGTTCCGCTACGCTCCCGCTTGCCCGCCGCGTTCGCTCACACTCGATGCGGAAACGCTCTGGTTCCAAGCCTGCACCTCCACCCCGGCGCCCGCCCATGCGCGACATAAGATCGAGACCGCGGACGTTCAACGTGCCCTGGCCGCTTCCGGTTCCGCACGGTTCAATCAACTGCGTCAGCAACTGATGGATCAATCCCATTGTTCGCGCCGTACCGCTCAGCTCGCCATTCAGCGCGCCTGTCAGGAAGGTTCTATCGTGCAAGACAACGGGCAATACCGTTTGCCCCTGGGACCCAGTTCGCTGCGGGTCGCGCCGCAGTGAAAGCTGCCTGCAGCTCATGCAGGCCCGAGGGCTGAGGCGAGGATCCGAATACGGCTCTCCCGTCCAGTCCAATCCCCCCGCCGGACTCGAAACTCCGGCGGGATTCTCCCCTTGGTCTACCCAGCCGGATCGGTTTCTGAGCCGAAGCCCCTCGGACATCAATGCGAACGTCCGCCCGGCGTTCTTTGCCGGGCGCTCCGCTTCGACTTCCCAACAGGGATACATCTACTTCTGCCTACACAAGCTTGTATCCCTATCCCGCCGTTCGACTCTTTCCCTCGTTTATCGTGATCGCCTCGTCATCAATTATCTCGATCATGCTCAATCGAGCGTGAATTGGTGAACAAGCCGGCGTCCTTCCAATCGCCCGGAGTGTTGTTGGCGCCGAGTGGCGCAAACTCGACGTCGAAGATCCGCGCATTGGAAACCGGGCTCAGCTTGAGGACGAGCTCCGTGCTTTTGCCGGCATCGATGCTGATGATCACAGGCTTCGATAGCGGTGACTTCGCACGGTTGGTGCCCGCGACCTGAAAACCGCTGGACAACACAACGGCCGGATTGTTACCGCAGTTGTCGTGGACGTAATGCGCCAGCTTGACTAACAGGTCGACGACGGTAGCCCGCTTGTTTTGCTTGTGAGCCGTCGAGGCGGTTCCTCCTTGAACCTGCGCCGCGACAGCAGCGCTCAGGTCATCGACGGCAGTTGCCAGCGCCTTCAAATCCACGGGTGGATTTGGGAAATTCGCGTTATCGGTCATTTCCTTAACAACGGCGCTGGCGGTTGTAACAAGTTGTTGGTCGGCCATGTTTCTGAAGCCGGCCAAAGGTCGAACGTGGGGACTCATACTTACCTCCTGGTTGGTTGATGGTTCGGGAACAGACCCGCCGGCACCGCGCCGGCGGTTTTCTCTGCGGCAGAGATGATTAATTCGGCCGCGAAGAAACTCGTGGGGAAGGCGGAAACAATCGTGTCCGCCATGGAGAAATCGATTTCCGTCGCGGAGATGACCGTCTCCACAACGGACATCGTTGCTTCGTACGTGCAAATGATCGAATGCGGTCCAGAGATGACCGTGTACGTCCCATCAATAGCCAATACGCGTTCATAAATGACCGCCTTCGCCTCTGAAATGGATATTTGCAAGGCGGAAATAATCGCGTCAGCTCTACAAACAGTCGTTTCCAACTCGGAAATAATCATTTCGGGGGAGCCGTCCGGAACTCGATCATTCGCTGGGTCTTGAGGGTCGCCGGAAATAAGCGTTTCCGTTATGGAAACGATTGTTTGCATCTCGGAATCGACTATTTGCGCACGGGAAGTGATCGCCGGTGTTCCGGGAATAATCGTTTCGATGGCGGAGATGATCGACTCCTTGACTCCTTTGATTGCCCATGGAATAGAAATACTTCGTCCGCAATCGTCAACGATTGCGGATGACGTGGAGATAATCGCGAACGGACTGGAGTTGATCGTCACAATGATTTCGTCGAAAGGGAAGACGGGAGGAAAGGAGGCAGGCAAACCAGGTGTGTTTGATGTGAAGCTATCAGCGGGTTTGGTTTGGATTGTCGTCTTCCCTTTCATGCCTCCGCATAGGGCACCCCGCGTTCCATTTCTAACGCGATAGGCCTTCCTGATTTTTCAACGGTTTGCGTGAACGCAATCTGCGCCGACCTCGCAGGGCCGCGTTTTCCACAACGCGATATCGCGTCGTCACATCCTCTCTTTTCAATTGACACAATGTAGGGGTCGATCTATACTTTGTGCACTTCTCAAAAAGTCAGCTGGGGACAAAAAATGAAAGAAGATGTTTTGGGACAATTCGAACAACTCATACTCACCGCGGTGTTATCGCTTGGTGAGGACGCTTACGGTCCGAAGATCCATGAAAAGGTGATCGAGCTGGCCGAAAGGCAAGTTTCGATCGGATCGGTCTATATCACGCTGGACCGTTTGGAAGACAAAGGACACCTCGCTTCGAAGCCGGGCCGTCCGCCGCAATGGGGCGGACAGGCCAGACGCTATTACCGGTTGCGCGCTGCCGGCCAGCGGGCATTACGGCAGGCGTTTGAAACTTCGAGGCGGCTGCAACAAACCGCCGGACTCTTATGGGAATTTAAGACATGAATCAGATTCGATCACAGAAGGTAGCCCCGCCTCGATGGATCGAAGCAATTGTGAAGTGGCTGATGCCACGCTCTGCTGCGGCTCGATTGGAAGACTTGAAGGATTACAACCTTCCCGCTCTGCAACTGGCTTGGAAGGCGGCCGGTACCATTTCGGCCTCGAACCTGACCTGGACACGACGTGCCTTTAACTTCGAGCGCGTGCTCGCTGAAGCGTCCGTGCTCTCCATTCCCTTCTGGGGGACGCCCCTGCTGCCGGCCGTTGCCGTTGTCACGTCTGCAGTCGCGGTCTTGCGGCTGCGTGACGCTTTCATCTATCCCGGAGAAGGCACACCCGCCGAGGCCACGGCCGATGCGCTGGTATCGGCGTCGGCCATCGTGGCCTCGCAGCTTCTGCTCTGGCTCTCCGCACCATCGTTGATGATGGAGCCTGCGCTGCTGGTGCGCGGGACCGTCATCGGGATTCTGAGCGTCTCGTTATTACGAGCCTACTTTCACCTGAAAACTCCGCAATACGATCCGGACCGGCAACGCGCCATCCGGCAGTTCAGATCGACATGGCGAATCATGGCGATGTGGATTATCGCCTGCATCACGCTGATGTTGTCGAGTATTACGGCTGTCCCCGTCGGCCCCGTCCAGGAGTTTCTGTTGGGCTACTGCCCCATCATCTCCTTCTTCGTCGCGTTGAAGCTCCAGTCCAATACGCTTGGAGGAATTCTGAGAAGGAATGACCCGATCACCATCTTTACCGATCCTGTCGAGCAGGAGTTGACCGCGAAGAAAAACGCGTTGTGGCAACGATCCGACATTGTGCTGTCTCAATGTTTTGAAATTGTGTTCTTCATACTGCTGGCGTTTCCGTTCATCAGCGCCGTCTGGCGCTGGTTTGATGGCAGCGCGGCCGATGTCGACTGGCCTCAGGTGGCCACCAACTTTGCGGCGCTCCTGACGCTCGCTTATCTCTGGACACAAATCAAAAAACTGAATAAAGAAGCGCTGCGTCAGATCGACGAGGCGTTAGCCGCCCGGCGCGAAGAAGCGGCATTGGGTTAGGGCTGCCATTCCCCTCCTCGCAGAGGAGGGGAATTTAAAAGTCATGGGCACCCTTCAACACAATTTCATCGGCGACAGTCCCGCGATCGCGAAAGCCCTCCAGTTCGCCGGGAAAGCTGCGCGGTCCAGCGCGCCGGTTTTGATTCAGGGAGAAAGCGGCACCGGGAAAGGCATCCTCGCCCGGGTCATCCATCAGAACGGGCCGCGTCGCCAGCATCGTTGCGTCGCCGTCAATTGCGCCACATTGACGGGCGAGCTGCTGGTCAGCGAGTTGTTCGGCCACGAAAGAGGCTCATTCACGGGCGCAGACCGGCAGAAGCTCGGAAAGTTCGAACTTGCCGACAAGGGAACGCTGTTCCTCGACGAGATCGGTGAGATGCATACTTCCGTTCAACCGAAACTGTTGCGCGCGCTGGAAGAAGGAGAAATCGACAGGCTTGGGGGCCGCGACTCCATTGTCGTGAATGTCCGGGTGATTGCGGCAACGAATCGGGATCTCAAGTCCGCGTGCAAGCGGGGCGAATTCCGCCGGGATCTGTATTACCGGCTCAATGTCCTCCCGATCACCATTCCTCCCTTGAGAGACCGGCGCGAAGACATTCCGGCATTAATCCAGTACTTCATCTCCAAGTTTGGCGATGAAACAGAACCTCCCGTAACCGGCATTTCCCCGGAAGCTGAGGCCATGCTCCGCCGCTACGATTGGCCTGGAAATGTGCGTGAGCTTCGGAACGTGATTCACCGCGCCATCCTGTTGGGTTCGGGCGGGATCATACGCGTTGAAGATTTGGAAGGCTCGCTGGAACCGGATGGCGATCCGCTCCTCGACGAGAAAACCCTGGATGGTGCGGTACTCAAGGCAATGCGCCGGTGCCTCCTCGAAGCCTACGAGGAAGCCCAGGGAAACCGAGAAAAGATGGGCCGAATTATCGGCCGGCATCCAAACAACATCCCACGCCTGCTGGAGAAATTCGGCCTGGGTCATCTCAAGAATGAGGCGAAAGGGCAAGGATGTAATGCGCCGTCGCCTTGGGAGAAGAATCGATGAAAGTTTGGCGTAAACGGATTATTCGCTTTTCGTTTCGCGACAACCCATCCTCGCCAGTGTTCGCGCATACATTGCTGGCGATGTCGTTATTGGGAGGCTACCTGGTCCTTGGGCTGGGTACGGCCGGGGTGCTGGCTTACGTAGGCCTCCGTACGGATTCCACGCGGGGCCCGTGGCACCATTTGCTGGTTCAGTTTTGTGGTATTGCCTGCGCCGTCATTTCGGCTTCCACGTACCCGGCGTGGCGCCGCTTCGTGGCCCCGGGATCCAAGCTTGTGCGGCAAGACCAACCGCGCCTGTTTGAAAGAATCGACAGGATCGCCTCCTTGTTTGGACAACAGCCGCCGTCGGAAATTTACCTCACGGACGACGTCGATGTTGGCGTCTGCCAGGAAGGCGGATTTATGGGGTTTGGCGCGAAGAATGTCATCTGCCTCGGCCTTCCTGTTTTTCATTTCCTCACCAGTATTAAGAGGAGAGAATCACTTGGGTTTGGAACCGCAATATCGCTGTGCGATATTTTTAGTGGTACTGACGACAAGCTCTGCTGCTGGGTCATTTGTGCTGCGGGTCGCCGGCGGCGGTCAGGATGTTGTCGCTTCGCCGGAGCACGCCGGCGGTGACAAGTTTTCTGACGATCTTTCGAAACTCCCCCGCGATGTCGGAACCTCTTCGATTCCAGCCAAAAACCGAAGAGACCCTGGCGGTCAGCTCGTCCTCGGAGATCGAATAGACTTCTCGAACGAACCGGACGATCGCTTCCTTCAATTCCGAAGGTGGAATCTCGTGGATCGTTCGGATTGTCTCGGGATCCGACTGATTGCCGGCTCTCACGACAGGCGTCGACTGGCTAGGAAGGGCGAGAAAACCATCAGATTCCGATATGATTTCTCCTCTCCTGCGGGCTGCTCGTAAAGCTGTATCAAAAGCACTCCGCGCACGGCTTCCAGCCCGGTTCATTCCCCATCGTTCTCGCACCCGCTGCAGTACTAGCTCGGTCGCCACGGGTCCCTCCCCTGTTACAACCTCCAAAATCATGCGCTGAAGATCGCTCTGAGCGGTCCCTTCGTGAATTGCTGCAGTCGTTCGAGGTTGCCCAGGTGTTACGACTTCATACGCAACGACCCACGCTGGAGTTTTGCTCAACTCGATGGTCAGTTCCTCCGGCTCAGAAGGATCGACGCTTCGCACTGGTTCCGAATTCGGCTGGCCCTCGATGGCGCGCTCAATCGCTCGCCGTAGGCGAACCTCTTCCTGCCCTCGATTCCAGTACCAGGCCAATCCCCATATCCGATGCAGGTTCGTCCAGCCCAGACGAGCCAACACCTCCTGCCGCAGTCGATCACGATCTCGCGCAACGCGCGAGGAGTGATACATGGCGCCGTCGCACTCGATTCCGAGCGAATATCGACCGAGATGCACCGGATGCTTTACGGCCATGTCAATTCGATAGTCACCGCAGCCCACCTGAGGAACCACGTCGTATCCCCAAGATCGGACGACGCGGGCCACTTCCTCTTCGAAGGGGCTTTCAGAATCCCGGCCACTGGGCCCGAGCTCGACGCCAAGCGCTGCCAGGCGGTTCTCAGGCCTAGCCGCGAAGTCGAGATAACGGCGCAGGTGTCGAACGCCCTCGCTTCGGAGATCGCCGACGAAATCCGACGCCTCAATCGACGAGACGACCTCGACGCGACGACGGGCTCGGGTGATTGCGACGTTAAGACGTCTATGCCCGCCCAGCTTGTTAAGCGGGCCGAATTGGAGCGTGAAACGCCCGGCCTCATCTCGGCCGTAGCCAATGCTAAAGATGATGATGTCGCGCTCATCACCTTGAACGCTCTCAAGGTTTTTGACGAATCCACCGTGCAACCGGTCGCCATCGAGCATGACGCGAAGCTCCGGGGACTCCTCGCTGCACCTAAGAATCTCGTTTTCAATCGTGTTGGCCTGCGCCTCCGAAAATGCTACGACGCCGATCGACAAGTGGGGGTGTTCCCGAACATGAAAGAGAACGCGTTCGACAACCTTTGCCGCCTCAATCGGATTGTCTCTTCCCCCGCCACGTCGGTAAACTCCAGGAACGACGATTAACTCGACACCAACATCTGGGCCATGGATGTTCGCGCTCGGGAACGTGATCAATTGACCATCGTAGAAACTGTAATTGGAATACGTGATCAGATCCTCGTGCTGGCTCCGGTAGTGCCAGCGGAGCGCCATAGCGCGAAGCGCACCTGAGCCCTTGGCGACGTCGAGCACGGACTCGTACTCTTCAAGCTGTTCTTCTTCCCATTCGTCACCGCTGTCGCTGTCAAGCTTGTCGAAAAACGGCGTTGGGGGGAGCTGCTTCTGATCGCCGGCGATGACGAGTTGCCTCCCGCGGTACACACAATTGATCGCGTCAGCCGGCTTTACCTGCGAAGCCTCGTCGAATATGACCAGATCGAAGCGCATCGTCGGCGGCAAGAATTGGCTAACCGACAATGGGCTCATCATCATGCATGGCTTTAGTGCTTGAACAACGGGGGCCGCTTGCTCGATCAGCCGCCGAATAGGCATGTGACGCCTCTGCTTGTACGCTTCCGCCGCGATGAGCCCGGCAGCGCCGGCGCCCAACGTGGGTCGTTTTGCGTTGCACGTTGCAATCACTTTGGCCGCGGCGACTTCGATGAAGCGCCGATCCAATTCCTTGAACGATGCGGCTAAGTGGTCGCGGTCCTTTGAGAGGAACATCCGGAGGCGCTGATCGTTCTTTCGAATTGCATCTACCCAGGACTCCAGCGCGCTGCGGCGGAGAACGGCGCTCAGCTCAGTGGCGGCGACGCGCTTCTGAATGCAAAATCGGACTGCGGATTCCAGCCCGCGAGCACCCAGCGCCTCAACAGCGGCCGCATATGCGCCCCACTCTGAAATGTCGTCGATGGACCTCGCGAGCGCCTCCAGCAGCGATTTGACTTCGCTGAATGGCGTCTCGAATTCCGCGCGGGTTTCGGATCGATGCTCTTGATCGAATTGGCCGAGGACGGCTGCCTCAAGCTGTGACCATTCGGCAAGAAGGCTCCTCAATGGTCTGTACTGGTCTATGTCTAGCCGGAGAACTCGGTCGGCCACTTCACTCGAAAGCGGACGACCGACCAGATCCCGAATCTTCCCTGCCCACGCGAGATCCTCGGCGAGTGCCCGGAAGTCCGTCGGCGGACCGATATAGGTTGGCCCTAAGAGCTCACGATCAAATCGTTCGTCTTTGATGAATTCCGATTCGATTTGCGCGATCCGAATCCACGTTCGAAGCCATTCCACGGTGTCGTCCAGCGAAACATTGTCAGCACCGACAACGCGCGCGGCGCGTGATAGAACGTCGCCAATGCGGTCCATGTCAGCTGCTGCCGCCTCGCAGTCAGACACGAGGTCGGACATTGGGCGTTCGGTGACAAGTCTTTCGAAAGTGGGCCCGAAACTCGTAACCGCGGCAGCGAACTGTTCGGTCCATTGCTGCGTCCCAGACAAAGCACGCACAACTTCACCCGCGAGGTCTGCTTGAGGTGAAAAACAACGAGCCAGTGCCTCCTTACCAATCTGGCCGGCAGCGAGTCGAAGAACTGCATCGGCGGCGCTTAGAGCCGACCGAGTTGAGTTGAAATCTGAGTTCAGCGACCGGTAGTAGTCCTGGCCAATGGCGGCTGCATGTCGACTCTCCCGAGCCGCCAATTCACGTTGCTGCTTCTTACACTCAGCAGCATCCTTCAGGCCCTGGCGTTCCTCCTTTCGAACTTTGCCACTTTTCGAGAGCTCGCGAACTGACCGTTTGTCCCGCCAATACGCCGGGCGCAATTTGCCGAATCCGTGATGGACTTGATCGAATCGAACCTGGAGACCCTCGACATCGATGTCGAGTATCGCGGCGTTGAATAGTGTCTCAACGGTAGCCAGGCTTGCCCTGACCTTGTCGACTTGAAGTTCCAGCGCATCGACTGCCACGCGAACCTCAGGCAGCTTGGCTGCGTCGAGCCAAATACCGGACGGCTTGTGCGGCGAAAACACTAACGAGCCGAGCTCGAGCAACCTACTGAGTTCAGACGCTGTCCGTGGTGGCGGCGCCACCAAAGCGGACGCCAGGTCACTGCTTGCCTCTAAGCCGCGTCGCAGGAGGGAGGCGGCTTCACGTAGAGAGCTGCCTAATGCCATGACTCGCGACCCAGTCAGTTCCGCATTGAGGGTATCCAACGTAGACCTCTCAAGCGAAGACCGACTCTGTTCGAGCAGCCGCATATCTTCCCCGCGAAAATCGCGCCAGCGTGCACCGGCAGTTGAATTTATCTGTTCCGAGAGTTGTTTCAGTGTCTCCGATGCGGCAGCGAGGGTTTCTTGCCTGGCTGTCAACAAGTGCAGCGATTGAACCGACAGCCACGCCGTTGGGACACTCCGTGGGGTAGTCAGGAGGGCGAGAAGACCGTCAAATCTCCAAGCATCAGAAATGCTGAACCGCCATGACAGACCGGTGTCGTCTGCGAGCGCCCGGGTTCCGCTCTCCAACTCATTGAGGACCTCGAGCGCACGCTCAAGCGTTTCGAGAAGTGAACCTCGACGTGACCGAGTCAACGTACCGTCAACGAGCGAGCGCCAGAGGAAGTCGTCCCCCCGCTCGACTGGCCCCCACGATCGAGGCAGTGCGTCGGCGGCATCGTAGATTCTGGCGAGCTCTACCGCTGTTAGCATTGTGTCAATCGAGTCGCATCCAGGTGCCTGAGGAAGATGCTGGAGTCCAGTGAGTTCGCCGATCACTCCATGAACCGACTTGCCTAGTGGCTCCCGTCGCTCATTCATCGCGCGAGCGAACGCCGTCAACTCACGTCGGTGTCCGATCAACCGTTGCAATTCCACCTCGGGAATGAGATCCCGGGGCGCAAGTCGTGTCGTCAACGAGCGGCCGAGTGTTTGTGCAACCTGCTTACGAGTGGCTTTGTGACTATGAAGCTCCAAAACGAATTCAGACAATCCCGCTCGATCCAGACGGTTTTGTACCACCTCGAGCGCCGCCGCCTTCTCGCTGACGAAGAGCACCGTTTTGTTGTGTCCCAGAGCGTCCGCGATCATGTTGGCGATCGTCTGACTCTTCCCGGTCCCGGGCGGCCCCTCCATAACAAAGCTCTGTCCGACAGCCGCAGCAACCAGGCACTGTCGCTGACTTGCATCACAGTCGAGGATCGAAACCATCGACTCCGGTGGATGTTGCTCGTCGAGTTCTTCTTCTGGCGTTGGCTCAAACGCAAAGCCTTGGTCCGTTCGATGCCCAAGAGCGAGGGCTTGCACAAGCGGGTGAGCCGCGACGGCGACTTCATTGTTGCAAAGGTCCCGGTACATCACCTCCTTGTGGAAAGAGAAGACAGACAACACCACCGTGTCGCGCAGGTTCCAGTCTCCCCGGTCGGCAATGGCGTCGCGAACAGAGTCCAGCAGGCCATCGATGTTCTCTTCGGCTTCGTCTTCAAATGGCGGCAACGTAATCCCGAAGTCGTGCTGGAGCTTGAAGGCGAGCGCCGGATTGGTCGCTGCGTCCTCATCGGCCCGGAACAACTGATAGGGAGTCTTCGCGCTCTCTCGTCGCAATTGGACGGGAATCAAGACGACCGGGCTTGAAACCTTCTCTAATTCACCGGTATCTCGAGGCTGCTCGATCCAATCGAGAAGGCCGATGCCCAAATACAAAACCCATAGACCCTTGTCCATGAATTCCTGCGCCGCGCGTCTCTCCAGCCAACGCAGTGCCTTTAGCAGGGCCTGGCGACCTGCCACATCACAAACGATTTCATCCGCACGCAACGCGGGTCCACGTGTACGCCGCGCCGGTCGTCGCCCGCGGTTGAACTCATCGCCCGACGGCTCGGTATTCTCGAACAGGGCAGTAGCCTCGTCGTTACGCTCTGGACGAGCCTCGTCGGCATCCTCCACAACATCGTCTGGCGGCTCCCAAAACGTGACGCCCCGACCGTTCGACAGCCGGCCAAGCAATTCGCTCGCGCCGGCGCTTGTCAGACGCAGCTCGAGCGTCGAGCTTTTGGTCTTCCGGAAGTACAGAAGGCGATTGTTGCGGTTTAGATTGATCAGATCCTCCCGCCAGGAGTTGATCTGATTTAACACTCGGTCTGTGGACAAAACGGACGCCCCCCAACGAGTTCAGCCGCGAAGCTTCAGGGAATCGGAGCCGTCATTCTAGGCTGGAGGCGCCTCTGGCGCATTGATTCTTCTGTCAGAGAACACCTACTCCAAGACGATCAGAAGGATGCGCACGCTCGCCTGAGAATCGGCCCTTGCGCGTCGTCAGAACGGACAAAACTGCGCGGCGACGTCAATGGTTTGTTGAAGTTGCGGTTGACCGCGAACGCCTGCGGCGCTGACCGTGCGGATGATCGATTAAGTTTTGCAGTCCTTGGATAGTTAGGACGCCGGGTTTGGACATTCGGGTTTCTCCGTCTATGATCTGCCTGATGTCATCACCGGAAGAAAGAGCGCAAGACATTTTCGGGCGGCGCGCGTCCTTCTACACAACAAGCGCGTCGCATGCGGATCCGCAGGTTCTCGCAAAGGTGCTCGCGCTGGCGGACCCGAAGCCCGACTGGACCGTGCTGGAT
>WNGL01022300.1_pt1 | contig 11274 bp, 10 predicted proteins | sample 5400591 | NCBI WGS metagenome assembly WNGL01 (sample SAMN13153377, study PRJNA577476) | soil metagenome | isolation source: 80 cm soil or saprolite under Garry oak tree replicate 1 | place: USA:California | collected 2016-06-15
GGAGGACGCCGAACCTAACGCGGACATGTGGGCGGCCGCCAGTGAGTCGCGCGAGCAGATCGTGGGACTGTATCACCGGGCGTGGGCACACTCGGACGCCACGATCGCCGCGCTCGCGCTGGACGCGATCGGCAAGGTGCCATGGTGGCCGGAGGACCGAGGCGAGGTGACGCTGCACCGGATCCTGGTGCACATGATCGCCGAGACAGACCGGCACGCCGGGCACGCCGATATCGTGCGCGAACTCATCGACGGGGCCGCCGGCCTTCGCAACGGCAACGACAACATGCCGCCAGTGGGCCAGGCCTGGTGGGAGAACTACCGGAGCCGCCTGGAGCACGCGGCGCGGGAAGCCGGCACCGGCTGACCCCGTTCTCTGTCAGGGCTTCTGGGCTGCCGCAGCGATGCTCGCGCTGCGCTGTCTGGCTGTCAGCCGGCGGACCGCCACCCCCCGCGAGCGGGTGCGCAGCAAGGAGACGAGAGTGCCGGTCGCCTCGTCCAGTTGCGTGCCAAACGCGGATGCGTCCACAGTCTCCAGCACGAAGATGATCTCGCTGCTCCGCTCCGTGACTTTGGTATGGTCCGCGTCGCGGTGGTTCCAGTGCCTGGTCAGCACTCCCCCGGCGTCGGTGTAGATCACCTCGCCAGGGCGCGGGTTTTCCGCCGTATCCGGCTCCCCCAAGGGAGTAAACACCTCGGACCCGTCAGCGAAACGGATGGTGATTCCCCCGGCCACCGTTTGGAGGTCAAATGCTCCTACGGGAACCCCGCAGGTGGCCGAAACGAGGTTGTAGCAGTCCACCGCCGGGCTGATCCTGGGCAGCCGCCCCGACCTGGCCAGCCGCCGCCGCAGGGCGTGGACGCTGGGCCGCTGCCGGCGCGGGTTCGTGCCGAACGCCCGGTACGCCGCGTGCCACGACGCGATGTGGGGGTCGTCCTCCTCCGCCGCGAATTCGCCCGCCCGCGCGCGGGCCTCCAGCGCGGCCAGCCGCTCCCCGACCTCGGGCCAGGGTTTGGTCCCCTCGAACCCCACCGCCACGACCGCGTCGATCCGCAGATCCGCGAACGCCGCACACACCTCATCCGCAACGACCAGTTGCGTCACTTCGCCACCCTTCTCAATCCCGGCCGCTTGCCGGGTGACTGATCACTGGCTGTGACCAGTTGAGGCCTGCCATTCGCGGTCCAGCACGGCGTAATTCCCAGCCGTTCCAGCACTCTGGCCGAAGCTGCGTTCCGCGCGTCGCAGCAGGCCATGACCCGATGCTTGCCCCGTGCCGCGAACAGGTAGCCCAGCAGGCGGCGCGCTGCCTCAGTAGCGTAACCATGACCTTGGTGCTCAGGAGCGATGGTGAAGCCTATCTCGCACTGGCGAGGGTCATCCGCGAGAGGCCTGGCTGCGCAGTCGCCGGCGAGCTCTCCGGTCGAGCGCAGGACCACGGCGAACTGGAACCATTCACCAGGGGTATCCGGGTGCTGCGCCATAATCTCGCGGACAAAGCGTTCACCCGCCACCCGCGGATAGGGCGCGTCCCAGCTCTGGAAGCGAGCCACCCGGGCGGAGGAGCGGTAAGCCACGAATGCCTCCAGATCCCGTAGCTGAAAACGGCGCAACGTGACCCGCGCAGCGGCCAGTTCCGTGAAACCCTCATCGGGCATAACAGCTCCCTTCCCGCAACCTGCTTGTCACGCCGAGGCGCGCGGGGCGTTCAACGCGGTTCGCAGATGACCAGCGGGATGTCGCGCCCGGGGCGGCGCTTACGGGCATCCCGAAGGCCGAACCCAGGACCCGGCCGCTGCTCAAGTGAACGATGGCCCGGTGGGCCCGGCTCACGACGTTGAAGCCGATGTCGGCCAGGGACTGTTGCTGACTCATGGCGCGAGGCTATCCGGGCCGAGCGGGCCCACCATTCCGTGGGCCGCCCCGCGACACGCGGGCAATCCGCCAGGCAGGAGAGAATTCTGGAGTGACAGAGTCCCAGTCGTCTGGATCGGTGTTCTCGGGACGTACCGCGTGGGCGCGGAGCGTGGAGACGCCGCTGCGCCAGTTCCTGCGGACGGAGACCGGCAGTGCGGCGGTGCTGCTGGCGGCGACGGTGGCCGCGCTGGCATGGGTGAATATCGACTCACCGTCGTATGAGAGTTTTTGGCGGACACGGCTGTCGGTGCGCGCCGGGACGGCCGGTGTGTCCCTTGACCTGCATGACTGGGTGAACTCGGGGCTGATGGCGTTCTTCTTCCTGGTGGCCGGGCTGGAAGCGCGCCGGGAGTTCGATATGGGCGAGTTGCGCCAGCGGCGGCGGCTGGCTCTGCCGCTGGTGGCCGGTGTGGGCGGGATGATCGTGCCGATCGGCATTTACCTGGCCGTCAACGCCGGGCGGCCGTCGGCGGTGGGCTGGGGCGCGGCAATGTCCACGGACACTGCCTTTGCGCTGGGGATGCTGGCACTGGCCGGGCCGCGTCTTCCCGATCGCGTGCGCACGTACCTGCTCACGTTTTCGATCGTTGATGACCTGGTCGGGATCGGCGTCATCGCCTTTGCCTATAGCGGGCGCATCCGGCTGATGGCGCTGCTGACCGGGCTGGTGATCCTCGGCGTGATCCTGCTGATCCGGGCTGGTGGGCTTCGTTATGGCCCGGTGTACTTCCTGCTTGGGGCGGCGGCGTGGGTGGCGTTCCTCAAGTCCGGCGTTGACCCGATCGTGGTCGGCCTGGTGGCGGGCCTGCTTAGCTACGCCTACCCGGCCGCGCGTGGCGACCTGGAGCGCGCAACGGACTTGTTCCGGCTGTTCCGCGAGCAGCCCACACCGGAGCTGGCCCGGTCGGCGCGGGTGGGCGTCTCGGCAGCGATCTCGCCGAATGACCGGCTGCAGCAGCTCTACCACCCCTGGTCGGGCTTTGTCATCGTGCCGTTGTTCGCCCTGGCCAACGCCGGCATCGTGATCAGCGGCAGCTTCCTGGCCCGGGCCTATACGTCCCCAATCACGCTGGGGATCCTGTTCGGCTACCTGCTGGGTAAGCCGATCGGGACCGCCGGCGCCGCATGGCTGGTCACCCGGCTAACCGGCGGACGGGTCCGCCCGCCGGTGGGCTGGGCGGCGGTGACGGGCGCCGGGGCGATCGCTGGGATCGGCTTTACCGTGTCACTGCTGATCGCCTCCCTTGCCTTTGGTGGCGAACAGCTGGAGGAGGCGAAGCTCGGTGTCCTGTCCGCGGCACTCTGCGCTTCGGTGCTCACCTGGATCGTGTTCCGGGTGACCGCACTGCTCCCCAAGCGGCTGCGGATCCGCGCGCTGCTGGGTACCTCCGAGGTGATCGTGGATCTCGTGGTGCCGTTCGATGCGGGCCGCGATCACCTGCGGGGTCCGGAAAAGGCGCCGGTAACGGTCGTGGAGTACGGCGACTTCGAATGCCCCTACTGTGGGCAGGCCGAGCCCGTCGTCCGCGAGCTGCTGGCCGATTTCGGCGACGTCCGCTACGTGTGGCGGCACCTGCCGCTGAACGACGTGCACCCGCACGCCCAGCTGGCCGCCGAGGGAGCCGAGGCTGCGGCCCGGCAGGGCGCGTTCTGGGAAATGCATGACCTGCTCCTTGCCCACCAGGGCGCTCTGGCGGCCAAGGACCTGATTGGCTACGCCCGTGAGCTCGGCCTCAATGCTGAGAAGTTCGCCGATGATCTGCGCAACCACGCTGGCGCCGCACGGGTCGCCGAGGACGTGGACTCCGCCGACCTGTCCGCGGTGTCGGGCACGCCCACGTTCTTCATCAACGGCAAGAGACACCATGGCGCCTACGACATCGTGACCCTTTCAGCGGCGGTACGGGCGGCCCGGGCAAGGGCCATGATCAGCTCCTGACCGCAGCCGGCGATGCTCCACGGTCGTTGCAACGGACGAGGTCGCACGCGTCAGAGCAGTTGACCCCTTCTGCCCTTGCCGACAAGAGGCGTTCCACCCTCACACCACTTCCGGCTATGCCATGGTTGTGACCCAAACACTGGTAGTCAGTTACGGACCGGGGTACCTACACTTCGACAGGCATGTAACGTGGCTCGACCCAAGCACAGGAGACCAAACCTCGAGAAGGTTCTTCGCCAGGCGGAGCGGCAAGGCTGGACGGTCAAGGGAGGCGGCGACAAACACTTCGTCATGTACTGCCCGTGCCACGAGAAGCATAAGAAGAGCGTGAGCACGACACCCTCCGACCCCAATTACATTCGCAATTTACTTGGGGAGCTGAAGCGCAGGACCTGCTGGAAGGACGAGACATGACGGTCAAGCACCATCTGGTCATGGACCTGGACTTCGCGTATGGGGGGAAACCTGGCGGCGACACCGACGAGGAATTCGACGCGTTCACTGACCACGTTCTGGCGGCCCTCGCCGACCTTGAGAAGGCGGATCGTGGACTATCTGACCCTGATATCACGGTCACAATTACCAGGCGCGAAATCTCCATCACTATGCGAGTCGAGGCCGACACGTATGCGGATGCTCTCCGGATCTTCTCCGCCAACGTCCGAACGGCACTGCATGTCGCTGGCTGCAGGACGGCCAACTGGCCCATGTTTCGCCCGGAAGGGAACGAACTTCCGCCCGCTCGGAAAGTTGATTTCCAGGATGCCTGACCTTCTCACGAACCGACGATCGGCGCGTGTCTCAAGAATCTGACTGGCGAGTGGCGTGATGTGGGCGTGATGTCCCCGAGGCCGATTCACGAGCCAGATCCGACGAACAGGTCAAGATCTCGCGCGTCTTGCCGCAGGAATACCACGACCAGTTCCTTGCCGAGTACACCGTAGCTGTGGACAACGCCAGACGTCCTGAGCACTACCGTCGACGACAAGAAATGCTGCGACTGTGGCGGCTCCGTGCCGTCGCATGCTCCGATCCTGGATACGAGGGCAGGCTCGCACCGTGCGGGATGGACGTACCCCCGCCGAAGAGATGATCCGCCACTGGCCGCGTCTGACAATCGACCGGGTCTGACCTGCGCTGCTTGCGCGATGATCCCGTTAGGTGCATGATCCTTCCTTCAAACGGTCGCGGCGTGGAGGCGCCTCCTCACACTCCACCGCCCACCCATAGCGGCCGTCGGTGGCCAAATCGAGATGCTCCCCGACGACCATCGAGGAATGATCGTCGTCATGAACAGGGGCGAGATCACGGCGGACGTCGCCGCCCGGCTGGTCGCCGAGCAGTTTCCGCAGTGGGCGGACCTGTCTGTAGTGCCGGTCGGGCTCAATGGGTGGGACAACACCACGTTCCGGCTCGGTGACGAGTTGTCCATACGCCTTCCGAGCGCCGACGGCTACGTGGCGCAGGTCGACAAGGAGCACTGGTGGCTGCCGGTTCTCGCTCGCCACCTGCCCTTGCCGATCCCGGAGCCGGTGGCCATAGGGCGACCCGACGATAGGTTCCCCAGGCCGTGGTCGATCTATCGCTGGATCGAGGGCGAGCCCGCGTGCGCGGGCCGGATCGCGGACCTGACCGTGTTCGCTGCTGACCTCGCAGGTTTCCTGGCTGCGCTCCATACCATCGACGCCCAGGGGGTGCACAGCGCCTTTCGAGGCGGCCCGCTCACCACATGGGACGAGCAGACCCGGAAGTCGATCCGCCTGCTGGCAGAAGACTTCGGTGCCGGGGCCGCCACCAAGGTGTGGGACACAGCCCTGGCCAGCACGTGGGAGCAGGCGCCAGTGTGGGTACATGGGGACGTCACCGCCTCGAACCTGCTCATCGCAGACGGCGCTTTGCAAGCGGTCATCGACTTCGGGTGCGCTGCCGTTGGCGACCCAGCCTGCGACCTGGTCATGGCATGGACGTTCTTCGCGGGTGATAGCGCCACGGTGTTCCGGCGCAGCCTGCCTTTCGACGATGCGACCTGGGCTCGCGCCCGCGGATGGGCGCTCTGGAAAGCGCTCATCACCATCAGTTACCAAAAGGAAGGAGGTGGCGACGCGCAAGCCGCAGCCCGCCGGTTCGGATGGCGGCACAGCCCACCCCAGATCATCGACTTTGTCATCGCCGACCACGCCTGATCGACCCGGCGCTGACCGCTGCGAAAGCGGATGCCCGAGAAGCACGCCTTGCGCGACATCCCGCCTAGAGAAGCTCGGCGGCCAGCTCGGGGAAGCCTGGCCTCTCGTCGTCGGCGCCAGGTCGGCGGTCGTAGAGCTTCCGCGACGGCCCTCGCCGTGGCGGCTGGTACACGCTCACGTCGCATCACCTGGGACAGTCCGGCAGGTGCCCTTACCGGGAGGCCCGCCGTAAGGCCAGGCTGGTTCGCGACGCTGGCTTCCTCCGCCCCAAGGAACGCGCCTCCATAGCGATCGCCTCCAACGAGAGCTTCGGCAAAGCGCATTTGTTCGCGTGAACGTGTGCGTGGTGGCGGCTGAATCCGGCAAGTCCCCGTGCGTGTGTGGTGTTGCACCGGCCGGCCTGCCTATGCGGCCAGGGATGCGGCGTTGCTGCCGGCGCGAGGCTGCTGCCAGGCTATGGGAGTGAAGATCTCGGTCAGGCTGGCGCGAACTGAAGATGTGCCGGCGCTGGTGCGATTGCGCTTGTGGCTCGCCAGAGGGGCCAAGGGCAGTCCATGGCGGGCTCCTGCGGGCGGGCTCGTCTCCGTCGTGTCGGTCAGTCGGCCACCAGATGGTCAAGGACAGTCCGGTTGTCTCGCTCGCGTTGGCGGCGGATCACGTAGGTGCCGGGCGCGATGCCGGTGCCGCCATGTTCGGGGTGCATGAGGTAGGCGGTCGCGGCGGTCTCCAGCGCGCCGAGGGCGAGCCGCTGCTCGTCCACGACGCCGGTGGTCCACCGGCACGTGCCGTGGTCAGCGGCGAGGGTATGCGGGTTCCCTCCGGCCGCGCCGCGCAGCAGTTCCACGCTTGCGGCGGGCACCTGGATCCAGCGTGCGTCAGATGGGATCGTAACGCCGGTCAGGAGCGACAGCGGGATGACGATCAGGTCGCCCTGAGCCTGCAGGCCGTCGATTACCGGAATGGCCAACTGGCGCTCCAGATGGTCGAGGACGTCGAGGCCGGTGAGGCGGGTCAGGTCGGCAAGGGTCACAGTTCTGGTCATGGTTGGTTTCTCCTCCTTTCTCAGGTTCGGCGGATCAGTTGGGCGTATTGCGCCCCGGACAGGCCGTACGACCAGCCCGCCGCAACGACCGGGTCCTCGATGCTGGCGGGGACGCTCAGGCCGTACCGGCGGCGGCGGCCGTCGCGCTCGGCCGAGCCGTTGACGGCCAGCAGCATCCGGTTGGGCACGCCCCACGCCCCGCGGGCATGTCGTACAGGCACAGGTCGCATCCCGGGTTGCCGGGGTCGGCAACGGCGGCGACGAGATGGAGCCCGGCCTGGTCGATATACGAGATGGAGCCCGGCCTGGTCGATATAGGGGTCCCAGCCGATGCGCTCGATGGCGCAGCGGCGCACCTCCACGTTGTTCTCTTCTTTGATCCGGTCGATGGTGGGGCTGGTGATCACCCAGTCCGGCACCTGGGTACCGTGCCAGGCGTACGCGCTCCACCGGGGTACTGGACGGCCGGGCCGTTGGCATTGTGCAGGCGCAGTTCGCCGTGCCTGCCGCCGGGAAGCAACTCGGTGTGCACCACCGCCGGGCGTTCGGTCACGACGCACAATCCCTCATACGGCCACCACCAGCCGCAGCAGCGGGCCAGGGTCGCCCACTGGCCTAGCTGGCGGGCGTCATCGGCGGGGAAGGTGGCCATGCGCAGGCGGCGCCAGGTCTCGTAATGCGCCACCCAGTGGGCGTCGTGCTGCCCGTACCAGGCGAGGCCGAGCGATTGGCCAACCGCAGCCGCCAGCCTGGCCCGCAGCGGTGCGCCCAGGCCGTCGCGAAGCGTCACCCGCAGTGGGTCCCGGAGGACAGCGCCCAGCACGTCGGACAGCCGCACCCCCGACCGCAGGGCCCGGCGGTGCCGCAGCCACATCATCTCGGATGCCAGCCTGGCGGACAGCGGCCAGTCCGCCCCCGGGCAGGCAACGTGGCGGCGCGAAGCCGCCGGACGGATTGGCCCGGAGGTGTGACGAAGGGCGCGGCCCGGGGGACTCGACCCAGACGAAGCGGGGTCTGCCGCTGCCGACCAGCCGGTACAACTCGGTGATCGCGGCTTCCGAGGCCGGACGGTCGGCGGGATCGGTCGAAAGCCCGTACCCTAGCGCGAGTTTCCCCCGTAGTTTGATCTTGGTTGCGTTTGCCCAGTTCAGCGGCCATGCACCGGAGGCTGGCTGTATTACCTAACTGGTCTCACCGGGCTGGCGCGTACCGGTCGAGGCCGAAGATCTCATACAGGCGCTGCTGGGTCATGGTCATCTCGGTGAGCATGCGACGGGCGCGGGGCCTTCCTCCGGTGGAGGGGTAGAGCAGCACGGTTTCCTGGATGCCGGCGAGCTCGGCCAGCAGGACCCGGACGGACAGGTCGAGGCCTTCGGCGCGGGCCTGGCGGCGCATGAGGTGGGCGATGGCCAGGGCGGTGACGCAGTAGGAGACGTGCACCCGGATTTTCTGGTCGGTCCAGTGGTGCATCGGGGAGAACGACACCACGCGGGGGTCTTTGAGCTGGCGGAATCCGGCTTCGGCGTCGGACTGGGAGCGGTAGCCGGCGACCACCTCGGGGACCGGCCAGTCGTCGCGGCTGGTGACCAGGATCCGCTTGCCGAACAGCTCGGTCTCCAGCTCGGCCCGGGCGGCCTCGTCCACGGTCCAGGTCAGCCGCAGCTGGCTGGGCTTGTCCCCGGCCACGGTGGTGGTGATGACCCGGTTCAGCCAGCGTGGCCGGGTGATCTTGGCGATGTCGGCTTCCACGGCGGCGCGGCCGCGGCGGGTGCGGCCGCGTTCCAGGCGGGCGGCCAGCTCGGCCAGCTTGCGGACGGCTTTGCCGGAGGTCTGGTCGAAGCCGCGGGACTGCCTGGCGTGCAGGGTGGCCGAGTGGGTCAGCAGCACCCGCCGGGTCGCGCCGAGCGCCTCGGCGCGGGTCTCGTGCCCGGTCAGCCCCGGGAACCGCACGGCGTCGATCACGGCAAGCCGCCGTGCAGGGATGGCGAGCAGGTCCGGGTAGTCCGAGGGCGGCAGCGACCCGACGAACTGCAGCCCGGCGTCGGCGAGGTGGGTGAAGTTGCCCGCGGAGTTCTGCCCGGCGTCGAAGGCCACGGTCAGGTCCTGGTCCTCGGCGGCGACCGCCCGGTAGCGGGCCACCAGCTCGTCGACGACGTCGGGGAACACCGTCACGTCGTTGTAGTTGCCGGGGTAGGCGTGGCCGACCAGCGGTACCCCGCCGTCGCGGGTGACCACCATGCCCAGCCCGACCAGCCGCAGGTCGGTGCGCTTCTGCTTGGCGTGCCCGCGCTGGGCGATCGGCGCCCGGCCGTTGCCAGTATCGATATAGGTGGCGAAGTTGGTCATGTCCAGCGCCATCGACGATAGTCCCAGGCCGAACTCCGCGGCCATCGCCGCCGCCAGCCGCCGCTCGATCCCGGTCAGCGCCGCCTGGTCCACGGCGTTCATCGCATCCCAGAAACGCCGGTGATCCAGCGCGGCCCACGGGACCCGCGTCACCCGGGCCCCCGCCGTGGTGGACCACCAGTCCGCGAACGCCAGTTTCGACCGCGGCGCGACCACCCGGTTCGCGCAGGCCAGCGCCAGGTAGGTGCCCGCGCCCGCGTTCGCGTCCGACCGCCGCCCGCCGGTCACCTCGTCGATGATCCCGGCGTAGCCCAGCCGGTCCAGCATCCCCCACACCGCGGCCAGGTCCCCGAACGCCAGGTGCCGGGTGCGTTCCGGCTCGCCAGGCGCGGACCCGGCCAGCCGGGCGGTCACCTCATCGGCCGGGCCCAGGTACTGCTGCGAGACGATCCGCGGCTTGCCGCCGACCCGGGCCGACTCCACCAGGTAGTAGTACGTCTTCCCGCTGATCTTCTTCCCGACGATCGACGCCATACTTTTAGGTAATACCACACCGGCCGGAGCATGCCGGTCACCGACACGCAATAACCACAGATCAGACCGTGATCCCGCTCGCTGCCCGAGGCCCGGCCAACTCCAAGATCAACTTACGGGGGAAACTCGCGCTAGCCAGTCATCCCGGATCGTGATCGCTTAGCGCAAGCGCTCGAGGTCGCGTTCGGATGGATTGCGGGAGGACGCCGCGCGTGGTGCGCCCCGCCCGCTCATCGGCGTCGGGCGCCACCGCCCTTCCTGTCGATCATGTCCACGATGGTGACAGGACCTGATGCCTCGCGCAAGAGTGAATTCGGACGCCTCCCAGTTGTCGCCGGACAACATCGTCTGGGAGAACCCGCGAGACCTCCGGCTGCGCCGGAGACGCCAGCGGCCGGGATGCCCACGCTCTCCGACGCGACTCAGACCGGATCCGACTTGATCTTGGCCGTGAACGCCTGCCAGTGAGCAAGCGTGAAGGCCAGCGCAGGCCCGGAACGGTCTTGCGAATCGCGAACGGCGACGATACCGGGAATGTTACGCGCGACTTCCACGCAGCTGCCGTTCTGCCCGCTGTACCTACTCTTGCACCACGCAGCGTGGGAGAGGTCAGGTTCGACCACCCTGTCCTCCTTCCGCGGTCATTTCAACTCATCGGCCGCTGCACCGAGCATAACTCGCGTATCGGCGGGGCTGAGTGCGACGGCACGCAGGTGGTCAAATGCAGTGGCGTAAAGTTGTGCTTCCTCAGGTTTGTCCACATACAGGTTCCCACCCACGGTCTCCAGGTAGACGACATCCGGCTCCGACGGCTCCTGAAAGCCGAGAACGATGAACGGCCCGGCAAGGCCTGGATGCGGTCCAGCGTTGTACGGGACGATCTGGATTGTCGTCCTGGCCTGCTCCGCCGCATCGATCAGGTGTCCAAGCTGGGCACGCATGACGGTGGAGTTGCCGATCACGCGGCGGATTACCGACTCGTCGAGGATCGCCCAAAGTTGTGGCCGGTCGTCCCTTGTCAGCACCTGCTGCCGGGTCATCCGAACCTCGATCCGTCGCTCCACCTCGTCCGGGCCGAGTTCGTGTGGTCCGCCTCGAATCAGTGCACGGGCGTACTCCTCGGTTTGGAGCAAGCCGGGGATCATGGCGAGTTCGAAATCACGGATAGAGTCGGCCTCTGACTCCAGGCCGATGAAGAAGTCGTATCGGTTCAGCAGCACGTCGCGGTAGGAGTACCACCAGCCTCGCTGTCTTGCGTCCCGGGCGAGTTTGACCAGGGCCGCCACCTGGTCGCGGTCGGTCATTCCATACA
>WNGL01011026.1_pt1 | contig 11273 bp, 7 predicted proteins | sample 5400591 | NCBI WGS metagenome assembly WNGL01 (sample SAMN13153377, study PRJNA577476) | soil metagenome | isolation source: 80 cm soil or saprolite under Garry oak tree replicate 1 | place: USA:California | collected 2016-06-15
ATCCTCGCCCGGTTGATCGGCCACGGCATCGCCTGCGTCCCGGACGTCGTGCAATTCGATCGGGGACGGCTGGGCGGCACGCAGCTTGTTCAGACTTACGACGCCGGCGTGACGGTCGACCAGTGGGCGACCTTGCTTCCGGTCACTCGCGACGGCCGCGTGCAGCGTCATGTGTTCGAGGATTGCGCGCACTGGTGGGCGCTCGCGCATCACTGCCTGCTGGCGCTGAACGTCATCCACCCGCTCGAGCTGGTCCACCTCGACATCAAGGGCGACAACGTCTGCATTCCCTACACCCCGGCAAGCTTCGATCCCGATTCGTCCGACCTGCGGCTGCGTCCGGTGTTTACGCAGCTCGCCTTGATCGACTTCGCCTTCGCGCTGATCTCGCGCGAGAGTCTTACCACGCCGTTACCCCTCGGCTGGCAAAAGGAATACGACTATCAGTCGCCGCGCCTGCTCGCGGCGCTCGAGGCCGGACGCAACGGCGATCTGCAGCTCACGAGGGAGCTCGATTGGCGCTGCGACATGTACAGCCTCTCGGCGATGCTCAAGCGGCACCTGCCGGAGGAGAGCCTCATGCTGCAACCCGGGTGCGCGGCGGGATGGACTGCCGAGCGCTACGATGCCGCGAAGGCTTTCATTCTGCGCATCCGCGATTGCCACGATAGCGCGCTTCCAGAGGAGCGACCGCACGCAACGCTGATCGAGCAGAGCGGTGCAAGGCTTTCGGAGTCCGAGCTCGCGCTGTCGCTGGAACGCGGGTGGACGCTTGCGCGCGAGGCGAGCGTGTCTCCGGCGTCGGCTTCGCCACTCACACCGGTGACGCGCCTTGCACCCCCTGTCCATGTCGTGCGCTCCGGGCGTGTCACGGCGGTCACCGTCATCGCGGGCGCACAAGGTTTGCCCCCCGAGACGACGCGGAGTGGTCCGTCGGTGGCGACGCCACACGCGAGGCAACCTCCACAAGCGCGGCGGGCTCGTGGCCCGATCGCGCTCGTTGCGTTGATCGCGACCTTCGCCGTGGCCGCGACGCTGTGGTATGCGGGCGGACGCCCACCGGCGAGCGAGATACAGGCCCTTGCCGAGCCGATGCGGGCCGCGGCAGATCACGTACGTCGACTCTTCCGTCGCGACGAACAAGCGCGAAGGGTCGACACGGTCTCCGGCGTGGCTCCCGCCACCGAAGCGACCCGCAAGGACCCGGCGCCGTTACCTCCACCACCCCCGCAAGCTGCCGTCCCCCAACCCGTCGCGCCCGCGTCGACTCCGGATATGGCGCCGAGGGAGCTTTCCCGCGCGAGCATCTCGCCTCTGCAGTCCTCCTCGCCGGTCATCGCCTCAACCACGGACGCGGTGGCGAGCGCGACGCCGCCAGCGACTCAAGCGCCGCGCGAAAAGTCTCCGATCGCGCTGCCGCTGCACCCCCTTCCGCAAGCGCTTGGATCGGGAACCCGCACCAAGTCGTCGACGCTCGCGCCCGTCAAGCAAACGAACACCCCGTCGCAGTCGTCCACGAAGCTGGCCCGTGGACCATCGACCCGGGCGCCGACAGCGTACGCTCAGAATCGCGGGTCAACCCAAACCCGTCGCGCACGCGCGTCATGGGCAAGCCTGGAGCCCCCCGCGTGGTTGCGCAGCGGCCCGGGCCCTGGTGACCCGCCCGCCGTCAAGACGCGCGAGCCGCGTGTCGCGCGCGTCGCCTCGATCGAACGGGTGGCGGCGGCCGCGGCGCCAGCGGCAGCGCCTGTGACTCGGATCGAGCTCGCGCAGCCGAGCGCTCAGCTCGATGTGGCTCCTCCAGCGGCAGGATCGCAACCCGTCAGCGTCGGTGCGTCGACAACGTCCGCCGAGCCTCCCGCGGGGACCTCGGCAGCCGCCGAACAGCGGAGCAGCGTCGTCGCGGCGCCCGCCAGACAGCCATCGCGCAGCGTGCCCCCTTCGGCTCCGGTCGAGGATCGCAGCGAGAGCCTTAAGCTCGCGCTGACCCCAGCGCCGTCCGCACCCGAGCCTGCCAGCCACGCCGCTGCCATGGAACCGAACGCGCAAGATGACTTCGCCGGGCAGGCGCGCCGAACGCTGGTCGATGTGGTTCCACGCGTTGCAAGGCAAACGGAACGTGAAGCGACACGTGTTCTGTTGATGGCAGCGAGCGCCTACCATCCCCAGCAGGAGCGCTCCGTTGCCGAAGCGGCACGGCTGTCCTGGATCCGGGGCGATTTGTCGCTGCTTCCAGGCGCGACGGCTCCTGGCGAGGCCCGCCGCCTCAACGATCAGGCACGTGTGGCGCTCGCTTCACGGCACAACCTCGCGGAAGCGCTTGACCTGCAACTGCGTGCGTTCGGTGCCAATCCGCGCGATCCCGAGATCGCCAGCCACCTCGCGTTGCTCTATCTGAAGCTGACGCCGCCCCGGGCGGACACGGCGCGTCAGGTCGCGTTGCTTACGCTCGCCACGTACGGTGCGCAACAACGTTCGACGCGGACGGAGGACTGGTACACGTTTGCGGTCGCCAGTGCGCTCAGCGGACGCGAGGTGGACGCGAGAAACGCTCTGTTCGTGATGCTGGCGGTCTCGGGCAACACGGAGCGATCCTGCCTGGCCGCGTTGAACGCGCTGGCGCGCTACGGAGAGCGGTTGCGCGGACCCGTCGAGGCTGTGTTCTCGCGCATTCACGGGCAGGGTCGCGACGACGAGTCTCCGGCCTGCGCATGGCCGCCGAATCTGTCGGTGCTCTCGAAGTTGCCCTGATCATCACTCGGCGCTGACTTCCGGCACTGCGCGCCGCCGCTCGAGATGGAAGCGCACCAGCGCCGCAAAGCGATACACGGCGTGCACGAACTTGCCGTAGGGCAGCGTGACGAAGAGCGCCATGATGATGCCGAGATGGATCCCCAGGAGCACGCCCATCGCGGACGACTCGCGCAGCGCGAGGAGCAGCAGGCCGGACGCGCTCGACAGCCATAGCAGCGTCAGGAATCCCACATCCATCCCGATTTGTTTCGCGCCGGCCAGGACCGGATCCCTTTTTGCTTTGAGCCAGAGCAATCCCGCCGGCCCGATCAGCAGGCCGATGCCGCCGAACGTGCCGAGGAGGACCGGCAGGCTCGAGAGCGCATAGGGCGCTTTCCAGTCGAAGCCGTAGTGGTAGATCGTCGCCACGCAGGTCGCTGCGAAGCACAGCATGAAGCCGTAGAAGGTCAGGTGATGAAACCATCGACGCGCGTGCGACGGCGTCTCGTCGGGGTAGGTGCAGCCGTCGCCGCCGCCCGCGAGATAGCGGAGCTGCAACACATCGCTCACCGACTGGCTCAAGGGTCCCGGGCTGAACAGCGCGCTGGCGTTCTCTTCGGTGTCGCGCCAGAATCGAACCAGACCGGCGACGAGAGCAATCACCACGAGCAGGAACACGAGACCGAAGGTCCAGGCCATCGTGCGATGCGAAATCACGGCGTAGAACGCGCCTGCGCTGTCCGCGTGGGCGCCCAACAGCACAGCCGGACCGATGAGCCAGAACATGGCGCACAACAACAGCGCCAGGCTCGCCGCGCCAACGAAGGCCAAGGTGACTCCATTGCGTTCGAACAAACCAGCCAGCGGGCCCGGCCAAGCGTACTTCCTGTACGTCTCCATCCGGATGTCCGCGAGCATTTTCGGAAAATTCACCTGAAACTCGTGCGGAGGCGCGTATTGGCAGGCGTAATAGCACGAGCCGCAGTCGTGGCAGAGATTGGCGAGATACGCGAGATCGCCCTCGGCGAAGCTCAATCGCCGCTCGAGCGCGGGAAAAACCGCGCAAAAGCCTTCGCAATAACGGCAGGCGTTGCAGATGCTCGCCATGCGCTGACCCTCTTCGACCAGCGCGACGGGAATGGATCTAGCCTGCGACATGGCGTGCGGCCTCTTTTCCCGCGATGCGTCCGAACGCCGTCCCGATCGCCATGCCGATGCCCGCGATATAGCCCTTGCCGAGCACGTTGCCCGCCATGATCTCGCCCGCGGCGAAGATGTTCGGCGCCACGGTGTCGTCCTGCCAGAGCATCTGCGCCCGCTCGTTTACCGCGACGCCGAGGTAGGTGAAGGTGATCCCCGGTCGCAATGGATAGGCAAAGAACGGCGGCGTATCGAGCGGCCGCGCCCAATGGCTTTTGGGCGGCGACAAGCCCACCGTGACGCAATCGTCGAGCCGGGTGTGATCGAAGGTTCCCGGACGGACCGCGCGATTGAATTGCGTCACCGTCGCTTCGAGCGAAGCAGGATCGAGCGCGAGCGCGGACGCGAGCTCGCGTATCGAGCCGGCCTTGATCGGAGGAAACACGGGCGGAATGAACTTGCCCATCGCCTTGGCGTCGATGATCGAGTAGGCGATTTGATCGGGCTGCCCGGCGACGAGCCGGCCCCAGATCGCGTAGCGCTTGGGCCAGAAGTCGAGTCCCTCGTCGTCGAAGCGCTGCGCATCGCGGTTGACTACGATGCCGAGCGACACGCAGTCGACGCGGGTGCAGATGCCGCCGTCGAACTTCGGCGAGCGGGCGTCGATGGCGACGTAATGCCCCTGGGCGGGATCGCCGACGGATTTCGCGCCGCGATCGAGGAGCACCTTCAGCACGCGTCCCATGTTGTAGGGCGTGCCGCGGACCAGGAAATTGTCCGCCGCGGGTCCCCAAGCCTTGCGCAGCCAGGCGAGGTTCGACTCGAATCCGCCGGCCGCCGCCACCACGGCTTTCGTCGCGATCTCGTGTTGCATGCCCTGATGCATGACGATCGCCGAGCTGAACGCGCCATCGCGGAGGTTGAGGTCGGCGACCTCCGTGTCGTAGGCGATCTCCACGCCGAGGCGCTCCGCGCTCCGGTAGTACGCGTTGATCAACGCCTTCCCACCGCCGAGGAAAAACGCATTGGTGCGCGCGAGCTGCAGCGTGCCGCCGAGCGGCGGCTGAAAACGCACGCCGTGGCGAATCATCCATTCCCGGCACGTCGCGGTGTGCCGGATCGTCATCCGCGCCAGCGCTTCGTTGGTCTGGCCGCCCGTGACCTTGAGCAGGTCCTGCCAGTATTCGTCTTCCGGATATGCGTCGGAGAGCACGTCGGCTGGAGCGTCGTGCATGCAGCGCAGGTTGCGGGTGTGCCGGCTGTTGCCGCCGCGAAAATGCTTCGGCGCCGCTTCGAGCACGAGCACGCTTCTTCCGGCCTGCGCGGCTTCGATCGCGGCGCACAGCGCGGCGTTGCCCCCGCCCAGCACGAGGACGTCGTAGGTCCGCGCAACATCCATCGCGGCTTTCCGGTCTCGCCTTCCTGCGCTCGCCGCGCCTAATCCACCGTCGCCTTCGACTCCTTGACGACCTTCGCCGATTTCGCCGTTTCCGACTTGATGAAGCCCGCAAACTGATCGGGGGTCAGGCCGCCGGGCTCTGCGTCAAACTGCTCGAGCCGCTGCTTCGGGTCGGGCGTCCTCTGGATTTTCACGACCGCGTTGGACAGCTGGGTCGTGATCGCGAACCGACGGACGACGATGTTCATGAGCGCAATCCTCCTTGTTGTTCTGCTGCGTTCAGTGCATATCAATGTCGCGCAGGGGCGACGGACCGACACGTCACAGGGCGAGGCATCGGCGTCCACGAAGTTTGCACTGAAATGTGTCCCTTCGGATAGGACCGGCCGCCGCGACGAAGACGCCGCGCAGCGTCACCGTTGGCCCGCGGATCCCGCGTCCCCGGGGCGTGACGATAGTGGGACTACGCCGTGGCGGCGATCCGCGATACGCCCTTGGCGCTGCGCTTCATCTCGCGCAGGAGGAAGTCCACCACGCGCTCGAACGGGTCGAAGCCGAACGACTGCCCGATGGACGGGCGCAGATTGGAGTTGGCGTTGATGTCGTAGAACATGAGCCGTCCGTCCAGCGTCTCGAGATATTCGACGCCACCGACGTCGAGCTTTCCGGCCACCATGATGCGGCGACCCCATTCCACGGCTCGCGCAGGAACCTCGGGATACGGATGGAACTCGACCGGCGGCGCGATGCTCTGCTCGGCTGGTATCTCGCACACGCCGCCTTCTCCATCTTCCGGATTGCATGCGGGGGCGGGGCACAGGTTGAAGCGCCCGTGCGAGATCACCCGCATCGCATAGAGGAGCTCGCCGCCGAGGAACTCCATGCGCACGATGCCCTTGGCGGGGTCGATGGGAAAGTACTCCTGCAGGAGCAGCAGGTTCTCCGGGAGCCAGTGCTCGGGACGTTGCGTGAGGAGCGTCTCCAGGTGCGCAAAGCTCTCCACGAGCACGATGCGCGCGCCGCTGCCGCCCTGCTCGGGCTTGAGCAGCACGGGATAGTGAAGCTCCTTCTCCCGCGCGCGAATCGCGTCGAGATCGTTGAAGGTCCACACCCGCGGCGCCGGCACGCCGAGCTGGTGGAGCAGCGCGGCCTGAGACGTCTTGCTCAACTCCAAGGAGAAGGCGTCCGCGCCGTTGAGCACGCGCACACCGCGGATCTGCAGTGCACGCATATAAGAAAGCGCGTAAGGGACGGCGCGCGTATTGCCGCGCACGTACGCCGAAGGACTCGCCTGGTTGAAATAGAGGGGCGCGAGCGGGCGGTCGCCGTCGGAAAAGGCGGCTTTCTTGAGATCGACCGGAAGGTAGCGGACCCCGCGATGGTCGAGCGCCCGGAAGAGTGGCTTCTGCCACTCCGGGTGCTCGAACAGGACGGCAAGATCGGTGCGGTAGCTCATGGTGTCGGCACGGCGGTTTTGCCGCGTCCCGCAGGATCCTGCGGGCGCTACCGCTTACGCATGGGCTTGGCGGGCAACGTCAACCGCCCTCACTGCTAGTGCAGCTTCTCCCACTCCTTGACTTGCTTCTCGGCCTCGTCCTTGCCGATGCCGTAGGCCTCCTGAATCTTGCCGACCAGTTGCTCGCGATGACCATTGACCTCGGTCAGCGCATCGTCAGTCAGTTTGCCCCACTGTTGCTTGATCTGACCGGTTACCTGCTTCCAGTTGCCTGCTACACGGTCCCAGTTCATTGGATACTCCTCTCGTGAAAAGTGGCAGCCCATTCACGAACGCGGCACGCGGCTGCTAACGTTACAATGCCCATGCCGATGAACTGCCGCAATCAGCGCATCGCTGAAGCAACTGTAGGAAGGACTCTTACACTGCGGGGCGGCAGATTCATTTCGTGCCGGCGTCGGGCGGTCGGGCGCGATATTGATCGACGGGCGCAGATGGGGTGGTTGTCCTCGGCCGGTACCCGAGAAATTCGCTGATCGGCTGCAGATCCTCGAAGCGTTCACATACGGCCTTGACGGCCATGACCATCGGAACGCCAAGCAGCAGGCCCCAGACGCCCCAGAGCCAGCCCCAGACGAGCAGCGTCACGAGCACGATCACCGCGTTGATCCGGCCGATGTGCTGGGTCAACCAGGGCACGAGCAGGAATGCGATCAAGCCAAGGGTGGCCAGCAGTTCGCCCACCATGATCACGACCGGTTGAAGGCCGTCGAATTGCACATAGGCGACCAGCCCGGTCAGTGCGACGAATAGCGTAGGTCCGGCGTACGGAATCAGATGCAGGACACCGCCGATGAAGGCCCAGAACAAGGCGTTGTCGAGTCCGACCGAGACGAACACCAACCACGCGACGACACCCATGAGAATACCCATCGCGATCTGCACCAGCAGATAACGCTGGATCTGCATTTCGATCTCATCGAGCATCTGCACCGTAAGCTTCTTCTCCGATATGTTATCGCCACTTATCCGCATCAGGGTTCGCCGGAAGCTGTCTCCGGCGACCAAGAGGAGATAGACCAGGGCGATGGTTGCCAGTAATGCGCCGGTCCCGGTAATCAGGCTCGCCGTGCCCAGCATGACGTAATCGCGCACCCTGAAGGGGTGCGCTTCGGGGACGTTCTTCGGAACGCTATCCGCCCGCCGGGACGCCGGCGCGGCCGCGTCGACGGCATTGGCGGTGTTCTCGATTTCGCGGGCCGCTCTCTTGATTTTTTCCGATAGGCTCGCCGGATCGGGTGGACCGCTGTGCAGCGCCAGATTCAATTTCTGCGCGGCTTGAGGAATGGTGTCGAGAACGTCCAGAGCCTCGGGCTGGAGCGAGCTGATTCCGGTTCCGAGGCCGCCCAGCAGCACTGCCAGCGTGAGTGCGGCACCGGCCGCCTTGGGCAGCCTCGCTCGCTTCTTGAGCCAGCCGACCACGGGCGTCAGGGCGTAGCTCAGCATGATCGCGAGCGTTATGGGTATCAATACCGCCTGTGCCCAATGCAGAAACACGACAACCGCGATCAGCGCCAGTACGCCCAGCGACGTAATGTGCACGCCCAGGGGCGCACGCGTGGGAAGAGGCTCGGTCGTGCCGGCCTCGGGAGGATCCGGCCGACCAGGCATTGCTCCAGCGGAAGGCCCGCGCCGCCGCACGCTTCGCTGTTGCGCAGTCGTGGAGTCCAGGCTCATCCGCGCAATCTCTCAGGCAGCCACGCGCTTGATCATCGCCCGGGTCACCGTCTGTTTGGTCGCGTCGAACGAAGCCCACGGATCCTTACGCATGCGGCTCAGGCGCTCGGGGATGTTGCGCACGTTGAAGCGGTCGAAACGCAGATCCTCGGCGGCGAGCTCGTCCCAGGTGATCGGCGTCGACACGGGCGCGTTGGCGCGTGCCCGTAGCGCGTAGGGGGCGATCGCGGTCGCGCCGGCGGCGTTTCGAAGGTAATCGATGAATATCCTGCCCTTGCGACGGTGCTTCGACGCCGTCGCGATGAATCGATCGGGGAAAGTGCGCACCAGGAAATCGGCGATGGCCCGGGTGAAGTCCTTGGCCTCGTCCCAGTCGAGCGTTGCGCGAACCGGCACGACCACGTGAAGTCCCTTGCCGCCCGTCGTCTTCAGAAAGCCGGTCAGGCCGATGTCTTCGAGCAGCGTGCGCAACAGCCCGACCGCCTCGACGATTTGCGGCCAGGCGACTCCCGGATCGGGGTCGAAATCGAAGAGCAGACGATCGGGGCGATCGAGTTTCGGCGCGCGCGAGCCCCATGGGTGCAGCTCGATGACACCCCATTGCACGAGTCCGACCAGCGCGGCGAGCGAATCGGCGGCAAAGTACATGGCCTTGCCATTGCGCTCAGGCACTTCGATGCGCGTGACCGCTTGATGAACGCTCTTGTCGGCGTGCTTCTGATAGAAGCACTGCCCGTTCCAGCCATCGGGGCAGCGGACGAGGCTGAGGGGACGATCACGCAGGTGCGGAAGGATCCGATCCGCGACCTTCTCGTAGTAGAGCGCGAGATCGCGCTTGGCGAGCTTCGCCTCCGGGAAGAGCTGCTTGCCGGGATGGGACAGCGTAACGCCTGCGACGGCGTTATCCGAGGCAGCGTCGTTCGACGCTTTCGCGCTGCGCACCTTTCGCGACGAAATGCGCTTTGGAGGTTCGCGCCTCGCTGCAGGCTTCGCTGCGGGCCGCTCGCGCACGACGTCGGCGGCTTTCTTGTCTGCGCGCAATCCCTGGAAGGAGGGGTGACGCAACGCTCCGTCGTTGCTCCATTCCGTGAAGGCGATCTCGGCCACGAGTTGCGGCTTGACCCAGTGCGCGGCCTTGGCTTCGAAGCCTCGCGGTGGATTGGCGAAGGGCGATGACGATTGCTCGAGCTTGTCCAGCATCGATCGCAATTTCGTCAGGGTCTTGTCGTCGAATCCGGTCCCGACCTTGCCGGAATAGCGGAGCTCGCCCGATTCGTAGACGCCGAGCAGCAGCGCGCCGAATCCCCTGCGGCTGCGTTGCGGATCGGTGAATCCGCCGACGACCATTTCCTGACGCTTGCCGCACTTGACCTTGACCCAGTCGCGGGTGCGGATACCCGTGCGGTAAAGCGAGTCCGCGCGCTTTGAGATCGCGCCTTCCAGGCCGAGTCGACACGCCTCCTTGAGAAACTCCGCGCCGGAGCCCTGGACATCGGCGCTGTAGCGCAATGCGGGATCGGCCCGTTCGAGCACCTGCTGCAGCAGGCGTTTGCGCTCGGTCAAAGCGGCCTGGCGCAGGTCGTGTCCGTCGAGGTACAGGAGATCGAAGACGAAGCAGGTCAGCGGCCCGCGGTTCGGATCGGACAGGGCGTTCTGCAGGACTTGGAAACTGGTGTGGCCTTCGGCATCGACTGCGGCGACTTCGCCGTCGAGCCACGCCTGCTTCACGTTCAGCCGCTGGGCAGCCTCGGCAATCGGCCTCAACTGCGATGTCCAATCCTTGCCATTGCGCGAAAAGATGCGCGCCTTTCCGCGCTCGACTCGACACAGCATGCGGTAGCCATCGTATTTGATCTCGTGAACCCAGTCGTCGCCGCCAGGCACGTCATCGACCAGCGTGGCGAGCATCGGCGGCGATTTGCCCGCGGTCAGCGCCCCGGCGCGCACGTTTGCCGCGACCGAGCGATTCGAATGCCAGGCATGCTTACGATCGCGCGCGATCTCTTCGAGGCTGCGCCCCGTGGTCACGCTGTCAGGCGCTTCGTCGACGACGCCGTTCGAACCGCGCTGTGCAAACGCATCGTTTTCCTTGATCAGGAGCCAAGCCTGCTCACCCGATTTGCCGCCGTACTTGCTGCCGTGCGTTCGCACCAGCGTCCAGCCGCCCTTGAGCTTATCGCCGTCGAGCTGGAACTTGAGATGTCCCTTTTTGTAGCCTGCGACCGGATCTCCGCTAGGAACCCACGTCCCGCGATCCCACATCATCACCGTGCCGGACCCGTACTGGTCGGGCGGGATGATGCCCTCGAAGCCGCCGTATTCGAGCGGATGGTCTTCGACATGGATCGCGAGCCGCTTGTCCTGCGGATCGAGGCTCGGGCCCTTGGGTACCGCCCAGCTCAGCAGCACGCCGCCGAGCTGGAGCCTGAAGTCGTAATGCAGGCGGCGCGCAGCGTGCTTCTGGATCACGAACGACAGCGCCTTCGCTTTGGCGTGGACGACCCGCCCGCGCGGCTCGGGGGTCAGGCGGAAGTCGCGCTTTTCACGGTAGCGTTGCAGGCTCAATGGACCCCCACGCTTGCGGCCTCATTGGCCAACTCATTTGCCAACTGAGCCGCTGCGCTGCCCCCAAAAGCGGGGGCCGAGTGCCGCGGCTCCATGCCGGCCTGCGCCGGCATGGACGGCACGAGGGGGCGTTGCGTCTCGCAACGCCGCGGCCTGCAAGGCCAGTTCGCGCCTTGGGGCGGCCCTGCGGCGCACGAAACGACCCCCACGCTTGCGGCTGACGCCGCTGCGCTGCCCCCAAAC
>WNGL01028168.1_pt1 | contig 11272 bp, 5 predicted proteins | sample 5400591 | NCBI WGS metagenome assembly WNGL01 (sample SAMN13153377, study PRJNA577476) | soil metagenome | isolation source: 80 cm soil or saprolite under Garry oak tree replicate 1 | place: USA:California | collected 2016-06-15
GCCAAAGTTTTAGGCTTTCGCAAATTGAAATCGCTCTGGTTGACGGGAGCAAATCTCCAGGCGCTGTGAGTGTGTTGTGAAATGCGTTCACACCAGCTTTCAATGGACCCATATTTATCGCTTGTGCCTGGCCAGACACGCCCTTTTGTCTCGATGATCCAATTCACGTCACCGTCGTCGGTCTCTTGCACCGCCACCCAGTCAGGATGGTAAAAACCAATCGCGCCACTTGGCTTCAGATAATCGACGCGGAACACGGACGCCGAATCCCCTTGTTGCGTGGTACCCAGCGCGGCAAAGCGAAGTACATCCGGCGCTTTATCCAGGAACTCAGCAAATCGGCGTTCGAAGCTATTGTAGGTCGCCACATAGTTGAAGATCGTGTGCTTGCAGATTAGGGGTGGAAGATTTCGCCGCCAAAAGAACGGCTTTGTACTGGAGAGGGTGAGGCTTTTGGCCTCAAATTCAATTTCGCGCCGCTCGACGACCAGTTCGGCGATCTTCCGCGCCAAATACTTTGCTATGGCCTCCTGGATTTCCAGACGGCGCAAATGATTTCGTATGTTGTCGCTATCTGGGTCAACTGTGCCACCGAAGCATCGAGTAAGAACGTAATCTCTAACAACGGGAAATAAATCCTTGAATACGTTTGTGAGTCTCGCGCGATGAATCACTTTATTAGTTATGGCGACCAGCAAAGTTTGCGACATAGGAGCCTCACCGGACATGAGATCCGCCTGGTGCACTTGTGTCTGCGGCATCGCGAATTCCAATTTGAGTGTGACTCTGAATACCTCCTCCAACTCTTCTCGCTCATACAGTGGTTCCAGAGTTAGTTGATCAATACTTTCCAGCTTTCGGAAATCATGACTCAGTCGCGGCTTAGTCATCGGAATCTCGATGTCGTACTCTTGCCGTTGTAACACCGGAGTGACAGTCACCGGCTGAGCGGGATCGTCCTTGGATGTTCCGACGCCCACGCCGTCGATCTCGAGTTGTTGGCGGAGAAAGTCGAGCAACTTTCTGGTGCCGAGTACTTCAAGGGTTTGCGTATCCGGTCCAACATCCATCATCAATCGCAAGCCACGACCAATCACCTGTTCAGGCAGAATTTCAGCCCTTGCTGTGAAAGGTCTAAGCCCCAACACTACTGTGACAGCGCGGACGTCCCAGCCTTCACGTAGCATCATCACACTGACTATAGCCTTGATGCGATTGCCCGGCTGATCGATATCACGGACGATGGCGCGGGCCGCTTCCAAGTCCTTCTTTGTTATCTCGCCGGTGCTGTCGGTATGGATTATTTTTACCTCGGAGGGTTTTAGGCGGAACTCCGGAGTGTCCACCAGATACTTACCGATTGCATCTGCGAACACGTTCTTCGCAGCCATGATAAAGAGCACCGGCTTGAGTTTTAGTTGTTTGTAGGTCTTGTAGTGCTCCTGCCAACGTTGCACCGCCGCCTGAATCCAGTAGCCATACTTCTCAGCCACGTTATCTTTGGTGACTTCTTCTGGTTCTGCCGGCTGATCGGGGTCGTCTTCCTTAGTTACTATGATTGGGGCGTTGACGATTCTATCCTCGACGGCCTGCGCCAATGGGTAATCGCAGATAGTCCAAGAGTAATGAATCCGATTCTGGTCTCTGGGTGTGGCTGAGAAGTCCAGCCAGAGAGCCAGACCATTTGGTAACGCTTTGTGAATACCCAGCAATGACTGGCTCCAAGCCAAATCCTCATCGTGAACGTGATGCGCCTCATCGTTGATGACTACGAGGTCCTTCAGAGCTTTCACCCGCTCGAGCATTGAGCGTTGATAGGAACTCAAATCCTTGGATGGAAGTCGCCCGAGCATGGCGTCTATCGGATTGGCCGCTACCCAGTCCTGTTCTCTCGACTCGTAGAGCTGATGGATGTTGGTTAGAAAAATATTCCCGGAAGCGTCCGGTTCGGTCGAGTCCCCTCTGAGGATCACCTTCGGGTTCCAGGGTCGCCATTCGGGTGGAACCAGCGGGATTTCAGCAAAGATCCTATTACTGGCAAAGTCCTTCTCCAGGCGTTGATAGACGATCACATTCGGCGCCACGATCAGAAAGTTGGTTGAGACTTTGGAACCCGGAACCTGTTTGCGATGGAAGTAAGACCAGACCATAGCCATTGCTATGACCCACGTCTTGCCCGAACCGGTGGCCATTCGGAAGGCATATCTTCGCAGGTTCTCAACCGGCAAGTCTTGCACCCCAAAGGCGTCGAGCTCAGACACATAACGCCTGATTTGTCGCCGCCCATCCATCGTCGTTTGAAATTCGATGGATTGGGAAAGAAGATCCGCCTGAAACGTCTCGGCATAGGTATCGATCAAGTCTTTGGCGTCGCGATTACTGAGAACCTCGACCACATAGGCGAGCGTCTCCATAGCCTCGCGTTGGCAGAAGTGGTAGCGGAAGGGAACTGGAAACCCTGCGACTTCATGGTCTTCTTCAAACCAATATCGAAACAGGTTCTTCGTTACCTCAGAGGCGCCATCGTATTCTTGCTTCTCTCGCCAGGCGTCGACTTCCTTTCTCAGTTTGTTTACCAGAAGCAGGCCGCTCTTCCGCCGGCCCGATTCGTCCACGCGCCAGCCGTCTCCATCCTTTACCAGAAAGGAATTCGGCTTTTCCCAGGAGCAGCGCCCGGGAATTTCGGGTAGTTCTTTCTGATATGAGATTACGCTCTTTGGCATGCGCGAGGACCTCGGATGTGAGTCATTATCACCTCTATTACCACTACTAGTGAGTTGTTACCACCATTCAGGAATTACCTAATTCTTTACCTAATTAATAGGTAACTTACCTAAATTCAAACCGCCACAATTCACAGCGAATCGGTAGATCTGCGGCCAGTTTACGTAACAACTCCGCTTCTTTACGTAATTAATAACTAAATTACGTAAATTACTGGAATCAATTAATTCACGGGATTTTCCGCCAAACTGCAGTCGGGCCGCGCCCTGATGGCTCAAGTTTTCCCGCCTTTTTGAGTTCGCTCAGTCGAAGTCTTATCAGATCAACGCCAACACCAGGACAGATCTTCTGAATGTCAGTAACTTTGAAGTCACCGGAGATGCGGTCAATTGCGTCCAGGATCATCCGGCTCTTAGAGCCTCGCGAAGTCGTCAACGTTCCGGCGCGTTTCTCAAACTCCCGGTAGGCACTCAGCAACATGACGCCAAGAAAGTATTGCCACCACGGCACAAGAGAGTGCACGCCTTGGTGCCATTTCTGAGAAGATGCATAGAGCGTTTCGTAGTAGCTTTCCCTTGTTTCTTCAATAATGTTCTCCAAGCTGATGAAGCGTCCTACCTCATAACCAGCATGGTAAAGAAGTAGCAGACTCAACAACCGAGCCATGCGGCCGTTTCCGTCACGAAAAGGGTGAATGCAAAGGAAGTCGAGGACGTATGATGGAATTAAAAGCAGTGGTTCAAATTCCTGCGACTGTAATGCCTGGTTGAATCGGTCGTGCAGCGTACGCATTGCATCTTCCGTCAAATGTGGTGCGACGGGAGTGAACCTAATGAACTTCTTTCCATCCGCACGGACTTCCTCGATCTCATTTTGCGCCGTCTTCCACCTGCCGTCCTTTTCAGTTGTGAACTTGAGCAGATCCCGATGTAATTGCAACACGAGATTCACGCTGAACTTCATGTTCGCGTGATTGGCGTGAATCGTATTCAGCACATCGCGATAGCCGGCGATTTCCTGCTCAGATCGATTACCGGGCTTGACCTTTTTCTGAACGAGCTTGACGATTCGATCGTGCGGCGCCGTTACACCTTCGATACGGTTGCTGGATTCAGTACTTTGAATAACGGCTGCCTGCCGCAGCGTTTCAAGCACTTGCGGCGACTGCTGTTTGTAGACTTCTTCCTTACCCTTGAACTCCCCAAGCAGGCGAATCGTCCGCAGAAGGTTCTGCGGAATTTGCTGTTGCTCCAGAAATCCGGGTTCAAATGATTTCATTGGTTCGCTCTTTACGAGACAACTTACTTTACGTCGACATCGAACGCTTGCGTTGTGTCGTTGCCAAAGATGTCCACAACTTTGACGAGCACTCGGTAGCGGCCGGCTTTCTCATACGTGTGCGGGTCTGAGACGAGGGCAAGCGAGCGATCCTTGCGCGTGCGATAGTTGACCCAACCCTGCATGAACGTATCGTTTTGAAAGTCCCAGTCGATGGCCCAGTAGTCAATGTAGTCTGACCACTTCTTTACCTTTGAGCGAACTTCTTCGGGAATGAGTTCCGTGTTTGGGATGACGAAGTTTTTGAGCTTGATTCGGGCCGTTAGCTTCTTTGCCTTTTCAATATCGACTTCAAGGTAAGCAAGCTCAAAGAATTCGATGTCGCCCTTGTCGACTGCCTGCTGCTCCATCACCTCTCGTGGTATTTGCAGAAACAGGAGCTTCACACCTTGCTTCTTAGCCTCAGGAGGTAGCAGGTTATTGATGCCCATCTCCCATTCCCAACCGAGAATGTGAAGTTCCGTCTGCTTCAGTTGCACGCATTCAGCAAGCGCCGCATTCACTTCATCGATGGTGACGGGCGCATCAACGGCGCCGATGTGCACCATTGCGCCGCCTCGTTTTCCATGCAGGTTTACGAGACCAGCAACAGGCTGTGCTCCGTAGAGTTTCAGGATGAAGGCGAGGTACTCATACAGAGCCTTCTCCGTGAGTGTGTTTCCTTTTTCTGCAAACGTGACACCTTGCCAGTACTGGCGCTCATACTTACCCAAATTAAGAATTTCAAACGGCTTGCAGTTATGAATGCCCAGCAACCGCTTTCGCGTAACGTGAATAGCATATCGGCCTAAGTCACAGCCGATCCAGCGATGGCCTAGTTTTTCAGAGACAGCGAGCGTTGTTCCGGAGCCACAGAAAAAATCCGCTACTAAGCTGTTCTTGTTAGCTGACACCTTCAATATTCGCTCTACCAATGCCTCGGGCTTTTGAGTCCCGTATCCCGTTAACTCACTCGATTGATTATGGATCTTGCTGATGTCGCTCCAGATGTCTTGGAGTGGCACCCCCTCATGTTCACTTTCGTACTTCTTGAGCCGGGGAACGCCACCCTTTTTCTTGGGCCAGTGAAGTCGGCCATCGGCATCATGCTTCCTCAGTGTTTCAATTGGACAGCGCCAGAGCGTACGCACGCCTTTATACTCATAGTCATACCCGCCACCCGAAAGACCTCCTGCTGAGAGGCTTAGTCTTTGATATCGCTCACCACGCTCCTCGTCATACTGATCAAAAAACGTGTCGATATATTCTTTGTCGGCTGGTTGCCTAATATCATTCCAAGTCCATTCGGCACCCTTGTGGTAGAAGAGAATTGCGTCATGAATGATGCCGTATCGTCGCGAGTCACTGTGTCCAAACGCTCGACGCCAGATTATTTCGTTGCAAAAGTTATCGCGACCAAGAGTCTCGTCACACAAAATCCGTATGTGATGGTTTTCGTTTGGCCCGATGTGCACGTAGATGCTGCCACTCTCTGAGAGAAGCGCACGCAGCAAAACGAGTCTATCGTACATCATCTGCGCAAAGGACTCGGTTCCTCTTCCCCAAGTATCACGGTAGGCTTTTTCCTCGATTATAGATTGTTCTTTATCTAATTCTTCTCCTGATTCGCCGATCTCTGCAGTAAAGGAAAAATCCGCCCCTGTAGCGAACGGCGGATCGATATAAATCAGGTCGATTTTTCCTGCAAACTTGTCTAATAGCGAGCTCATCACGAGCAGGTTGTCCCCCCAAATCAGCTTGTTCTTCCAGCCTTCTTCAAAAGTCTCTCCTTCGTTTCCTCGGTAAATGTCGAACAGCGCAGCTTGAGGTGCATTTTTCACCTCCCGAGTGGCGCGGCTTTCATTAATCGTTTCGATAACCTGAAACGGCAGATTTACGCGCGGCACCTCTCGCCGCGTCCCATCCTCGTTAAACTTCCCCGGCCACACCAACTCCGTCTTTGTTATCTCAATCTTAGCCATAAGATTTAAGTTGATCAGCAGTAGCTTAGTGCTTGAATTTCCGAACGCAAAAGGAATGAAGCCATCATGCTGGGTCACCCACGACCATGCCAGGAGCGATGCACTCGACCTGCAATTTTGAGTTGCTCTACCTGTCGCAGCCGAGCGAGTGTCTGCTGGTAATTTGTCTCAAGGTTATTCCAGAACGACGCGGGAACACCCAAGGCTCGCTCCAATTGCAGCGCGGTGTCGGCATTGATCGATAACTTTCCGGAAACTACTCCATTGATAGTTTGGTGCGGTCGGCCCACGCGCTCAACCAATTCATTCTGAGTCATTCCCAGAGTATCGAGAGTCTCCTTAAGAGTCTCTCCGGGTGGTACCGCATAGTTGGGCTTGAAAGTACTTTGGATTGGCTCAATCATGCGTGTCCTCCATGCCAACTCCTTCTCAAGCTTCTTGTTGGCGAAGGAAATTAGCATAAGCCTGCTATCACGTCCACAGTGTTCAAATGGCGACTGCCGTTTCTCTTAGATCGATCGTGCCTTGGCGGGCACAATACTGTCGCATGTCGCACTCTTTGCAGATCTTGCTTTCAGGGACGGTGACGATCTGAAAATCCTTCGCTTTGATCTTTCGAAGGACAGTGTCGAAATCCCTGGCAGCCTCATCAACAAGCTCGGGTCGATATGGGAACTGCATGACGGCATCGGCCTTCTTTTCTTCGGCGGTCCAGTACAGTAACAACCGATTAGGTGTCTTGCCGTAGCGCTTTTCGAGAATGTGAGCATAAGTGCAAAGCTGCCGTTCATAAGTAGCAACCAAACCCGGTGAATCGACTGGCTTGGGCGAAGTCTTGAAATCGAGTAGTTCCAAACGACCATCGCCGCCCATGAGCAGATCGATCTTCCCGGTTAAAATGTAGTCGTCCTTCTCGACTGAAACATCCACCTCTGTTTCGATCACACGCTGCATTTCGTCCTGGTTTTGATAGAAGTAGTTCAAGACCTGTGTATAAGCTGCGTCCTTCGCCGTCTTGCCTATAGGACGCACATCTGAGAGCAACAGAAAAGAGAATGTGCGGTCAAAGAGTTCGCGTATGCGCGGCTCGTTCAGAGTTTTCAGTTTGCCATCAAGCACGATGCGGTGGATTTCTTCAATCGTTTGGTGAACTAACAAGCCGAAGAAGATCACAGCTGAACGAGAAGGCGTGAAGTCGTATTCGCGGAAGAACTGGTACTGTCGTGGACACGTTTCGTAAAGCTTCAAGTCACCGGTAAAACTGAACGCGCGCTTTACCGGCATGCGATCTTTTAGCTCAAAACTCTGAGCGGCGAGCACGCCTTGCTTCACGTAAGGCCACTGGTCAAGACCCTGCCAGATGGAATTGAAACGCGGTTGTGGCTGTGAACCGCAGGTCAGTACTAGAATCTTCTCCGGGCGGGAAAAAGCGACGTAGTGCAACCGCATTCGGTCGAAGTCGGTAATTCGATTTTCGGGCTCAAACGGCGGACGATGATAGAAGGGCTGCAAGGCCCGATCGATATGCTTCCTGGTTGAGCCCCTTATCTGCAACGAACCCACCGCCACAACCGGAAACTCAAGACCTTTCGCCTGATGTATAGTCATCACCTGCACGTAACCTTTCGGAAAAGGCTGATCTGGATCTTCGTACTCGTTGATGCCGCCGTCATACAGAAGTCTTAAGAAGCTGTTGAATAAGTGAAACCTGAGGAACTCGCGATTCTTAAAGGTGACGACGGTGTAGTGGTAGTAGTTTTGGAAGACGTTTAGCAGTTGGGAAAAGATCGCCAGATTTCGCGCGCGGTTTTCATCTTTAACAAAGCCGGCGAAGGGTTCCATTGCAATAAACCGGTAGAAATAATCAGCAGGTCGGAGGTCAGTAGCCTGCCCTTCCTTCAAGCCACCGATTTCAAGATAGAACTCTTGCAGGAGAGCTGCGAGCGGATGAGGTGGACTACATGATCTCGCGAGATCCTTGAAACATTCGTCAACGTAATCGGCCAGATGTCTTACTGCCCCAAAAAGCTGGTCACCACGTCCTTCGCCGTGGTAACCAAAGATCAAAGCGAAACAGGCGACAATTAAGCGAATCTCCTCGTTTTCGAAATACGAACGAGCTCGCGGGCAGAACGCTGGTATTCCTTTAGCTTTGAGAGCTTCGAGATATCGACCGCTGTGATCCTGACGGACGCTGTGCAGCAGCAGGGCGACCTGGTTGTAGTCCTGGATTACGTCACGCTCTTTTAAGAACGCGACTAACTCAGCGAATCGTTGAGCTTCGTCCCTTTCGTTGCTGCCCCAAATTGAGAAGATTGCAGGATAGTCTGGATGTGCGGATTCGAGATCGGGAACGATCTTTTTGTCGAAGCGGAAAGCTGGACCGCTAGTGTTTGTCCAATCCGCAGACGCCATCCATTTGTCGTAAGCGTCCACGATGGCCCTGTGAGATCGATAGTTTGTCGTAAGCTTGACTATGTGAGCGTCCGGAATCCTGGTAGGAAATTCAAGGAGGTTCCTGACAGTGGCCCCACGAAAACGGTAAAGACTTTGATCCTCATCGCCAACTACGCATAAGTTGCGACTGTCTTCCGCGAGCGTGAAAAGTATCTGCTCCTGAAGGTAATTCGTATCCTGGTACTCATCGACCAGGACATACTTGATACCACCCTTGATCGCGATAGCGATTTCCGGCTCTTGCATCAGGTCATAGAGGAGCTTTTGCAAGTGGGCAAAATCAATGTGATTCGAATCGAAGAGTATGCGCTCATAGGAGACGTAAGCCTTCGCAATCAAGTTCAAGAACTGATCGTCACTCGCGGCTAACTCCGCTGTGTCAACCAACTCTTCGGTGATCTTGTTGAAATATCCACGCGCCCCTTCAATGGCCGTCCATTTAGTAGTCCATCTTCCGAAATACCCGGTCTCCAGCGGCTCGCCTACGATCTCTTTGAAATTTTCGAAGATGAAGAGCAGCTCCGTTAAATCATCGAGGGTTTCATAGTTGTTGCCCAATGGCGTGCGGTGCCGATGAATTGAAAGCAAACGATTGCAGAGACTGTGAATTGTCGAAGCTCGCAGCTCCGACAAGTCGCCTTCGTAATTAACTTTGGCCGCGGCAGCAGAGATGCGATCTCTAAGTTCAAATGCGGCTTTCTCGGTGAAGGTACAAAGAACCAATTCGCGTGGTTCAACCTTGCCCAGTAGTAATAGGTTGAGGGCTCGAAGGACGAGGCTAAAGGTCTTTCCCGATCCCGGACCTGCAATGACTAATAGCGGACCATCGGTGTGGCCGACTATCTCTCGCTGCGCTTCATTTAGGTTGGGGTAGTTCTTCAGGAGCGCTTCTGCAATCACAGCAAGCCCTCCTTTCTGAAACTAAAAACCTTGTCAGCCGAAACAATCAGGTGGTCGTGAACTTTGATACTGACTGTGCTAGCCGCAAGAACAAGTGCACGCGTGAGAACCTTGTCCTGTTCGGTCGGCTTCACGTCTCCATTGGGATGATTGTGAGCAAATACTAGCGCCGCCGCTTTTCGCTTCAGGGCTGCTTCGATCACCGTTCGAGGGTAAACAGTCGCACGATCCGTCGTACCTTCTTCCATTCTTTCAACACCGTTTCGCTGCAGGCGAAGGCTCGAGTCAAGATACCCAACTTCAAAAACCTCGTTTGATAGCGCGCCGATTCTGGATCGCCAAAAGCGAGACCCAGACTCTGACTCGCCCACGAACTCACGCTCCTCTGACGTTTGTTGTAAATATAGACTTGCAGCTTCCTTGATAATACGCAGGGCAGTAGGTGCAACGGTACCAATACCATCAATCTGTTGGAGCTGTTCGGCTGGTGCGTCGAGTATCCCGCGGAGGGTACCAAACTTCTTGATGAGCGCCTTGGCTTGTCTTTTTACATCGCGCCGTGGAATTGCAAGCGTAAGAAGCAGCTCGACAACTTCGTAATCGGCAAATCCATCGAGGCCGCCCCTGACAAACCTCTCACGAAGTCGTTGACGATGGCCCTCGTTGGGGGATGAGTCAGGCATCTTTGAAGTTGGGAACAACTGTGAAGGAGTTATATTGCTACATATGGTTTTCGTTCTTAGGAAATGGTCTGGTCGATGCAGATATAATAATGAATGCTCGTCACTTCGAATAACGCCTAATCCAGCTAGGAGAGCAACTCAGGCTGCAATTATTACGCAGGTGGTTTACGGCCTCGGCAGAATTCCCAGTAGCTTGCCCTTCTTTTTCTCCGGCGCCTTTTTGTCGTCGGCGCTCTTTTCGACGATGAAGTCTCCTTTGATCTTCAGCAGCGGCATCACGGCCTCGCGATAGGCGCTCGCAACTTTGATGTAGGCATCGTCGCGCAGACCCTGCAAATAATCCTCGTGCGCTTGCGGTGAACGCTCCATGGTTATTGCTTCGCGCACTTTGTTCTCATTAAACGTCGGCGTGCTCGTCCCGGCGTGGCGCAGGTCGACGCGGAGAATCTGATAACCTTCGTCCGATCGCAGCGGATCACTGACGCCGCCGGCCTTCACATTTTTGATCGCACCGGCAATATCAGGACGCAGGTCGTTTACCTGAAACAATCCTACCTTGCCCCCATTTTCCTTTCCGCGTTCTGAATAGGCTTTGGCCAGCGTGGCGAAATCGGCGCCCTTGCGCAATTGTTCCACCAGTTGCGTCGCCTGCGTCTTCACGCTCGCCTCTTGTTTGCCGGCGAGGCTCAAGAATATCTCCGAGAGTTCAACGGACTCCGGGGTGAAGAACTTATCGCGATGAGCGTCGAAGTATTTGTGAAGCTCGTCGAGGCTCAAGCCATAGAAAAGTTTCGAATCGACTTCGCCCTCCAGCACTGCCTGTTTCATGATTTCAGTACGCATAGTTTGCCGAATTTCGGCGGGAACTATTCCTTGTGCCTGCATCGCGGCCTCAAGCTGTTGAATGTTCAGGTTTTGCTCTTTCGCGATTTGCAGCATGCGCTTGTTGACTTCGTCTTCGATCTTCTGGGTGAGTTCGAGTTCTTTGCCTTTCTGAACCAACAACTGCTCATTGATGAGCACGGCAATCATCTCGGCGCGATGCTTCTCCACCTCAGCGGTCGCCTGCGGCTCGGCCATGCCGTTTTGCTTCAGCGTCTCGACCCGCTCTTTCATTTCACGCTTCAATTGCGAGAGCGTGACCACACCGTCGTTCACTTGCGCAATTACTTCATCAACGACGACGGGCTCGCCTTCCTGGGCGTTAGC
>WNGL01009529.1_pt1 | contig 11268 bp, 12 predicted proteins | sample 5400591 | NCBI WGS metagenome assembly WNGL01 (sample SAMN13153377, study PRJNA577476) | soil metagenome | isolation source: 80 cm soil or saprolite under Garry oak tree replicate 1 | place: USA:California | collected 2016-06-15
GATCCTTCGACACGGGTACACCTCCGCGTGTTACCAACGTGATCCTTGAACCCCGGTTGGCCTGCATCCCGCTCCCAACTGGTCACCGATCCAGGCTCGCGTTGGCTGCCTGGCAAGCGAGGACGTTGGGCCACAATAAGAAGATGGCCGTCACGCTCGATCAAATCCGACACAGGCGCGAGGCGATTCGCAGCGTTCTCGAAGCCCGTGGGGCAATCAATCCCCGCTTATTCGGGTCCCTGGCGCGTGGCAAAGCGGACGAGAAGAGTGACGTCGACATCCTGATTGATTTCCGCCAACCTGCGCCGGAGGGTTTCGCCTACTTCGGCGCACTCGATCAACTAGAGCAAGAGTTGAGCCGGCTCCTCGGAACTCTGGTGCATGTCACGGTCATCGATCCTTCGTCGCCGAGCGGCAGAAAGATACTGAGCGAGGCCCTGCCCCTCTGAACGAGGAACGCGACCGTAGGGTGTTGGCCTACATTCGCGAACGCATCGCACATCCATCGAGCCCTGCTCGAAGACCCCTCGGCATTGACGGAGGAGGGACGACTCGCCGGCGAAGCGATCCTCTGGAATCTGATGGCGCTGACAGACGCCACGGCCAGGCTGTCTGACGAGCTCAAGAAGCGCCATCCCGAGATCCAGTGGGAACAGGTGCGTGGCTTCCGTAATGTCGCAACTCATGCCTACGATCGAATACAGCTCAAGCAGGTGGCCAACATCGTGGCGAACGATCTCCCCTTGATGCGCCAAGCGATCGATATGGAGTTAGCCCTAGAGACCGCGATCTTGAGCCCGACCGATGACGGTCCGCCCGGCGACGGCGTGGCGGTTTTGTACAGCAACGCCCACGTCAAACAGTGGTATTCGGTGGCACTCAACGGCACGCAGCGAATTCAGAGCACCATTTCTGAACCGGCCGCAGCGAACTGTTAACCGCAAGGTTCGGAGTTCGAATCTCCGTCCCGGAGCCAAATCGATTTCTGTCTCACGCGCGGAATTCCGTCAGTCGAAGTAGATGCCGCCGTTGACGTCGAACACTTCGCCGGTCACATAGCTTGCCTCGACGGAGGCGAGGAAGAGCGCCGCGTTGGCAACATCTTCTGGTACCCCGCTTCGGCGCACCGGCGCCGTGGCGCTAATGGTGCGATCGAGCTCGGCCTCCTGATTAGCGTCGAGCGCTTTGGTCGCGATGCCGGTGAGGATGAACCCAGGCGCAATCGCATTGCTGGTGATGCCATAAGGACCCAGCTCACGGGCCGCAGCTTGGCAAAGCCCAATCACACCCGCCTTGCTGGCGGCGTAGTGAGCAGTCCCGATGATCCCGCCTCCCTGCTTGCCGGCGACGCTAGAGATCCAGATGATCCGGCCCCAACGGCGAGCCATCATTCCCGCGACAACGGCTCTGAGGCAAACAAAGCCTCCCCGAAGGTTGATTGAGAGCAGCCTGTCGAAGTCATCGGTCGAGAGCTCCCAGATGGGCATGCGCTGCGTTACACCCGCGTTGTTGACGAGTATGTCCACTGGCCCGATCTCATGCACCGCGGCCTGAACTGAGCTCTCGTCAGTCACGTCCATGAATATGGCGCGTCCCGAGGTTCCGATCGCCGCAGCGTTGCGCGTGGCGCCATCGATGTCAATGTCGCCCAGAACGACCTCGGCGCCGGCCGTTGCCAAAGCACGGGCGATCGCATTTCCCAGGCCCGTTGCCGAGCCCGCGCCGGTGACCAACGCGACCTTGCCGGCGAGCGTCACAAACGACATCTTATGTGTCGTCAGCAGTCAGTCTCCCTAACCCACGAGGTTCACGCCCGCCCAGCCAGTCCGAGGTCTTCGATGACCTGCTCCGCGATCTCCGCGGCCGGCAGCCCGATGTCGACGCGGATTGCCGGCTCATCCGCGGCGGGTTCCTCGAGGTCGGCGAACTGGCTGTCAAGCATGCTCGAGCGCATGAAATGGCCGTGGTGTGCGGCCAGCCGCGCCGCGATCGTCTCCTTTGACCCGGCGAGAAAAACGAATATCAGGCCCGAACCTCCCCGATTGATCAGGTCTCGGTACGAACGCTTGAGGGCCCGAGCACGTGATAATTCCGTTTTCTCCAGCGTCAAGGCGATCCTGAATCCAATCGGCGACCTTGGCGAGCCAGGGCCAGCGGTCGGCGTCCGTAAGCGGATGTCCTGCGGCCATCTTCTCGATGTTCCCCTGAGGGTGCAATGCATCGCCTTCCTCGAGCGGCCACCCGAGTCGGCTGGCAAGAATGGCGGCGACCGTGGTTTTACCGCAGCCAGACACACCCATGGGAACCAAGACGCGTGGTTTCAACTTGGTGATCTGAAGGCTCCTTCGGCTCTGTCAGCCAGGGTGGTAATAGGGTTAGAACAGTGGCACAAGCGGTACCGGACCGCCTTCGCGCGATAGTCGGTCCCGAGCATGTCCTCCAGGGCGACCAGATGGACGAGTACGGACATGACGCCACTTTCATGGAGGCGCCCGCGCTCTGCACCGTGAGACCGGCAGACACAGAGCAGGTCGCCGCGCTGATCCGCGAGTGTGCAGCCCAACGCGTGCCGGTGGTCGCGCGCGGCAGTGGCACCAGTCTGGTCGGCGGGCCGGTGCCCATGGCGGGCGGCGTCGTGGTGAGCCTCGAGCGGCTCACCAGGCTCGAGATCGACGCTCCCAACACGGTTGCCACCGCCGGCGCGGGGGTGATCACGGCAAGCCTCGACCGGGCGGCAAACGAGCACGGCCTCATGTACCCGCCCGACCCGGCCAGCCTTGAGATGTCGACGATCGGTGGGAACGTGGCCTGCAATTCGGGTGGTATGCGGTGCGTCAAATACGGCGTCACGGCCGACTACGTGACCGGTGCGACGGTAGTTCTGGCGGATGGTCGCGTCATGCGGCTCGGCGGCAAGCTACGTAAGCGCGCCTCGGGTTATCGGCTGCTCCAGCTCTTCGTTGGCTCGGAGGGAACCCTCGGCATCATCACCGAGGTAATCGTCAAGCTTGTGCCGCTGCCGCGATGTCGAGCCACGGCGATGGTCGGCTTCGCGACAGTCGAGGAAGCGGGCGAAGCGGTATCGCGATCCCTGGCCGCTGGCCACTTTCCTACCGCGATCGAGATCCTCGATCGTGGCTCGCTGGAGCTCGTGCGCGACAAGCTCCCACCGGGTTTCGAGCCGAACCTTCAGGCGGTACTGATCGTCGAGCAGGATGGCAACGACGAGGAGTTCGTGCGGCTCGACCTGATGCGGATGGTGGAGGTGCTGGACGGCGCCGACAACCGGATCGCGCAGTCATCGCTCGAACGTGACAAGCTCTGGGACGCGCGCCGATCCTATGGCAAGGTCCTGATGGCGATGCCGAAGAATTTCTTCGCCGAGGACGTCGCCGTCCCGATCGCGGAGATTCCCGAGATGATCCGCCGCGTACAGGCGCTGGCGCGCCAGACAGGCCTCCGCATCGTCACCGTCGGCCACGCGGGCGATGGCAATCTCCACCCCACAATCCTCTTCACTGACGAGCAGCGGCACCTGGTCAGCCACGCGGCGGCCCAGATCTTCAGGGACGCACTCTCGCTTGGCGGCTCAGTATCGGCCGAGCACGGCCTCGGCGCCCTCAAGCGCGACTTCGCCGAACGGGAGCACGGACCGATCGCGATCGAGCTGATGCGAAAGATGAAGGCGGTGCTCGACCCAGACGGCATCCTCAACCCACACAAGATCTTTCCTGAGCAGCCCGCCACCGACGAGTTTCTGAACGCGATGCCGGGCTGGATGCCCAACCCCAATCGCCGTCCGCGCCGAGCCGAGTTGGGGCTGTGAGGGCAAGGACCGAAAGGACGGCCCGGCACTCAATCCTCAGCAGGATGGAAAGCTGCTCCCTGGCGCGAAGTCGAGCATGACCGGAGCAGCCCTGATCGAAGCCCTGCGCTGATGCTTATCTCCCTCATACGTCATCGGCCAAAGCATCGACATCAATGGGGGACCGTGGTTTGCCTGACGAGCTCGACCATTCGATCGCCGACATCGCGGGTTGAAGCAGCCCCGCCTAGATCGGCGGTGAGAACCGATCCCTCTTCACAGATGCGGTCGATCGCGCGCTCAATCCGCTGAGCTCCCGGTTCATCGCCGAGGTGCCGGACCATCAGCGCCGCGCACCAGATGGCCCCTAGCGGGTTTGCCTTTCCCTGGCCGGCGATGTCAGGCGCCGAGCCATGCACCGGCTCAACATTGAGGGGTGGTGGCGTTCGGGATTGAGATTGGCGCTGGCACACATGCCAAGTGATCCCTGCAACGCGCCGCCCAGGTCGGTGAGGATGTCGCCGAACAGGTTGGACGCCACCACTACGTCGATGGAGTCGGGGCGAAGGACCATGCGGGCGGCCATTGCGTCGACGTGCATCCGCTGCAGCTCAACGCCACCGAAGTCGCGGGCCACCTCTTCGACGACCTCGTCCCACAAGACGTACGCGTAGCGGGAGGCATTGGACTTGGTGACGCTGACAAGTCGCTGGCGCCGTCGTTCGGCTAAACCGAAAGCGTAACGAGCGGCGCGCTCGATCGCCATGCGCGTGAAAACGGGAACTTCGACGGCGACCTCTTGGGGGTGTCCGACGTGCACACGGCCCCCAGTGCCTGAGTACTCGCCCTCGGTGTTCTCGCGGACGAAGATCATGTCGATATCGCGTGGGCCGCGGCCGGCCAGCGGGGAGGGGATCCCGGGTGGTAGCCGGATCGGCCGCAGGTTGACGTATTGCTCGAATGTCTTGCGGATAGGCAGCAGGCAGCCCCAGAGCGACACATGGTCAGGCACGGTGGGCCAGCCGATTGCACCGAGGTAAATCGCGTCGAACTTGGCCAGCGTTGCAAGCGCGTCCGGCGGCATCATCGCGCCGGTGCGCTCGTAACGATCGGAGCCCCAATCCAACTCAGTGAAGTCCAGGGTTGGATCAATCGCCGAGAGAACGCGAATACCCTCGGGAATGACCTCCTTCCCGACTCCGTCACCTGCGATGACCGCAACTCGTTTTGCGACCACAGAATCTTATGGGTCCATGGCGGGCCGGCGAGCGAGCACCTCGCCATGGAGAACAGCGAAAAAACCGTCAGGCTTAGCAGCCCATTGCCTCCACGCATCTGCCAAAGAGTCGAGCTCGTCGCGGTCGGCAAGCTCATATTCCAGCGCCTGGTCAGCAAACGATGACAACAGCACTCGATCGGCCCACAACCCGTCCCACCAGGCCCTGCCCTCGGGGTCCGCGAAGGTCCACGTCGAGCTGCTCGCCATGGCATCCGTGAAGCCGGCTGTCTGAACCCATCCGAGGAGGTGGCGGCCGGCGTTCGGCCTCAGCTCCGTTTCGCCTGGTGAGCTGGTGGTACAGGTGCATCCACCGCTCGAGTCGAGGGTCACGTGGGGCCCACGCAAACGCGGCGTAGTCGCTGTCCCTGACGCCGAGAATGCCGCCGGGACGCATCACGCGGTACATCTCTTTCAGCGCCTCGACAGGCCTCGTCAGGTGCTGGAGCAACTGGTGCGCGTGGACCACGTCAAATCGCGCGTCGTCAAAGCGCAGCGCGTACACATCTCCAACCGAGAACTTGACGTTCGCCCGGTCGCGGCGCTGACGCAGTTCGTCAGCTCGAGCGATCACCTCGCTCTGCGAGTCAATGCCGACGACCCGCCCGGGTGCCACGCGCTCGGCCAGGTCCATCGTGATAGTGCCGGGCCCGCAGCCAACATCCAGCAGATCCAGTCCCGGCTGGAGAGAGTCGAGAAGGTAGGCTGCGGAGTTCTCGGCTGTTCTCCAGGCGTGAGTCCGCAGAACTGACTCATGGTGTCCGTGCGTGTACCTGTCCACTGGCTACATTGTTTTACATCGACGTGGTGGATGCTCCAGCCAGTCACGGGGACCTCCTCTCGCGGCCGCTGTTCGCGCACCTCGCCACCGTCCGGCCCGACGGAGCACCGCTGGTCAATCCGATGTGGTTCCTGTGGGACGACGCGCAGGGCGTCATCAAACTCACCCACACGAAGCGCCGCCGAAACTACCAATACATTCGGAGCGAACCGCGGGTTGCCCTGGACATCACCGATCCGGATGATCCATACCGATACATGCAAATTCGGGGAGTTGTGGAAGCGATCGAAGACGATCCAACAGGTGCCTTCTACCAGGTTCTTCAGCTGAGATACAGGGGAACGGTCGGCGAAGTGAGTGACCGGGAATTCAGAGTTATCGTCACGATCCGGCCAACGGGCTTCAAGGTCCGCTAACCGAAGAGCCGGTCTTGCTCCTCCCGCAGCTCGTAAAGGAACCCGGAACGCTCGACTTCGACGTCCTCCCAACTCAGGGCTTGATCCCGCGCCACCGGGCGCTTGACCCGTCCCCCGTACGCGAATCCGAACGGCAGCAATCTTTGATCCCGTGCCACTTCGTAGCGTTCGGACAGCCCGAACACCGCGTAGCCGCCGGCCCCGTCCAACTCGTCGCCCGGCTTCAAGTCCCGCTTGGCAACAGCGATGAGCTCGGCCACCATCCCACCCTGCAGATCGCCGGTCGGCCGGCCCTGAATCACAGCCCGCGCAACCGACATGGGTACTTCTACACAGGCGAGGTGATAGGGACGGAAAAGACCCCAGTTGGGACCCCATTGCTGAGCGGTGCCTCCGAACCCCGGCTCGAACAACGAACCCATCGAGGAGCGGACACCGGCGTGATCGGTGGTGACGACCACGAAAATGCCGGGAAAGACTTTGTCCTCATGCGTATAACGGCCCGAGCCGTCCACCGCGTTGGCCATGTCCACGACCCCCACCGAGCGCAGGATCCCCCCGTCCTTCTCGCGGCTGAAGACACGGCCGAGGTCCTGCCAGCGGCAGTAAGGCTCGTGCATGCCGCGGACCTCGGGTGGCATTCGCAAGACGTTGGATACCGCCGCCATCTCGGTCTGCGACTTGGTGCCATCGCGGAAGGAGCAGTACATCTTGGCGTTGTTCCGATTCCGCTCGGCCTGCTCCCGGTAGGTATCCGGGGTCGCGTGATGGTCGTCCGCGAAGAGCACTGTCCCGCGGCCGGCGCAAACCACCTTGAAGCCAAGCGTTTGCGCCCACTCGGCGAGCTCGAAGATGGCGCCCGGCTGGTCCCCTGCGGCCAGCGTGTAGACGACGCCCGCGCGCCGCGCTCGCTCGGCAAGGATTGGCCCCACGACCACGTCCGCCTCCACGTTGAGCATCACCACGTGCCGGTGGTTCTCGATGGCATCGGCTGCCACCCGAGCCCCCACTTCGGGCAGCCCAGTCGCCTCCACCAGTGCATCCAGTTCCAGTTGCGGCATCAGGCCGCCGTCGCCTGTCGCCACCGGTCGACCAATCCGCAAAGCGTCTTGTGCCGGACCCAGCTGATCGGTCACCACAGGTTCGGCGCCGTTCTCGCGCAGACAAGCTTCGGCGCGCCCGAGGTCCACGTCGGCGGCCGCCATCACCCGGATACCCGCCATGGTTGACACCTGATCGACCACTCCCCGGCCCATGCGTCCGATCCCGACCACCCCTACGCGGATCGGCTCGGTGCGACCGCGGAGCTCGGCCAGGTACATCAGTGGCGTGACACGCTTGCCGGGCCGAGCGGGCCTGCAAAGGCAACCGGGGTTAAGATTGGATTCTCCCGGGGTTCCATATTGAATCGGTGAGGGGGGTTCCTGGCATGGCGCAAGGAAACAAGAAGGCCAAGGTGGGCTGGTCGCGGCGAGAGTTCCTCAAAACTGCGGGTGTGGCCGCGGCAAGCATCGCCTTCCCGGAGATCATCATCGCCTGCGGTCCCCAGTCTAGTGGGGCCCCCACGGCCACCATTCCGAAGCCACGCAAGGGTGCGTCCATCCGGCTGCTGCAGTGGACCAGCTTCGTCAAGCCGGCCGACGCCGAGTTCAAGCGCCAGGCTGCCGAGTGGGGTGACGCAAACGGCGTGACGGTCGCAATCGAGACCGTCACAGGCGACCAGCTGCAGCCCAAGACCGCTGCCGCAGTCGAAGCCAACTCTGGTCCCGACATCATCCAGATGCAGTACGCCTGGCCGCAGCTCTACACCGATGCCTGCCTGGACGTGAGCAACGAGGTCAATATCCTGATTGGCAAGCTGGGCAAGCCAGACCCCGTCAACGAGGCCTACTGCAAGGTCAACGGGACGTGGCGGGCGATCCCCTACACGATCGTGCCGAACGCCTGGACCTATCGCACTGACGACTTCCAGCAGGCGGGCGTGACCAGCTTCCCCAAGACCTGGGACGAGCTGACCAGCGCCGCCGCCAAGCTGAAAGCCACTGGCAAGCCGATCTCACAGACCGACGGCCACGCCTACGGCGACTCGCTGACCATGTGGAACCCGGTGCTCTGGGGCTTCGGCGGCAAAGAGGTGAACGCGGATGGCAAGACGGTCGCCATCAATTCCAAGGAGACGCGGGACGCCATCAGGTGGGCGCAGGGAGCGGTCAAGGCAGGGTTGGTGGTGCACCCGGAATGGCTGGACCCGGACAACAACCAGGCCTATCACGCCGACCGCATCAGCGGGACCTTGAACGGCGCCAGCATCTACATCCGGGAGAAAATCGAGTTCCACCACTACACGGACGTGACCAACAATGCGCCCATGCCCAGTGGCCCAAAGGGCACCTTCGCGATGAACCTGATCTTCAACCACGCTGTGATGAAGTGGTCGCCGGACGCCGAGACTGCCAAGGCCATGCTCCTCGCCCTGATGGACAAGGACCAATACATGAAGTGGACGACGGTCGCGTCCGGTTACAACGCCGGCCCATTCGATGCCTTCCACAACGACCCCGTCTTCAGCGCCGACCCCAAGCTGAAGGCATTTCAGGACGTGGTGGCTCCGGGCAAGTGGCCGGGCTGGCCGGCATCGCCGAGCAAGAAGACGGCCCAATCGCAGACGCAGTACATCGTGGCCGACATGTTCGGCAAGGCGCTCGCCAACGGCGGCACAGGTGACGTGGAGGCCGCAGTCGCGGCGGCCGAGACTTCACTGAAGGCGATCTTCGAGCGGCCCTGACGGCACGTAGCCTGGGCGCATAGGGATGGGGACCGCGACCCGGGCGGACGCGCTACCTGCATGGCACCGGCGGCGTGTGCGGATCTACGACCGCGAGGCGCCGCTCGGGTATTTGCTGCTTGTACCCACCCTCCTCATCCTGGGCATCTTTCTCCTCTACCCCTTCTTGTTCGGGATCTGGCTGTCGATTACGGACTCCGAGCTCGGGAGCCTGGGCAACTTCATCGGCCTGGGGAACTACCGCTTCGAGTTCCGCAACACGGACGGCGTCTTCTATGGAGCCGTCGTCAACACCTTCCTCTATACCGGGATCACGACCGTATTCAAGCTCGCCCTCGGCCTCGTCATGGCGCTCTTGCTGAACCAGGCTTTTCCCTTCCGGCGCTTCGTGCGGGCGGCCTTGCTTCTTCCTTACATCATCCCGACCGTGCTCAGCTACGAGGCTTGGCGGTGGATGTTCGACCCTACTTTCAGCGTCATCAACTGGCTGCTGGTGAACGCGCACCTGGTGGCCTATCCGGGGCCCAACTGGCTCGGAGTGCCCGCGAATGCGATGGCGGCGCTGATCATCGTGAACATCTGGCGCGGCACGCCCTTTTATGCCATCGCCTTTCTGGCCGGCATGCAAGTCATCCCGCTCGACCTCTACGAAGCGGCGCGGGTGGACGGCGCGACCCGCTGGCAGCAGTTCACCAACATCACGCTGCCGATGCTGCGGCCAGTGCTGCTTGTCGTCCTGCTCCTCTCCACGATCCTGACCTTTGCGGACTTCCAGGGACCGTTCGTGCTCACCAACGGCGCCCCTTACAACAGCACCCAGCTGCTCTCCATCTGGGCTTACCAGTGGGGCATCCCTGGGGGTGCCATCGGCCTGGGTGCCGCCATCTCGCTGGTGCTCTTCCCGCTGCTCACCCTGGTGGTCGCCGGCGTGCTCTTCATGCTCCGGAGGCCGGAGTAGATGGCCTCTGTGGCGCGGCTCAAGATGGGAAAGCCGGGGACCGGCCGCATGGTCGGCGACAAGTTGGTCGGCCGCGCGATCCGCATCTATATTCCATTGCTCCTCTTGCTGGCAGTGACGCTGTTCCCGTTTTACTGGATGGCGATCACGTCGTTCAAATCGGCGTCCGAGCTGTTCGATTTCTCGGTCAGCCCGCTCTGGGTCCGTGAACCCACCCTCGACTGGTACAAGCACCTTTTCACCCAGACGAACTTCCCGCACTGGGCGCTCAACACTGCGGTGGTGGCAACCGTCTCCACCCTCATCTCCCTCTTCTGCAGCGTCCTGGCCGGCTACTCGCTCGCACGCCTGCGTTACCGCGGCGCCGATTCGATCGGTTGGGGAATCTTCGTCACCTATCTGGTGCCGCCGACGCTGCTCTTCCTACCGCTGACCTTCGTCATCCGAGACCTGCACCTGTTCAACAACCTGTGGGCGCTGATCCTGACGTATCCAACCTTCCTGATTCCCTTCTGCACGTGGATGCTCATGGGCTTCTTCAAGAGCATTCCGCGCGAGCTGGAGGAGGCTGCCCTGGTGGACGGCGCCACCCGCATCCAGGCAATGTTTCGGATCGCCATCCCCCTGGCGCTCCCTGGCATCCTGGCCGCGGCCCTCTTCGCCTTCACCCTCTCCTGGAACGAGTTCCTCTACTCGCTGATCTTCCTGAACGACAGCCTGGTCAAGACCATCCCAGTTGGTGTCACGCAGGAGCTCATCCACGGTGACGAGTTCTTCTGGGGCGAGCTGATGGCTGCCGCGCTCTTGGGCTCCGTCCCTGTCGCCGTGCTGTATTCGTTCTTTGTCGACCACTTCGTGGCGGGCATGACCGCGGGTGCGGTCAAGGGCTAGCTCACCCCCTTCATGGGGAAGTACCGCCACAGGCGGGGATGGGGCAGCGCCGAAGGTGCCGACCGCGCCCGGACCAAAGCCCCGGCCTGGGGTCGACTAGGATTTTGCAGTGGCGTCCGTCACTTACGAACACGTCACCAAGAAGTTCTCGGCCGACACCACGGCCGTCGATGACCTGAGCCTCTCGATCAAGGACACCGAGTTCATGGTCCTGGTCGGGCCCTCCGGCTGCGGCAAGTCGACCGCCCTGCGCATGCTGGCGGGCCTAGAGGACATCACCGCCGGCCAGATCAAGATCGACGACCAGGTCGTCAACGAGATGCCTCCACGCGACCGAGACGTGGCCATGGTCTTCC
>WNGL01016339.1_pt1 | contig 11268 bp, 8 predicted proteins | sample 5400591 | NCBI WGS metagenome assembly WNGL01 (sample SAMN13153377, study PRJNA577476) | soil metagenome | isolation source: 80 cm soil or saprolite under Garry oak tree replicate 1 | place: USA:California | collected 2016-06-15
GACGACCCGGCGCGGGTAGTTCGGCGGCGGGGGCAGTTCCTCGCCGCTGACCGTCTCGAGCACCTCGGCCTCCGCCCGGTACTCGGCGTTCAGCCGGATCAGCGCCGGGACCAGGACGACGAACAGCACGAGCACCAGCCAGGCGCCCTCGGTGAATTTCACCACGGCGAAGATGACCACGACGATCGCGGTCAGCACGCCGGCCGAGAAGTTGATCGCGAACTTGACGCGCCAGCGGTGCTCCCGGCGCGTGTGGTGGTACTTCGCCATGCCGAAGCCCGCCATCGAGAACGCGGTGAACACGCCGATCGCATACAGCGGCACCAGGCTGTTGACGTTCGCGTCCTTGATGATCAGCAGCGCCACCGAGACGATCGTCAGCAAGATGATCGCGTTGGAGAACACCAGCCGGTGCCCGCGCTTGAGCAGCCACCGGGGGAGGAACGAGTCGCCGGCGACGTAGCTGGTCAGGAACGGGAAGCCGTTGAAGCTGGTGTTGCCGCCGGTGTACAGGATCAGCGCGGTGGCCGCCTGCACCACGAAGAACATGAAGTGGCCGGCCTGCCCGAACACCAGGTCCGCCTCCTGGGCCAGCACAGTCGGGTAGCCGCTCAGATAGGGCGTGGCGTGCGTCACGTGGGCCAGCCAGGAGATGCCGGCCACCAGGGTGCCGAGGATCGCGCCCTCAATCATGAGAACCCGGCGGGCATTGCGGCCTTCGGGCGGACGGAACGCGCCGACCGAGTCCGAGACCGCCTCGATGCCGGTCAGGGACGCGCCGCCGTTGGCGAACGCCCGCAGCAAGATGAAGATCATCGCAAAGCTGATCAGTCCCTCGGCGCTGTGGCCGGACGCGTAGGCGGGGCCGGTGTAGTGGTGCACGTGATGAAGATCGCCGGAGATCTCACGGATCAGCCCGACGACGATCATCAGGATGACCGAGCCCGCGAACAGGTAGGTCGGCACCGCGAAGGCCCGGCCCGCCTCTTTGAGGCCCCGCAGGTTGCCGAAGGCCATGAGCAGGATCACCCCGATGGTGATCTCCAGCTTGTACGGGCCTATCGCGGGGAAGGCGGAGGCCACGGCGGCGGTACCTGCCGCGGTCTGGATTGCCACGGTCACGATGTAGTCGATGAGCAGCGCGACCGCGCACACCTGCGCGATCCGCGGGCCGAAGTTCTCCCGCGCCACCACGTACGAGCCGGCTGGCCTGATGTAGACCATGACGATCTCGCGGTAGGAGAGCAGCACCAGCAGCATGACGAACAGGACGACCAGCGTCATGGGCAGGATCAGGGTGAACGCGGCCAGGCCCACCGCGGGCAGCAGCGCGATGAGGATTTCCTCGGTGCCGTAAGCCGAGGAGGAGATGCCGTCCGGCGACAGCACGCCGAGGGCAAGCGGCTTGGACAGCCGCTGCTCCCCGAGATCCTGGTTGACCAGCGGCGGGCCGAGCAGGCGGCGTTTGGTCGAATACCAGAATGTGTCGGGCAGGCCCGCGCTTCTGTCGAGCAGGCCCACCGCCTTGCGCGTGGCCACTGATCTGCGCCCTTCGTCCGGACTATAGCTTTTTTGGCGCCAGAGACTTCATACCACCACAACCGGAGTGGGCGTAACACGGGACGGCATGGGCCTACCTGGGGAAGGACTACCCCGTTACGGCCTCCCTCATCCGCCTAGGCTGCTAACCATGACCACGCCACCGCCCGCCGGGCCGGGTGCCCCGGCGGGCAGCCGGGCCTCGCTGCGCCTGTCGCGGCTGCTCAAGCGGCCGGTCACCGACCGCGGCGGCGGGTCCCTCGGCCGGCTGGCCGACGTCATCGTCCGGCTCCGCGGCGCGGACTACCCGCTGGTCACCGGCCTGGTGGCCGCGGTCGGCGGGCGCGAGATCTTCGTGCCGATCGACCAGGTGAGCAGCTTTGACGGCGACCCGCTGCGGCTGTCAAGCGCGCGGCTCTCGCTGCGCCACTTCGAGCGCAGGGACGGCGAGGTGCTGCTCCGCGCCGACGTGCTCGGCCACCGGCTCATCGACGTGCCGAACGCCCGCCTGGTCCGCGCCGCCGACCTGGAACTGGTGCCGGTGAGGGGGGCTGGGGAGATGGGTGGGGAGTGGATCGTCGCCGGGGTGGACATCCGCCCGCGCCGCATGTTCGGCCTGCGCCCGCCGGAGACCCCCGGTGCCCGCGACTGGCACGACTTCGAGTGGCTGATCGGGCACGAGGGCAGCGCGCTGCTGCGCGGCCCGTTCGCCCGCATCCGCAGGCTCAAGCCGGCCCAGATCGCCGACCTGCTGGAGAGCGCGTCGGCGGAGGAGGAGACCGAGATCCTCGGCCGGGTGCGCGCCGACCCCGAGCTCGAGGCGGACGTCTTCGAGGAGCTCGACGAGGACCTGGCCACCCGGCTGCTCGGCGCCCGCACCGACTTCGAGATCGCCGAGGTGCTGGCCCGGATGCGCGCCGACGACGCCGCGGACGCGATCGCCGAGCTGCCGCAGCAGCGCAGGCAGCCGGTCCTGGACCTGCTGCCGCCGGGCCCGCGGCAGAAGGTGCTGACCCTGATGGGCTTCGCCAGCGCCAGCGCCGGCGGCCTGATGGGGGTGGACTTCATCGCGCTGCCCGGGATGGTCACCGTGCGCGGCGCGCTGGCCCGGGTGCGCGAGTCGCCCCTGCTCCAGCCCGAGGCGCTGACCAGCGTGCACGCCGTCGACGAGGACGGCTGCCTGCGCGGCGTGGCCCGGCTGGTCACCCTGGTCCAGGGCGACCCGGACGCCGCCCTGATCGAGGTCTGCGACACCGACCCGGTCCGGGTCGGCGCGGATACCGACATAACCGACGTCGCCGTGCTGATGACGGACTACAACCTGATCACGATTCCGGTCGTCGACGACCGGCGCCGCCTGCTCGGCGTGATCACCGTCGACGACGTCCTCGAGATCGCCCTGCCGCCCGACTGGCGCCGCCGCGAAGCCGCCCCGCACCAGCCACCCCCATAGCCCCGTATCCAGCAGGTTCGTGCCTGCGCCCGGCCCGGTCGGGATGTTCGGCGAGTTGTTTACTCAAAGCTCCGTATTGATCACCTGCCGTAGGCTAATCTCACGCTTCGAGTCCGGAAAAATTCGTAGCGTAAGAAGGGTTTATCCATGTCCGAACGTCACTGGCAGCGACCCGCGCTGGCCTCCACCGCACTGGCCCTGCTGGGCGCCACCGCCGTAGCCGGCTGCGCCGGTGACTACGGGGCGCTGCCGGATGTGCAGACGAGCAAGCAGACCATGCACGGCGTCAAGGTCACCCCGGCCAGGTGCGCCCAGGCCACGATGACCGGCTTCAACTCGGCGGCGTTCACCCACGCCCCCGCGTCCGTGGTGACCTTCCGGGTCGGTCGCGACGGCGTGTCCGAGGTGCTCGTCTCGGCGACGCCGGACGTGGCCCATTCGGCGCTCGGCAACAAGCTGCCGGCCGGCTGCGAGCACTACACCGCCTCGGTCGGCAGCAAGACCTTCCGCTACTCGGTGAAGCAGTCGCCGATCGCGGGCCTGGGCAACGAGGCCCGGGCGCTGAACGTCAAGGCCGCGGGCTACTCCCAGGTGAACGTCTGGTCGGTGGTCTACCGGGCCGACGGGTTCGTGGGCGCGGTCACCATCGTCGGCCCCGACGCCTCGCAGGCGAGCGCGAAGAAGCTGGCCAGCCAGGCCTACGCGTACGCACGCCAGTCGCTGTCCTGACCGGCGGCTGGTGCAAACTGGTCACTTGACATCCTCCCCGCCCTGAAGGGCGGGGATTCCAACTACTACGTCGGCAGGAATAGCAGTTGAGGTTCGCGGTTCACGGGCCGGGCAGCCCCGTCGCCTCCCCGCGCAGTCACCGCATGCCCTGCGGCGATATTCCGGGCCGCGTTCACATCAGCGTTGCAGGCGAAACTGCAGGCGACGCAGGCGAAGAGGGCTTGGCTCTTGCGGCTCTCCGCTGCGACATGCCCGCACGCCGAGCAACGCTGACTAGTGAACGCGGCATCAATCTTCTCGACCCGGCCGGGGGCCTTGTCCCGCATGCGACGCACCAGCAGGCCCCAGCCCGACCGCATGATCCCCCGGTTGAGCCCGGACTTGGCGCGGACGTTCCGGCCTGGCTCGGCCGCGGTTCCCCTGGCCGACCGCGTCATGCCCGCGATGTCCAGCTTCTCGACGCGGATCAGGTCGAAGTCGCGGGCCAGCCGGGTGCTGGTCTTCTCGGCCCAGTCCCTGCGCCGGTCGGTCTCGCGGGCTCTGAGCCGGGTGAGGGCCGCCTTCACCCGTTTGCGGCGGCCGGAGCCGCGCCGGGCGCGGGCCAGCTTGCGCTCCAGCCGCCGCAGCCTGGCGCGCTCCGGCGCGGTCAGGCCGGGCACGCGCAGCAACTCGCCGGTCGACAGGGCCGCGCTGACGGCGACACCGCGGTCGACGCCGACCACCTGGCCGTTGCCCGGCGCGGGGACCGGACTGGGAATCGCCGCGAAGGCGACATGCCAGCGCCCGGCTCGGTCCCTGGTCAGCCGGTAGGACTTCACCCCCGGCGGCACTGGACGGGACCAGCGGAACCGCACCCACCCGGCCTTCGGCACCCGCACCTCGCCCACGTGGCGGGACACGCGGCGCACGTCCCACTGCCGCCCGCGTTTCCCGACGATGCGGAAGCCTTCATCCCGTCCCGCCTTCCGCCACGTCGGCCGCCCAGTCGGGTTGCCCGGATCGAAGAACGCGACCATCGCCTGGGCGAAGTCCCGCAGCGCCTGCTGCTGGACCATCTGGCTGCCCGCGGCCAGCCACGTATACTCTGCCCGTGCTTTGGTCAGCTGGCGGCATTGCTCCAAGTAGCCGGGCGCGTTTGCCCGGCCAGGGTGCCAGTGCGTGTGCTGCTCGACGGCCAGGTTCCATACATACCGGGCGTGGGCGCAGTGGTCCCGCAGCACCGCCTCCTGGGCGGGCGTGGGGAGCAGCCGGTACCTGGACATGCGAACATAGTAGCGATTACCACTGACATTCCCGGGGAGGTGAGGTGGCGTTTCCTCCTGGCCTGAAGGCCGGGGCCTGCACGCCGCGATCCTAATGACTGAACCGTCACCACGTTTCCGTTCGGTGCTCGAGAGCATGCCCGTGTACAAGCCCGGCCGGGTACCGGTGAGCTCGAGCGGTCAGACGCACAAGCTGTCGTCTAACGAAACTCCCTTCGCGCCGCTGCCCTCGGTGGTGGATGCCATCGCCGAGGCGGCGCGATCGGTCCACCGGTATCCGGACAACGGCGCGCAGGCCCTGATCGCGGCCATCGCGGAGAAGTTCGGCGTCCCGGCGAAGCACGTCGCGGTCGGGTGCGGTTCGGTCGGGGTCGCCCAGCAGCTCGTCGCGGCGGTCGGTGAGCCGGGCGCCGAGGTGATGTACGCGTGGCGCTCCTTCGAGGCGTACCCGATCCTGTGCGACCTGGCCGCCGCGGACTCGGTCCGGGTCCCGCTCCGCGACCAGACCCACGACCTGATCGCGATGGCGGCCGCGATCACCCCGCGGACCAGGCTGATCTTCGTCTGCAACCCGAACAACCCGACCGGCACCGTGGTGCACACCGCCGAGCTCGAGGCGTTCCTCGACCAGGTGCCGGCCGACTGCCTGGTCGTGCTCGACGAGGCGTACCGGGAGTACGTCCGCGACGAGGCGGTGCCCGACGGCCTTGACCTCTACCGCGGCCGGCCGAACGTCGCGGTCCTGCGCACCTTCTCCAAGGCCTACGGCCTGGCCGGCCTGCGCACCGGGTTCATGATCGCGCACGAGCCGGTCGCGGAGGCGGCCCGGACGACCATGCTGCCGTTCAGCGTGAACAGCATCGCGCAGGCCGCCGCGGTGGCCTCGCTGGCCGCGGAGGACGAGCTGTTCGAGCGCGTGGAGCACACCGTCAAGGAGCGGACCCGGGTGCGCGAGGCGCTGATCGCCGACGGCTGGGCGGTTCCCCCGACCGAGGCCAACTTCGTCTGGCTCGCCCTGGGCGAGCACACCCTGGACTTCGCCGCGGCCTGCTTCGACGAGGGCATCGCCATCCGCCCGTTCGCCGGTGACGGCGCCCGGGTCAGCATCGGCGACACCGAGGCCAACGACGCCTTCCTGGCCGTGGCGCACGCCTATCCGCACCGCAACAACGCCTAACCGGACCGCCCGGGGATATCGAGTTCGGCCCAGGCGGCCTCCCACAGCGTGCTGACGGTCACCCGGATCCGCTTCACCGACGGCGGCACCGGCGGCCAGAACCAGAAGGTATGGCTGCCTTCTGGTCTCCCGCCGCCGTCGCCGGGCATGCCCCGGTGCTCCGCGCCGGCCTCGTCGGTCGCCCGCACCTGGAAGCTCGGCACGATCATCGGCCAGTACTCGCCGCTCAGCCACGGATACCCGTATAGCTGGATGGACACGAGGTCGCCGTGCGCGGCGATGTTCTCGATCACCGCCGTGGCCCGCCGTAGCGGCATCCAGACGGCCAGCCCGGCCAGCCCGGCCCGTTCGGGCTCGTTGTCGCGCGCCCGCAGGTGCGCCTGCCGGCCCCACAGCTCCGCCAGCTCCTCCTGCCAGCCCGGGGCCGGTGCCTCCCGGGCGGAGAGCATGGCGCTGTCCGGCGGCAGCGCCCCGGTCCACAGCAGCGCGTCCGCCACCGCGGCGACGATCTTCGCGACGTCGAGTTCCACGCTGTCCTCGCCGGTGGCGATCGTCACCGACCGGGCCGAGGCCAGTTCCGCCAGGTAGGCCTCGGCCGGCGTTGGCCAGGCCGGTTCGGCCGGACCCGTCTCGGCCGCCGCGGGAGCAGGCATATCGACCCGAACGGGCTGGCTTCCCGCCCCCGCGAACTCCAGCCAGCGCACCGCCCGGCCGGTCGCGGATCCCGCGGGCTGCGGTTCCGCCTGCACCTCGCCCCGCCACCGCCGGCGTCCCGGCTCCCCGGGAGCATCGCCCCAGGTCACCGGCTGCAGCCGGTACGTCCGGCCCAGGTCGTCGGTCACCGCAAGCCCGGACCTGACCTCCGCCGCGAACCGCTGCCCCGGCAGCTCGCGGAGCGGCTGACTCGGGTCCGGTATGACCGCGCGCAAGCGCAGCTTCACCCCGCCCGGCGTCAGCGTCGCCAAGGTCAGCACCAGCTCCGTGCCGCCGAACCCGATCGGCACCGGGTCCGCGGCCACGGCCAGCGGAATCCCGGTCAGGTCGGCCCGGCTCGCCGCGAGCGCCTCGTGGTACCCGAGTGCACCAGGGACCACGCTCAGCTCGCCGGTCAGCACCCCGAGCCGGAAGCCCTCGGCCTCCAGTTCCGGCCGGTACTGGCCCAGGATCTCCTCGGCCCGCGCCCCCGGCAGCAGCCCGAGCATCACGAACGCGTTGGCCACCGCCTCCCGGCTGAACGGCACGCCAGGCAGCGGCCGACCGCGCCGCGCCCGGCTCAGCGGGGCCACCATCGCACGCAGCAGCGCCTCGGGATCCTCCCGGACCATGGAAGCAAGCTACAACGCGAGATCCCGGCTGGGCATCCCTCCGGCGGACAGTGCCCGGTCGTCGGCGGAAAAGTCCTCGCCCACCTCAGCAGGCGGATTCTCCAGGTGCCACCGCACCGACGCCGGGATGGTCTCGGCCGGGTCGGAAGGACGCCAGCCGAGCACGGTGGCCGCCTTGCGGCTGTCCACCAGGAAGTGCTGGGCGATGCTCCGGGTGTCCTCCAGATCCGGCGGCACGAGGTCCTCGGGCACGGTGATCAGCGAGGCCCCGGAACCGGCCGCCGCCAGGATGGCCAGGGCCCAGTCCCGCACCGTGCCGGTGGTCAGGTCCCCGACGTTGAACACCTGACCCGAAGCGGCCGACGGGCGGTCCAGCGCAGCCAGCACGGCCGCGGCCACGTCGCCCACGTAGCAGCGGGTATCCAGCGAGGTGCCGGCCCCGAACGGTATCCGCAGCCGCCCGGCCCGAACCCTCCGCAGCACGAACTCCTCCCGCCGCTGCCCGTCGTGCTCGCCGTAGATCAGCGACAGCCGCAGTGCGCACCCGCCCCGCGCAAGGTACAGCGGCTCCACGTCGAGCTTGTCGTAGTGCTCGCCCAGCCCCGGCAGCAGGTCGCGTAGGGGATACCGGCCAGCACGCAAAGCCGATGACTCGCTCAGCGGCACCGGCTCGCCGCCCTGCCCGGCCAGCAGCAACTCGTAGGCCCGGTACACGTCGATGCTGGACAGCAGCACCAGGTGCGCGTCGGGCAGGTGAGGCAGCACCGCCGAAGCATCAGCAGCCGTCATCGCCCGCGTGTCGATCACCGCGTCCGGGCGCCACGCGCGCAGCTGATCGGCCACCTCGGCCAGGGCGGTACGGGAAACATGCGCGTGCGCGCAGCCGGATAGCTCGGCCGGCTCGGTCTGGCCCCGGTGCACGACCATGACGTCGTCGCCCCGGGCCAGCAACTCAAGCGCGATCCGCCGCCCGATGAACCGGGTGCCGCCGAGGATGAGGACCCGCATGCGGCTACCCGGCCCGCGCGGTCAGGATGGCGTCACCGGTCATCGCCGGATTCGGCCGGCTCGAAGGTGAAGACCTGCGGGCCGATCTGCAGGCACCAGCCGGGCGGGAGCGGGCTGGGTTCGGTGCCGATCCGCGTCCACTGCTCGCCGCCGGGCGGGCTGAAGTAGGTCCCATGCATCGAGTCGGCGTCGCGGACCAGCACGACGCCGTTCTCGACCGAGACGTACGCGTGCACCCGCGAGATCACGTGGTCCGGGTCCTGCAGCTGAACCGGCGCGGCCTCCCCGCTCTCCACCGCGGGATCCTGCCGCGGCTCCCGGCCGAGGACGTAGACGCGGTCCAGGACGATCGGCGGTCCCTCCGGCGAGGTCAGCACGCCCAGCGGCGCTTGCATCGCCGTCGGCCCGAGTTGCATCGCAGGTGCCACGGTCGTGGGCTGAACGGCCGGGGCCGGACCTGACTCCGCCCCGCCCGGGGCCATCTCGTGCTCACCGGTCCGCACGATCATCGTCGGCTGATGGTTCGAGGGCTCGGGCTGGTAGTCCGGGAACTCAGGCTGGCGGTCCGGGAACTCAGGCTGGCGGTCCGGGAACTCAGGCTGGCGGTCCGAGGGCTCGGGCTCGTGGTCCGGGGTTTCGGCCCGGAGCGCCCAGGGCTCCTGCGACCGGTCCTCCGCCTGCTCGGACGATGGCCACGCGAAGCCGCTGGAGTCGCCCGCGGTGCCGGGCGCGGCCGGTTCGGCCCGGGACGCGCTCACGGCGCCGGCGAAGCCGGCCGCGGGCTCTGCGAAGGCCGATTCAGATCCTGGCATGCCCGCGACCCGGCTCAGCACGAAGCCCTGCCCGGGCACCACCCCGCCGCGAAGGTCGGACAGCGGATCGGCCTGGACCGGCCGGCCGGCCGCGGCGCCGATCGCCAGCCGCTCGAACGTGCCGGGCACGATCAGGTCGACCCAGGTGAGGGCCTGCTCTCCGGATATCTCCCGGGTCGCGCCGCCCTCGGTGATCGTGCACCACACCGCGCCGCGCAGGAACATGATCACGCCGTCCCGCATCGGGGCCACGATCCCGAACGCGGGGGCGTCCCCCGACATGTGGCCGATGACCCAGGCGGCCAGGCGGCTCGCGATCGCGTTGGCCGACGCCTCGCGGTCGGAGCCGACCTCGGCGGCCAGCCCGAGCAGTTCCTGGATGACCCCGGCCGAGGCCGGGCCGGGACCCGCTGCCTCGGCGCGAGGGATCACGATGACCGTGTCACCGAACCGGCCGACAAGACCAAGGCCTGGCTCGATACCGATGCGCGTCGTCAGCTGCTCCATCGTGCTTCCTCTTCTGCGGCAACGTGGGCATTTTTGACGTCCTACCCGCCGTGAACGACGGGGATTCCTCCAGCGCGGCTCACGCCGCGCTCCGGCGGGTTCCTGCTTCGGCACCAGCCGCCACGAGGCGTGGTCTTACGCCGGCTCCACAGGCGTTTAGCCTCTCCCTGCGCCCCAGGGCGAGGATGTTCCTGGCCGCGTTCACGTCCCGGTCGTGTACGGTTCCGCACGCCGCGCACGTCCACTGGCGGACGCTGAGCGGCTTCGGGCCGTCCTTGACGCCGCAGGCCGAGCAGACCTGGCTGGTGGGCTCGAACCGGCCGATTTTGCTGAATGTGCGGCCGTACCGGGCCGCTTTCTCCTCGACGCACCGCAGCAGCTGGGACCAGCCAGCGTCGGACACGGACCTGGCCAGCCGAGTTCGCATCAGCCCGGACACGGCGAGGTCTTCGGCGTAGACCGCGGCTGCGTATGCCTCATCGCGGACGCGCAGGCAGTCGTTGTACACCACCCGGGCGCAGCCGAACACACGCGCCAGCGCTTGCTGCTGCCCCGGCGACGGGTAGATGCGGTAACGGTACCTGACCTGCACGGCACCAGAGCCTACCGTTAGCCTATGACAATCCCCGTGGATTACTGCCTGGTCGTCCTGGCGGGTGTGCGTCATTTTTGTAGGTGAGCAAGATCGTTTAGGGGGCTGGGCTGGTTAGGCGGCGGGTGTCTGGTTGTGTGGTGCGGGCCAGATGAGGATCAGGCGGTAACAGAAGCGGCCGCGAACCCCTCAGGCGGTAACAGCGGTCACGTCCGCGCCCAGCGCGTTGAACCGCTGCGCGATGTTGGCGTGCCCCCGGTCGATCGGGTAGCACGGCGTGACCAGCGTCTCGCCTTCGGCCGCCAGGCCGGCCAGCACCAGGGCGATGCCGGTCCGCAGGTCGTGCGCCACGACCTCGGCCCCGGTAAAAGCGCACGGCCCGTGCACCACGACCGCGCCGCGGTCGAGCTCGACCGACGCGCCCATCTTGACCAGCTCTCCGACCAGCGTGTACCGCCCGTCGAAGATCGTCTCGCGGATGTAGCTGGCCCCCTCGGCCAGGCAGGCCAGCGCCATGACCGGGGACTGCAGGTCGGTGGCGAACCCGGGGTACGGGCTGGTGATGACGTTGATCGGGCGCACCGGGCCGTCCATCCGGACCGACACCACGGCGCCGTTGGTGCCGAACTTGACTCCCATCTGCTCCAGCTTCCACCGGAACACGCCGAAGTGGTCCAGCGAGGCCCCGACCAGGTTGATCTCCCCGCCGGTGATCGCCGCGGCCATCGCGAACACCCCGGCGTCGATCCGGTCCGCCATCACGGTGTGCTCGACCGCGGTCAGCTCGTCCACGCCGTGCACGGTGATGAAGCCGGTGCCGCCGCCGGTGATCCGCGCGCCCATCTTGGTCAGGAACGCGATGAC
>WNGL01019203.1_pt1 | contig 11268 bp, 13 predicted proteins | sample 5400591 | NCBI WGS metagenome assembly WNGL01 (sample SAMN13153377, study PRJNA577476) | soil metagenome | isolation source: 80 cm soil or saprolite under Garry oak tree replicate 1 | place: USA:California | collected 2016-06-15
TCCCTGATAATTCGCGGGTCGAGAATGATCACGTGACCGTCGCTTGGTCGCGAGTTCGGGTCCACGTGGCGGCCTGCGGGCCTGCGGCCTATACTACGCCCCGATGCTCCTCGCCACAAACATCAACAACACCGAGACCAAGGTCGGGCTGTTCCGCGGCGACAGTCTGGAGGCCCACTGGCGGCTCACGACCACGCCTTCGCGCACGCCCGACGAGTGGGCCCAGGCGCTCACGTCCTACCTCACTCAGGCGGGACGCTCCACGCAGGAAGTCCGCGCGGCCATCCTCGCCTCCGTGGTGCCGCCCGTCACCCAGACGCTGTGCGAGGCGGTGGAGCGGGCGACCACGGTGAAGCCGCTCGTGGTGGACGGCCGCTCGCGGCTCCCCATCACGCTCGACGTGGAGGAGCCCCTCTCCGTGGGCGCGGACCGCATCCTCAACACGCTCGCGGCCGCCACGCTGTTCCGCCGGGACACGATCGTCGTGGACTTCGGCACCGCCACGACGTTCGACTGCATTACGAGCGAAGGCCGCTTCATCGGCGGGGTCATCATGCCGGGGCTCCGCACCAGCGCCGACGCCCTGATCCGCAACACCGCCAAGCTCCCCGCCACCGAGCTGCTTCCCACGGAGCGCGTGATCGGGCGGCGCACCGAGGACTGCATCCGCTCCGGCGTGCTGTGGGGCGCGGCCGAGGCGGTAGACGGGCTGGTACGCCGCATCAAGGCCGAGTGGCCGAACGGGAACACGCCGAAGATCGTCGCCACGGGCGGCCTCGCGCCGCTGGTCGCGCCCCTCTCCAAGGAGATCGAGTCGCAGCACCCAGATCTGACGCTCGTCGGGCTGCGTATCGCGGCGAGCGCGCTCGGCCTCAAGTGGTAACGGACGCGAGAACGCTCAACACCTGGCGGCGCTGGGGGTACCGGCTACTCCCGGGCGAGCTGTTCTCCTACTTCCTCCACATGCGCCCCGCCGAGTGGCCCATCATGGCGGGGCACACGGCGCTGGGCTACGTGCTGGCCGTCGGATTCGGGGGCGTCGCCCGGGGGGAGCGGTTGGGGCAGGCGGTTTGGGGCCTGGTGATCTGGGTGGTGCTGCTCAACGGGGGGACGCTCGCGATCAACAGCGTATTCGACAAGGACGAGGGAGACATCGGCTACCTGATCGCCCCGCCTCGCCTGCCGCGGCACCTCCTCGCCTTCAGCGTGGCGCTGCTCGCGGGCGGCCAGCTCGCGGCGCTGACCCTGCCGCTGGCGTTTCAGATCGCCTACGCGATCTGCTTCGCGATGTCGATCCTCTATTCGGTGCCGCCGTTCCGCTTCAAGGCGGTGGCGGGCGTCGACTGGCTGATCAACATGTGGGGCTTCGGGACGCTGACGCCGTTCGCCGCGTGGGCCGCGACGGGTCGGCCGCTGGACTTGGGGCACGGGCTCGTGCTGCTCGCCTTCTGCCCCCTGTTCGCGGGGCTCTATCCGCTGACACAACTGTATCAATGCGACGAGGACCGGCGCCGCGGCGACCGAACGCTCGCGCTCATCATCGGGATGCGGCGCAGCCTGGACGTCGCACTCGGCTGCATCCTGCTCGCATTCGCGCTGTTCGGCTGGGCGGCCGTCGCAGTACGGGTGAGCGGCGTGCTGCTCCTCCTCCCGCTCGCGGCCTGGCTGTGGGTGGTTGTCCCGTGGCGCGCGGGGTATCAGTCATGGACGGCGGCGCGGCACCAGCGGGGAATGTATCGGGCGCTCGCCGTGTGGGCGGTCACGGATGTCGTGGTGCTGCTGGTGTTTGCCCGATGAGCGCGGCGCGCTAGATTTGGCGGGCCAACCCACCATCCCCCGGCAGCGAGGAGAGGCTGAGCATGTCGGCTAGCGTCGCCCCCACGGCAACGGATCGCTCGGATTTCCGCACCGTGATGCTGAGCGGCACGAAGCTGGGCGCCCTCACGGCGGCGGCGGTCGTGCTCTTTCTCCTGGTCGCGCGATTCGTTCCCGAAACGGGCGGCGGCGGGGGCGGGCTGGAGGCGCTCATCGTGCTGGCGGCGGCCGTGCTCGCGAGCTTCCTGCCCGGCCGCTGGACCGCGGCCCGCCATGCGGAGGGGATCGCCGGCGCGGCCGCGATCGGCCTGTGGGGCACGATCGTGTTCATGGCGTTCGACGTCGTCCTACTGCGGCCCTTCAAGGCCTATCCGTGGACCTGGGACGCGATCGGCGGCGGGAGCAGCTGGTGGTATCTGCCGATCTGGTGGATGCTGGGCACGTTCCTCGCCTGGATGGGCGGCATCGTCACGGCCGCGCAGGCGGCGCGCGGCGAGGCGACGCTGCTGCGCACTGCGGGCCCCGCGGTCGTGGGCGCCGTCTTGCTCGTGATCGTTGCGCGACTGGCGGGCCTGCACCTCGCGCTGCCGGTCGAGACGGGGGCGGGGTTCGCGATCGTCCTGACGGTGCTCGCGGTCGTCGCCCTCGCCCGGAAGTCCTAGAGCGGGGAGGGACGGTGCCCCGCTGGCTGGCTCACCTGCTCGTCGTGCTCGGCTGGCTCGTCACCCCGGTGCTCGCCTGGGGGGCGTCGTACGCCGGTCTCTGGCTCGGGGCCCTCGTCGCGACGCGGTTCTCTCGTCCCCTCACCATGCTCGTGGTGGCGGGGCTGGGCGCGGCGCTGCTCGGGTTCGCGGCCCTCTGGACGTGGGTGCGCTTCGTGCGCCGGCTTCCGCACCTCCTGTCGCATCACATGGCGCCCCGGCCGTCGCAGGAGTACACGGCGGTTGCGGCGGCCGACTGAGCTCGGGTGGCTCCCGCTCGCGCTCTGCATTCCTGCGGTGCTCGCCGCCCAGGGTCGCGACTGGGAGTTCCATCGCGGCCGCTGGTACAACGGTAACCGCTCCGACAGCTACGAATTCCGCACCAGCGCCCGCTGGGGCGGACCGTTCACGCACGGCTTCGGGGCGCAGGTGTTCCTCCACGATTCGCTGGGTCGCCGCCGCGCCTTCTACGGGCTGGGCTACGAGGTGCAGGCGTTCCGGGGCCGCCGCGCGCTCGGGCCGTACGCGCTCGCCGGCGTAGCGCTGGGCCTCTCCACCGACACCACCACTCAGGAGCTCGCCGCCCAGTGGAGCGTCGGCGGCGGCATCGAGTGGCGGCCGCTTGCGCGCTTCGCGCTCGGCGCCGAGGCGCGCTACCGGGTCGAAGACCGCGGGCCCCGCGGCTTCTGGCGTACCTCCGACGCCCGGACGGGCCTCAGCGGCGCGGTCGGGATCACGCTAGGTCTGGGGAGAGGGGCAGGGACGAGGTGGTCCGGCGGATATCGCCCGGAGCCGAGGCTCCCTCCCGAGCCGCCGGCCACGATCACCGGGAGCGCGGCGGACATCGTGCGTACCGCGCTCGACGCCCTGGGAACCCCATATCTGTGGGGCGGCACGGCGGGAAACGGGTTCGACTGCTCCGGGCTCATCCAATACGCCTACGGCCAGCATGGCATCCGGCTGCCGCGGATGGGCCGCGCCCAGGCCTCGGCCGGGGCGGAGGTGGCCCCCGTGACCGACGCGCTGCGGCCCGGGGACGTCCTGCTCTTCTCGGCGGCGCCCGGATCCGGGGTGACCCACGTGGGCATGTACGTCGGCGAGCTCAAGTTCATCCACAGCTCGAGTAATGGAGTGAAGCTCTCGCTCCTCGAGGTCCACGATCCCGATGGTGCCTACTGGATCAATCGGTGGGTGGGAGCGAGGCGCATAATTCCATGACGAGTCGCCAGCCGCCAAGAGGCTACGTCATACGAGTGCTACGGCTTAGCGCCCTAGCGTCCGGCGTCCTTGGGTTGTGCTGCGCCACGGGTTCCGCCCGCCGTGCCCCCGCGTCCCTGCGCGGCTACGACATCCTGATCACGAACAAAGACTCTCTCAGCGACGGACTGGCCCTGGCGCTGCGGCGCCGAGGGTTCACGGTGCGGCGCAAGATCCGCGGAGGTGGTGCCCCCACGGCCGCCGTGATCATGTTCAACTCGAAGGACGACGAGCCGCCTGAGACCCACTGGTTGCACCTGCGGCTCGCGGACACGCGCAACGGGGTCATCGTGGCGGCGGTCTCGGTACCGCAGGATTCGCTCGGTCCCAGCGCGGAGTCCCAGGCGCAGGCCCTCGCCGATTCACTGCGGAACCAGGCCGTCCTGCGGCGCCCGATTTCCCCCCCTTGACACGCCGGCCGGACGCGGTGAAATTCCTGCGCGTTCTTAGCACTCACGCGTGCTGAGTGCTAAGGTTGTGCGGTAATAGCGTTATTTCTCAAAGAGTTAGCTGACCCATCTGTTGGAGGTTGCGCGTCATGGCAACGGCAACGGCGAGCAAGACCAAGCTCAAGATCTTCCCGCTGGCGGATCGCGTCGTGATCCGGCCGCTGGAGGAGACGGAAACGATGAAAGGCGGCCTCTACATCCCGGACACGGCGAAGGAAAAGCCGATCCAGGGGGAGATCGTGGCGGTCGGACCCGGACGGCGGGAGAAACACGAGCTCGTGCCAATGGAGCTCAAGGTCGGGGACCGGGTGATCTACGGAAAGTACAGCGGCACGCAGGTGGAGCTCGATGGTGAAGAGCTCATCGTCATCAAGGAAGCCGACGTCTTGGCGAAGCTCAGCTAAGCGCGAGGAGGAGAGGGGCAATGGCAGCGAAATACCTGGAGTTCAGCGTTGAGGCCCGGGCGCGTCTCAAGCGGGGCGTGGACAAGCTGGCCGACGCGGTGAAGGTCACGCTCGGTCCCAAGGGCCGCAACGTCGTCATCGACAAGAAGTTCGGAAATCCCACCGTCACGAAGGACGGGGTCACCGTCGCGAAGGAGATCGAGCTCGAGGACGAGGTCGAAAACATGGGCGCCCAGATGGTGAAGGAAGTGGCGACCAAGACCTCCGACCTCGCGGGCGACGGCACCACGACGGCCACCGTGCTGGCGCAGGCGATCTTCCGCGAAGGGTTGAAGTCGGTGACCGCCGGGTCGAACCCGATGGCGCTGAAGCGCGGCATCGACAAGGCGGTGGAGACGGTCGTCGAGGAGCTCAAGAAGATCTCCGTCCCCACGGCCGGCCGGAAGGAAATCGCCCAGGTGGGCACGATCTCGGCGAACAACGATCACGAGATCGGGAAGCTCATCGCCGAGGCGATGGAGAAGGTCGGGAAGGACGGGGTGATCACGGTCGAGGAGGCGAAGGGCCTCGAGACCACCCTCGAGACCGTGGACGGCATGCAGTTCGACCGCGGCTACCTCTCGCCCTACTTCATCACCGACCCCGAGAAGATGGAAGCGGTGCTGGAGGATGCCTACATCCTGGTCCACGACAAGAAGATCGCGTCGATGAAGGACCTGCTGCCGGTGCTCGAGAAGGTGGCGCAAGCCGGCAGGCCGTTGCTCATCATCGCCGAGGACGCCGAGGGCGAGGCGCTGGCGACGCTCGTGGTCAACAAGCTCCGCGGCACGCTGAAGGTGTGCGCCGTCAAGGCGCCCGGCTTCGGCGACCGGCGGAAGGAGATGCTGCGCGATATCGCGATCCTGACCAACGGGCAGGTGATCTCGGAGGAAGTCGGCTTCAAGCTCGAGAACACCACGCTCAACGACCTCGGTCAGGCGAAGCGCATCGTGATCGACAAGGACAACACCACGCTCGTGGGTGGCAAGGGTAAGCGCGAGGGCATTCAGGGCCGCATCAACGAGATCAAGGCCGCGATCGACAAGTCCACGTCGGATTACGACAAGGAGAAGCTGCAGGAGCGGCTCGCCAAGCTGGCCGGCGGCGTGGCGGTGATCAACGTGGGCGCGGCCACCGAGACCGAAATGAAGGAGAAGAAGGCGCGCGTGGAGGATGCGCTGCACGCGACGCGCGCGGCGGTCGAGGAAGGCATCGTGCCGGGCGGCGGCGTGTCACTGTTGTGGGCGCAGAAGACGCTCGACCGGGCCAAGGGGTCCGACGAAGACGAGAAGATCGGCGTCGAGATCGTGCGCCGGGCGCTGGAGGAGCCGCTGCGCTGGATCGCCCAGAACGCAGGGCAGGAAGGCTCCATCGTGGTCGAGAAGGTGCGCCAGGCCAAGGACAAGAACTTCGGCTACAACGCCCAGACCGACACGTGGGAAGACCTCGTCGCGGCCGGCGTCATCGACCCGACCAAGGTGACCCGGACGGCGTTGCAGAACGCCGCCTCCATCGCGGGCCTGCTGCTCACGACGGAGTGCGTGGTGGTCGAGAAGAAGGAGAAGGAGAAGGCTCCCCCGATGCCGGGCGGCGGCATGGGTGGGATGTACTAAGAGCTAGACGCACAGCGGCACAGAGCGCCCCGGAGAGCGATCTCCGGGGCGCTCTTGCCTTTGTGAGGGGTATCTTTCCTTCATGACCCGCTTGCCGTTGCTGCTCGCGGCCCTCGTGGCCGTAACCGCTCCGCTCGCCGCCCAATCGACGGCACCTCGTCACCCCCGACTCGAGGGCACCTGGCAGGCGAAGACCGAGGACGAGATCCGCAACATCACCGTGAGGACCGACAGCTCGGCGCAGTTCGGCGAGCAGGTCGCGCGCTGGCGCGTGGTCGGGGACAGCCTCTGGATTACGGTGGGCGACGGCGTGTGGCAGGTGTATGGGATGAAGCTGGACGGCGAGAAGCTGACGGTCTCGGGCGGCGACCTCGAGAAGCCGGTCACGCTGCGGCGCATCGGGCCGGCGACGGCGCGAGCCGACTCGGTGGCCATCCCGCCGCCGCCGCCGCCGACCGAGCGGGCCTGGTGAGATGTAGGGGCGCAGCATGCTGCGCCCCTACGTCGCCTCAGCGGCAGTTGGCAACGCAGCGCACGCCGGCGATGCGCCAGCCCTCCGGCGTCTTCGTGAAGCTCATTACCAGCTGTGGCCGGTCCTGACGCAGGCCGCCCCCACCCTCCGGCACATACCGGTATTCGGCCTGCACGAGCGCTCGCGCGCCCGTGCCGCGGGCTGAGAACTGCTGCACCCGGTAGCTGGCGGCGAGGTGCGTGCGGTGCTGGAAATAGGCCTCCCATTCCGTCGTGCTCGGCGGCTCCATCGACGGGCTCATGAGGACGCGGAGGTTCGCCACCCGCTCGCTCCCCACGGCCCGCTCCAGGTCGCGCAGCAGCACATCGATCGCCGCCCGGGGGTCGGCCGGCTGCGTAGTGGGCGGGGCGACGCCGGCTACGAGACCCGCCTGCTCGGCGTCGAGCGCCGCAATCTTCGCGAGCGGATAGTCCATCGTGCTGAACAGCGATTCCGCCCGCGCCAGTGAGGTGCCCGCCCGCGTCGCGCCGGGGCCGGTGCCGAGCGCCAGGACGACTGGACGCGTGCGCCCGATCACCGCCTCGGCTTCGCGGCGCAGCGCCTCCGCTTGGCGTGCCGCTACCATGTACTGGCCGATGGCCGCGAGGTAGCTGCTCGTGGCCTGGGCCAGGTCGCCCACGCGGACCCCGCGCTCGGCGTTCTGGAGCGCCGCCTCGGCCAGCGCCAGGGCGGGCACGCTGTTCTTCATAGCGCCGGCCTGCTGCGCTCGGCCGCGCGCCGCCAGGGCCGAGTCGCGCGGCTGCAGCAGCGCGGGGCTGAGGCCGCCNNNCGGCTCGGCGATCAGCTGCTCCAGCGTCGCCGTCGGCGGCGCGAGCGGTGCCGCTGGTGCGGGTGGCCCCGAGCTGCGCGAGACCAAGAGGGCGACCACGAGCGCGAGGGTCGCCAACACCACCACCCGCCACCGCATCGGCGCGTGGCTGATGAGGCGCAGCACCGGCGCGGGGAGCGGGGTCCAGCGTGGCCCCAGCCGCTCGGTGGTCTGCCCCGCGCCCGACAGCGCCGCGCGGATCGCGACCAGCGCCGACTGCATCTGCTGCGCGCTGTCGTAGCGGTCTTCCGGGACCTTGTTCATCGCCTTCGTCACGACCCGCTCCAGCGCCGCGGGGATCGAGGGCGCCGTCGTGCGCAGCGCGGGTGGGTCCGTCGTCAGCACCTGGTACAGCACGCCGTGGATCGTCTCGGCCTCGAACGGCTTGCGGTAGCCCAGCAGCTCGTACAGCAGGCAGCCCACGGCGAACAGGTCGGTGGCCGGGCCGATCGCCCCGTTCGTGATCTGCTCGGGCGCCATGTAGCTCGGCGTCCCCACGATGGCGCCGGACCCGGTGAACTCCGCCGACTGCAGCCGCGCGATTCCGAAGTCCATGATCTTGATGCCGCCGTCCGTGGCGATGCGCACGTTCGACGGTTTGATGTCGCGGTGGATCACGCCGCGGTTGTGGGCGTACGTCAGGGCCTCGAGCACCTCGATCACGATGTCGAGCTTGCGCTCGAGCGGCAGCGGGTCGTGCCCGCTGATGATCGTGCTCAGGTCGCGGCCGTCCACCAGCTCCATCGCGATGAAGAGCTGGTTCTCGGCTTCGCCGAGGTCGTAGATCGTGACGATGTTGGAGTGTTGCAGTACGCCGGCGGCGCGCGCCTCGCGCAGGAAGCGCTCACGGATGTCGCCGGTGCGGCTCACCTTGGCGGGGAGGAGCTTGAGGGCGACGTAGCGTCGCAGGACGGAGTCGTAGGCCTTCCACACGACGCCCATGGCGCCCTCGCCGATGAGCTCGTGCAGCTCGAACTTGCCGAGGCGCCGGTACTGCTTGGCTTGGGTCATCCGACCGGGTTTTGCACGGGACGTGCATAATGCGTGGCGGCCCCGGCCGGGGCAACGGGGTCAGCGTGTCGCCCAGTCGTACAGGCGCGCGAGACAGGCGCGGGCGGCCTCGTCCACGGGCACGTCGCGCCGCGGCAGCACCCGTTCCGCGACCTTGAGGAATCCGTCCCGGCGCATCCGCTCCGGCCCGCTGCCGCCCCAGGCGAAGGGCGGCACGAACTTCGGCGGCCGCACCGCGTCGAACACGTTCGCTCCCGCGCCGATCACGGTGCCCGTGCCGAGCAGCGTGCCGATCGCCGTCTTGGCGTGATCGCCGATCAGGCTGCCCAGGAACTGCAGCCCGGTCTCGAGCGCGGTGCCGTTCACGTCCAGGCGCACGGGCCCGTAGGTGTTCTTCAGGTCGGACGTCACGGTGCCGGCGCCGAGGTTCACCCAGCGGCCGATCACCGAGTGGCCGACGAACCCGTCGTGGGCCTTGTTGGCGTAGCCGAGGAACACGCAGGTCGAGACTTCGCCGCGGATTTTGCAATACGGACCGATCGCCGAGGCCCGAATCGGCCCGCCCAAGAGCTGCGTGTTGGCCCCCACCCACAGCGGTCCCTCGAGTCGCGTCCCCGACTTCACGGCGACGCCGCTCTCCAGCACGATCGGCCCCGCCGCCGTGTCGAACACCACGCCGGGCTCGACGGCGGTCGCGTGCAGCGCGAGCCAGGCCGGCTCGCCGATGACCGTGCTGCCGCGCGGGATCGGGTCGCCGCCCTCGAGCCGCGTCGCGAGCTCTGCGCCGAGCAATCGCTCGAGCGCCGGCACCAGGTCGAACACGCCGCGCAGCACGAGTCCCGCCACCTCGAGCGCGGGGCCCGCGTCGCTGGGTCGCGTCCAGGTGGAGCCCGGCCCGACCACCCAGCCGACCGTGCGCCCCGCGTGCGTGAGCCGGATGTCGCCGGCCGGGAACGCCGGTGCGAGCCCGCGCGGGGCCGTAGCTCCGACAGGGGCCGGATGCCGGCGAAAGGCGCCCAGGCGGGCGTGGGCTCCGGATCGAGCAGGTGCAGGGTGTGTGTCACAGCCGCTGCACCAGTTCCTTCAGGCGGTCCGCGTGGCCGGTCGGCATCACCAGGGTGTGACCGTTCGCCCGCACGACGATCGTGTCCTCGAGCCCGATGACCGCGAGATGCTCGCTCTCCGCCCAGATGACCGAGCGCCGCACGTCGTCGGCCACCGTGGCGTTGCCCACGACGACGTTGCCGCGCGCGTCGGCCCGCCGGATGCGGAGCAGGGCGTCCCAGGATCCGATGTCGTCCCAGCGGAACGTACCCGTGACGACCGCGAGGCGCCGGGTGCGCTCGAGGACGGCGACGTCCACGGCCACGGGGCGCGCCTTGGCGAAGAACCCCGGCACGTCCCCCGCCGAGAGGGCGGGCCAGGCGTCGTGCAGCTCGCGCGCGTAGGCCCCGGCCTCTCCCAGGAACCGGGCGACTCCCCAGGCGAACAGGCCCGTGTTCCACAGCGCGCCCCGCCGCCGCAGCAGCATCGCGCGCGCCGCGCTCGGCTTCTCGACGAAACGACGCACCGCGCGGGCGCTGCCCAGCGACTTGCCCGGCACGATGTAGCCGTATGCGGTCTCATTGCGGCTCGGCTTGACGCCAACGGTCACGAGGACGTCGTACTCCGCCGCGACGCCCAGGGCGTTGCGGGCCGCGGCGCGGAACGCGCGGTCGTCGCCCACGGCCCAGTCGGCGTGCAGCGACAGCATTTGCGCCCCGGGGTCGTGGCGCGAGATCCACTGCGCCGCCCAGGCGAGCGCCGGGGCCGTAGAGGCGGCGCACCTGGGGCACGAGCGCCGCGATCCGCTCGGCGAGCAGGGCCCCGGTGATGATCAGGATACGCTCCGGCGGCACCAGGCCCTCCAGGCGCTCGACCGCCTGCACCACGAGCGGGCGGTCGCCGGCGAGCGGGAGCAGCTGCTTGGGGCGCTCGGGCGTGGAGAGCGGCCAGAAGCGCGTGCCCGAGCCGCCCGCCACGATCGCCGCCCAGGGAGTCATGCGGACTCGCCCCCACTGGGCGGCGCGTCCCCCAGCATCGCGGCGATGCGGGCGGTGAGCTTCGTGGGGCTGAAGGGCTTGGTCAGGAGCGCGGCGCCCAGTCGCTCCGCCTCGGCGAGCACGCGCTCCTCTCCTTCGGCGGTGAGCACCATGACCGGCAGGGCCCGCGTAGCGGCGGCGCTCCGCAGCTCCCGCAGCAGGTCGAGCCCGGAGCCGTCGGGGAGATGGAGGTCGAGCAGCAGGCCGTCGGGCGGCCCGCCGCGGCCCGAGAGCGAGCGGCGCGCGTCGGCGAGCGTGCGTGCCAGACTCACCCGATAGCCGTGGTGCTCGAGGTGCGGACGGAGCAGGAGCCCGATGTGCGGCTCATCGTCCACGACGAGGAGGTGCCGCGGGGAGGAGGCCACCCGGCGCTCCGCTCAGAGCAGGCCAGCGATGGCGGAGCGGTGACGGCGGAGGTCGTAGAGCAGCGCGCCCACGTTGGTGGACGGCTGGACCAGCATCACCAGCAGCGCGTCGGCGTTGAGCACCGAGACGAGGGCGATGCCGGCGCCGAATTCGAGCACTCCCGTGCCGAACTCCCCGCGTCCACCGGCCTGA
>WNGL01020100.1_pt1 | contig 11266 bp, 7 predicted proteins | sample 5400591 | NCBI WGS metagenome assembly WNGL01 (sample SAMN13153377, study PRJNA577476) | soil metagenome | isolation source: 80 cm soil or saprolite under Garry oak tree replicate 1 | place: USA:California | collected 2016-06-15
ATCGGCATCATCAACCCGAGCGAGTTCGCGCCGATCAATTCAATCGAAGTCGTCATCTGGGTGGCTGTCGGAGGGCGGGGTACGCTCTACGGTGCGGTCGCAGGAGCGGTGCTGGTGAACTACGCGAAAACCTATCTCACCGGCGCGTTTCCCGAAGTATGGCTCTACGCGCTGGGTGCGTTGTTCGTGTTGGTAACGCTGTTTCTGCCGCGCGGGATCATTGGCCTTGTACCGGCGCGAGGTAATGACAAATGAGCATTCGTGACAAGGTGCTCTATCTCGATAAGCTGACAGTCAGCTTCGACGGCTTCAAGGCGCTCAACGATCTCACGCTGTGCGTCGAACCCGGGGAGATGCGCTGCATCATAGGCCCCAACGGCGCCGGTAAGACCACCATGATGGATGTGATCACCGGTAAGACCCGGCCGGATTCAGTGAATTGTCCGGGCCGGGCGATGGTGCGGATTTTTGGCAAGGCTTAGATCTGCTCAAATTGTCCGAACCGGAAATCGCGAAGGCCGGAATCGGAAGAAAATTTCAGAAGCCGACAGTGTTCGAGCACCTGACCGTGTTCGAGAATTTGGAGCTGGCGTCGGCGGGCGACAGGTCATTCTTGAAAACGCTGCTTGCTCGGACTACGGCCGCGCAACAGAAGAGAGTCGACGAGGTCCTCGACATTACCGGCCTCGGCGGACTCCGGGGGGCGCGGGGAAGAATACTGTCCCACGGCCAGAAGCAGTGGCTCGAGATTGGCATGCTGCTGATGCAGGAGCCGGAGCTGCTCCTGGTTGACGAGCCGGTTGCCGGCATGACACCGCCTGAGATCGAGCGTACTGCGCGGCTCCTGCGGTCCCTCGCTGGAGAACACACTGTCGTCGTGGTCGAGCACGACATGGACTTCGTTCGTTCTATCGCTCGGCGCGTCACGGTGCTGCACGAAGGGCGCGTACTCGCGGAGGGCGACATGGACCAAGTGCAGAACGATCCCCGCGTCATCGACGTCTACCTTGGAGTGTGAGCGTGCTGGCAGTGAAAGCCCTAAACCAGTTTTACGGTGGGAGCCACACGTTGTGGGAGGTGGATCTTTCCGTGTCCCTCGGCTCGCGCATGTGCCTGATGGGCCGCAACGGCATGGGCAAGACCACGCTTCTCAAATGCATCATGGGACTGCAGGCGACGACCTCCGGTAGCATCACTTTCGACGGGACCGATTTGCTGAAGTGCCCAGCCGAAGAGCGGGCCAGACTTGGCATCGGATATGTGCCGCAAGGTCGCGAGATTTTTTCGCATCTGACCGTGGAGGAGAATCTGCGTGTGGGGCTTGGCGTGCGGAAGAACGGCCCACGCACAATTCCGTCACGCATCTTCGACCTGTTTCCGGCGCTAAAGCAGATGATGAGCCGCCGAGGCGGCGACCTTTCCGGCGGACAGCAACAGCAGCTCGCGATTGGCCGCGCACTCGTGCTCGAACCGAAGCTGCTGATTCTCGACGAGCCCACTGAAGGGATTCAACCCAATATTGTGCACGAAATCGGCGACATCCTTTTGAAGCTGAACAAGGAAGAAGGGCTTACGATGCTGTTGGTGGAGCAGAAGCTGCCGTTCGCACGCCGCGTCGCAAGTGAGTTTTCCATTCTTGACAAGGGCCGCCAAGTCGCTGCCGGCGCGATCGGCGAACTCACAGACGAGTTCGTGCGCGCGCATCTGAGCGTGTGACAACAGATCAGTGCGAATCACACCTGTCCAAATTAAAGCCAGAAACCGGCGGGCGAGTCCTTCTCCCTCGGGGAGAAGGTGGCGCGAAGCGCCGGATGAGGACAGGTACGCGTAAAAGTTTTGGCATTCGAGCCCTCACCCCGCCTTCGGCGGCCCTCTCCCGGAGGGAGAGGGTCTCGCGAAAACATGGGTATCATTCTTGTAGTTCAGCTGAAAGCCACATTCAGTCTGAGTTGTGGGCGACAGGTTGTTCGCTCCTACATCTCAGAATTCATAACGCAAAGCAAACTGCATTTCTCGCGACGGAGTGGTCTGTTGAAATTCACCGAACGTCAGCGGCGCGGTGAGCGCCAGGCTGGGATTGGTGAAGTTCACCGTGTTGAATGCATTGAATGCTTCAGCTCGAAAGCGGATCCTTTGCCCTTCTTTCGGAAGCTTGAATGTTTTTTGCAGCGTGAGATCCGTGTTGAAAAACGGCGCCAGGCGCACGGCCGCCCGCGTGCCGCTGTGCCCAGGCAACTCATCCGCGAATGAATCCGTCGCGCTCGTGTTGCCGAAGATGCTCGGATTTCCGTTCTGGTCGAAGGTAACCCCCGTTTTGATCGGGTTCGTGACGATGGCCAGCGAACTCAGCCAATAGTTCGCGTTGTAAGCGAGATTACCGGCGACAGTCGTGGGCAAGCCCGTTCGATAACGCATCACGCTGGAGATCTGCCAGCCTCCAATAACGCCATCCAGCCATCCGCTGGCATTGCGAAGCAGCGCCTTGTTCTTTCCAATCGGGATTTCAAAAAGATAGTTCGCGCTGATGTTGTGACGAATGTCGAAGTCCGAGGAGCCCCGAAACTCCTTCGCGCTGAAGATATTTTGTATCGCAGCCCCTTGCTTGCCGGCACCTGATTCTGCGGATGAACCATTGTCGATGGAATGCGACAAGGTGTAGTTAAAGTCAAAGCCGACTCCATTGCGAAACGCGCGGCGCAACGACAGGGTCATACCGTGAAATGCCGCTTGGCCCGCATTCATCCACGTTGGCATGGAGCTGCCTTGAATCGGGAAGAAAGTATAGCATCCCGTGACAGTCAGGCATTGGCCCGGAACGTAAGAGCTCGTGGTGTTGCGATCGAGGGCGTGGAGGCAATCGAGATAGCTGCCATTGTAGTCGCCGTACACGCACTGGAAGTAATTCGCCGACGCGCTGCCCGGAAACGTGACATCTCTAAGACCGGGGAACAGGTTCTCCACAAATGGGAGAGTGGGAACGAGCTGCGGGTTCTTCTGGACCGCAGCCGCTGTGACACCCCCATCGTACAGCGCTCGAATCTTAGCGTTGTTTTGTTCCCATGTGACGCCCGATTTCGGGTCTTTGAAATACTCCAGCGGAGTGTATACATCGCCTTCCAGCAAAAGCCGATGAGAAAGCCGGCCCGTGTAACCGATCTCCAGCGTCAGGCTTCCCGGAAGCTCCCGCTCGAAGCTCGCGTTCAGAACGTAAGAGTAGGGAGGCTTCAGGTCTGAGGAAATGCCCAGGAAATCGCCAACAATCGCGGCGATCGGAGGTGGTGTGTACGGGAAAGGCTGCAGAGGATTCGCCGGCAGTTCGGGCGAAAGGCCGTTGAACCTCGGACTCGTACTGAAACTGTATGAATCCGAGAAGTTCGTCGCCGTGGCCAGGCCAATGGAGCCGTATTGATCGTACTGCGCAACAAGATCACTGCCGAACCGGTCATAGACCATACCGGCGCCCGCGCGGAACGCGCCCGACTTTCCGAACAACTTTCCGACAATGCCACCGCGTCCCTGCGGGCCATACGCGAGACCGACGCGCGGCGCAAAATTCAGATTGTTGGGTTTCCACCACGTTGGTTTGCCGTTGGCGGGTCCGTTCAGATCCCAGTCTAGAATCGCGTTGGGCATTGCGTTCTGTGGTACGCCCTGGCTTTGAAGATAGTTGCGGGTTGCGAAGTACTGGTTCAAAGGAACCGTGGGCGCGACCTGCGTTCCGTTCGCCTCATATAGAGGACGGAAGTTCTCATACCGGACGCCCAAGTTCAGCGTGAGTTCGCGTGTTGCGCGATAACTGTCGCCCGCGTAGGCGCCATAGTTGCGCTCGGTGAACGACCGGGCCTGCGGCGTCCCTTGCGGCAGAGGATTCCCCTTCTTGTCGAACTGATCGGTATGGAAGTCGTCGTTCACGAGACCAAGAAGGACGGCCATTCCGAAAGCTGCAGAGGTCGGATCAGCCAACTGGACGTTTGGATTTCCGGTTCGGGTCTGGATGTAATCGGTCAGCGCATTCTGGATGTCCGCGCCGAGTCCGATCAACTCCGTGGCGCCAAATCCATAACGGGGAAAGGACGAGGTGAACAGCGACGTGTTGTTATGCATGAATCGGAAGTTGAATCCGGTTGTGATCGTATGTCTGCCTTTAGTCCAGGTGAGATCGTCTGCGGGATTCAATGTCGGCAGGCGCTGGCTCGACGCGCGTGCGTTGAAGTTCTGCAGCGAGTCGAGTGGATTCATGAATAGGACCGGGCCGGTTACACCGGACGTGCTCTGTGCGAAACGGGTGAATCCCAAGCTAAATACGTTCACGAGATTGTCTTTGGGAATCGCCGTGTATTGCGCCGCGAATCCACTGCTCTTGTCCCGCAGCGTCGAGCCTGGACCTTGGCCTGGAAATTGCGCAAGAATCAAATCGTCCGTGTTGTGCGCTAGCGTACCTCGGAAAGTCACAGTGTGCTTGCCCGCGGGATCGAGATGAAAGTCGAGTTTTCCGACGATGGCCCGATCGTTACGATGGCTCGGAGCATTGAAACGGAACCCGCTAAAATTCAGGCCGCCGTCCTGGCCGTAAGCAGGATCGTTGCCGGAAGGATACTCATTCATGACTCTAGCCATGCTGGGATTCACGCCGACATTCAACGGATCGACGAGCTTCACTTCAGCCGGCGTCAGCGTTTGAGTCGAACCATCGGCTAACTGGAATTTGAGGAATCCTGCGCGGAGCGAATCGGACGGAATGACGCGGGCCTGTGAGACGCCGCTCGCGTCTATCCGCTGCTCGTAATTGATGAAATAGAACGCGCGATCGCGAACAATCTTGCCGCCGGCCGAAGCACCAAATTGGTTGCGTATCAGGGGTTGAACCGGAACGCCTGCTTTATTGTTGAACCATGTATTTGCCGCCGTCGCCGTGTTCCGATTGTATTCGTAGGCCGAACCATGCAATTGATTCGTTCCGCTCTTGGTAACCAGAGAAACCTGCCCGCCCGAAGACCGTCCTTCATTCGCGCCCGCTCCCCCCACGGTAACGCGAAATTCCTGAACCGAATCGAGTGGAATGGGAAGTACCGCATTGAACCCCGCATTGATTTGCGAGCCATTCGCGTTCGACCCCTGGTATCCACCCGTACTCGTGCCGGTGGCCTGAGCGGTCAATCCGGAGTTTTGGTTGTTGTTCACGTCGGCTCCATCGAGCGTAATGTTGTTTTGATCGCGCCTCGCGCCCAGAACCTCCCCGGTCGGCGTGACGCCCACTTGCAAGCTCAACAGCTCAACGACATTGCGCGTGCCCAACGGTAACTGCCGCACCTGCTGTTCGGAGAACGGATTTCCGATCGAAGCATCGACCGTATTGATCGTTGTCGCGTCCGCCGCCACGTTCACCACGTCGGACGTGCTGCCAACCTCCATGCGCAGATCGAGAGTCGCCGGCGTGTTCACCTGCAGTTGGACGCTGTCGCGCGTCACGATGGCGAATCCCGCTTTTTCGGCTGCCACGTGATAAGTGCCTGGAGGGGCCTGAAGAAATTGATAGACGCCGGCTTCACCGGTCAGCGCCTGGCGCTTGAAACCCGTTCCATCATTCGTTAGCGACACGACCGCTCCGGGAATAATCGCTCCGGTCTGGTCGGTAATCACTCCGCGCAACGACGTCGTCGATTGTCCGTGAGCCGCGAAAACACTTGTCAGCAGAAGGACGCAAATACAAAAGCCGCGTAAGAGGCGATGGTCTCTCATCATGCAGGACTCCTAGATTGATTCAGAGATTACCGAGAGACAGGCTCGGAGAAAACCAACACGGGTAGCACCGCGGCATTGCGGAGGGAAGCACTCGGATACACAGTGCTGGATGGAATTATCGTTTTCACCCGCTCCCTAGTCAAGAACGCTTTCAGAAACTAAAAACGTCGGAACGGTCGATAAATCCGACGAGATCGTAGCTACTCCAATTTTTTGCGGATGCGTGTTTCTGCACTGTGCCTTTATTTACGACGTCTGTGCGATGACGCCCTCGACGAACCGGCCTTGCACAAAAAGTCGCGTACGAACTGCATCTCCCGCGGACCTGGCGCCTACCGCGCCTCTGCGCAACGACGTCGTCGATTGTCCGTGAGCCGCGAAGGAACTTCTCAGCAGAACGATGCAAATACAAAAGCCGCCTAAGAGGCGATGGTCTCTCATGATGCAGAACTCCCAGGCTAATTTTGTTTTGCGTCGATGCGCCAGACGTTGCCCTGGCGCAGGTTGGAAATCCAGACGGTGCCCAGACCTGCACGCACCGAATCGCCGCCCGCGCCAAGCCATTGCTTCACGACTTTATTTGTCGCCGGATCGATCTGCGAAAGGGGGATGTCAAATACGGTAACCCACACGAAGCCTTCACCGTAAGCGATCTCGCCGCCGTTGCCAGGCACGCCGACCTCAATGTGCTGCACCAGCTTCTTCGTTTTCACATCCACGCGCGAAACCGTGCCGTCACCTTGATTCAGCGTCCAGATCGAACCGCCGCCGGCTGCGAGAAATCTCGGCTTCGGCCCGACCTCGATCTTGTCCGTCACAAGATTCGTTTTCGGATCGAGCCGCGCAAGCAGGCTGTTGTCGGTGCTGCTCACCCATACGGCGCCGTCCTCCCCGACAACGCACGCGAATGAACCCGCAGGCACCTGTATTTCGGCGATAACCTTATTGGTGTCCGGATCGATTCTCGAGATGATGCCTTTCGCATCCGACAACATCCACACACTGTCGTCGCTCGCGGCGATTCCGCCTTCGCTGTTCGCCGGACCGGCCAAAACCGTCGCGACGATTTCATTCGTTTTCACATCGATTCGTGACACGGTCTTGTCGCCACAGTTGGGTACCCAGATGCTGCCAAAACCGGCAGCGAGCCCGGAACACGGCTTCTTTCCCACCTCGATCGTCGCGGCCACTTTGTTTGTCTTCGCGTCCAACCGGTGAACCGTGTTTTTCGCGGCATTCGTGACCCAGACGGCATCTGGTGTGACGACCTGCCAATCCGGTGTTCCCTCTACGGGAAAGACGGCGACAGGCGTCACTGCCGTGATCTGGCGCTGGACTCCCGGCGTCTTCACTCCCGGCCGAACCTGCCGTTTAGGTGAATCCTCCAGCGAGTACGCGGGAATCGAGAGAGACAGAACGAGACACAATCCAAGCAGCTTTTCTATAAGGCGCATAACGTTAATGTCCAATCATTTGAGTGAATTTCACAATGAGCGCGCGATCCAGCAGCGAGTAGGAAATCGTGTCGCGACGCTCGTTGTACACGATGAAGAAATCGCTGAGCGGCCGATGAATGATATTGAACCGGTGGGAGAAATCCGTGTTGAGCGTTGCGTCGAGTGTGATTCCCGCACCAAAACCATATTTCACATCGACGCCGGCATCGACCTTCTGCGTCGAAGGCAATCCAGGCGTTCCGCTCTGGCTGAAACTGCCGAGCACGTACGGTTTCCGTCGAATGATCCGCCAGAAGTTGATGCCCCACGTTTGGTCCGGCAGATTTGAAAAACGGATGGCCGTGAACGGTATCGCTATCTCTGCGATCCATCGGTCCTCGAGAATCTTCGTACGCAAATACCAGACGCCGTCCCAGTTCGAGTTGTAGTCGCTTTCGTTGAACATCTGCGAGTCGTAGCGGGCGCCCGCGGGATTGACGATGAATTCGTAGCCGTTCTTACGATCGCGAAACGTATCCAGCATTATGCCGACGACGTCGTTGTCGAACACGTGAAAGTCTTTAGTCAGATCATTGACCACCGCCCGGTGCGCATCCGGATCGTGGGCTATCACGGCGAGGTAAAGGTTCTCGTCGTTATAGAGAACCTTTACCTCGGTCGCGTAGCTCATCGGAACCCCCTCCCTGGGTTCCTGCTGAATAAAGTCCTGCGCGACCGGAGCCGCTTCCCAGATTTTTTCGTCGAGCACACCGTCGATCGTGATCTTGTCGTGAATCTTGACCATAGCGAGCCGGCGGTCAAGATGCGCGGCAGCGTAGTCAATGGCTTTCCCCTCCTCGGCGAAGCAAATCGGCAACCGGACCACAAAAAGCACAAGACAGAACGCAAGAGGCACAAGATACTGGTGCCTCTTGTGGCCGATTCTCGAACGCTCCCTATTGCCCACTGGCTGCGGCTTGAGCATCTGGCAGCGCGTTCCAGTCGTTCATGGTGATGTCACGTCCGGGATAAGCCACCTTCTTGAATGGCCATTTCGCCTTCACCCATTCTCGAACGGCCGTTTCGAGTTTCGGCTCCAGTCCCGCCTCGACACTCTGTTTCGTAACCCAGAATCGGACGGTTGCGTCGTAGCCTTCCTTGGGACTTGGATTGATGTAGACGCAAGCCACTTCAAGTTTCTTGTCGGGTGTGAGGATGCCGTATGCAAAGGCGGTGTTGTTTTGAAACTCCCACTCGTGGCGTTTCAGTTCGCCATAATCCTCAGCCAAGGTCGAGTTCATCGGACCCGTGCGGCCGGCCCGATCGACCAGTGCCTGGTAGTCCTGCTTGAGAATCATCGTGTGAAGATGGTTCCAGACGTAGGAACCGATCTGCGGCGGACCGGGAGCAAGAAACGTGTCGGATACGAACAGAGCTTTTTTCATGGCGTAAGGAAGCGGAGTCGAGGGCGAGGCAACCACAAGATCCTCGGAGCACTTCGCCATTGCCTTCGCGCAGACGGAATAATGAATCCACCTTGGCGCGTCTCCTACAAATGTTGCCTCCAGTTGATCGCCGGATTTTACGAACGGCACTTCCGATGTCTTGCCGTTCAATGTTGCCTTCAGGACAAGTTCCCCGACGGCAGGGTTGGACACTTTCGCGTGAAATTTCGTCTGCAATCCTGGAAGCCATAATGGGAGGTCTTCGACGAGTATGTCGATCTTGCCATCCCCGTCGATGTCTGCGTTCTGCGCCTTGCTCAGCCATGAAGCCGGGACCAGATCCACAAGTTTGCTCGGTGTAAAACGCCATACGTTCGACCAACGTCCATTCGACAGCCACACAGAGCCGCTGCCCACCCGCATCGCATCGCCGCCCGGCCCCGCGAATTGCGCTGTCACCTGCAGCGTCGCTGGATCGATGCGAGTCACGGGGATCGTTCTTTCGGTCACCCAGACTCCGCCTTCACCGGCAGCAATATCTCCGCCGGTGCCGGGAACACCGACCTCGATCGTCGCCACGACCTTCAGGGTGAACGGATCGATCTTCGTGACCGTTCCGTTGGTCTGGTTCAGCGTCCACACGCCTCCTTCGCCAGCGGCCATAAACCGCGGCGCTGGATCCACAGGAATTTCCGCGATGACCTCGGTCGAGACCGGATTAATCACGGACACCAGATTCTTCTCGGTGCTCGAAACCCACACCAACCCGTAGCCGAAGATTGCGGTAAATGAGCCGGGAGCGACTTTGATTTCGGCGGTGACCTTGTTTGTTATGGGATCGATTCGGGAGACAACTCCCTTCGGGTCGCTCGGCATCCACGCGGATCCCGCACCGAAGGCAATCCCGCCTTCGGTGTTCGCAGGTCCAACGGGAACCTTGGCGACAACCTGATTCGTTTTCACGTCGATGCGATAAATGACGTTCTCTTCACAACTCGGCGACCACAGCGTTCCGGCGGCAATGATCAGACCCGAGCACGGCTTCTTCACCCGCACAGTGGCAACGACCTCGTTGGAGTTCGGATCCATTCGAAAGACGAAGTCCGTTGGCTTGCTGTTGACCCAAACCTGGTCTTCGCCGATCGCCAGCCAGTCCGGGTTTCCGTTGATGGCGTACTCGGCATCCGGAATGATGTTCGACATCGGATGCTGCACGCCCGGGACTCCCGGCTTTTGCTGCGACTGTTGGGCTTGTTGCGCGAAGAGCGGAACGATCGAGACGAACTTCACGAGCAAAACGAACAGGATTCTCTTCATGTTTTCCCTCCATGCCCTCTCCGTCCGGGAGAGGGACTGCGCGAAGCGCCAGGGTGAGGGCTCGAATGCGATAAACCGTACTTGAGCCTGCCCTCACCCGAGCGCCTTCGGCGCTCCGCCCTCTCCCCGAGGGAGAGGGCTTGGGCTCCCACGCCCGTCAGACGATGATGTCGTGCATGACTTCGCCCGCGGTGTCGGTTAAACGGAAGTTGCGCCCCCCGTATCGATAAGTCAGTTTCGTGTGGTCGATGCCCAGGAGATAGAGCATGGTCGCGTGCAGATCGTGCACGTGAGTCTTCTTCTCGACGGCCTTGTATCCAAATTCATCCGTATTGCCGTAAGTCATGCCGCCCTTGATCCCACCGCCGGCAAGCCATATGGAAAAGCCGCCCGGATTGTGATCGCGGCCGTTGACGACGCCGGCTGCCGCTTCGTTCGCTGTTTGGATCGCAGGTGTGCGGCCGAACTCGGTGCCGCACACGACAAGCGTGTCTTCGAAAAGACCGCGCTGCTTTAAATCCTTGATGACCGCGGCGTACGCCCGGTCCGAATCCAGCGCGAGCTTCTGGTAGCTCATGATGTCGTTATGCGCGTCCCACGGATCGCCTTTACCGTAGTAGGTCTGCACCATCCGTACGCCTTTTTCGGCAAGCCGCACGGCCATCAAACATCCGAGTGCCGTGCTGCCGGGGCCGTAAAGATCGAGGACCGCCTTGCTTTCTTTGCTCACGTCGAACACCGCGGGAGCTTCCGTTTGCATGCGGAATGCGGTCTCCATCGCCTTGATCGACGCTTCGAGCTCCGCGTCCTTGTCGTGGAGGCGTGAGAGATGCATTTCATTCAGATGTCGCAAAAATCCGACGTCACGGCTTTGCAGCTCACGGTCGGCATTGGGATTGGTGACGTTCGGAATCACCTTGGATGCCTGGAACGCCTCGTCCTCGACGTACGTGTTGTGAACCACGCTCCCCTGGTACATGGCAGGCAGGAATGCGGAACTCCAAAGCGGACTTCCTATCGTGAGCGGTTCGGTCGGCGTGAGCACGACATAGCCGGGAAGGTTTTCGTTCTCCGTACCCAGGCCATATGTAATCCAGGAACCCATTGACGGGCGGCCGATGATGTTCGCTCCCGTATTCATCATCGTGATGCATGGCTCGTGGTTTGGGATCTCCGACCACATGGAACGAACGACGCAAATGTCGTCCGCCACACCTCCGACGTTCGGCCACAGTTCGCTCAGTTCGGTTCCGCATTGGCCGTACTTCTGGAACTTGAACGTCGACTTCATCAAATTCCCCGTCTTACGCTGGGTCAGAACCTGCG
>WNGL01009533.1_pt1 | contig 11265 bp, 8 predicted proteins | sample 5400591 | NCBI WGS metagenome assembly WNGL01 (sample SAMN13153377, study PRJNA577476) | soil metagenome | isolation source: 80 cm soil or saprolite under Garry oak tree replicate 1 | place: USA:California | collected 2016-06-15
TCTCCTGGAAGGTGCCGGCTGGGTCGGGCGGCAGGCTGGTGAACCAGATGAGCACGTAACGGCCGTGCGCTCGCTGGGTGGACCGCAGGTGCACCGCACCGCCCGCATTGGCCGCATGCGCGACAGGCCGCAGGCTGGCCAGTGCAGGTGCGGAGCCGACACGCAGTTGGAGGCGCGCGCCCTGAGCCCGGCCAAGTGTTATCCGGACGGCGGTGATCGTCACGGGCCTGCCCATGTCCAGCAGCAGGCCCGTGCCCGGATACAGATTCCCGAACTGGGCGGTTGTGTACCAGTCGGTACGCCACGCCGTGGCGGGATTCCGGTCGATCGCCATCCGGGCGAGATCGCCGTTGTCGCCTTGGCCGCCGGAGAAACCGAACGCGGCCGCGCTGGCGGGAGCGAGGATGCGCGGCGGGGCAGCGGGGGTGGTCGCCGTCGGTGCCGACTTGGTGCCCTGGGTGGCCGTCGGGTGTGCCGGTGCCGCGTCGCTGCCCTGGCCGGCTTGGCGGGGCGTTGCGCGGTGTGCCCCTGCAGATGGCGCGATGCTATGCCCCGGGGTCGCAAGGAGGTATCCGGCCAATCCGAGCCCGGCCACTAGCGCCACCGCTAGCACCACGGCCCAGGCCGAGGGGCGCCGCCGGCGCTGGCGCCTCGCCGTGGGCGTGACCGGCCCGGCCGAGCTGGGGCGCTGGTGCATTCTGATCGGCGTGATGAGGTCGGTGACATCTTCATCGAGCGCCAGGGCATCAGCTTCATCGAGCGCCCGCGGCATCAGCCGGGCGGAGTCGTACTCCCGGATCAGCGGCTCTGGATCAGTCCCAACGGCCCGGGCGATGCTGCGGATATGCCCACGGGCATAAAAGTCACCGCCACATGGTGCGTAATCATCACCCTCGATAGCAGTGATGATCGTTTCCCTAATACGAGTCCGATGACTGACCTGGCTCACGGTGAGACCGGCCTGACGCCGGGCTCCCGCGAGGACTTCCCCGATACTCACACCGCGCCTCCACTGCGACGCAGCACTGCGCGCCACCCAACGCGCACCGCCGACGGTCATGGCTGCATCTGTGAGACTACGCCCGCCGCTGAACCGCGCCGCGAGGTCAGTCGGCCCCGCCGACCGGTGACGCATGATCGCGGAAGTCGGTATCTCGACCGTTTCGGCAGCCTTCATGGTGAGGTCGCACGTCGTCTTCAGGCCGGTGCGGGCCGGGGCGCCCCGGCAGCTGCTTGTCTGGTCCGTGAAGTCGCTGCCGGAGCCACTGGTCCTTGATCCGAAATCGTGTTAGGTTCGGCCCGCTCTGCCTAACCGGGGTCGACCAATCTCCGAAAGGGACGGAATGAAGGACTTTCGATTGCGCTCGCGGGCGGCCGTGGTTGGCCTGCTCGGAGCGGTCGCGCTGGTTGCCGCGGGGACACCCGTGTTCGCCGGCACGACACCGTCAGCGCACAAGCGGGACGCGGTGATCGTCACCTCGGACGGGACGTTCGAGGTGCTGGAGCAGGCCGACCAGTACGCGGAGGCGCGTACTGCGCCGGCGGACACGGTCGACCCTGGCGCGTTCACCGCTGCGTACGCGCAGGCGGCGAACCTGCCGCTCTATCCCGGCACCTGGTCGGAGATAACGACGAAGCCGTACAATAGCGACGCGCAGGGATATCGCGATCCTGTGTGGTCGAACTCGGGGGGCGGCGCCGGCATCGTCGGCGGCCGCACGACCGCGATCGCGGTCGACGGGTCGACGCTCTACGCGGGCGCGGCCGACGGCGGCGTGTGGAAGCGCGTCGACGGCACCTGGACGCCGCTGACTGACGACGCCCCGTCGCTCTCTGTCGGCGCGCTCGGCGTCGACGCCAACCATGGCCTCTGGGTCGGGGCTGGCGAGGCGAACACGAACTCGGACTCGTACCTCGGCGTCGGCGTCCTCTATAAGGCGGCGAACAGCAGCACGTTTGTGCGCGTCGGGGGCGACGAGTTGCAGAACACGACCATCTCGCGGCTCGCGTTTGACAACGGCTACGTGCTCGCCGCGACCGACAAGGGCCTCTGGCGCCACTCGGTCTCGACGACGAGCGGCGCATGGACGCCTGTGCTCGCACCAGGTGTCGGTCTCCCGACTGCTTGCTCGGCTGCGGGCGCTCCGGGCGTCGCTTTCGTCAGCGACGTTGCGGTGCGGCCAAACACGGCCGGCGCGCAGGTGCTCGCGGTCGTCGGCTGGCGCGCGGGCTCGAACTGCAACGGCTTCTACCTCTCGACGGACGGCGGCGCGACGTTCAGACCCGTCATGATCAACGGCGCGTTGCAGGAGCAGGATCTTGGCCGCACGTCGATCGCGTACTCGAGCGACGGCCGCAGCCTCTACGCCGTGGTGCAGTCGGCGTCGATGTTCAACCAGGCGAAGACCGATTTCGGCGGAACAGTGCTGCAGGGCATCTATGAGGCGCCCGGCGGTGACGTGACGGCTGCGTGGGTCAAGGTCGCCGAGTGGCGCAACCTCGAGAACAACACCGGCTCCGCGCTCGGCGCCATGTCGCTGGGCTACCACCCGGGCGTGCAGGCCTGGTACAACCAGTTCATCGCGGTCGACCCGGCGAACGCGCGGCACCTGTTCCTCGGGCTCGAGGAGGTCTACGAGAGCTACGACGGCGGGGCGACGTGGAAGGCGGTCGGTCCGTACTGGAACTTCGGGCTGCCGTGCTCGGCAAACGGGCTCGATAGCTGCCCGCCGACGACGCATCCCGACCAGCACGCGGTCGCGATCGCGAACAAGTCCGTGTACGTCGGCAACGACGGCGGTGTCTACACGCGCGGCCTGACGTCGACGTCGCCCTTCGCGTCCGCGAACACGGGCTACAACACGCTCCAGTACTACTACGCGGATGCCGGCCCGGCCCCGGGTGGTGGCGGCGACGAGATCTGGGGCGGATTGCAGGACAACGGCGTTTCCCTGCTTCTGCCCGGTGCCAGCTCGATGGTCTCACCATTCGGCGGCGACGGCACGGACAACATCGTCGACCACACCAACGGCGACCAGGCCGTGAACGCGTACGTCGATCTCGACATGGCGCTCACGACGGACGGCGGCCGCTCCGACGGCACGACACCCGCGTACCGCGAGATAACGCCGTCCTGCTTCGCGTTCACGTACACACCGAGCCCGTGTGATCCCGCGCCGCGGTTCGTCGCGCCGTTCGAGGCGGACCAGACGAACCCGACGACGTGGGTCGCCGGCGGCCAGTACGTGTGGCTCGACACCCAGGGCTGGAACACTACCTGTGGCTCCAAGTCCTGCGACTGGCACATCGTTGGCAACACCGGCTCGGGCCACTCCGTGACCCAGCTGTCGATGGCGAACGGCACGTGGTACGCCGCGTGGTGCGGGCCGTGCAACAACTCCGGGTTCCAGCGCGGGATCCTGACGAACGTCGGCGGCACGGTGCACCAACTGAGTCTCCCGACGTCGTTCCCTAACCGGTTCATCCAGGGCCTCCTGGTCGACCCGGCGAACGCGAACCACGCGTACGTGGTATTCAATGGGTTCTCCCGCCGCTGGACGGGCACGTTCAGCGCCGGCGAGGGTCACGTCTACGAAACGACGGACGGCGGTCAAACCTGGACCGATATCAGCGGCAGCGGCTCGACCGCGCTGCCGGATGCGCCGGGCGACGACATCGTGCAGACGAAGAGCGGCAAGCTCGTCGTCGCGACGGACATCGGCGTCTTCATCGCGACCGCCGGCCAGGGGAGCGCCACCACGTGGTCGCGCCTCGGCACCCTGCCGCACGCGTCGGTGAACGATCTCCAGCTGAGCCCTGACGGCTCGTACATCATCGCCGCGACGCACGGCCGCGGCCTCTGGAAGATCGCCACGCCGTAGGAGTCTCGACCCGGGCGCAAGTCGGGGAGGCGAGCAACCGGGGGTGCAGGGAAGGGTCTGCAAGAGGCCCGCTTGGCCAGCCCCGCGGCCCTGAGAGTATCGAAGTACGGCCACGCCCATCGGCGCTACCAGTCCCGGAGCAGACCGGAGGCAAGCAGGGAATGCCAACCGCGACGCCGAGTTTCTCCCCGGGCATCTGTTCATCGCGTCCCGTTTGCCGGGCTAGATGTCAGCGACGTCCTCCCGCACGGCGGTCTGGCGTTCAGTTCCTGGCGGATAGCTGGCCGACTGCCGGGCGCGGCCAGCGGGGCTGTGGGTTTCGTACATGCGCAGCGCGACTATGATGCCGCTGACGGCGGTGAGGGCCGCGACGGCCCAGATCGCAGCGGACAGACCGAGCCAGTCGGCAATGATGCCGGCGATGATCGCGCCGACGGCGAAGCCGCCGTCGCGCCACAGCCGATAGACGCCGACGGAGGAGGCTCGCCAGGTGGGGTGGGCGACATCGCCAATGACGGCGAGGAGGGTGGGGTACACCATGGCCGTCCCGGCGCCGAGGAAGAGCGCACCGGCCACCCAGGCAGCGAATCCGTGGGCGGCGGCGATCCAGCCGATCGCGGCGGCCTGCACGAGCATGCCCGCGGCGATGAGCCATTTGCGTCCGATGCGGTCGGACAGCGCGCCGGTGACGAGCTGGCCAAGTCCCCAGACGGCGGGGTAGAGGCCGGCGAGGACGCCGATGGCCGATACGGACAGGCCGTAGCGGGCGAAGTAGACGGGAAAGATGCCCCAGGCCAGGCCGTCGTTGAGGTTGTTGACCAGGCCGGCCTGGCATGCGGCGGACAGGGCCTTTTCCCGGAAGCTGGTGAGCGTGAAGACCTGGGCTGTGCTCAGCCCGCCGTGCAGGTCGGCGCTGGCCGTAGTGTGGGTGCGGGCCTCATGGCGGGCGTGGCCGCGGGTCTCGCGGACCAGCAGGGTGGACAGGCCCAGGCCGAGGGCGGCATAGGCGATGCCGAGGAAGAACGGCGCCGGCCGCAGGCCCCAGCGCGCGGCAATGAAGCCGGTGGCCATGGCGGTGACTGCCACGGCGCCGTAGCCGGCGGCCTCGTTCAGGCCCATGGCCAGGCCCCGGCGCTGCGGGCCGGCCAGGTCGATCTTCATGATGACGGTGGTGGACCAGGTGAGTCCCTGGCTGGCTCCGAGCAGGACGTTGGCGGCGATGACCCATCCCCAGTACGGCGCCCAGATCAGCAGCAGCGGGATGGGCAGGGCGATCAGCCACCCGGCCACGAGCACGGGCTTGCGGCCGAACCGGTCCGAGGCGGTGCCGGCGAAGAAGTTGGTGGCCGCCTTGACCGCCCCGAAGGCCAGGATGAAGGTGAGCGCGGCGGTGACCGCCTGGAGGTGGAACACGCCGGCGGCCAGCAGCGGCACAACGGTGCGTTCCTGGCCGAGCATCCCGCCGACCAGGGCGTTGACGGCGACCAGCAGGCTGAACTGGGCCAGGTTCGCGCGCAGGCCAAGCCGGACCGGCTCACGAGCCGGCGCGCTCACCGCCCGGCCTGCAGCGGCCGGCCCGTGGCGGCGGCCCAGTCGTCCGGCCCGCCCACCGCGACGGTGAGGCCGCCGTGCCCGGCGGCGGCCAGCAAGCTGGCGGCGGTCATGGCCCGTTCGCCGTGCCCGCAGATCAGCGTCAGCGGTCCGGGGCCGGTGCGGGCGCTCTCACCTGCCAGGGCGCCGAGCTCGACGTGCGCGGCGCCGGGGATGTGCCCGGCGGCGTACTCGGCGTCCTGGCGGACGTCGAGGACCGGGCCGCTGACCTGCCCGGCGGGGACCACGGCGACATGCCCGGCGGGGCCGGTCCACGCGGCCATGCCGCCGGCCAGCTCGCCGGCCAGGTTCTCGTAGCCGATCTTGAGGGCCTGGCGGAGGAGTTCGGCGCGGTCCTGGGTGTCGTCGAGAACGAACACCAGGGGCTGCGCGGGGTCGGCGAGCCAGCCGAGCCAGGTGGCGAAGGCGTCGCGCAGCGGGATCGACAGCGTGCCCGCGATGTGCCCGGAGGCGAAGGCCGTCAGGGGGCGGGCGTCGATGAGGCGGGCGCCGCCGGCCGCCAGCCGGCGCACCTGGCCTGCGGTCAGGGCCGCAAGCGGAGGCGGCTCGGGGCCGTAGACGGCCGGGCCGCGCCGGTTGACCTCACGGAGCCGCCTGAAGTACGGCGGGTAGGTGCCCAGGCCGGCCAGCAGAGCGGTGACGAACGCATCCTCGCCCGGGGCGGCGAGCAGCGGGCTGGCTGCCTTCTCCCGGCCGATGGTGGTCGTCCGCTCGGCGTCGGCGGGGGCTGAGCAGAACGAGCCCGCCCCGTGGGTCGGGTAGACGGCGAGGTCGTCGGGCAGCGTCAGGACCCGCTCGTGCAGGGACCGCCACAGGGCGCGGGCCAGTGCCTCGGTCTGCTCCGGGGCGATCAGGTCGGTGCGGGCGACCGTACCGGGAAGCAGCGACCCGCCGGAGAACAACCCGGCCGGGCGGCCCCCGTCCAGCAGCAGGTAGGCCAGGTGCTCGGGCGTGTGCCCGGGGGTGGCCAGCGCCCGCAGCGTGAGCCCGCCCAGGTCCGCCTCGTCACCGTCGCGCAGCCCGCGGTGCGCGAACTCCAGCCCGCCGGCGGCCGGCGCGATCACCTGGGCGCCCCGGGCGGCCAGCTCGCGGCTGCCGGAGACGAAGTCGGCGTGCAGGTGCGTCTCGGCCGTGTACGCGACGACCAGGCCCCGGCGCTCGGCGGCGGCCAGGTACGGCGCCGGGTCACGTTCGGGGTCGATCACCAGCGCCCGCCCGTCGCCGAGGCCGAGGAGATAGGAGGAGTTGCCGAGGCCCTTGTCGACCAGCGCCACGGGCCGGGGATCTGCTGGCATCGTCTCTCCGTCTCCTGGCCGCCCGGGACGGCCGACTTGCTTCTCTAATATTCCAGAGTTCAATAGAATAATCTAGGAACAGTAGTTGGTCACAGATCGATGCGAGAGGAGCCGGGCGTGGAGGGCCGGGAAGCCAAGGACCGCCTGTACGAGCAGTTCGCCCGGGCCGCCAAGGCGGCGGCCAGCCCCAAGCGGATCGAGCTGCTTGAGCTGCTGGCCCAGGGCGAGCGCGCCGTCGAGGAGCTGGCCCGGGCCACGGGGATGGGCGTGACCAACACCTCCTCGCACCTGCAGGTGCTGCGCGGAGCCCGGCTGGTCGAGACCCGCAAGGTCGGGACCAAGGTGTTCTACCGGCTAGCCGGCGACGAGGTGGCCGTCTTCGTGGTGGCCCTGCGGGACCTGGCCCGCTCACGCCTGGCGGAGGTGGACCAGGTCATGCGCGACTACTTCACGGCCCGCGACGCGCTGGAGCCGCTCAGCCGCTCCGAGCTGGTGGAACGCGCCGGGCGGGGCGAGGTCGTCATCCTGGACGTGCGCCCGGCCGCGGAGTTCGCCGCCGGGCACATCCCGGGCGCCCTGTCGGTACCGCTTGACGAGCTCGACGCCGCCCTGGCCCGCCTGCCCAGGCGGGCCCAGGTCGTCGCCTATTGCCGGGGCCCGTACTGCGTGCTGGCCCCCCAGGCGGTCGAGCGGCTCCGGGCCCGCGGGTTCGCGGCCAGGCGCCTGGCGGACGGGATGCCCGAATGGCGCCTGGCGGGCCTCCCGGTGGCCGTCGGAGCACAGTGACGAGCGTGACTCTGCTGATTCGACGAGCGGGTTAGCGAGCAAGTCCTGCCAGCACACGAAGGCCAGCCGCTCCTCGGCCGCGCGGTGCCGCGTGACCTCCAGCATGGCCGTCGAGCGATCCAGCCCGGTGGCGGCGCCGGTCACGGCCCGGCGGCCGGCGTCCGCGGGTGGTGGCGCCGCACCCTCAGCCCACGTCGAGCGCCGGGTCGGACCCGGCGGCCCGCCTCCTCGCTCTCCCAGTGCTTAGCCTGGTCCTCATTCGCCATGGGGCGCCTTCCGTGCCTGGCCCCGGCTCCTCACGTTCGTCGGCGGCGCGGCGGCGCGGCCGACGCGGAGCCGGTCCGCCAGCCCGGCCAACCCGGGTGCGTCCGGCCGGGTGGCCGCCTGAGCCAGGGCGAGGCCCAGTTCGTGCAGCAGCAGCCGACTCGTCGCCTGGGCCACCAGGACCCGGCCCCGGCGCAGCAGCGCCACGATGGCCTCGTCGTCCACGCGGTCGCCGAGCTCCTCGCCGAGCGTCGCCGCCACCGCGCCGGCGATGCCCCGCGCCCCCGCCGCGATCGCGCCGGCCACCGCGAGGGCGCCGTCGGTGCTCACGCCGTTCGCGATCGCGTCGTCGAGCAGGCCCAGAAGTGACGGCGACGGCACGCAGTACTCGCCCGCGGCGTCCTCGACGACCACGCCGAGCGTGACGAGCTCGCCGAGCCGGCCGGTCGGCAGGTGCGGGAAGGCGGCCTGCAAGGCGTTCGGGTCCAGGACGCCTGGCGCCTCCTCGGCGAGCGCTCCGTCCGGGCCGGCGAGGACCCCGGCCAGGTCCCGGCCGGCCGCCCACGCGCCGAACAGGTCCCGGATGCCGGCCAGCGAGTACCCACGCTCCTGCAGGCGGGCGATCAGGTCCAGCCGTCGTAGATGCGCTTCGCCGTAGAAGGCGACCCGGCCCCGGCGCACCGGCGGCTCCAGGACCCGCATCGTCTGGTACTCGCGGATCGTGCGCACCGGCAGCCCGGCCCTGGCCGCCAGGACCTCCACCGGCCATCCCGGCTCCTCGGCAGAGACGCTCATGCCTCGACAATACCGGGAAACACCGTTACGGTAAATACCGTGATAGTTGCGGATCGAGAGATCGGACGGCTGGTCGAGCTGCTGCGGGCCGAGCCCGGCTTCGCCCGCGCCGAGCTGGCCGGCCTGCCGCAGCCCCTTACCGGCGGCTTCTGGGCCTCGATGAGCCTGGTGCGCCTCGCCAACGTCGCACCGCCCGCGGACACGCTGGTCCTGCGGGTCATGCCCGACCCGGCACTGGCCGCCAAGGAGACCGCGGTCCAGCGGGAGATCACCCGGCAGGGCTTCCCCGCCGCGCCAGTCCGGCTCTCCGGCGGAGCCGACGCCGGGCTGGGCGGCGCGTTCATGCTGATGGACCGGGCTCCCGGCGCGCCGGCTCTGGCCGGCCTCGACGGAATCGCCGCCCTCCGCCGCCTGCCCGCCCTCGCACGGCGGCTCCCGGCAATGCTCGGCCAGGTCAGCGCCGCGCTGCACGCCCTCGACCCGGCACCGCTGCGCAGCGCCCTCACCGACGCCGGCGTGACGGCACCCACCGACGCCTTCTCCTTCCTGGCCTCCCTCACCGAGTCCGCAGACCGGCTCGGCCGCGCCGACCTTCGCGCCGCGGCGCTCTGGCTCGCCGGCCACCCCCCGCCATCGTCGCGGCGCGTCATCGCCCACGGGGACCTGCACCCGTTCAACCTTCTGATCGACCGGGAGCACTGGACGCTGCTCGACTGGACCTCCGCCCTCATCGCCGACCCGGCCTACGACCTGGCGTTCACCACGCTCATGCTCCGCCACCCGCCGCTCGCCGCCCCCGCGCCGCTCCGCCCGGTCATCGCGGCAGCCGGCGCGGTCCTCGCTCGGCGGTTCCGCAACGCCTACCGCCGTCACGGCGGCACCATCCCGGACCGGCAGACACTCGACTGGCACACGAGCCTGCACGCACTGCGCATCCTCACCGAGCTCGACAGCATGCGCCGGGACTCAGCGCGAACCGGCCATCCGTCCCACCCGTGGAACGCCGTCAGCCCGATAGCCGCCACCACACTCAGCCGCACCACGAGCACCTCTGTCGCCCGGTTCACCTCCTGAAGCCGCCGCCGATACTCGGTGGTGGCAGGGTGGGCGCTGAGACTCGGTTCGGTGCCGGACGGCTTGATCGCGGTGACACGTTCCACGATGCCAACCCTGGTGGTGCGCTCACTGTGGTCGATCATGAACCCGCCGCGCGGGCGAGCGGCAGCGGGCGCTGGGTCAGGTGCTCTCCCGCCATCGGCAGCGTGAGCTTTTCCAGAGGCCACCGCGCGGCGCGTACCAGCGGGTTTGCTGAGGCGACGTGGTCGAGCAGGATGAGCCTTCCGCCTGGGCGGAGCACGCGGTGCATCTCGGTGATCGCGGCCTTGCCGTCGGGGATGCAGCACAGCGACAGCGTGCAGACGACGGTGTCGAAGCTGACGGCGGGGAACCGCTGCGCATGCGCGTCGGCCACGCTCGACGTCACGCCACGCAACGTCACCGGCCTGCTGGACGCCCTGGAAGCCAGCGGACACGCGGCCCGCACCGCCCACCCCACCGACCGCCGGGCGAGCCTGGTCACCCTCACCAACGCGGGCCAGGCGGTAGCCGCACTCCAGGCCAGTCGCCACGAACTCCGCCCTGCTCGCCGACGTCTCCCCCGCCGACCTGAACCGCTTCTCAGCCGATACCCTCCACGTCACCAGCGCGCTGCGCGACACCGACCTCGATCGCATCCGCCGACTCGCCGACGGACATGCCGCAGCGCCCGGGAAAGACGCCAGGACCGCATCTGGTCACCACCTCCGGCCTCGTGGCCCCTGACCAGGTCGCAACGCCCCGGCCGCACCGTCTCCGCCGCAGCTTCGTCGCCGGCCTGGCCGCCGGGGCGTTCGGCCGGAGCGCGGCCTTGGTCGCCGGCCGGGCGCTCACCTTGTGCTCCGCGCTGCAGGCGGCGCGGCGGGTCACCGGGAAACCGCAGCCGCCGGTAGCTGCGCCATGCTGGTAGGAGTGGATGGCGGCGGCTCGCCGGCGAGGCGCAGGAAGGAGGTACGGCTGGTGGAACGGCGATATGTGTCACCGGAGACCCTGGCGGCGCAGGCCCTGGGCGACGTCAACCCGGTGTCTGGCGGCCTGGCTCCGGTCATCAACCCGTCGGCGAACTACGAGCAGCAGGCCGATGGCTCGTACCTGGAGGACCGCCAATACACCCGGGCCGACAACCCGACCTTCGAGCACGCCGAGCGGCTGCTGGCCGCTTTGGAGGGCGCGGGCTGCGCGTGCGCCCTGTTCGCCTCCGGCATGGCGGCGGCCACCGCGGTCTTCCAGTCCCTGCTCCCCGGCGACCACGTGCTGGTCTCCCGGGTCCTGTACTGGGGGTGCGCTAGTGGCTGGCCGAGTTCGGCCTCACCTGGGGCCTGGACGTGGAGTTCACCGACACCGCCGACCTGGCGGCGGTGCAGGCCGCGATCCGGCCGGGCCGCACCTGTGGGCCGAGACACCGGCCAACCAGCCGGGCCGCCACGGCGGACAGCAGCTGACCTGAAGCCCTCGTCGCGCACCGTGGTCACCGGTCTCCTGACACGGCGCGCACCCACAGGGCTCGTTCGGTACTCCCTCTGAGCGGATCAAGCAGA
>WNGL01011271.1_pt1 | contig 11264 bp, 7 predicted proteins | sample 5400591 | NCBI WGS metagenome assembly WNGL01 (sample SAMN13153377, study PRJNA577476) | soil metagenome | isolation source: 80 cm soil or saprolite under Garry oak tree replicate 1 | place: USA:California | collected 2016-06-15
AGGCTGGGAAGAAGCCGTCGGCTTCCCACACGGCCGGGGAAATTACCGCTGCGCTCGTCAAACCCACCAAACGGAATAAAGAAGCCGTTTGAAGAAATGTCCCTATCACGGCTAAAAACTCCGCCGGTCCGCTCCCAGAAATCGGCGATCACAACGATGTCGGTCTTGTCATCGCCCGTGCCAGCTTTGATCCATGCCTCCCACTCGCCCATCTCGTTGGAAGCTCCCATGTTTGTGTTCCCATAAGTACCGCCGATTTCCAGACCGCGGAACTTGTGGACCAGGAAGAAGTTAACCACGCCGGCGATCGCGTCGGAACCGTACACGGCCGAGGCGCCATCCTTGAGGATATCCACGTGATCAACCATTGAAAATGGTATCAGGTTGATGTCCGGGCCTCCGCTAAATCCAGCGGCACCTAACGAACCGAATGCGACGCGTTTGCCATCAATCAAAATCAAAGTTTCCTTGGGCAACAGACCGCGCAGGTTGAATTGAATGGTGCCGTCACCGCCGTTGCCGATGTTCAGGTTGACCGTGCCGCCCGCTTGTTGCGGAATGAATTCCTGAAGGTCGGTGGCATTGCGGATACCCAGTTTCTCGATGTCCTGCGGCCGGTAAGTATCCACCGGGTTCGGGCCGGTCTCTTCCGCTGTGGGAATATTCGAACCGGTCACGACGACGCGTTCGACCTCAGCCGTGGACGGCGGAGGAGCTCCAGGCTCGGCAGGCACAGCCGGAGCCGGCAATTGCGCGAACGCGTTCGAGGCAAGGATTAATGGAAATCCGACGCTCGCCATCAAAGCGAGACGACCGAATCTAAACATTTTTAGTGCGTTCTTAGTCATTAGTTTCTCCATTGGTTTGGTTAGGTTTCGGCACGTTTATTAAATTTCTAAGGCTCTGACAAGTTTTTTTTTCACTTTTTTGAATTTTTTTTGAACGACGAAACGAGGGCATTTGTCGCTCGAAGTTCTCCTCTAGCGGAACACGCGAGGGTTTGACAAGCTTTTTTTTCACTTTTTTGGATTTTTTTTGAACGACGAAATGAGGGCATTTGTCGCTCGAAGTTCTCCTCTAGTGGAAGCCCCACGGTGCTGACAAGCTTTTTCTTAGAATTTTTTGAGCCCGAAAACGCCGCGCGGAACCATACGGCGTTTCGAATATCTCGTTAGAGACGGCCAACGTTTCGCCGCTCTCGAACAGCAATGGATAAACAAAAGAGATCGTGGTCCAAATTGAGGTCACGTTGCGTTGCTTTAAATCGCGATGGACGCCATCGATATCCGCTGACGCAATTCGTGTCATGCAGTACGTTCTTCTGTCCTCGCACAGGGAGATTGTTTCGATCTGATTTGTTTGTCCGACGCGGATGAGAACAAAAATTCCCGTTACCAAGATCGCGGCGAGCGCAGCGGCCGCGCCGAGGCGCGGCAATGGCATCGAGGAAGAAAAGCCACGTTCCAACATTCGCCCAGTCAGCATCGACAGGAAAAAACACGCCCCAAAGAAATAGCTGGGCACACCGGGAGCCTGACTCAGATAAGGGACGAAAGAAGCTGCCGTAAGCAACACCATGTCAAAATCCGATTTTTGCCGGGCATCTGCTAAATCACCGCGCACCGCGCGCGGAATTTTTCCAGGTGATTTCACGAAAGGCCATATCGCCAGGCCGAGAGCGAATAAGGCGATCACGTAGAAAACGTAGCCGACTGCCGGCTTTTCGGCATAGTACCAAAGAACCGTGTCCGATCCGAAGAACTTCGGCATTTCATCCAGAAAAATTCGACGCCAATTGGAAAGCTGAAAGAGCGCCGAAAATCCACCTCCCGGTCTTTCAACGACAACATATCGCCAGTTGCTGAACCGATAGTTGAGGTTAAACACAATCACGGGCGCATAGCCCAGCAGGAACCCGATCAAACCGGCTGGTGCGGTACTGAGCGAAATCCTACGGCGCAAGATCAGCAGCAGCCACAACGCAGCGACCAACGGGAACGCCAACTCCAGGCACCAGATGCTCAGGCCAGACGCAAGACCAAAGAGTAGTAAGGTCCTTCGCTTGGGAACCGAGGTCGATTCGATCGATGCAAAGAGCAGCGTTAGGAAAGGGATCGAAAGAAAATACCAGGAATAACCTCTCACTTGGAAGTGCCATTTGAGAAGCGATGGAGTTAGGGCAAAGGCGAGCGTTGCGAAAACGGCCGTGCGCCGATCATACAGGGCGAAACCCATTCGATAAAACAGAAACAGACACAGCAGCGATAAGACTACAATGCAGCCTTTTAACGGGACCACGCCGACGCCGAACAACGCGAATGCGACCGAGGCCAGATAAGCTTCCCATGCCGCGCCGGCATTGTATGGCTGACCATACATGTAGAAAGGGAAGTGGCGCCCTTCCAGAATGTGTTTACCCATGAGGCCAATGATGGCTTCATCGCTATGGACATGCGTTTGCGATGCGAACAGAATCGCGAAACGCGCTGCCGCAACGGCGACTAAGAGTGCAATAAAAAACGCGTGGCGACGCATCAAAATGGATTCTCATCCAAGCTAGTCAGAAGGCAGCGAGCTTGTCTGTGTCGTGGGCGTATTTGAATGCATTCATCGCCGACAACCATACTTGATGATGGCGTACAGCACTGGGAAGCCATCGCGCCAGCCGATTTTTTGCCTTCTTCGTACGTGCGTCCGTAATAGGAAATCCCCACTTCGAAAATCCGGCACCTCCGCTTCGCGATCTCGTTGTAACAATGGATGACGATTGAGACTTTCATCCCTTTTCAGTCGCAAGGGCAGTCACTTTCAACGGACATTGTGATTAATCGGCAATTCGAGGATTATTGTACGGCTATCAATTGGCGGGCGGATGGAATCCGAAATCGGTTTGCAGTTTTTCCCACAGCCAATCGACAAACCAATCCTTCTTAATTGAAGCAGCGTTGTCGGCAACCAACGTCTCTGCCTTTTCAACATTGCCGTTCAAGCAATAGAGATAGCTGAGCAGGAAAATCTCGTTAGCGCCGAACACGCCGCGATCTTTCTCGCTCTCCAACAATTGAATGGCTCTGTCGATCTTCCGCTGCGCCAGCGCTCCCGCGATCAAGTCCGGCATTACTTCCAGCGGCGGCGTTTCGGGACCCTTCGCGACCCGCTCGGCAATCGACACCCGCAATCCATCGCTTCCCAAAACCTCCAGAACCGGTATCCGGAGCCGCGAATGCCGCAGATAAAGATCGAGCTCAGCGAGCTTGTTGCTTCCAACAGCTTCAGAAAGGTATCGCGTCTGCCGGACGGTGAAGAATGATTCCATCTCAGCAGCTGCGGGATTCAATGTCTCAGGCCAGATTTGGTTACCCATCGACGATTGAGTAAAGCGTTGAACCGCCGCAGGTGCGGTCAGATAGTTCAGGGCAAACCGATGGTTTGTTTCATCATCCCATGGCCGATCCGTTAACCGCTTCGGATAAACGTCGGTGAGTGCCGCGACATTATACGTAATCCGGTCGATTTCGTCGCCGTCCATCAAAAACAGCGCACCCAATTGCTGCGGCACCTCAATTCCAATCGTTCGCAAATCTGCGCCCGTGGTTGGATCGTTCCACAGCTGCCGAAGCTCTTCTTCAGTCGCCCTGCGGCCCGGGCCATTGATCCCCATCATGATCCAGTCCTGATCGGCGCCGCCCCACACCAATGCATTTGGAAACGCATTGTGAAACGCTCGCAGGATCGCTTTGGTTTCTTCCACCCGCAATTGATTGATCGGAAGCCAAAAGGTCGCGATTCCGTTTTCCTTTAACCGGCTTCGCATCAGCGAGAAGAATTCCTGGGTGTAGAGATTAACTGCCCCAGCCATTTTCGGCGGAGGCGGTTCTCCCGAAATGACGTCGTATTGCTGCGGGCTGGCTTGCAGAAAAAATCGCCCGTCCTGAACGATCGCGTGCACGCGCGGATCGCGCAGCGGGTTCGAGTAATTGATTCCAGAATAAAAATCGGCCAGCGTGAATACTTCCTTTGATATATCCACGATATCGATCCGCTCGACAGTTGATTTGCGAGTGAACGCATCCGCCGTGACGCCGCATCCATAACAAAGAAGCAGCACATCTTTTACCACGGGATGGAACGCCAACGGAAGGTACGCGAACAATCGCATGTAGCGCTGATTGCGCGGGTTTGTGGCCGACATCGAGAACGCGTCACTCAGCAACCGGTAGTAGTACGGCTCACCAAACAAATCGCGTCGCAGCAACTGCCAGGTGTCCGATGTGCCCTCAATCCGTTTCGCAACGCGCGCCAGCACTTGGCCCTGGTCGCCGACTTCGTAGGGGCGGCTCGCATGTGCGAAATGCGACCCGGCGCGTCCGTAAGGAAAAAATATCAGACCAAAAATGAGGATGGCCCAAAGTGCAGCAACGACTATCCCGACGGGTCGTCGAAACGACCAGGCTGCGCGTTCGGTCAGCAGTAAGCTGAGTAAAGCATACCCGGCAGCGCAGCAAATGAGACTGGTTTGGTAGCCCAGGGCCGGCAACAGGACAAAACTCGCAACCAACGGACCGATCGCCGCTCCAGTAGTATTAAGCAGCGCCGTAACTCCCGTGCTGTTCATCCGGTCACCCACACTCGCCTGGACCTCAGCTGCAATAGCCGGAAACAGGATGCCGGAAACCAACGCGACGGGAAACATCAGCGCGACACACAGAACCCCGATCTGCCACCAGCGAAGGTCGAACACACCGGTCGGCGCCCGGATTAGTTCGCCCGGAAAAAGTAAATATGAGAGAAGCACCAAAATCGCTGCTGCGAGCAACAGGATCGCGAGCATTTGATTCGATCGACGGGACGAACGAAAAACCGCGCCAGCCACGAGACCGCCGACTCCAATTCCTGCCAACACTATTGCGAGCATGATCGCAAAAGCAGTCGGCGACGAGGCGACGTACAGCCGCAGGAACCGAAACCAAATCACTTCGAGCGCGAGAAAAATTAAGCCCGTCCCGAAGCTGACGAAAAGCAAACCCCACGGCGGTCGATAACTCACGTCGAAGCTCAACGGAAATTTGGAGTGTGCGGACGGCTCGGTGCTTTTGAAACCTGCGTATCGCGCCGCTCCAAATCTCGCCACTGACAAGGCAATCGCCGCAGCAATGCAAAGCGTTGCACCCGCTGTCAAACTTGTGCCGTAAAGTCCAAATGCGCCGATCAAATAAGCTTCGCCGAGAATAGCGCCAAGCATCGCTCCGAGCGTGTTTGATCCGTAAAGAAAACCGATTGCGCGGCCAAACTCCGTTCCTCGCAGCAGCGGGTCCTCAATGATCACCGGCAGTGTCAAACCCATGGCTGTCGTTGGCACGAGCAAAATCAGGAAGGAAACCACGAACCGCAGCCCCAGAAGCGTCGGCTGATAATTCCACAGCATTTGCCACACGGGCCGCATCAAATCGCCAACGACTGGAAGGCCAAAAACAATCGTGCAACCAAAGAATGCGACGAAGAGCTCCAGCACAACGTACAAATGCAGCGGCCGCCATCGCCGGATTCTCGATGATGCAGCCAGTGCGTTTCCCAGCGCCAGACCCGTCATGAAACTGGAGAGAATCAGCGCTGCGGCCCAGATCGAGTTGCCAAAGGCCAAGCCACTGAGTCGCAGCCACAGTGTTTCGAAAATAAGGGCGCCCGTGCCGGAGAAGAAAAGAACACCGCAGAGAACGGCAACGCGCCCGCTTTGCGATCCCACCACACGGGATGCGTGTCGTATATGAGACACGTGGGACTTTTGCGAACTACTTAGCATCGCGCAAAGCTCGGCCCACCCGCAGCATCACGGTGCCGGCAACTCCGGCCAAAAGGGAACCAGCGATAATGCCTCGCTTGGCTGCCTCAACCAAAGCCGTATCGTCAAACGCCAGCATGGCAACGAATAGTGACATAGTGAAACCGATTCCGGCGAGAAACGCATACCCGAGCAAGGATCTCCAGTTTACAGCCTGAGGAAGCCTCGCAATCCCCATCTTCACAGCGATTAGAGCAGCCATCATGATCCCAAGCGGCTTACCGAACACCAGTCCTGTCAACACTCCCAAGCCAATCTCTAAGTGCCGCACCGACAGATCAATTTTGACCCCGGCGTTCGCAAACGCGAACAGCGGCATCACCACAAACGCAGAAAAATTGTGCAACGCCTGTTCGAGCCGGAGAACCGGCGCCGTCACATCCTTGCTGGCCCGCTGAAGTGAAAACAATGCTTCCTGTTGTCCTTTGCTCGTCAAAACCAGAAGGTCCCCCGTTTCTGTGCGGTTGAAGTCGTCCAGCAATGAGCGCGCTTCACGGGAAAATTCCACCGCGTTGATGCGCGTGTGCGTAGGGATGGTGAACGCAAGCGCAACACCTGCGATCGTAGCATGTACGCCAGAGTCATGCACGAACAACCACAGCGCCACTCCTCCCAATAAGTATGGCCACAGATGGCGAACACCGATTAGGTTGAATCCGATCAACACAAGCAATGTCACCGCTGCGCCCGCCAGCGCGCTCCACACAATCGCTTCCGAATAAAAAAGCGCGATCACCAGCACCGCTCCCATATCGTCGGCGATCGCCAGCGCGGTCAGCAGTACCTTGGCGCCGATTGGTGCCCGCGGCGCGATCAAATTCAGCGCGCCGAGGGCAAAAGCGATGTCCGTCGCCATCGGAATTCCCCAGCCATGCGAACCCATTCCACCGAAATTGAAGATCAAATAGATCCCGGCCGGCACGACCATTCCGCCAATTGCGCACGCGATTGGAAGCGCCGCTTGCCGAGCCGATGACAACTCGCCTGCCAGCAATTCTCGTTTGATTTCCAGTCCGACCAGAAGAAAGAACATCGCCATCAGCCCGTCGTTAATCCATCCATGCAGGGTTAGCGACAGTTGGTGATCACTGATTTTCACCATCAACGGTATCTCCCAAAGATGGTTGTAAGCTTCGGCCAGCGGAGAATTCGCAATGATTAGGGCCCCAAGACCGAACGCCAACAGCACGACTCCGCCGAGCGTTTCGGTGCGAAAGAACCGCTGAAAGATCGTTAGCGAAATCTTTTCTAACGGGGCTGCCATGTCGTTTCTTTGGGCATACTGGAAGTGACCTGGTCACCTTGCCATTCGGGTCGGCCGTGTCGGGGCCGTGTTTTCGAGTCGGGGTGCCACCCGATAAAGGTGAGCATTACAGCGAATCCCGCCAAATATGCGACGGCCACAAACCAGCCGCCCTTGACCCACGCGGCGACCGATTTCGCTTCGGGAAAAATACTCGAAATTGCAACGCCTGCCGAGGATCCAAACCAGATCATCGACCCGCCAAATCCGACCGCATATGCGACCGCCCCCCAATCATAACCACCTTGCTCCAGCGCCAGTGCGGTCAGCGGAATGTTGTCGAACACCGCGGACACGAAGCCGAGCCCGAGCGTGGTCCCCGGGGAGGGATTGGGCAAACGTTCCACCGGCATCATCGAGGCGATTAAGACCAGTGAGAGTAGAAAGATCGAACTTCTCAGAGCTCGCGGCAGCACTTCCCAGTCAGGACGGCGCATCCCGATGGAGATCACGATCGCCGCCCAGACTGCGACACCGATGAATGGAAAACTGCCGGAATGCTTCGGAAATTTTGTGTTCACCGTAATGTTTACGGCAACGGCTACGACGAGGATCAGCGCCACAATCCCGATCCGCACCCAATCGATGTGAACGCGTTCATGAGCCCGTTTCAGGATTGGCGAGTGCCGATGCTGCTTGATCGCTGCGGGAATTCCGAAAACAAGCAGCGCTACAGTTGCGGCTGAAATTGCTTCGAACACCTGGCTCGGCGCGACGCCTGCGATCCACATCATCGTCGTCGTCGTGTCGCCCAGTACGCTCCAGGAACCACCGGCATTCGAAGCGGCCACGATCGCCGCCACATAGCCGATGTGCACTTTGCCGCGAAAAAGTTGATGCGCCATCGCGCCGCCGATCAGCGCCGCGGCGATATTATCGAGAAAACTCGAAAGAACCCAGACCATCACGAGCAAAACGAACCCGCCTTTCCAATCGTGAGGAAGAAATTTTGGCAGCGCCAATGGCAGCTGGCTTTTTTCGAAATGCTGGGACAACAGCGCAAAACCCAGCAGAAGACATAGCAGGTTGACGAGAATCACCCACTCATGTCCGACATGAAAAATGAATCCCACCACGCCGTTACCGGTTTTGAAACCTGTGAACGCGATTTTGTAAATAATGATCGTGACCAGTCCCGTCAGGGCCACACGCATCGTGCACTTATGGAAAACGGCGACGCCGGCCAATGTTAGTGCGAACAAAATGAAATCGACTGAAATACCGAACACCGAGGGATCTTGCATGCGCGAAAGCCGATAGCTGATTCGTCCTGTGTCGGCAATCAGCAATTCGCTATTGGCTATTGGCTATCGACCATTACGCTAGGTTCGTGTTTACCGGATTAATCGAAGAAGTCGGCAGAGTTGTCGCGAAGCGTGCGAGTGATCACGGCACAAAATTAGAAATTGCTGCGCCGCGCACCGCGAGAGAGGCGCGAACCGGTGAGAGCATCGCCGTGAATGGCTGTTGTCTTACGTTAACTTCGCGCCGCGGTGACCGGCTAAGTTTCGATCTGCTCGAGGAAACAATTGCTCGCACTAACTTGAATAAACTACGGCAAAACAGCCGCCTAAATCTGGAGCGGGCTTTGCGCGCTGACGGACGCCTCTGCGGACATTTCGTTCAAGGCCACGTAGATTGCGTCTCGCGCATTATCGCGTTCGATAGGAAAGGCGCAGATGTCAGATTGGAAGTCAAATTACCGGAAAGATTCGCGCATTATGTCGCCTCGAAAGGTTCGATCGCGCTTGACGGAATCAGTCTCACAGTTGCCGAGGTTCGTCCGAAAAGCTTCGTTGTATGGATTATCCCTTATACGAAGCGCCATACGAGTCTTGATCGCGCAAAAACCGGCGACCTCGTCAATGTCGAATTCGACATTCTCGCAAAGTACGTCGAGACGATGGTTGCACCATCCATGATTAAAAAATGACGGAGCGTCGCTGGACCAAGCGGCGTCCGCGCATTGTCGGTGTGATCGCGTCGCGCGAGGATCTGGAGCAAGCGCTGCGAATGCGCCGACCGCCGGATTTGTTTGAGCTTCGCCTGGATCGTCTCGCAGGAATCGTCGGTCGAGTCGAAACCAAGTTACCGAAGCTCCGCGCGCCGCTCATCATCACAGCGCGACACCCGAACGAAGGCGGCAGCGGCAGATTGTCGCTGCGGCAACGTCGCGCGTTGCTCACTCGGTTTTTAACTCACGCCGACTATCTCGACGTTGAACTACGCTCAGCCCGTGCGTTGCGAGCCTTGCTCGCGATCGCCAAAACGAAAAACGTCCGGCGAATCATTTCATTCCACGATTTCAAATCGACACCGAGCGCGCGATTGCTCGTGGCCAAAGCGAACAATGCGAAAGCGCTTCGCGCAGATATTTTTAAGGTCGCAACACGCACGGACACACCGACGGAACTGGGACGTTTGCTCGAGTTCATTACCAAAAACCGCGTGAATGTTCGGCTAGCTGTGATGGGCATCGGCAGACTTGGCGCGATCTCACGTGTCCTGCTCGCGCGCGCCGGGTCGGTCCTGATTTACGCATCGCTCGGTCCGGCGACTGACGTCGAAGGACAACTGTCACTGGAACAACTCCGCGCGTTGGGCTTCGGTCCGTGAGACTGGTGAACCCCCTTCAGTCTATTCACCCTCGACACTTGCCCTTTGCCCGACGCGCATAAGGTACCGATGACACTACGTCATGTCCTCATCCGTGACTTTACCCGAGCAATTACCCGTGATGCCGCTTCCGGGAGCGGTGCTGTTTCCACATGCGCTGCTGCCGCTTTACATTTTTGAGCCGCGGTATCGCAAGATGCTGGAGCACGCGCTCCAACAGCATCGCATATTTTGTGTGACGCTGATCAAGCCGAGCTGCCCGGATTGGGATGCCCCCGAGGATTTTTTCCATCTCGCCACCGCCGGATTGATTCGCGCCTGTGTCGGACGCAGTGATGGCACGTCGAATTTGGTCCTGCAAGGTCTGCAACGTGTGCGCTTCACCAGTTTCGAACAGGAGAAGCCGTTTCCGGTCGCCAGCATCGATGCTGTAGAATCGCGCAATCCGACTACGGTTGAAACCGAAGCTCTCGGCGCAAAAGTGATCGAGCTTTACGGCAGTCTCAAGCACGATCGCCGTCAGCTTCCCGCCAAGCTGGATCGGTATCTTTCCGAATTACGCGATCTGGAAATGCTGGCGGACCTCATGGCTTCGACCTTCGTGAACGATCCATTGCGACGGCAACGAGTGCTCGAAGAACGCTCGCTCAATCAGCGCCTCCGTTTTCTCATCAGATATTTACGCGACGAGATCGGCAACGCCGCCGCGTAGGTAGGGGCGATTGACCTCAATCGCCTGCTCCATTACGTGATCACGTTCGGGAGGGCGGTTCGGGTGAATCGCCCCTACCGGCAATCCGCGCATTTTCTTCCATTACGTAGCGGTCGGTCATTCCCGCGATGTAATCGCAAACTGTGCGATGCAATCCCTCCTTTTCGACTCGTCGCGTCGCGCCCTCGCCTAGCCTGTCGGGATCGGCAAGGTACGCTTCAAAAACGCGCCGCAGCATCTCGCAAGCGCGCCGGTTCACTTCCGCGACGCGCGGATGGTAATAGACGTTTTGATACAAAAATTTCCGGAGTGCCCGATTCGCTTTGGCCAATTCATCGCTGTAACGAATAAGCGGCGCGGTTTGCCAGCGCACGTCGTCTGCAGTCTGCACGCCTGATTCGGCAATCGATTCCGCGCTGGTCGCAACCAGGTCGTGCACTTCGCGATCAATGATGTCGCGAATAATCAGCTTGTGTAGCTCCGGTTCGCGCGTGCCTGTGTAACGCGCGAGCACTGCACTCTGACTATTGCGCCAAACGTCGTTCTCCTCCAGTCGCGCCGGGGTCAAGATTTCAAAATCAAGCGCGTCATCGAGGTCGTGACTGTAATACGTGATCTCATCCGCCAGATCGGCAACCTGCCCCTCCAGCGATGGACAATCGTATTCATCTCCTGACGGAGTGGGGAATTTGTAAGGTCTCTCATGTTTACGCAAACCTTCACGCACTTCGAATGTCAGGTTTAAACCTGGAAAATCTGGATACGGCGTTTCGAGCAATTCGACCACGCGGACA
>WNGL01009534.1_pt1 | contig 11263 bp, 7 predicted proteins | sample 5400591 | NCBI WGS metagenome assembly WNGL01 (sample SAMN13153377, study PRJNA577476) | soil metagenome | isolation source: 80 cm soil or saprolite under Garry oak tree replicate 1 | place: USA:California | collected 2016-06-15
AACCTAGGAGAATTTCTTAGCTGGACGCATCCCTAATCTTAAAGCGAAAGCGAGATTCTCCCAATTGTTTGTAGTGGCGATGGGCTTACCTTGACTCTCAGACCCCACGTGCGAAGAGGATACAACCCACGCGTGCACTGCAAACCAAACAAGCTTTGTACAACCAAAGGTTCGTTATTGAGAAGGGAGCAAGGGATTATGTTTTCCAATGAAAAGATTCAGGCGGGCGCAGCGGTTACCGGTGTCAACAGCAAGGGCGACGACCGGTTCTGGCAGACCGCAGCGGAGCGGCGGCAGCGCGCGATTCCTGCCAGGGAGGCGCTGGGAGCCGCGCAGCGTTTCGGGGTGCTGCACGCGATTTTCGAGGCGCAAGCCGACGCGCGGCCAGACGCGGTCGCGGTGGTGTGCGACTGGGACGAGACGACGTACGCCGAGCTGGAATGGCGCGCCAACCGCCTGGCGCGCTACCTGCGCGCGAGGGCGGTGGGCCGCGGGTCGCTGGTGGCGATGCTCCTGCCGCGGTCGGCAGAACCCTATGCGGCGCTGCTGGGCATCCTCAAGGCCGGGGCGGCTTACATGCAGATTGACCCGGAGTTTGGCAAGATGCTTGCACTACAAGCTAACGACTCCCGTCGCATTGGTCACACCGGGGCAAGGAGGCAACCATGAAGGAGAGCATTTTGTCCACAATCGGCCACACACCGCTCGTCAGGTTGACGCGGGTGTTCCCCGACTGCCCATTCCGCCTCTTGGCCAAGCTGGAAGGATTCAATCCGGGTGGGAGCGCCAAAGACAGGCCGGCGGTACATATTCTGCGCGAGGCGATGCGCACCGGGGAAGTCAAGCCTTGGACGGTAGTGATCGAGTCCAGTTCCGGGAACCTGGGGATCGGCTTGGCGCAAGCTTGCCGCTACCTGGGATTGCGATTCATCTGTGTGGTGGACCCGAAAACGACCGAGCAGAACATTCGCATCCTCAGAGCGTACGGGGCAGAGGTCGATCTGGTCTCAGAGCCCGACCCGGTGACGGGAGGGTTCCTCCAGGCAAGGATCGATCGCGTCCAGACCCTCCTGCAAACCATCGCGGACAGCTTCTGGACCAACCAGTATGCCAACCTGTCCAATGCCCGGGCGCACTATCGCACCACGATGGACGAGATCGCGACGGAACTGGACGGGAGGATCGATTGCCTCTTCGTGGCCACCAGCACGTGTGGCACGCTCAGAGGCTGCGCCGAGTACGTTCGGGATCACCACTTGGACACCCATATCTTCGCGGTCGATGCTCACGGCAGCGTGATTTTCGGCGGACAGCCGGCTCAGCGGCTCATTCCAGGACACGGCGCGGCCAGACGCCCCGAGCTTTACCGAGCCGACCTGGCGGACGAGTGTCTGTGGGTGACCGACTTGGACTGTGTCGTCGGTTGCCGGCGTCTGGCGCACAGCGAGGCGATTCTGGCTGGGGGCTCGTCGGGGGGAGTGCTGATGGCAGTAGAACAGGTGAAGGAGCGGATACCCCAGGGCGCGACGTGCGTAGTGATTTTTCACGACCGCGGAGAACGCTACCTTGACACGATCTATTGCGACGAGTGGGTCGCCGAGCACTTTGGCGACATCGCACACCTCTGGCTAGACCAACCGGAGCTCCAGGCGGGGGCGTGGGAGCGTCGGAGCGTCGGAGCGTCGGAGCGTCGGGAGGGGGTCCAGGCGGGGGCGTGGGAGCGTTGGAGCGTCGGAGCGTCGGAGCGTGGGGAGGGGGTCCGAAGTGCGTGATGGCGACATAGCGATTTTGAGGGGGTCCGAAGTCCGTGCGGTGCTGGCCGGACGCGAGTTGGAGCTGATCCAGGCGGTGCGGATAGCCTACCAGACTCACGGGGAGGGCGACAGCTCGCTGCCCCACTCGACCTTCTTGCCGTTTCCCGGCCAGCTACGGGACCGAATCATTGCCCTGCCGGCCTACTTGGGCGGTGCCTGCCGGATCGCCGGCGTCAAATGGGTGTCCTCGTTTCCAGACAATCTGCATGTGGGCGTTGACCGCGCGTCGGCGGTGGTGATCTTGAATTCACCGCAGACGGGGAGACCCGAAGCGGTGCTCGAGGGGTCGGTGATCAGCGCCAAGCGGACCGCGGCCAGCGCGGCTCTGGCCGCCCAATGCCTGCTCAGCGGCAGCAAAGTCGGCCGCGTGGGGATGATAGGGTGCGGCTTGATCAATTTCGAGATCGCTCGATTCCTCCTGGCCGTGTTCCCCGAGGCGGAAACCTTCGTGCTCTTCGACAAAGACGAAGCTCGCGCGAAGCAGTTCGAGAACAAGAAGATTTTCGACGGGGTCGGGGTAGAGATCGCCAAAGATGTTAAGGCCGTGCTGCGTAACTGCCCGCTCATTTCCATCGCCACCACGGCGCTGACGCCGCACATCGGCGAACTTCGCGAATGCCCTCCAGGGAGCGCGATCCTCCATATCTCGCTGCGGGACCTGGCCCCCGAGGTCATTCTCTCCTGCGACAACGTGGTGGATGATATCGATCACGTCTGTCGCGCCCAAACCTCAGTGCACCTGGCCGAACAACTGGTGGGTCACAGGAAATTCATCCGGTGTACCTTGGCCGACATTCTCAGGGGCCGGGCCCCGGCCAGGAACGGTTCGGAGACCTTCTCGGTGTTCAGCCCGTTCGGGCTGGGGGTACTCGATCTTGCCGTCGCCAAACTAGTCAGAGACCTCGCGCTCCAGCAAGGGCTGGAGACAGTGATCGGTTCGTTTTTGCCCGGCTCTTGGGCTGAGGAAGCATGAAGGGCGCACTTGCCAAAGGGGCTCCCGTCGGAGCCGCGGGGTGTGCGGTGACTCAGGACCGGTGCATTGACGCGGTGACGCGCGCCGAGCGCACCTTCGCCGAGGTCCTGGCTGAGGTCCTGCGCGTCGATCGTCTGTCCGTCGAGAGCCACTTCTTTGATGAACTGGGCGCTGACTCCCTGGTGATGGCCAAGTTCTGCGCGCGAGTCAGGAAGCGAGGGGACCTGCCGTCGGTATCCATGAAGGACATCTACCGGCATCCGACGATCCGAAATCTGTCGGCGGCGCTCGAAGACAAGGCGCCCGCCTCTGCCAAGTCGGCGGCTACGGGAGCGCTGGAAATGCCGACGCCGACGAGCACGCGGGAGTACGTCCTCTGTGGGGCGCTCCAGGCGCTGTTCTACCTCGGCTACTCGTACATCGGCGTGTTCGCCGGCATCGAGGGATACCAATGGATGGTCGCGGGATCCGAAGGCGTCGAGATGTACTTGCGGCTGGTCCTTTTCAGCGCCGTGGCCTTCCTCGTCCTGTGCGCTGTACCGATCGCAGGGAAGTGGCTGCTCATCGGTCGGTGGAAGCCTCAGGAGATTCGTATCTGGAGCTTCCCATATGTCCGCTTCTGGATCGTCAAGACCTTGATCCGGTCGAACCCTGGCATTTATCTATTCGTCGGTTCGCCGCTGTATGGGCTCTACCTGAGGGCGCTGGGCGCGAAGGTCGGGCCGGGGGTCGTGATCTTCTCCCGGCACATACCGGTGTGCACGGACCTGCTCACCATCGGCGCGGGAACGGTGATCCGCAGAGAGTCGAACTTCATCTGCTACCGGGCGCAGGCCGGCCGGATTGAAATCGGACCAGTGACCCTCGGGCGGGACGTATTCGTGGGCGAAATGTCCGTGCTCGACATCAACACGTCGATGGGCGATGGGGCGCAGCTCGGCCACTCCTCGTCGTTGCACAGCGGCCAGGCGGTGCCGGGCGGCGAACGGTGGCACGGATCTCCGGCGCGCCGCACGGATACGAACTACGTGAGGGTTGCGCCGGCTCCGTGCGGCAGAAGGCGTCGAGCCACTTACGCCGCCCTCAACTTGATCGGCATCCTTTTCGTGTACGCACCGCTGTTGGAGGCGGGCTTCGGTCTGCTGTTTCTGGAGGTGTCGTCGCTGGTCCAGGCGCTGGCCCCTAGCGGGCGATCCAGCACCGGGGTGTTGACGGTATGGGGGCTCTTGATCGAAGGGCTTGCCTTCTCGGCCGTCCTCTTCTTCGGCGCGGCGCTCGTCGGCTTCGTCGCGGTCGGCACTCTTCCTCGCGTCTTGAGCGTTTTCATCAAGCCGGACACGGTGTATCCGCTTTATGGCTTCCGCTACTCGGTCCACCGAATGATCGCTGGGCTGAGCCGTCTGAAGTTCTTCCCGCTCCTCTTCGGCGACAGCTCCTACATCGTCCACTTCCTGAGCTGCGTCGGTTATCGCCTGTCTCCGGTCGTGCAGACGGGAGAGAACTTCGGCAGCGAAGTGACGACCTCGAACCCGCTCCTCACCTCTGTCGGCAGCGGAACGATGGTCGGCGACGGGCTGAACGTCATTGCTGACGAGGTCTCGAGCACCTCGTTCCGGGTGTCCCGGGCGGCAATCGGGTCACGCAACTTCCTGGGCAACTATGTCAACTACCCCTCGGGAGGGAGGACCGGGGACAACTGCCTCCTCGCCACCAAGGTGATGGTTCCTCTCGACGGCAAGCTTCGCGAAGGGGTGGGCTTGCTGGGCTCGCCTCCCTTCGAGATTCCGCGGTCCGTGGAGCGCGACAGCCGATTCGACCATCTCCGGACGGGAGAGGCGCTGCGCCGCGGCCTTGCCGCAAAGAACCGGTTCAACCTCCGGACGATTGGGATCTTCCTGTTCATGCGGTGGCTGGGCGTCTTCCTGATTGTGCTGATCGACCTTACCGCCCTCGAATTCTTCAAGGACATGTTTGCGCACGCGGTCATGGCTCTGCTCTTCGCGCTCAGCGCTGTCGTCGCCGCGGTTTACTACGCCTTGGTGGAGCGTTGCTTCGAAGCGCTCGGCCCGCCGCCGCCGCCCATCTGCTCCATCTACGACCCCGCGTTCTGGTGGGTCGAGCGCGTCTGGAAGCTGCATCCGATCCACTTCCTCCACACCTTCGACGGCACGCCATTCAAGATCGTGCTCTGGCGGCTCATAGGTGTTCGGATGGGCGTTCGGGTCTACGACGACGGCGTCTACATCTCCGAGCCGACCCTGACCACCATCGGGGACGAGTGTGTTTTCAATCCGCAAAGCATTATCCAGTGCGAGTCGCAGGAGGACGGCACGTTCAAGTCCGGCCCAACCGCGATCGGCGCTCGCTGCACGATCGGGGTAGGCGCCTTCGTCCACTACGACGTGACCATGGGTGACGGCGCAGTGCTCGCCGCCGACTCCTTTCTCATGAAGGGAGAAGATGTCCCGTCACGCCAATTGTGGGGCGGAAACCCGGCGAGGGAGATGTGAGATGACTGGATTCACGGAAGTCCCGCGGTGGACCCTCAACCCGGCGCCGGGCATTGGCGAACACGAGGGCGCGGTTCCCGTTGAGCTCTTCGGGGAATTGCTCCGGCTGGCGGGCGGGCTGAAGGCGCCCCTCAGCGCGGTGCTGCTCACCGCGCACGCCAAGGTGCTTGGCGCGCTCTCGGGCGAGCGCGAGGTGTGGATCGGCTACGCGGCGAAGGGTAGTCCTCCGCTGCCGTGCCGTGTGACAATCGGACCTCGTTCGTGGCGCGAGGTGCTGCTGGAAACCGCTCGAGCTGAGTCGGACCTCCTTTCGCACAGGGATTCCCCAGCCGACAATTTCAGACGTGAGTTGGGCCTCACCGAGCCGCTGTTTGAGACCGTGTTCGCATTGGATGCGGGCGACGGGGAGCTCCCAGACTCAACCGTACTGCGCGTGGACTTCGTGCAGCGTCACGGTCTCGGCTTGCGGCTGCGTTACAAAACGGCCGTGCTGGACGCAGAGTGCGCCGCCAGGATCGCCGGCTACCACCTCACCGCGCTGGCGCTGATCGCGGCCGATCCAGATGCCGAGCACGCACGACAGAGCCTGCTCTCCGCCGAGGAGCTGCGTTTCCAGCTTGACGGCTTCGCCGGACGGCGTAGAGATCTGCCCGACCGCCGCGCCCACGAGCTGTTCGAGGAACGAGCCCGGGCCCATCCGGACGCCATCGCGGCCGTACACGGCAACAGACAGCGGACGTACGGAGAGCTCAATGCTCACGCCAATCAGCTGGCACGAGCCCTTCTGGCGCGGGGGCTGTCGCGCGAAGGCGTCGTGGGCGTGGTGACCGAGCGCAATCTGGACTGGATGACTGCTGTGCTCGCGATCTTCAAGACCGGTGGCGCGTATTTGCCCATCGAGCCACATTTCCCGGCCGACCGCATCGCCAGGACGCTTTCCCGGGCCGGCTGCCGGCTCGTGCTCACGGAACGCGGCAGCACCGCCATGCTCGATCAGGCGCTCGAGTCGCTATCCGGAGTCGAGACGCTCTTCATCGACGCGGCATACGAGGAGGGCCATGCCGACGGCGATCTCGGGGTGGACGTCGCGCCCGACCAGCTCGCGTACATCTACTTCACCTCCGGTTCAACCGGGGAGCCCAAGGGCGCGATGTGCGAGCACGCAGGTATGCTCAACCACCTCTTCGCCAAGATCGACGATCTGGGGATCGGCGAGGGGGACGTCGTGGCCCAGACGGCGCCGCAGTGCTTCGACATCTCGCTGTGGCAATTGGTTGCCGCCCTTCTGGTCGGCGGGCGGACTCTGATCGTAGAGCAGGAAACGATCCTCGACGCGAAGCGTTTCATCGACAGGATCGTCGAGGGCAGGGTGGCCGCTGTTCAGGTCGTGCCGTCCTACCTCGAAGTCCTCGTATCCTATCTGGCGCGGCACCCCCGCGAGCTGCCGGACTTGCGGCGCGTGTCGGTCACTGGCGAGGCGTTGAAGAGGGAGCTTGCGCAGCGCTGGTTCGCGGCTGAGCCGGAGATCAAGCTGGTCAACACGTACGGGCTTACCGAGACCTCTGACGACACCAACCATGAGGTCATGAACCGGGTGCCCGACCGAGAACGGGTTCCGCTTGGTCCCCCTATTGACAATGTGCACGTGTACGTAGTCGACGACCACCTGTCACCGGTGCCGCTCGGCGCACCAGGTGAGCTCGTCTTCTCCGGGATATGTGTCGGTCGTGGGTACGTCAACGATCCCGAGCGCACGCGGCGAGCATTCATGGCCGATCCACAGCACGAGGGGCACAGGCTGTACCGGAGCGGCGACTATGGCCGCTGGCTGCCCGAGGGGAAGCTGGAGTTCCTCGGCCGCCGAGATACTCAGGTCAAGATCAGCGGCTTCCGGATAGAGATCGGCGAGATCGAGAACACACTGTTGCGGCTGCCTGGCGTCCGCGATTGCGCGGTCGTGGTCAGGGAGCGGGCCGACCGCAGCAAGCGCCTCGTGGCCTTCTACTCAGGCCAGGGGCCACTCGATGACAACGTCCTGCGGGACCGGCTGGGTGAGTCGCTGCCCGGGTACATGGTCCCGTCGGCCTTCCACTGGCGGAACGCTCTGCCGTTAACGGCCAACGGCAAGGTCGACAGGAAGGCTTTGACGGCGCTCGCCGGAGAGCTCGATGCCCCAGAGCAGGACCACGACGGGCCGAGTACGGCGACAGAGCACCGGCTGGCGGCCGCATGGGCAGAGGTGCTGGGCATCCCCAAGCATCAGATCGGAAGGCGGGATCACTTCTTCGACGTGGGCGGCACGTCGCTGTCGGCCGTGAGGCTGGCGATCACCCTGGACCGTGTGGTGTCCCTCAAGGACCTCACCGATCATCCGATCCTCGCGGATCTGGCCGCGCTGATCGAGGGCAGATCCGAACGGCGCTCCGACCTGCTCCAGAGGCTGTCGAAATCGAACGGTGCGTTGAGCAGCAGCGGCTGAAAGGGAATCGAGATGTCATCGCAGCCCGAAGTGGTCCGATTGAAGCCCGATTCTTCAGCTCGAATCTCTCTAGAGCGTATCACTCAGGCTGCCGATGTCATCGATCCAGTGTTCCTCGACTCTCCTCAGTTCAGGGCGGAGCCGCTAGAGGGGCAGCTCGGCTGTCGCCTCGTCGTCAAGGTCGAGACCCTCAACCCGATTCGGTCCTTCAAGGGGCGCGGCACGGAGTACCTGACGGCGACGCTCGACGGGCGGCCCCATCTCGTGTGCACGACGACCGGGAACTTCGGCCAGGGCATGGCCTACTCCGCCCGGAAGCACGGACTGTCCGTCACGATTGTCACCAGCGCCGCCGCCAACCCGCTGAAGGTCGAGCGCATGCGCGCCTTCGGCGCCGACGTCCGACTCGCGGGCGACGATCTCGATGCCGCGCATCAGGCTGCCGAGGCTTTCGCGTCGGAGACCGGTGCGCGGCTGGTCGAGGACGGCCGTGACGCGGCACTCGCCGAAGGCGCCGGCACGATCGGACTGGAACTGCTGCGCTCGCGGGAGGCGTTCGATTCCATCCTCGTCCCTCTGGGCGATGGCACCTTGCTGGCCGGAGTGGCCCGGTGGGTGAAGGCGCACGATCCCGCGACCCGGATGGTCGGCGTCTGCTCCAGCGGTGCGCCCTCGATGGAGCGCTCCTGGCGGGCGAGGCAGGTTCAGAAGCTGCAGCGAGCAGAAACGATCGCGGACGGGATCGCGGTGCAGACTCCGTTCCCCGAGGCGCTCGCCGACCTTCTGGGGCTCGTGGATGACGTACTCCTCGTGGAGGATCGCATGCTGGTGACAGCCATGCGCCAGGCACACCAGGAGCTCGGCATCGTGCTCGAACCCGCTGGCGCCGCCGGCCTTGCGGCGGTGCTGGCCTACCGCGAGAGGTTCAAGGGACAGCGGATTGGTACGATCCTGAGCGGAGGCAACATCACCGTCCAGCAGATGAAGCAGTGGCTCGCCCTGTGACGAATACCAAAGTTGTTCGGCAACTACCTCCGCCAGACCGGCTTCTGGCTTCATCTTGAGCGGCAGCGGCTGAAAGGAGATCGAGATGTCGTCCTCGTCCCCGACCTCACTCCTCAACGTGGACCTGCGACCCGGAAAGCCGCCGATGCTGCGGGTCGAGGCACCCGGCGACGCGCCGCGCTGGGCCGCCGAGCACCGCGACGCGCTGCGCGCCGCCGTCGCCGAGCACGGTTCGCTCCTCATTCGCGGTCTCGGGCTCCGCGACGCGGCCGAGACCGAGGCCGTCTTTCGGCGGCTCGCCAGTCTGATGACCGAGAAGGAAGCCTTCGCGCCCCGACGGAGGTACTCCAAGGGCGTGTACTCCTCATCGAAGTGGCCGCCCGGCCAACCGATGTGCATGCACCACGAGCTCAGCTACGTGCTCGAGTTCCCCTGCCTGATGCTCTTCGCGTGCCTCGTTGCGCCGACTGACGGGGGCGCGACCCCGGTGGCCGACTCGCCGTCCGTACTTCAGGCGCTGCCCACTGAGCTGATCACGCGCTTCGAGAAGGTGGGCTGGCTGCTGTTCCGCAACTACAACAGCGACATCGGGGCGTCGGTCGCTGACGCATTCGGCACCGACGACCGTCGCGCCGTCGAGAATTACTGCCGTGCCAACGCGATCAAGTTCGAGTGGCAACCCGACGGTACCCTACGCACCTGGCAGCGCCGCAGCGCCATCGTTCATCACCCGCGCACCGGCCAGCGGTGCTGGTTCAACCAAATCGCATTCCTCAACGAGTGGACCATAGACCCGGAGGTGCGCGAGTACCTGGTGGACATCTACGGCGAGGACGGGCTGCCGTTCAATACGCGCTTCGGCGACGGCGACGCGATCGGCGCGGACGTCGTGCAGTTGATCAACGAGGTCTACGAGGCAAACACCGCACGCGAGCGGTGGCAGGCTGGGGACCTGATGCTTGTGGACAACGTCCGTACCGCCCACGCCAGGGAGCCCTTCGAGGGACCGCGCGAGGTGCTCGTCGCGATGGCCGACGCGGTGCACCTGGCCGACTGTTCGCCGACGATCGAGGCGACCGTGAGCTGACGACGACCGCGATGTTTCTCACCCCGTCACTACCGAGCTCTTTTCAACTGGCGTCCGACGAAGTCCATAGCTGGTGTGCCAGTCTGGAGGGGCATCCCGTTCTCCGGATCATGAAGCCCCCGTTGCCCTGAGTGGCTGCAAATAAGGCAGCCATCGCGACCGTCCTCCTGGCGGGTATGGCGGCGTCGCTGCCTGCCGCGGCGCAGGACCTCGCACATCCCGAGGTCACGCTGGGCCGGACGTCGGGGCCGATTCGCCTTGACGGCGTCCTCGACGAACCCGACTGGCAGACGGCGGGTCTCATCCCTGACCTGACGCAGCAGTCGCCGGTCCCCGGAGGTCCGACCCCGTACCACACCGAGGTCCGTCTGCTGACCGATGGCGCGACGATCTACATCGGTGTCCGCTGCGTTGACCCCGAACCGGGACGAATCGCCACCCACACCATGCTGCGCGACGCCGACCTCTCCTCCGATGACGCCGTAGGGATCGTCCTCGACACGTTCGGGGACCACCGGACAGGCTACATGTTTCTGGTGAACGCTGCCGGAGCGCGCTTCGACGGACTGATCGCAACGGCGGAAGATGTGTCCGCGGACTGGGACGGGATCTGGGACGCGAAGGTTGGGCGTGACGCGTCCGGCTGGACGCTCGAGATGGCGATCCCGACCGCCACGCTCCGGCTCACCTCCGGTCTCGGGGCCTGGGGATTCAACGTCGTCCGTACCGTGGCGCGCGATCGCACCGAGATGCGCTGGAGCGGCACCACGCTCGACGCCCGCTTCCCGGACATGCGCCGTGCCGGCGAATTGGGCGGCGTGGATGGCCTGGACGCGGGCCTCGGGCTGACAGCGACCCCCTACGGTCTCGCTCGGCACGCCGGCGACTTTACCGCCGGGACGTCGGAAACGGACGGCGACGTCGGGCTCGACGTCGGCTGGGCGATGACCGCGCAGCTGAGCGGGGTTCTTACGGTGAACACCGATTTCGCCGAGACCGAGGTGGACACGCGGCAGATCAACCTTACCCGCTTCCCGCTCTTCTATCCCGAGAAGCGCTACTTCTTTGTCGAGGGCGCGAACCAGTTCGCGTTCGGCCCTAGTCTCGGAAACGATTTCGTGCCGTTCTTCAGCCGCCGCATTGGACTGGTGGGCGGTGAGACCGTCCCCATGGACGTCGGCGCCAAGGTAATCGGCCGCCAGGGGCCGTGGGGGAACGGCGCCCTGACGGTGCGGACCGGCGACAGCCTGCAGGCGCCCGCCTCCAGCCTGTCCGCCGCCCGCGTCACGCGCGACATCGGCGAGCATCTCCGTCTCGGCGCGATCGGTACACGCGGCGATCCGTCGGGCCTCGTGCCGAACTGGCTCGGCGGAGCGGACGCCGTATGGCAGAGCT
>WNGL01010035.1_pt1 | contig 11263 bp, 10 predicted proteins | sample 5400591 | NCBI WGS metagenome assembly WNGL01 (sample SAMN13153377, study PRJNA577476) | soil metagenome | isolation source: 80 cm soil or saprolite under Garry oak tree replicate 1 | place: USA:California | collected 2016-06-15
CCATCGCCAACGGCGGGTCGGGCGCGGGCAAGGGCGCCTTGATCGGCGGCCTGGTGGGTGCCGTGGCCGGCGCCGGCTACGGCGCGTACAAGACGAACAACGAGTGCGGCACGATCTTCGGAAATCACGGCTTCGCTGGGGGCGCCCCCGCTCCAGCCACGGAAGCCCTTCTCCGTCCCATCACGGCAAACGACATCACCGTCTACAGCGCTCGCTAGCCGCTCGATCCTCACACCACGCGGGCGTCACGCCGAGATGGCGTGACGCCCGCTCAGGTTGCCGCGCCTCCGCAGCCTCAGTCAGGGATGCAGGCGGTGACCGTGATCTCGACCAGGAGCTCGGGCGAGTTGAGCATCACCTCCACCGTGGTCCGGGCCGGCTTGTCGTTGGGGAAGTATTTGCCGTACTCCTCGTTGTAGGCGGCGAGATCCTCCCGCTTCGTCAGATACGCGGTCACCGTCAGCACGTTATCCAGAGACGTGCCGGCAGCCTGCAGGATCAGCTTGATACGCTCGAGGACATTGCGGGTCTGCTCACGGATATCCTTGCCGACCTCCCCGGAGGTGGTTTCGCGCAGAGCCGCGCTGAGTGAAGTCGACCTCCGAATCCGGGGCAAATCGAAGATCAGGGTCCGGTGACAGTCCGATTTATAGGGTAGCGCACGGCTCGCTGTCAACGGAGCTGCCGTCTCCCGAGGCGCGGTGGGTCAGTTGACAACATCTGTACCTCTGAGAAGATGTGCGTCATCCCGTAGGAGGCTACAGTTTGCGTCATGGAAGGAGGCCGCGATGCGCATGCTGCTCCGGGTCAGGATCCCCCACAAGGAATTCAACGAAGCGGTGCGAAACGGGACGGCAGGATCGAAGCTCAACCGCATCCTCGAGGAGACGAAGCCCGAGGCCGCCTACTTCACGGAGGTGGACGGCCAGCGCGGCGCCATCATGATCGTGAACCTCGACGATCCGTCGAAGGTGCCGGCCCTCGCCGAGCCCTGGTTCCTCACCTTCAACGCGGACGTGGAGATCCGCGCCGTGATGACGCCCGACGACCTGAAGCGCGGCGGGCTCGACGCCCTCGGCAAGAAGTGGTCATAGACCCGAGGTGCGGGCGCGCGGATCGAGCATGTCGTTCAGGGCTTCGCCGGCCAGATTGAAGGACAGCACGGTGAGGAAGATGGCCGCGCCGGGGAAGAACGGCATCCACCACGCCTGCTGAAGAAAGTTCTGGGCCTGGTTCAGCATCCCGCCCCACGAGAGGCTCCGCGGGTCCACGAGCCCCAGGAAGCGGAGCGAGGCCTCGGCGAGGATGGCCGCGGGGATCTGCAGCGAGCCCGCCACCACGATGGGCGGCAGCGCGTTGGGCAGGATCTGGCGCGTGATCACGCGCGCATCCGAGGCGCCGAGCCCCTGCGCCGCCACCACGAACTCGCGATCGCCCAGAGCCAGGAACTGCGCGCGCGTGAGTCGGGCCGTGGTGGGCCAGCCCACGAGGGCCAGCACGAGCACGACGAACCGGAGATCGGCGCCGAAGATGGCTGCCACCACGAGCACGATGAGGAACTGCGGCACCACGAGCACCCACTCCGTCAGGCGCATCAGGATCTCGTCGAGCCGTCCCCGCCAGTAGCCCGCCGCCGCGCCCACCGTCACGCCGATCAGCGCCGAGCCGGCGGCGGCGCAGAGCCCGACCACGAGCGAGACCCGCGCGCCATAGAGGACGCCGGAGAGCACGTCGCGTCCGAGGTCATCGGTGCCGAGCCAGTGTCCGCGACCGGGGGGCATGAGCGCGGAGGAGCCGAGGGCGAAGGGATCGGCGGGCGCTACCCACGGACCGAGCGCGGCCGCGCCGAGAAAGAGCCCGGCCCCCAGCAATCCAGCCAGGCCCAGAGGCCGGCGACGGAGCCGGCGTACCATGTCCTGCAGAGAGCCGCGTCTCGGCATCCCTAGCGTCTCCCGAGCCTGATACGCGGGTCGATCGCGGCATAGGCGAGATCCGCGAGCAGATTACCCACGACGACGCATGCCGACACCACGAGAAGGCCCCCCAGAATCACCGGCGTGTCGCGATGCAGGATGGCGTCGAAGATGAGACGGCCGAGGCCCGGCCAGGCGAAGACCGTCTCCGTCAGCACGGCGCCTGCGACCAGATGGCCGATGTTGAGGCCGATCATGGTCACCACGGGCAGGAGCGCGTTCCGCAGGGCGTGCTTGTAGACCACCACGCGCTCCGCCAGCCCCTTGGCCCGCGCCGTGCGGAGATAGTCCTGCGCGGCCACGTCGAGGAAGCTCGCGCGGGTCAGCCGCACATTGAGCGCGAGGTAGCGCGTGGCCAGGGTGAGGGCGGGCAGGACGAGATGATGCAGCACGTCGCCGACGCGCCCGAGGGTGCTCAAGCCGAATAGCGTGCCGCGCATGCCCTGCGTCGGAAAGAGATCGAGCTTGAGCGAGAGCCCCATGAGGAGGAGCTGCCCCAGCCAGAATACGGGCAGCGAGTAGCCAACGAGCCCCAGCACCAGCAATGCATTATCGGTCGCGCTGCCCGGCCGGCGGCCGCAGGCGACACCGAGCCCGATGCCGGCCACGCTCGAGATGACGAGCGCGGAGACCATGAGGAGCAGCGTGGCCCCCATCCGGTCCAGGAGGAGATCGAGGACGGGCTCGTTGTAGAAGAAGGAATAGCCGAGATTGCCGGTGAGGACCTGGCCGAGGTACCGGAAGAACTGCAGCCACACCGGACGATCCAGGCCGAATCGCTCGCGCACCTGTCTCACGTATTCCGCGGGCGCCGGATAGTCGCCCACCAGGACCTGCACGGGATCGCCGGGGGCGAGCTGGATGATGGCGAAGCCCAGCGCCACCATGCCGAGAAGAAGCGGCCCGAGGCTCAGGAGCCGCCGGCCGAGATAGGGAAGCACGGCGGATCAGCCGCGCAGGAGGGCGATGAGCTCCGGGAGCGCGCCGGGCGTCTCGATCCGGGCCACGAGATCGGCCGCCGCCTCCGTCGAAGGACCGAGGGCGGGTCGCGCCAGCGCGAGGAACTTGTCCCGCACCTCGGCGTCGGAGAGCGGAGCCTCCCAGTGGCCGCGCGGGATCTCGACCCGCGAGGAGAGGAGGCGGCCGCCCGTCGTCTCGACCTCCACGGTCTGGCGCTCGCCGTGGGCCGCGGGATCCACCACGAGCTCGATCCTCGCCATCAGGGCACGCGCCGTCGGATCGCGGAGCGCTTCCGGCGTGAACTCGTCGAGCGTGAGCTTGGCCCGCACGATGATCCAGGCCAGCGCGTAGGCCACGCTCATCTGGGCATCCAGCACCGTCTCCACGCGCGTGGCGCCGATCATGCGCCGGCTCATCTCCGAGAGGATCACGCGCACGCGGCGAATATCGGGAGGAGCCAGTCCGTGCTCGGCGCGGAGCGTGAGCATGGAATCGGCGGCGCTGTTGATGCCCCAGCAGACGGGATAGGGCTTGATCCCCTTGTTCATGATGCGAAAGCCTTCGCCCAGGTCTTTGAGGGGCGCCAGGCCATCCGCGTCTCCGGGCACGTAGGTCGCGAAGAGGCCGCCCCAGGCCGCGTCGAGCACCTGGGCGGGGCCCGTCACTCCGCGCCGGGCGAGCACCGCCGCCGTCAGGCCCGTCTCCGCCGACTTGCCCGGATGCACGCGCTTGCTCATGGCGCCGTCGGCCATGAAGGCCCAGGTGCCCCCGACATAGGAGCCGGCCAGGCCCAGGGCGTGCGCCGTGGTCGCGGCGTCGAGCCCCATCACGCGGGCCGCTGCCGCGGCGGCGCCGAGGGCACCGTAGACGCCCGTGGTGTGCCAGCCTCGCAGCGTCATCGTGTCATAGGAGGCGGCGTCGGTGAGACGCGCGCTCACCTCGTGCCCGGCCACGAGCCCCAGCAGCACGGCACGCCCGTCCGCGCCCGAAAGCTCCGCGGCCCCCACGGCGGCCGGCACCTGGCAGGCGCCCGCGTGTCCGCCGCCGCCGATGTCGTCGAGCTCGCGCAGATGCGCGTGGGTGCCGTTGAGAAGTGCGGCGGCTTGAGGCGCCACCCCGCCCGGCGTGCCCCAGACCGTGCACGGGCCCGCGCCGCCGAGGTCATCCCGGACTCTTCTCAGGAGCTGGGCTTCGGGCGTGGTCGAGCCCTGGAGCGCGCAGCCGAGGGTGTCGAGGAGACACCGCCGCGCCATCCGCACCACCTCGTCGGGCAGCCGTTCGAAGCTGAGGGCGGCGATCCAGCGAGCGAAGGACTCGGACAGCGTGGGTCCGGGCGAGCCGCTACTTGCCGTCACTCACCCACACCTCGTCCCAGCGCGCGTGCGCCGAGAGGCTCTTGAAGATGCCCTGAACGCGGCCGCGCGCCACGTTGGTATCGCCGTACTCGAAGAGCGGGATGCTGGGAAGGTCGCGGGCCAGCTGCTCCATGGCGGGGGCATAGTAGCGGGCGCGCTCGGCCTGGGAGGGGGCGGAGGCGGCCTGGCGGAAGAGCTCGTCCACCTTCGGGTTGCAGTAGCGGGACACGTTGGCGAAGGGCACCGGCCTGATGTTGTCGCACATGTAGACGCGCGTCACGCCCACCGCGGGGTCACCATAGGTCGTGTAGTTGTGGATGTGGATGTCGAAGTCGTACTGCTTGTAGACCTTGTCGAGCATGAGCGAGCGCTCCATGGGCATCTGCTTCGCATTGATGCCCACGGCCCGGAGCTGCTGCGCGACCACCTCGGAGGCCTTGTTGGCCGCCGAGTTGGCGGGATCGTAGACCATGCGCAGGGTCAGGCGCTCGCCCCCGGCGCCCTTCGGGTATCCCGCCTCGTCGAACAGCGCGGCCGCCTGGGCCGGGTCATAGGCGTACACGGGCACTCTCGGGTTGTGCGCCCAGCCGAGGTTGGAGGGAATGGGGCTGATGGCGGGACGCCCCTGGCCGAAGTAGCCCTTCTCGACGAGAAACTTCTTGTCGATGGCATGCGCGATGGCCTGGCGCACGCGCAGGTCGCCGAGCGGCTTGCTGTCCTTGAGGTTGAAGAAGAGCGTCACCACCTCGGGAAAGACCATGTACTCCTTGACCACGAGGCCGGGCATGGCCTTGAGCCTTCCTGCCTGCTCCACGGGAAGGAAGAACGTGTAGAGGACGTCCACTTCCCCCTTCTCGAAGGCGAGCACCCGCGAGGCCGGGTTGGGCATCACGCGGAGCACCACGCGGTCGAGATACGGCTGGCCCTTCTTGAAGTAGTCGGGGTTGCGCTCGAGCACGTAGTGGCTGCCCTTCACTGTCTCCCCGAGCTTGAAGGGGCCCGTCCCCACCGGCTTGCGATTGAACTCGGCCGTCGTGATGTCCTGGCCCGCGAGGAGGTGCTTGGGCATGATGGCGCCCGTGGGCAGGGCCGTCATGAAGACGAAGGGGCCGAAGGGCGCCTTGAGCTTGATGACCGCCGTGTGGGGATCCGGGGTCTCGATCGCCGCCACGAGGGCATACCCGATCCTGCCCACGGGATGGAAGTTCGAGAGGATCTCGAGGTAGGAGAACTTCACGTCCTCCGACGTGAAGGGCTTGCCGTCGTGCCACTTGACGTTCCGGCGGAGCTTGAAGGTGTACGTGAGCCCGTCCGCGCTGACGCTCCACGACTCCGCGAGATCCGGGTGATTGTGATACTCGCCGTCGAGATAGGTCAGCCCGTTGAACACCTTGCCCATGAGCGACCACGCCGTGGTGTCGGTCGTGGTGCCGGGATTCATGGTCGGGGGATCGGCGCCGATCGCCTGGACCACGGTGCCGCCGCGCACCGGAGTCTGCGCCTGGGCGACCACCGTCAGCCCAGCCATTGCGAGCGCCAGAATCAGCGCTGCAATTAGTCTCGGGTAGAATCCCTCTCCCCCACTGGGGGAGAGGGTAGGGTGAGGGGGAATTTCTGGGCGGCGATTTGCAGCGAAGCTACTTCCCAAGTAAGTCATCGATGGCGCCTTCGAGCTTGCGAGCCGCTTCGCCGAGGCGCGCGTGAATGGCGGCGACCGTCGCCTCGTCGGCGGCGAGACCCTGGTCGAAGAGATCGGCCTGGCGCAGAGACTCCGCGGGCGCCGGCCCCCCCTGCATGGTCCGCGAGGCGATGAAGCGGCCCGGATCGAGGGCGGCCTTGATCTGCGCGGCGTCGAGGCCGGCGGGCTTGCCGTGATAGGCCTGCGCCGCCTCGTCGAGGAACGCGGGGGTGACTCCGTCGGGCCCGAGCCCCCGATCCTCGCAGAGCCGGATCAGAATGCCCACGATCTGGTGCGAGGTCCGCCATGGCAGGTCGCGCTCGCGCACGAGCGCCCCCGCCAGATCCGTGGCCGTCGCCCAGTGACGCCAGGCCCGCTCGCGCATCTGCTCCTTGCGAATGACGAGCGCGGGGAGGAGCTCGCAGAACCAGTCGAGATCGCGGGCACAGTTGTCGCAGACGCGCCAGAGCGCATCGAGCGCGTAGTAGCGCTCGGTGATGGGCAGCCCCGTGGGTCCCTTGAGGGCGTGATAGGAGGTGACCACGCAGCCGAGCGCCTCCGCGGAGGCGCCCTTGACCTCCGCGGGCCCGATCACGTTCTTCTTCTGCATCATGATGCTCGAGGTGTTGCAGAAGCGGTCCGGGATGTCCACGAAGGCGAACTCGCTCGTGCTCCAGAGGATCAGGTCGTCGGCCCACTTGGCCAGCGTGTGATAGAGGAGCGCCACGGCCATGGGCACGTCCAGGCTGTCGTCGGCGTTCAGCTCGAGGATGGCGTCCGCCATGTTCTCGTGGATGGCGTCGAAGCCCAGCAGCTCGGCCGTCCGCCTGCGGTTCAAGGGGAAGTCCGAGCCGACCATGATGGCGGCGCCCGCGGGCGAGACGTTCACGCGTCGGTACACGCCGTGGAGGCGATCGAAATCGCGCGCCAGGTTCGCCGCCCAGGAGAGCCAGAGATGCGCCAGCGTCATGGGCTGCGCGTGCTGGCCGAAGCTATAGCCGGGGAGAATCGTGTCGGTGTGCTGGCGGGCGAGACCGATCAGCACCCGCCGGACCTTGTTGACCCCTTCGAGGAGCCTCAGCGTCCGCTCGCGCTGGAGCGTGTTGATGCCCACGGAGGTCAGGTCGCCCGTGCTCCGTCCCAGGTGCAGGCGGCCGCCAATCTCCTCACCGAGGGCGCGGATCAGATACTGCTCGCCGGAGTGCACGCCTCCGCCCGTCTTGCTGCGCACCTCCTCCACGCCGTCCTTCTCCATCTGGCGGAGGGCGGCCAGGATGGCCTGCCCGTGCTCGCGCCGGAGCAGCCGCTCTTCGACCAGCATGACCGCCTGCGCCTTGTCGAACGCGTGGAACGCGTGAAGCATGGCGCGCGAGCGCCCCGCGGCCAGACGGCCCAGCTGTGGGAGCATCTCCTCGCGGAGGCGAATGCCCGGCGTGCGGAAGCCGCGGTATTCCGGCGACGGCTGTTTGAGCATGCGCGGCTGGTCCGTCACGCCGGCGCGAACACGTCGTCGGCGCCGGTCACGAGCGATCCCGCCGCTCGCTCTCCCATCCCGGCCGGCGGGCCCCCGAACGCGCGATCGCGCTGGAGCACGGGCATCACGCGCTCGGCGAACAGCCGCATGTTCAGCTCCGCCTCTTCGTGCGGCATGCACCCGTAGCCGAACTCCGTGACGAGATGGTCGAGGCCGGTGAGCCGGTGCAGCTCGGCAAGCTGCTGGAGACAGTCGTCGGGCGTGCCCACCACCTGGATCTTGACGTAGAACTCCGTGGCCTTCTTGCGGTAGCTCTCGTCCTTCAGCTTGCTGTACGTCTTGGCCATGTTGCCGTAGAACTCGTACCCCTTCACGGACGCGAGGTGTCCGTCGGAGAAGTGGTAGTGGTTGTCGATCGAGTCCCACTTGCGGCTGAGATACGTCTGCGCCCGCTCCTGCGCCTCCGTGCGGGTTTCCGCCACGGAGACATTCATGAGGATGATGGGGGGCCGCGGCGTGTGGCCCACGCTCGTCGCGATGTCGCGATACCGCTCGATGTCCTGGGCGGCCTTCGGCCACTCGTTCTGCATGACCACGAGCACCCCGAACCCGAGCTTGGCCATGATCTCCGCGGATTCCGGGCTCACCGACGAGGCGTAGAAGCGTCGCTCGGGATGAGAGATCGGGCGCGGCCGGATGGACGTCCGCGGAATATGGAAGAACTCGCCGTCCCAGTCGAACGACGGCTCGGTGAGCGCCTTGACCACGATCCGGGCCGCCTCGACGAACCGGGCGCGGGCCTCCTCCATGGGAACGCGGAAGCCCGCGTACTCCGCGCTGGCCGCTCCGCGGCCGAACCCGAACAGGCACCGCCCGCCCGACAGGACGTCGAGCAGGGCGATCTCCTCGGCCACGCGTACGGGATCGTGCCAGGGCAAGACGATGACGGCCGTGCCCAGCGTGATCCGGCGCGTGCGACCCGCGTAGTAGCTGAGGAGCTGGGTGGGCGACGGCGACATGGCGTACCCGGTGAAGTGATGCTCGAGGGCGAAGAGCGAATCGAAGCCGAGCGGCTCGGCGAGATCCCCGAGGGCCATGTGCTCGGCGAGGACAGCCGCGTCCGAGTGTCCCTCCTTGCTCAGCATGTTCAGCGCGGTGCCGACCTTCATGGTGTCCCCCCTGCAGGTTGTCTCCCGGCGCTCCCGGAAGCGGCCACGCTCCGTGCCCTCGTCACACGCGAAGTATACACGGAGCGCGACCGCTCGCGGGGCGGTCCGGGGTCGCCCCTCCGAGCGAGAAATGCTAGACTGCCAACCCTATGGCGCCTCCCGAGTGGGCTCGCTACACGCACGCCCTGCCCTCCATCGCCTCCGCCGTCGGACGCACTCCCCTCGTCCGGCTGAACCGCATCACCGCCGACGTCACGCCCGCGCTCTACGTCAAGGTCGAGTGGTACGGCGCCACGGGCAGCCTCAAGGACCGCATCTATCTCCACATGTTCGAGCGCGCCGAGGCGCGGGGCGATCTCACGCCGGGCATGAGCGTCCTCGAATGCTCCACGGGCAACGCCGGCATCGCCTGCGCCTGGGTGTCGGCGGTCAAGGGCTATGCGTGCACCATCGTCATGCCCGAGGGCATGAGCGAGGAGCGCAAGAAGATCATGCGCGCCTACGGCGCCGAGCTCGTCTTCACCAAGGGCGGCGAGAGCGACGTGGATCTTTCCCTCCGCAAGCTCGGGGAGATCCGCGCCGCGAATCCGTCGCGCTACTGGGTGCCGGGGCAGTTCGACAATCCCGACAACATCGAGGCGCACATGCTGACCACCGGCCCCGAGGTGTGGGAGCAGATGGAGGGCAAGGTCGGCGCCTTCGTCGACTCCCAGGGCTCGGGCGGCCTCCTCACGGGAGTGGGGCGCTACCTGCGTGAGCGCGATCCCGCCGTGCGCCTCTACGCGGTCGAGCCCGCGGAGTGCGCGCTCCTCTCCGCCCGCGCGTGGGGGCATCACGGCATCGAGGGCATCGGCGACGGCTTCGTGCCGCGCAATCTCGACGTCGCCCAGCTGACCGGGATCATCACCACCACCACCGAGGAGAGCGTCGAGACCGCCCGCCGGCTCGCCAGGGACGAGGGGATCTTCTGCGGCATCTCGAGCGGCTGCAATGTCGCCGCCGCCCTCAAGCTGGCCCGCCGGCACCCCGAGCTTCCCTCCATCGTCACCATCATCAACGACACGGGCCAGCGCTACTTCACCACGCCGCTGTGCGGCGAGGCCAAGCACGTGGACATCCCGGAGCGCGACCATCCGCTCGATCCCCACACGGTGGAGCAGCTGGATCGCTACCAGAAAGATTGGGAGATCATCGCGTGACCATCTCCCCCCGCGAGTACGACTTCCAGGCGGCGCGGGCCCGGCTCGAGCGAAAGACCAAGACGTCGGGCGAGAAGCTGACCACGCTCGAGGACGCCGTCGCTCGAATCAAGGACGGCGATCACCTCGCCTTCGGCGGCTGCCTCTTCTCGCGCACGCCCCTCGCCCTCATCCGCGCCCTGCTCCGTCGCCGCCCCCGGGGGCTCGGCATCTCGCGCAACCTCATGTGCTACGAGGGCGAGTGGTGCATGGTCGCGGGCGCCGTGGACAAGGTCGTCACGTCCTGGATGGGCATCGGCCTGCCCTGGGGCCTTTCCAAGATCGTGCGCGAGTACGTCGAGTCGGGCCGCGTGCCCGTGGAGGAGTGGAGCCACCTCGGAATCGGGCTGCGCTACCGCGCGGCGGCCATGGGCGTGCCCTTTCTGCCCGCCCTCACCATGCTGGGCTCGAGCCTCGTGGACGTGGGCGGCTCCAAGATCATCGACTGCCCGTATACGGGCGAGAAGCTCCTCGCCGTGCCCGCGCTCTTCCCCGACGTTGCCCTCCTGCACGTGCACCGCGCGGACCGCTTCGGCAATTGCCAGATCGACGGCTATGCCCACATGGACGCCGACATCTCCCGCGCGGCCGCCACCGTGCTCGTCACCGCGGAAGAGATCGTGAGTGAGGAGGAGATCCGCCGGACTCCCGACCGCACGATCATCCCGGGCTTCATCGTGGACGCCCTCGTTCACGTGCCCCACGGCGCCTACCCGCACGAGTGCTACGGCCTGTACGACGCCGAGCCGGGCCACTTCGGCGCGTATGTCGAGAGCATCAACGCGCGCGGCTCGGCCGCCGTGCAGGAATACCTGGACCGCTATGTCTACGGCCCCGCGACCCACGCGGAGTATCTGGCCCTCTTCGGCACGACGGCCCTCGCGGAGGCGGACCGGCGCGGGAAGGAGCTGGTCTCGTGAGCGCGGGGGGCAGCGGCGTCACCGCCAACGAGCTGCTCGCCGTCATGGGCGCGCGCGAGCTCAAGGACAACATGACGGTCTTTGCCGGCGTGGGCGCTCCCCTGATGGCTTCGGCGCTCGCCCAGCGCACGCATGCCCCGGGCCTGACCATGATGGTCGAGGGCGGCGTCATCGGGCCGAAGTGGAAGCCCGGCGCGCTCCCCATCTCGACCAACGAGATGCGCGCGGCCTATCATGCGCAGATGCTGCCGGGGATCACGGACGCCTTCCTGCTCGCGCAGCGGGGGTTTTTCGACATCGGCTTCATCGGGGGAGCCCAGATCGACCGTTACGGCAACCTCAACACGAGTGCCATCGGGGGCAGCTACGAGCGGCCCAAGGTCCGGCTGCCCGGCAGCGGCGGCGCCAACGACATCATCTCGCTTTGCCGCGAGGTCATCATCCTCACCGTGCACGAGAAGCGGCGCTTCTCGGAGACGGTGGATTTCATCACGAG
>WNGL01011687.1_pt1 | contig 11263 bp, 12 predicted proteins | sample 5400591 | NCBI WGS metagenome assembly WNGL01 (sample SAMN13153377, study PRJNA577476) | soil metagenome | isolation source: 80 cm soil or saprolite under Garry oak tree replicate 1 | place: USA:California | collected 2016-06-15
TCGCCGGGAAGACGCAGGAGTACGGGCTCTCGGCCGGCGTGGACGCGGCCTGGGCGCGCCAGCCCGGCTTCGCGGCGGTGGACGGGGCCGGCGCTGCGGCCGGCCTGCGGTTCATCTGGGACCAGGCCGTCCTGCTGCGGGTCGAGATGGGTCGGGCGCCCGGCGGCGACAACACGCTCTACGTCGCGTTCGGGGAGCAGTTCTGACCGGCCCGAGCTAGAGTCGCGAGACCGTGCCGCCCCTCGCCTGCCCTCGCCTCGCCTGGACGCTCGCGCTCACGCTCGCGGTGGCCGCCTGCGACGGGACCGGCGCGACGGCGGACGCGACCGGTCCATCCACCCCGTACGTCATCACCGTCTCGAACTACACGGAGGCCCCGGCGAGCCTCGGCGCGCCCGCGGGAGCGACCGTCCTCGTCCAGAACTTCGACCACTTTCCCCACTGGTTTCAGAGCGCCGCTGCACCGGGCGTGTATGTGCACTCCGCGGTCGCCGGTTTCGACCTCGACCTCTTCCTGGACGCCGGCGACGTGCGCAGCTTCGCGCTCCCGGCCGGTCTCGCGGCGGGGACGGTGGTGCCCTACTTCTGCTTCCTGCACCAGCAGGCGGAGCTGACGGCGGGGAGCATCACCATCGTCGCGCCCTGAGCTGGCCGACGACCGGCGGCGCGCAGTCTTTCGGCGGGGGATGAACCCCCGCCCTACACCCCAGTAGGGCGGGGGCTTGTCCCCGCCGCTCTCACAGCACGCGCTCCGCGCGCAGTGCCTCGATGAGCGAGCGGCTCACCGCCGCGTGGCGCGCGCGCCACTCGGCATGCGCCTCGGGGCCGACCCGGTTCGCCACCCCGAGGGCCGCCGCCACCGGCACTCCCAGCTCGGCGCAGGCGGCGAAGACCCCGGTGAGCTCGAGGTGCTCGGCGGCCGCGAGCTTCGCGAACGCGGCGGCGCCCGCGGCGGTGGCGGTGACGGCCGGGGGGACGGCCACCGCGTGCAACGGGAAGCGGGCCGGGAGCGCCCAGCTGGCGGGCCAGCGAGCGCGCTCGAGGGCGGGCCGGTAGGCGCGACCCTCGAGCTCGTCCTGCGAGGCCGCGATGGCCTCCCCGGCGGCGAGGAGGTCGCCCGGGGAAAGCCTGGCGTCATAGGCGCCGCAGGTCCCGACGAAGAGCACCCTCGCCGGCTGGCGCGCCGAGAGCAGGCGCGCGGTCGCGACCGCCGCCGGCACCGCGCCGATGCCGACGCAGGCCGCAAACCAGCCGGCGGGCGGCGAGGCGTCGAGCCCGCACAGCTCGGGCGGAAAGGCGGCGAGGAGGAGGCGGCGAGGCGTCGAGCCCGCACAGCTCGGGCGGAAAGGCGGCGAGGAGGAGGGCTTCGGGCGGCCGCGGCATGCGGCACCATCTATACTCCGGGTGGGCGCGCTCCCGCCCGCGGCATCGACCTTTCTGCTGTGCGCGACGCGGCTGCCCGGCCCCGTTACACCCCGGGCATGCGCATCCTCCACACGATGATCCGGGTGGGCGAGCTCGAGCGATCGATCGCCTTCTACACCGAGGTGCTCGGGATGAAGCTCCTGCGCCGGAAGGACCACCCCGACGGCAAGTTCACCCTCGCCTTCGTCGGCTTCGGCCCGGAGTCGGAGCAGGCCGCCCTCGAGCTCACCCACAACTGGGACACGAAGAGCTACGACCTCGGCACCGGGTACGGCCACGTCGCGATCGAGGTCCCCGACGCCTACGCCGCCTGCACGGAGATCAAGAAGCGCGGCGGGGTGGTGACGCGCGAGGCCGGGCCGATGAAGCACGGCTCGACCGTCATCGCGTTCGTGCAGGATCCGGATGGTTACAAGGTCGAGCTGATCCAGCGGGGGACACAGGGGTAGCGCGTTCGTGCTTCGACTACGCGCTTCGCGCTACGCTCAGCACGAACGGGACGGGCCTTCCGCTCGCCCTGAGCGTAGCGAAGCGTAGTCGAAGGGCGAGCGCTCTCCCTACGCCGCTCGCACCACCACCCCGGTGGCCGTCTCCGAGAACACCAGCTCGGGGTGGAGCCGCTCCGCGGTATGCAAGGCCCACTCGCGGTCGAAGAGCACCACCAGCCGCTCGCGCAGGTCGAGCAGCACGAGCCCCTCCACCGCGCCGGCGAGGTCGTCGAGCTCGAGCGGCCGGCCGTCGGCGCGGGCCACCCACCGCGCGAGCTGGTACGGCGTCGGCTCGAGGCGGACCTGCACCCCGTATTCGCTCTCCAGGCGATACCGCACGACCTCGAACTGGAGCTGGCCCAGCGCGCCCAGGGTGAGATCGCCGGCGCGACCGGCCGGGGGCCGGTAGAGCTGCACCGTCCCCTCCTGCGCCAGCTGCTCCACCCCGCGCGCGAACTGCTTGCGCCGGAGCGGATCGACGAGCGCGAGCCGGGCGAAGTGCTCGGGGGCGAAGCTCGGGATGGGCTCGAACGCGAACCGCGAGCCCTGCGTGAGCGTGTCGCCGATCTCGAACGTGCCGGGGTCGGGGATGCCGACCACGTCGCCCGGGAAGCCCTCCTCCACCACGCTCCGCTCGCCGGCCAGGAACTGGGTCGGGCTCATGAGGCGCAGGTCCCGCCCGCTCCGCACGTGGTGCACCTTCATGCCGCGGCTCACCCGGCCCGAGCAGATGCGGACGAAGGCCACCCGGTCGCGGTGGGCCCGGTCCATGTTCGCCTGGATCTTGAAGACGAAGCCGCTGAACTCGTCCTGCGCCGGGTCGACGGGGCCCTGGTCCGTCGGGCGCGCCCTGGGCGGCGGCATGAGCTCGCAGAAGGTCTCGAGGAACGCCTCCAACCCGAAGTTGTTGATGGCGCTCCCGAAGAACATGGGCGAGAGCTCGCCCGCCTCGAAGCGCTCGCGCTCGAACCCGTCGCCGGCGGCGTCGAGGAGCTCCGCGTCGTGGCGGAGCTGATCGTGGCCGCGCTGGTCGAGCTCCTCGCGCACGAGCGGGTCGTCGATCCCGGTCACCTCCACCGGCGGCCGCTCGGCGCCGTGGGTGGCCGACGAGCCGGCGTCGGCGGCGTCGAAGAGGTACACGCGCTTCTTCAGCCGGTGGTAGACGCCGCGGAAGGTGCCGCCGCGGAAGACGGGCCAGCAGACGGGATAGACCCCGATCCCGAGCACGCTCTCCACCTCGCCCACGAGGTCGAATGGGTCGCGCCCGCCGCGGTCCATCTTGTTCACGAAGGTGAAGATGGGGATGGCGCGCTGACGGCAGACGCGGAAGAGCTTCTTCGTCTGCGCCTCGACGCCCTTCGCGCAGTCGAGCAGCATGACCGCCCCGTCGACGGCGTGGAGCGTGCGGTAGGTGTCCTCGCTGAAGTCGGCGTGGCCGGGGGTGTCGAGCAGGTTCATCTGCAGGCCCCGGTACGGAAAGGCGAGCACGCTCGTCGTGATGGAGATGCCGCGCTCGCGCTCCATCTCCATCCAGTCGGAGACGGCGCTCGCCCTCCCCCGCTTCGCCTTCACCGCCCCGGCGAGCTGGATCACGCCGCCGTACAGGAGGAGCTTCTCGGTGAGGGTCGTCTTGCCGGCGTCGGGGTGGGAGATGATGGCGAACGTCCGCCGCCGGCTGATCTCGTGCTGTGCGCTCATGGGTGTGGAGGCCGCAGGGCGCGGGGGCGCTGGCGGGGGCGCGCAGGATAGCGCATCCCGGGCGGGGGAGCATTCCCTCGACCTCGACCTCGATCTCGACCCGGCCCGACCCTCGACCTCGAGCTGGACCAGGCCGCGGCGGACTGGTTAGCTGGGTACCGACCATCCCCGAGGTGCCCGCATGGAAAACAAGCTCCCCTCGCACTTCCTCCGCTTCAAGCAGTCCCACCCCGACATTTACCGGGCGTTCGAGGAGCTCGGGAAGCGCGTGCACGACGGCGGCCCCCTCAGCGAGCGCGAGCGCCGGCTCGTGAAGCTCGGCATCGCCATCGGCGTGAACACCGCGGGCGGGGTGCACTCGGCGCTCCGGCAAGCCACCTCCGGCGGCTGCTCGCGGGAGGACGTCGAGCACGTGGCGCTCCTCGCCATCACCACGCTCGGCTGGCCACGCGCGATGGCCGCCATGAGCTGGGTCTTCGACGGGTTCGACGAGACCGACGAGGTCGACGAGCCGGTCGAGGACTAGCGCGCCCGAAGCGTCGCCCCACGTCAGGGCACGAGCAGCACCTTGCCGACGTTGCGCCGCCCTTGGAGGTGGCGGTGCGCTTCTGCCGCGTGCTCGAACGGGAAGACCCGATCGACACGCGGCCGGATGGCACCGCGGCGATGCAGCTCGAGCAGCGCGGAGAGCTCCTCCCCGAGCAGCTCCACCTCGCCCCACAGGTGTCCCATGTTGACGCCCGCCACCGACCGGTTGTCGTTCATGAGGCCGATGGGCGTGTAGAACGGCACCTGAGCCAGCTCGCGCCCCGAGCGGAGGACGCTGCGCTTCTCGCCGGTGGCGAGGTTCGCGAACCCGTAGGCCACCAGCCGGCCGGCCGGGCGGAGCAGCCGGTAGCCCTTTCGCCAGTCCTTCCCGCCCAGCGGATCGAGCACCACGTCGACGCCCCGGCCGCCCGTGAGGGCGTTCACCTCGGCTTCGTAGTCGAGGGTCCGGTAATCGATGGGGTGCTGACAGCCTTCGCCCCGGAGCGCATCGTGCTTCGAGGCCGAGGCGGTGCCGAACGTCTCGACGCCTTCCACCGTCCGGCAGAGCTGGAGCGCGGCGAGGCCTACCCCGCCGGCCGCCATGTGGACGAGCACCTTCTCGCGCGGACGCAGCGCCGCCACCCGGAACAGCGCGTGGTACGCGGTGAGATAGTTCACTGGCAGCGCGGCACCCTCCTCGAAGCTCATCGCGTCCGGCATGGGCACCGCCTGCGCCGCCGGCAGGCACAGGACGTCGGTCTGGCCGCCGAAGCGCGACATGGCGAGCACGCGCGCGCCAATCGCGGGGCTCGTCACGCCCGACCCGAGCGCGTCCACCACGCCGGCGACCTCGTAGCCCATCACCGCCGGCAGCCGCGGGGCGTCGGGGTACAGGCCGAGCCGGGCCATGATGTCGGCGAAGTTGAGGCCGGCGGCGCGGACCCGCACCCGCACCTCACCCGCGCGCGGGGAGGGGTCGGGGCCGGCGCGCACCTCCAGCACCTCGGGCCCTCCAGCCCGCGTCGTCCAGACCGCCTTCACGGCGCCTCCCCGTTCCCGGCCAGCGGACCCTCGCCCGGCGCCCACGAGGGCAGCACGCGATCGTCCATGTGGAAGTTCTCGCCATCGTGCTCGGTGAAGACCACGTAGACGTTGCGCTGCGGCACGCCCAGGCTCCGCACGGCGGCGGCGAAGCGCTGCCGCTCGCCGGGCGGCGGCGCGAAGTCGAGGTGGAAGGCGAGGTGGGGCATGGGGGAGGTCTCCTCCCTCGAGACGTAAGATCGCCGCCCGCGCCGCGCCAGGCGAGCGCCCGCCCGGAGCGCTCAGCGAGCGCCCGCCGGGCGAGACGACCCGAGGGCCCTCGCCCAGCCACGCGCCAACGCGCGCTTGCATGGATAGCATTCGGGCAGGGGGTCACAGCCATGGATGCCATCCGGGTATTGCTGCGGCAACACCGAGCAGTCGAGAAGCTGTTCCAGAAGTTCGAGGAGGAGGACGACCTCGAGTCGAAGCAGGTGGCCTGCCAGGAGATCGGCGATGCGCTCGCCATCCACGCGACCATCGAGGAGAAGCTCTTCTACCCGGCCACAAAGGACGCCCGCACCGAGGATCTCTTGCTGGCGGCGGTCGAGGAACACCTCGCGGCGAAGCGTCTCATCGCCGATCTGGTGGAGGAGGAGGACATCGACCTCTCGCGCCTCAACGCCCGGGTCAAGGTGCTGAAGGAGCAGGTCGCGCACCACGTCCGGGAGGAGGAGCGGGAGCTCTTCCCCAAGGTGAAAAACTTCCTCGACGCGCACCAGCTCGATCGCCTCGGCGACCAGCTGGAGGACATGTCCGCCGACCTGAAGGCGCGGGGCGCAGCGCGCTTGCAGGTGCCGGGCGAGACGGATCGGCCGGCGTCCATCTAGCCTTCATCTGGCGGCAGCCTGCCGAGGGGCGGGAGGGAGCGGGCGCGAAGAGCTGGCGCGGCCGCTCATCCTGGTTGCACGTTGCGAAAGCGCGCACCGGCGTTAGGTGTACGCACCTCGACAGGAGATGCCCGCATGCCGAAGACGAAGGCCTACGCCGCACAGGCCGCCCGCTCGCCCCTGGCGCCATTCGAGATCGACCGCCGCGAGGTGCGCGACCGCGACGTGCTCATCGACATCGCATACTGCGGGGTCTGCCACTCCGACATCCACCAGGTGCGCGACGAGTGGGGCGGCTCGATCTTCCCCATGGTGCCGGGGCACGAGATCGTCGGGAAGGTGACGCGCGTCGGAGCGCGGGTCGAGAAGCTGAAGGTCGGCGATCTGGTCGGCGTGGGTTGCATGGTCGACTCGTGCCGCAAGTGCGGCCCGTGCCGCCACGACCTCGAGCAGTTCTGCGAGCAGGGCGCGGCCATGACCTACAACGGCACCGAGATGGATCGGAAGACACCCACCTACGGCGGGTACTCGACTCACGTGGTGGTGGACGAGCGCTTCACGCTCCGGGTGCAGCCGGGGGTGGAGCTCGCCGGCGTCGCGCCGCTCCTCTGCGCCGGGATCACCACCTACTCGCCGCTCCGCCACTGGAAGGCGACCAAGGGGAGCCGGGTGGGCGTGGTGGGACTGGGAGGCCTGGGCCACATGGCCGTGAAGCTCGCCGCGTCGATGGGCTGCGAGGTGACGATGCTCTCCACCTCGCGCGCGAAGGAGGGCGATGCCCGCCGCCTGGGCGCGCACGAGTTCGGGCTCACCTCCGACGACGCCACGTTCAAGAAGCTCGGCGGCCGCTTCGACCTCATCATCGACACCATCTCGGCGGCGCATGACTACGACAAGTACCTGGGGATGGTGAAGGTGGACGGCGCGATGGTGCTCCTCGGGGTCCCGCCGCAGCCGGCGCCGGTCAGCGCCTTCTCGCTCATCGTCGGCCGCAAGAGCCTCGCCGGCTCGCTCATCGGCGGCATCGCCGAGACGCAGGAGATGCTCGACTACTGCGCCCAGCACCGGATCGTCGCCGACGTCGAGGTGATCCCGATCCAGAAGATCAATGAGGCGTACGAGCGGATGTTGAAGGGCGACGTTCGCTACCGCTTCTCCATCGACGCGAAGAGCCTGCGCTAGGACCTCACGCGATCTCGAGCCACGAGAACCACACCGGGTGGTGCTCCTTGTACCACTCGAGCACCTTGCGGATCGCGACCTGCTTCTCGGTCGGCATCACCTTGTCGTCGATGCGGTCGAAGTGCACCCGCAGCTTCTCGCCGTCGTGGTCGAGCGCCTGGGAGAGCATGGTCTGCAGCTCGTTGCGGATGCGGCCCGAGTCCGAGATCTTGACAGCGCGCCGGGTGTGATCGACGCCGGAGAGGAAGCGGACGAGCAGCGGGCTGAAGACGTGCCGCGCCTCCTCGAGCGGCTCCATGAGCCGGAAGGTGAAGGTGATGCGGCTCTTCACCCGGCGCGTGGCGAGCTGGGTCGTCACGCGGTAGACGCCCTCCGACACCTTCGTCACGCCCGGAGCGCCGGTGTACGGGTCGTCGCACATGTACCCGGTGCAGGCGAGCGTCTTCCAGTTCTTCTCCGGCAGGAAGTCGTCGGCGCGCAGCACGCGGCGGCCGAGCGGCATGTTCGACTCCTCCGCCTCCGCGATGGCCTCGGTGTACGCCTGCGCCCGCGCCGCGGGGATCTCGCGCGTGCCGAGCAGGTCGGCCAGCCGGAGCTTGAACTCCGGTGCCCACGGGTCGAGCTGCATGATGCGGCCCTCGACGTCGCACGGCTGGTCGAACGTGGGCGAGAAGAGCGACATGGAGGCATCGACGTCGAGCACCTCCGAGAGGCTCGCCGCCTGCATCGCCTCCGCCGTGGCGGCGTAGCCGTCGCACAGGAAGACGTGCGTCGCGCCGGCGGCATCCTTCCAGCTCCCCACGAGGAAGGTCGGAGCATACGTGCCGGAGTCGGTGAAGACCTCCAGGCCCGACGGGGCCTTCCAGCCGTCCTCGACGAGGTGCACGCCGAGTGCCTTCCACTCCTCCCACAGCTTCCCGAGCCGCGCCACGCGGCTCTTGCCGCGGAGCGTCCACACGTGGACGTTGTCCGGGCGCACGCCGGGATAGGCGAGCTGGACGCACTCGAGGATCTTCACGCGCTTCGTGCGGTAATCGAGCAGGACCGCCGACCGCTCCGCCGCCTCGGTCACCCGGCGCGGGATGGTGAGGCAGCCCATGTACGACTCGTACGGCTTGGAGACGGTGAGCGGCGAGTCGAAGAGGTGGAACACAGCCATCGGCCCGGTCGGCTTGCCCTCGGCGAAGCGAGAGGTGTTCTCGAGCGTGTCGACGGCCGCGCCCCACAGCGTGATGCCGCGGTCTTGCAGCCAGCCGTGGAACTTCTCGAAGGTGTGGCCCGGCTCGTTGATGAGGCGGTGCACGCGGCGATCGACGATGCGCGCCACCTCCGGCCGCGCGTAGACGCGGCCGAAGCCGAGCAGCGGGTTCGCCCCCATCTCGGGCGTCTCGCCCGCCTTCGGCATGAGCCCCTCGCCCAGGCTCACCATGATGGCGTGGTTCTCCGGGAGGTTTCGGGTGAGGTGCCACAGGCCCTCGCTCATGACGTAGGCGCTGATGGCGTCGGCCGACTTCTTCACCTGGTTGTAGGCGGACTTGTCCTTGCCGGCGCCCTCACCGAAGCCGCCGAAGAGCCGCGTCCCGAGGGCCGTGACGGCCGAGGTCATGGCCAGGCAACGGTGGATGCCGCGCGGGGTGAAGGAGCGCGACGAGACCGACTCCGGCTGCGCGCGGTCGATCTCGACGTCCTCCAGCCAGAGGTGGAACCTGAGCAGGACGGGGCGGGTGTCGAACGCCCACTGCGCGACGAGGTTGCGCTTGGCGAGGTCGGTCATGGAGGCTCCGAAAGTGCAGCCGCGAGGAGGAACACATTGTAGGAGAACGGGGGGCGGCAGCGAAGAAAACCCGCAGGCCTCACTGAGGCGTGCGCCGGTCCGGCGAGACGGCGCTCGGCAGCGCGCCGTTCGGCCACGTGGCGGCGTTCGCCGCCGCGCACGCGCAGACGAAGCAGTCCCGGGCCCGGTCCATCGAGCACTCGCGCGCGGTGGCGCAGCGGAGCTCCCGGTACTCCGGGCAGATGGCGGACGCCTCGGGCTCCGAGCCTGGGCGCTGCCCGGCGGCACACGCGGACGCGAGGAGCAGCAGGACGGCGGTCCACAGTTTTCGGCGCTCCATGAGTCTCCTCCCGGCCGCTTGACGGCGCGCCGGCGGCGGAGAGGATGACACCGCGCGGTCCTGCTTTCCACCTTCGAGAGGATCATCCGATGCGGTCGCCCGAGCTTTCCCTTTCCAGGGGCCTCCATGGGCGGGGCGCATCCACGCTGCCGCGGCTGGTCCTGGCGGTGTGTGCGCTGGCGGGCTGCCGTGCCGGGCCAGCCGGATCGGACGCCGGCCACTCCGCTGCACGTCGCTACACCGCGCGCGCGGAGGTGGTGCAGCTCCCGACGCGAGGGAGTTCCCCCGCCCAGCTCACGGTGCGACACGAGGCCATCCCGGCCTTCGAGGACCGCTCCGGCGCAACGGTGGGAATGCCAGCCATGGTGATGGCCTTCGACCTCGCGCCAGGCGTCTCGGCCGCGGACCTGCATGCCGGGGACAAGGTCGAGGTCGTCATCTCCGTCGACTGGTCGCGGCCGGTGGTGCACCTCGACGAGCTACGGAAGCTTCCGCCGGAGACGGTGCTCGATTTCGCGGAGGCGGGGCGGCAGCGCTGACGCGGACCGCGACCCCGACCGCGACCCCGATACCGACCGCGACAACAGTCCGTCCGCCCTGAGCGTAGCGTCGCCGGAGGCGGCGCGTAGTCGAAGGGCCTCGACCTCGATCTCGACCCCTACTCCTCGCGGTAATCGTCGCTGCGGATGCCGTGCTTCTTCAGCAGGCGGTGCAGGCTCTCTCGCTCCATGCCGGCCCGGGCCGAGGCGCGGGTCACGTTCCCCTTCAGCTCGCGCATCAGGGCCAGGAGATAGTCGCGCGTCACCCGGTCGCGGGCCTGGTCGACCACGTCCCGCAGCGGCAGCGACGGCAGCGCGTCCGGCGTCGGCGCCCTGGCCGGCGGGGCGGCCGCGAGCTCCGTCGGGAGATCGCCGGCCGTGACGGCCTTCCCCTTCGCCACCGCCACCGCCCGCTCCATCGCGTTCTCGAGCTCGCGCACGTTACCTGGCCAGCCGTGGGAGGTGAGCACGCGCAGCGCGTCCGGCTCGAGCTCGCTCACCGCGCGGCGGAAGGCCTGGGCGTACTTCTCCAGGAAGTGCGCCGCGAGGAGGGGCACGTCCTCGGCGCGCTCGCGCAGCGCGGGGAGCCGGATGGGGAACACGTTCAGCCGGTAGTAGAGGTCCTCGCGGAACCGGCCCGTCGCCACCTCCGCCTTGAGGTCGCGGTGGGTGGCCGCGATGACGCGCACGTCGATCGGCACCGGGCTGTTGTCGCCGACGCGCCGGATCTCGCGCTCCTGCAGCGCCCGGTTGAGCTTCACCTGGGCCGGCAGCGGCAGCTCCCCCACCTCGTCGAGGAAGATCGTGCCGCCCTGCGCCTCCTCGAAGAGCCCCGCCTTCGCGCCGGCCGCCCCGGTGAAGGCGCCGCGGGCGTGGCCGAACAGCTCGCTCTCGACGAGGTCCGGCGGCAGCGCCCCGCAGTTCACCGCCACGAAGCGACGCTGCTTGCGCGCGGAGTGGTAGTGGACGGCCCGCGCCGCCAGCTCCTTGCCGGTCCCGGTCTCCCCTCCCAGGAGCACGGTGATGTCGAGGCTCGCCGCCTGCTCGAGCAACCGGTACGCCTCCAGCATGCGGGGGCTCTTCCCGATGAGGTTGTGGAACGAGTACGTCCCCTCCAGCTCCCGCCGGAGGCTCGCCGCCTCGTCCTTGAGGCGCTTCCGCTCGGCCGCGCGGTGCACCACCAGCGCGGCAGCGTCGGGATCGAACGGCTTCTCCAGATAGTCGTAGGCCCCGAGCTTCATGGCCTGGACCGCGTCGGAGACGGTCCCGTAGCCCGTCATCATGACCACCTCGGTCGAGGGCTGGCGCGCCTTCACCGCCTTCAGCACCTCGAAGCCGCTGGCTCCCGGCATCCGGATGTCGGTCACGACCACGTCGAA
>WNGL01030499.1_pt1 | contig 11262 bp, 11 predicted proteins | sample 5400591 | NCBI WGS metagenome assembly WNGL01 (sample SAMN13153377, study PRJNA577476) | soil metagenome | isolation source: 80 cm soil or saprolite under Garry oak tree replicate 1 | place: USA:California | collected 2016-06-15
TGGTGGTGCCGACCCAAGCGAAGCAATCAAGAAAATCATCGCGGAAATTCCTTATCCGGACCAGAAAGGCTATCTCGAAGAAGCATTGCGGTGCATTGAATCAGATTGCAAACGTGCGGCGGCGGTTCTCGGTTGGTCGGCTGCTATGCATCACATCCACTCCAAAATTGAAGAAATAGGGTTCGACAAGTTCAACAAGAAAGCGGAGGACATGTCGAAACAGACGAAGGGTCGCTTCAAAGGCTTCAAATCGTCTGCGCCAGTTGAATCAATCAGTGATCTTAGAGAAGTTCCGGACCGCCGCATACTATGGGTTCTCGATGGCATGGACATCCTGGAATCAAACCAGCGTCAGCGGCTCGAATATGGATTAGACATGCGAATTCAAGCAAGTCATCCGGGTGACGCCGAGGTCACGCTAACAAATCTGGAGTCCTTCTTCTCTGACCTATCGACGCTCGTTTTCAAAAATCCCAAACTGACGGTGTGACTACCGCCTCACCGCTGTGTTACTGGACTGTCAACCGGGCCGGGTGCCCCACCCTTGACCCGCCGATTAAGTGAAGGTGCCCCATCCTTCGCTTGTTTTCAGCGAAGGGTGGGATAGCACGATAGCACGAACATCAGCAGACCAGTCAACGAGTAGAGTCCAGTTCACGGCAAATTCCGTTGTCACTCCCCAGAACCCGAAGAAGCAACTCGCCCCGCAAGTCCCGGCCGTGCCCACCTGCAAATCGGTCGCATACGACCGATTTGCAGATAATTTCCTCCCTCCGGCGATGTTCGCTCAGGTCCCCAGTTGACGACGAACATCGGATGAGCTGAGGAATTGTTACCTCGGTGAGTAGCCAATGCTCAGACTGCGACTATACTGCGGGGCATGGGACCTCTTCCTCACTTACTCATTGTTGTGGTTATTGGCGTGGTTTTTCGCTGGCTTTGGAAATCGTCGCTCAACGAACACGCCAGTGTTGAAGCTGGTCGCACCGTCTTCCCGCCGACCCGCGCCATTCGCATTCTTGCTGTATTTGTTGGTCTGGCATTTACCTCCCTCTTCCTTTGGTCTTGGTTCGCGGTTCGCCAGCCGGCTGAGTGGTGGGTACCGTATCTGTTCCTTGGATTTCTTGCCTTATTTTTGCTTGTCTACCCGCCGGTTTTGTCCATCGAGGTGGACGGTATCGGATCGCGTTCCTGGTTCGGGCGCGAAAAGAAGATTCGTTGGGAAGATGTCGCTGGCTTGCACTTTAACACCGGGAACCGGCAATTCACTGTGCGCGCAAGCAACGGCCGCAAGATCACCCACGCTGGCTTTAACGCCGATGCCGGCCTTTTTCAGGCTGAGGTCCGCAGACGTACTCGCCTGCCCCTGAAAATCACGCAGCCGGGAACATGGAAGTCCGAAACCTTTGAAGTTCCATACGAAGAATTCGAAGCCGAATGAAGAGGTATCCAGCGATCTGTCGTGAATTTTCCTTCGGCTGTCAAACTCTCATTTCAACTGGTACATCTGGAAGGGGGTCAGGTCACCGGGGCGGGTGGCGCACCCTGAGATTCCCACCAATGAGGGTGCCCCATCCTTCGCTTGTTTCTAGCGAAGGGTGGGATCGCAAGAACACCATACTCGTCATCATGTAGAGTTTGGTTCGAAGCAAATTCGATTGCCACTCACCTAAGACCGCGGAAACAACTCGCCCAAACTCCTGCCTGCACCCACCCACAAATTATCGGTCGCATACGACAGATTTGCAGATAATTTCCTCTCTCCGGCGCACAATCATGGATGGAGTTAAACCACCGGCCAGCCCGATCGCTGACATTCCTATCCGGAAGGAACCGCAACACCATGAAGAAAATCACCGTAGCCGTCCACGAAAGAACCTACCACCAGGCGCGCGTCTGGTCCCCGAACACGACACATCGCACGCTGCGGTCGGGAAAAAACGCGACTTTAAGGCTGTAAAACTGTAACGCCATACTTAACAAGCGCAATTTCAATCACATATCCAACCCGCTCTTACAGAAATACAGAAAACAACAACGCCAAAATGATGCCAAAACGTGCCATTTATGAAGCCAAAATGTGCCATTTTCGACCAAAAACCGCGCCATATTCAGCCCATTACGACGCATTTTCCATCCAAATTGGGCCTATTCAGCTGGGTGCCATCGCCGCAAATCCACAGTGGCGAATCTCCGGAAGGGTCGCAAAACATGCGTCAATTTCTCGCAATGCAGTACATAGTGCCGCTTACGAGCTCAAATGCGCCCGTAAGTCCTTTGCCGAGAGGACTCTGCGGCTAAGCCCAACCAGCAGAGGAATTTGCAGCAACTTCCATGCCGCAACTTGCTGAAAACAAATAACTTCTATCCAGAGTATGGAGGGGGGTGCAACATGCAACTATTCGGTTGCATATCGTCGGCGCTCGCTATCTTCTGGTTCCTGTTCCTGCCGCGCCTTCCATATCAAATAGAGGCCCCAAGCGGCCACCGTCGAAGCGTCGTGGATAACTCCATCCACTAGCATCTGCTCGAACTCGACGACCGAGATCGTATGAATGACGAGATCGTGTTCTTCATCGTCACGGTCGTGCTCCGCCTGCGTCAGTCCCCTAGCCAGAAAGACATGCTGCTTCTGCCGCGCAAAACCATAGGCAATCCACAGGAATCCGAGGTGCGTCATCTCGGCGGCATGCAGCCCCGTCTCTTCCTTCAGCTCGCCGCGCGCCAGTTCTTCGGGATCGACAACTTCCATCTCCCAGCCACCCTGCGGCAGTTCAAGGGCACGCTCCTGGATCGTGTACCGAAACTGCTCCACCAACCAGATGCGCCCCTGGTCCAGCGGCAGGATGATAGCGCACTCGTCCTTATCCACCACGCTGTAGATGCCCTGCTTCCCATTGGAGCGAAGAATCTGATCCTCTCGCAGGCGCAACCAGCGATTGCGATAAACCTCGCGGCTAGAAAGCGTGGTGATTGACGGGCAAGAGCCGCTGTTGTCAAGTTTCAATGGGACTCCTCATTCAATACGCCAGCAGACGTCCTTTCATCCCTCACGCGATACTTCCGCAGCCGCCCCAGCAGCGACGCCGGACCGCTCACCGCCAGCCGGACGAGATTTCCTTCGTAAGCTTTTCGATGAACCACCATTCCGGCATCGATGGCTGCGAGCGCCGCGCCTTCTCGCTGAGGCACGCAAAGCTCCGCCTCAATCACCGGATCGGAAAACAACGCCGTATCAATTGCATCGAGCAGGGCTTCCATTCCCTCGCCCGACTGCGCCGATACCAACACCTCGCCGTGAAGAGGCTGAGAGCGTGTCTTCAGCCCGGCGCGCTCGTGCTCCCCCAGGAGATCAATCTTGTTCAGCACTTCGATACGCGGCTTGCCCAGCGACTCCAGCTCGCCCAGCACCTTCTCCACCTGCGCCTTCTGCTCCTCGCCATATGTCGAAGCAGCATCGCGCACGTGCAACAACACCTCCGCCTGCTCCACTTCCTCGAGCGTCGCGCGAAAGCTCGTTACCAGCGTATGCGGCAAGTTGCGAATGAAGCCCACGGTGTCCGACAGCAACACTTTCCGCCGGCTCGGTAGCTCAATCGCCCGCAGCTTTGGGTCCAGCGTGGCAAACATCCGTGATGACTGCAGCACATGAGCGCCCGTCAGGCGATTGAACAGCGTGCTCTTCCCCGCATTTGTATAGCCCACCAGCGCCACCGTGGGCACCGGAATCGATTCGCGCCTCTGCCTCTGCTGCTTCCGCACCCTGCGCACAGCCTCGAGATCGAGCTTCACCTGATCGATGCGCCGCTGAATCTTTCTGCGATCGGTTTCCAACTGCGTTTCGCCGGGTCCGCGTGTGCCAATGCCGCCTCCAAGCTGCGACATCGACTTGCCTCGCCCCGTAAGCCGGGGCAGCATGTACTCAAGTTGCGCCAACTCTACCTGCAGTTGGCCTTCACGCGTTCGTGCATGCCGGGCAAAAATGTCGAGAATCAGCTGCGTCCGATCCAGAACACGGCACGGAAGCGCAGCCTCAAGATTGCGCAACTGTGTCGGGGTCAGGTCGTGATCAAACAGCACCAGGTCAGCTTGCGTAGATGCGGCAATCCCAGCAATCTCCTCTACCTTGCCCGCGCCAATCAGCGTCGCCGGGTCGGGCCGCGCGCGCCGCTGCATCACTTCCGCAGCTACCTCGCCGCCCGCACTCGCCACGAGCTCTCGAAATTCCGCCAGCGACTCCTCAGCATCGAGCGCCGTCGAACCCGCCGCCACTCCAAGCTCAGACTCTGAAGAATCCGCCGCCATGTCTTCTGCAGTTTTGGGGCGTGACGACGCGAGGCGCGCACCCGTAAGTCCCGGGCGGCTCGCGCGTGAGCGGACCGTCAGGTCCACCCCCACGAGAACTGCGCGTTCACGCTTATCTCCCCGATAACCGGCATAGGTCAACGAGGATCCTGAGCGTGCGCCGTTGCCGCCTTCAACACCTGCCAATTGAGGGCGCTCCCTGCGTGCTATCGCGGCTCTGCGTTAGCTGCAGCCGGGGCTGGAGCGGGCACCGCCGACGGGCCCATCCCGCTAAGCGCAGGACGATGCTCTGAGTGCATGACACTCCGGTTACTCACCACGGTCGAAATGGCGTGCTTGAAGATCAACTGCTCCTGGCTATTGTTCTCCAGAAGCACCGAATACTTGTCGAATGAGCGGATCTTCCCGGTAAGCTTGACGCCGCTGACCAGATAAATCGTGATGGGGGTCTTATCCTTGCGAACAGTGTTCAGGAAGGTGTCCTGAATGTTCTGTGCCGGCTTGTTCTCCATTGCCGATCTCCTGCTCCCTTATGAGGGTGGTTGGATGCAAATTTGTTGCGTCCGTTAGTGAAGACAAATCAGCGGGGACGGCGCCGGAAGCCCCGGAGCCGCCGATTCCCGCAATGAGACAACAATATATAGCTTTCCTAACCTTTTCAACTCTCGCCTACTGCAAACTGCCGCCCACGGCAGGTGCCCACGGTAACGCAATGGGACGAAGGCCTCTAAACGGCTGATACCATTATCAGGTGCAAAACGCTGCCAACTCTCCTGTAAGCCAAGCTTCGGCCGTTCAGCCGACGCCCGTGCCCATGCTCGACCTGAAGCGCCAGTATCAGCCCATTCACCAGGAGCTGCTCGACGCCGTCGCGCATGTCCTTGAGACGCAGCAATTCATTCTTGGGGAGCAGGTTGCAGCTTTTGAGCGCGAAGCGGCCGAGCAACTGGGCGTCGCCCATGCCATTGGCTGCTCTTCGGGCACCGACGCTCTCTGGTTGGCCCTGGCCGCAGACGGAATCGGCCCCAGCGATGCCGTCGTCACCACCCCCTTCAGCTTCTTCGCCTCCGTCAGTTGCATCCTCCGCGCCGGCGCAAAGCCGATCCTGGCGGATATCGATCCCGCGACCTTCAACCTCGATCCCAAGACGGTCGAAATAGCCCTCGACGGGCCGCGCGGTGCTGAGGTGAAAGCGATTTTGCCGGTACACCTCTATGGCCAATGCGCCGATTGGGCTGGTTTTGCCCATCTCGCGCAAAAATATGGCCTCAAGCTCATCGAAGATGCCGCCCAAGCCTGGGGTGCTGAGTGGCAAGGCAAGAAAGCTGGCGGTCTAGGCAATGTCGGCGCCTTCAGCTTTTACCCCACCAAGAACCTCAGTGCGGCCGGCGACGCCGGCATGATCACCACCAACAGCGATCAGGTCGCCGAGCGCGCCCGCATGCTTCGCCAGCACGGCATGCGAACACACGCCTCGACGGGTTCCAAGGCGCCATTCTCCATGTCAAGCTCAAATACATCGCAGGCTGGAATGACGCACGCCGCACCAGAGCAAAGCGCTACCATGCGCTGTTTCATGCGGCGGGCCTAGCCGAATCTGGCCCCTATCCGGTGCACGGTCTGATCCTCCCCCACGAGGTCCCGGGTTCTCATCACGTCTGGCACCAGTACGTCATCCGCACCGCCCGCCGCGACGGCTTGCGCGAATTCCTCAGCGCACGCAAGATCGGCTCAGAGGTCTACTACCCCGCACCCCTCCACCTGCAAGAAGCCCTCAAGGGTCTCGGTTACCGCGAAGGCAGCTTCCCCGAATCCGAGCGCGCCGCCCGTGAAGTCCTCGCTCTCCCCATTTTCCCCGAACTCCGCGAAGACGAGCAGCAGACCGTCGTCAATGCCATCGCCGAATTCCTGAGCTGATCAGCGAACCCGCGAACCTCGCAATCTGACCACTGGTTTAAAATCGCCCTAAGCATGAAGTGTCCATATTGTGGATTCGGGCAGGATCGCGTGGTCGACTCGCGCGAGAGCAAAGAAGCCGATTCGATTCGGCGGCGTCGCGAGTGTGAAAGCTGCAATCGCCGTTTCACCACCTACGAGCGCATCGACGAAATTCCCTACATGGTCGTCAAGAAAGATGGCCGCCGCGAGCGATTCGACCGGCAAAAAGTTCTCAGCGGCCTGCTCCGCGCCTGCGAAAAGCGTCCCGTTCCCTCGAGCAAACTCGAAGCTATCGTCGACGCTACCGAGAGTTTTCTGATCGATGCTCCCGAGCGCGAACGCACCACCAGCGAAGTCGGCGAGCTGATCATGGACCGCCTCAAAGGCCTCGACACCGTGGCCTACATCCGATTCGCCAGTGTCTACCGCGACTTCAAAGACGTCCGCGAATTCAAGGAAGAACTGGAAGGGCTGCTGGACAGTCATAGGACGGGCAAAGCCAAAAAGTAAAGAGAAGGTCACCGATCAGAGTCAGGGGTAAGCGCCGACGTGATGAAGAAATCTATTCACCGCATGTTGGGACTGACGGGAAAAGCGTTGGCCATTTATCTCGCCACGGAGATCATCGTGTCCATCGTCGCGATCATTGCGGCTCTTGGATATGCCATCTATAAAGTTGTCCGCCACCACTAAGCCAAATCGACTAATGAGAGACCATGACTGAGACCAACACGCACAAAGTAACCCTCATCCCCGGCGACGGCATTGGCCCCGAAGTCACCCACGCCGTCGTCCGCATTCTCGAAGCCACCGGCATCAAGTGGGAGTGGGAGCGCTTTTCCGCCGGAGCCGAGGCCTTCGAAATCTTTGGCGAATACATCCCCGCCGATCTCAGCAAGTCCATCGAACGCAACAAGGTCGCGCTCAAGGGCCCTGTCACCACGCCAATCGGCGGTGGCTTCAAGAGCATCAACGTTACGCTACGCAAGCAGTTCGACCTCTTCGCGAACTTTCGCCCCATCAAGAATCTTCCCGGCCTCGAGTCGAAATGGCCCGGCGTCGATCTCATCATCGTCCGCGAAAACACCGAGGGCGAATACGTCGGACTGGAGCATGAAGTGGTCCCCGGCGTCGTCGAAAGCATCAAGGTCATCACTGAAAAAGGCTCAACCCGCATCGCCAAATTCGCCTTTGAATACGCGCGCAAGCACGGCCGCAAAAAGATCCACTCCATCCACAAAGCCAACATCATGAAGTTGTCCGATGGCTTGTTTCTGCGTTGCGCCCGCAAGGTGGCCGAAGGCTTTCCTGAAATCTTCTACGGCGAACACATCATCGACAACACCTGCATGCAACTGGTCATGAATCCGTATCAATACGACACACTGCTGCTCGAGAACCTCTACGGCGACATCGTCAGCGATCTGTGCGCAGCCTTTGTCGGCGGCCTCGGCCTTGTCCCCGGCGCCAACCTCGGCCACGAGTGCGCCATCTTCGAAGCCGTCCACGGTTCTGCTCCCGACATCGCCGGCAAAGACGTAGCCAACCCCACTGCGCTGCTGCAGTCCGCTGTCCTGATGCTGCATCACCTCAACGAAGAAGCCGCCGCCATCAAGGTTCAGAAGGCGCTCGAAACCGTCTACTCCGAGCGAAAGACCCTCACCCGCGATGTCGGCGGAACGGCCGGAACCACGCAGTTTGCCGACGCCATCCTTGCGGCCATGGGCTAAAGCAAAACCAGGGACGGTGTATCCCGAAGCCATGGCACTTAAGTCGATGCGACCATCAGGGAGCGGCGACCTTCAACGGGGTCAACAAGGACACAGTATCTCTGGTTTTGCCGTAGAACCTGCCAGTTGATGCGAAAAGGAGATCCGAACATGCACTACATCTTGTTTTACGAAGTTGGAGACGATTACATCGAGCGGCGCGCGCAGTACCGCGATGCACATCTCGCCCTGGGGTGGGAAGCCAGTGACCGCGGTGAATTGGTCATGGCCGGGGCATTGGCGAATCCCGTCGATGGCGCGGTGCTGGTCTTCGAAGGCGATTCGCCCGCAGTCGCAGAGAAATTCGCCAGCGTCGATCCCTACGTCATCAACGGCATCGTAAAGCGCTGGTACGTGCGCGAGTGGACCACCGTGATCGGCGAGAACTGCGCGAATCCCAAGCGACCCGCAAAAGCGCCGACAGCCTGAAGATCTATTCCTCTTCGTTGAGAACGACGAACGGCTTGGCGGAACGCGAATACTCGCCGCCCGCTGAAAACGGCATGTGCCCCGCGGCAAGCGCCGGTTCCCACGCCGGCGACTGAAGCTCCGGCATCGGCTTCGCCTGGAACAGCTTCTTGCACTGCTTCGCCGTCCATCGGGCCCAGCTCTTCGACTTCTTCCTGCGTGCGCTATCCGTCGAGATTCCCGTGCCCGCATACATCTGCCGGTAGAGCTTTGACAGAAAAATAAAACCGAGCCTCGCGCGCAGGGTCGGCGTACACGCCGACCGCTCCCAGATGGCGCTCCAGTTATAAAATCTGTCCCAAACCTTTTGCGTACGCTCGCGAATTTCATCCGAACTCATCGAAGGATGCGGCGTAAACATCTTGGGGCGAACTTCGGTGGGAATCAGCCAATACCGCGTAATCGGCACGTCGCCCACCATGGTCGGATGCGTGGACTGCTCCTTTTCCCAACGCCCGAAATCGACCGTGCCCGGAAACGGCGTCATCATCACGAACTGCGCAAACGTGACTCCTGCCTTTAGCGCCATCTCCACCGTCGCGTCAAACGTGGCCGGCTTGTCTGTCGGCAGCCCGAAGATGAAGGAGCCAAGCACGTGCACGCCATGTGCTTTGAACGTCTGCAACTGCTTCGCTAGCGCCTCGCCGGAATAGTTCCAATCCTTAAAGACCGCTTTGAGCCCTTCAGGCGTCACCGCTTCCACGCCCACCAGCGCGCCCTTGATGTTGGCCTTGTGCATGGCGTCGAGGTAGTCGCCGTCTTCGCCCGCCTCCATCGTGATCTGGGTAAAGAACACCATGTCCCTGGGCAGCTTTGCCAGCTCTTCCATCAGTTGAAATCGTTCTTTGCGAATCTGCGTCAACTCTTCAAGCTTGGCAAAATTCTTCTGCTCCCGTGCCAGCCGCAGATCGGTCAGTGTCACCGGGTAAAAATTGTCGTCTGCCAGAGCGATGAATCGAAAACCGAGCCGCCGCAAGCTGACGATCTCGTCAATGACTTTCTGAAATGACCGTTGCCGCGGCTTCTGCCCGTCCGTGCGCCACACGCTGCAGAAGGAACAATGCTTGGGGCATCCTCGAATCGTCTGCACCGACGCCCACATATATTTGTCGGGCCGCATCAGGTCCCATCGAGCTTCGAGGAACTGGCTGCCTTCAATCCGGCCGCCTTCATAAATTTTCTTGGGCTCGCCGGCCATGCAATCCTTCACCGCGTGGCCCCAGGCAATATCGCCATCGCCCTTCACCACCGCGTGCGCTTCGCCGCGCTCCAGCGCTTCCTCAGGGAACAGCGTGGCGTGAATCCCGCCGTACACCACCCACGCGCCTCGAGCGCGCGCCATGCGTCCCACCTGGTACCCGCGCAGGGCATTGCCCGTGTGAACACTGATGCCGACAATATCGCCCGGCTGAATGCTCTCGGGCACGATCTGCTCCAGAGATTCATCCACCAGAATGGGATCGCCCGCATCTTTGGGTGTCGCTGCAGCCAGTACAAACAACCACCTTGGAGTTATGACCGCCGTTCCGAAAGAATTATCGCTCGGGTTGACCAGGTGAACGCTCGTATGGGACCGACCTTTCCAGGTGCAAGTTCAACTCGAAGTGGATAGAGGTTCTATCGCCGAACCGCGTACCGCACCCTGGCAGGGAACGTATGGTCAGTGGCCTGCTACGTCGTCCATCATACACATGGAATATGCCGCTTGAACCAAAATCGGGATCCAGTTAACCCTAACAGATGAAAGTCTCCGGAGCGTCGGCGGTGAGGGACCGGGCGCCACCGTGCCGCCGCCCGGTCTCAAAATCTGACCTGCATTCGCCTGAAGGCAAATTGCTTGGCCGGAGCCGAACTCCTGTACACTGGAGTGTTTACTAGCCATGCAAAACAAATATCCAATCGGCATCCTGGGCGCGACCGGAATGGTCGGCCAACGCTTCATTCAGCTCCTCGAGAACCACCCGTGGTTCGAGGTCGCGTGGCTCGCCGCCAGCGACCGGTCAAGCGGTAAAACGTATGGCGAAGCCGCCAAGTGGCGTCTCGACACTCCGCTCCCCGACCGCATCGCCAAAATGGTCGTCGCCCCGGCAGATCCCGACGGCGCGCCGCCCGGATCCGTTCCCAGGATCATCTTTGCCGCCCTCGACGCCGCCATCGCCCGCGAGCTTGAGCCTCGTTTTGCCAACGCCGGTTGCGCCGTGGTCTCCAACTCCAGCGCCTACCGCATGGCCCCCAACGTGCCCCTGGTGATCCCCGAGATCAATGCCGACCACTTGCACCTTATCGAGGAGCAGCCATCGCGCAGCGATTCAGGCGGCTACATGGTCACCAACCCCAACTGCTCCACAATTGGTCTCGTCATGGCCCTCAAGCCCCTCGAAGAGCGCTTCGGCATCGAGCAGATTCTCGTCACCACAATGCAGGCCGTCTCCGGTGCGGGCTACCCCGGCGTGCCTTCCATGGACATCCTCGGCAACGTGGTCCCCTACATCGGCAGCGAAGAAGAAAAGATGGAAGCCGAGACTCTCAAGCTCCTGGGCAGATTAGAGGGCCACTCGGTAGTTCCACTCTCGGCAAGAATCAGCGCCCACTGCAATCGCGTTGCCGTGGAAGACGGCCACACTGAGAGCGTCTCAATCAAGCTCGGTAACAAACTCGGCCGCCCAGTGGCCCACGAAGACATCCTCGCGGCCTGGGCGGAATTCAGACCGCTCAAACTCATGCACCTCCCGACTGCGCCCGATCAGCCTGTCGAGTGGGCTCCGCAAAACGATCGCCCACA
>WNGL01025961.1_pt1 | contig 11258 bp, 5 predicted proteins | sample 5400591 | NCBI WGS metagenome assembly WNGL01 (sample SAMN13153377, study PRJNA577476) | soil metagenome | isolation source: 80 cm soil or saprolite under Garry oak tree replicate 1 | place: USA:California | collected 2016-06-15
TTTCCAGCGCGACTTATAACACTGCTGGCGCGCCGGTGACCTTGACAGATCCTTTGACCCATCACAGCTCTGTTAGCTACGCGGATTCATTCTCAGTTGATGGAACCACCATCGCCAATCCCGCAAATCCAACCTTCGCTTATCCAACGACGGTGACCGACGCAGACAGTTATTCGTCTTACATACGATACAACTATGACTTTGGCGCGAAGACGCGCACCCAGGGCCCACCGCCGCAAGGTCAGACGCAGGGCGCGATTCAAACTTTCGCTTATGACAGCGCCCAACGCATCCTGCAGACTACCACCGCCAATAACGGCGCTTACAAACGCTTCTACTATGCGCCAACTTATGTAGAAAGCTGGTGGAGCGTCAACAGCGTCGCTGACGAGGGTTATGCCAATCAGCACTTCGACGGGCTGGGTCGCGTAATCGCGGCTGCCTCGCTCCATCCGGGCAGCGTGGGCGGCTATAGCGGCCAGGTTATGGTCTACGACCAAATGGGACGTGTGGTGATGCAATCAAATCCGACGGAAATTGCCGCCAACTGGATGCCCAGCGGAGACGATGGCGCGCCGGCAACGAACGTCGCATTGGCTGCCAACGGCGGCGTGGCTAGCGCCTCGTCATATCTGGGAGCGCCTTATAACTATTATCCGAGTTATGTTAACGACGGCGCACGGAGGGCATTGAATGGAGCGATTTGGCTGGACAATACCGCCTCTTCTTTTCCTCCTGACTGGATCGAAATTGACTTCAATGGCAGCAAAACCATCAGCGAGATCGATGTGGTGACGCAACAGGATGACTATCAGAATCCGGTCGAGCCGGCGCTAGGGCAAACGATGAGTCTCTACGGCATCACGGCGTTCGATGTGCAGTACTGGAATGGATCGAGCTGGGTCACGGTGCAGAATGGCAGCGTCACCGGCAACAACAAAGTCTGGCGGCAGTTTACTTTCGCGAGCATTACCACGAACAAGATCCGTGTGGCCGTGAACGACAGCGCAGATCACGTTTATAGTCGCGTGGTGGAGGTTGAAGCCTGGACAACGGGTGTTCACGATGGCGGTGGCGGTTGGTATTACACCTACCAAAGTTACGATTGGAAAGGCCGTCCTTTGGTTACTACAAACACCGATGGCACGCAGAAGAGCGCGAGTTACTCAGCGTGCGGTTGTGCCGGCAGCGAAGTTACGACACTGACTGATGAGATGGGAAGACGACAGAAGATTTACAGTGACCCGCTCGGCCGTACAGCGAAGACCGAAATACTCAACACTGACGGAAGCGTCTATTCAACCGCCTCGAATACTTACAACGCCCGCGATCAAGTAACGCTCCTCCGTCAGTACCAGGGGGCTGACACCAGCACCACTTATCAGGATACGACGATGACTTATGACGGTTACGGTCGGTTGCAAGCGAGGCATGCCCCGGAACAGAATGCTGGGACCGCCACGACCTACAGCTATAACAACGACGATACTATTCTTTCCGTAACCGATGCGCGCGGAGCGAGCGCTACTTACACTTACAACTATCGCCATCTTGTCACTGGGATTAGCTACGCGGGGGCAGGAATTACGGCAACACCAAATGTCTCGTTTGGTTACGACTCAGCGGGAAATCGAACTTCGATGATGGACGGCTTCGGCGTGAAGACTTACAGCTACAATGAGCTCTCGCAGTTGATTTCCGAAACACGCGCCTTTGCGAACGTTGGCACTTACACTATCGGCTACGATTACAATCTGGCTGGCGAACTAAAACGAATCACTGATCCCTCGGGCGCTTATACCGATTACTCGTTCGACTCGGCCGGTCGTCTTTCGGCGATAACTGGCGCGGGATTAGGCACCTCACAGTTCGTTTCTTCAATGCAGTACCGCGCCTGGGGCACACTCAAGTCAGTAGCTTATGGCAATGGAACTACGGCTTCGTTTAATTACAATCCGCGTGGACTTCCGACGCACTACTCGATTAGCGGAGTAAGGGAATCGAGTAACGCTCCGTTAGAACCACAGGGTGGCGATTTCCAGTATTATGCTGATGGGCAAATCAAATTCGTTAACGACTTGCGCACCGACGCCACCGCAAACGGTTTGCACGACCGCGCATACGCTTACGATCAAATTGGCCGCATTAAGGAAGCTTATTCCGGTTATGAAGCTCGTGATTTCTTGAACGGCACTAATTCAGGAATCCAGGACGGAGCATATCGCCAGAGTTATAGCTACGATCCCTGGAACAATTTGACAACGCGTACGGGCCGGTTCTGGAGTGAAAACGACTCGTCGACGGATTCCTTCAATAATCAGAATCGAAATCCGTTATGGGATTACGACGCCGACGGGCGCTTGCTGTCAAATAATGAACCGGCTCCTGACAATCTTCCGTATCAGCCGTTGAGGTTTGCTTTCGATGCATCTGGACAGCGCGTCCAATCGACACAAACCTCAAGTCGTCAAATGATCTCACAAGTCGTTCTGACGACGACACAGACTAAGGCGGAAAGCTATGATGGGGATGGAGTGTTGACGGAAGTTTCTCATACCTCGCAGACGAATAATAATGCTCCCTACACGACTTCGACCTTCTACCTGCGGTCAAGTCTTTTCGGCGGTGCCATCGCCGAATATGATTCAAATGGAGTCAAGAAAAACGAATATGTATTTGCCGGCCGCGATGTTTTGGCGCAGCAGCGGCGACTTTCGGACACTCAATCTCAAATGCTGTGGCAACACCTAAACCCAGTCACCGGAGATGGATTAAGAACGGATTCGCAGGGCCTCGCGATTTACAGAACGACTATTGATCCAATGGCCACCGATGTTGGTGACAGCGATCCATTCGCGGACTATGGAGGCGGAGGCGGGGACACCGGCGAAGGTATAAGCCAATCGGCGATCGATAGCCTGGTCGCGTCGCTGGTTCCCGGCTGGGGCGGGCCGCGATGCGCAATCGATGGAATGGTTACCGGCTGTCGCCTTGCTTTTGGTGCGCTGTCGAGCGGCGCCGCCGTACTAGGTCCAAGCCAAACAACTGTTGGCGTGTACAGTCGCAGCCTTCAGAGATACATCGGACTGGCCACCTGGAATCCTGCCCAAGCGGCTGCTGGTGTGTCGGTGTTCGGTCTTCCCGCAGGGTGGTCAATCAACGGAATGAACTTCACGGGGAACGGATTCAGCTTTTCGAGCGCGTTTCCAATGGCCGACATAACGAAAATCTATGCAAACCTCGGATCCCAATACCAAGGTCTCGGCAACTGGATGGGCGAAATTGTTCACTCCGGCTTCGGCACACTGGGACAAATTGCGGAGGCGGCATATCCATTTGGCGGTGCGCCGCAGAACCCCTCACATTTCACCCAGGAGGAAGTTGACTCGCTTCGGGACCGGTTAGAGAGTACGCTTCAAGGAGGTTGCAAGAAGTTCACTGACGCCTTTCTAGATCAAATCTATGGCTCAAAAGACCATCCTAGCATCCTTGACACCTTTAACCGCGTTGCTAACAGTAGCAAAGGAGGGTTGTACCACTACTGGGGTGGGATTGGCTATAGCACTGGAGATGTGAAAAATGGCACAGCGCAGGTTGGCCTTAACCCAAACATAGGAATTAACGTTCTTGCTTTGTTCATGATTCACGAATCGGTTCATCATATGGGATTTGGTCACGACTCAATGGGTACGGTCGCTTATAGTGTGGCTACCGCTCAAGGGTTCGTGGATTCGCTAAAAAATACCAGTACTCCAGGGCCGCCAAGACCCGCTGGTGGTAATCAGAAAGATAACTTTTATAACGCAGGCATATTCGACAACCTTCTCAATGCCGCGTGTGGGCCAACCAAGTCAGGAGGAACGAAAAAATGACTTCGCTGCTCAACATAAAACTTTTGCCATTTGTCTTGTTGGCGGTAACTATTCCGTCCACGTGTCCAGATAAAGGCTGGCGTGGCATTGTTCCATTAAGATCAACGCGGATTGACGTTGAACGATTGCTCGGAGTTCCCGATGACAAGACTACAGCAACGTATCATTTGAATGATGCGACTGTGGTTTTTTACTACTCACACAGTCGATGCGATGACGAAGGCTGGAACATTTCACCCAATACTGTCATAAGTATCGCGGTTTATCCGAAAGTGAGAGTCAAGCTAGCCGATCTTAAGTACGACCTGAGCGGATATAAGAAGGAACATGGTGACCCTGATGTCTGGGACCACTTCTACTATCGCAATGAAGACTGTGGCCTCGTCATTTCTGTCCGTGGTGAAGTTGTCGACGCATACATATACAGGCCAATAAAAAAGGACAACGATTCGTTTCGTTGCCAACGTGATCTCAAACGCGGGTAACGCAGGGGTCAGTTTGGTTGAGGATTTTTTACGTGGCCTGATTCACAAAATAACTCTTCGGGTAGGTGGACCAAGTCCAGATCTTTATAGTAGGAGTATGTCGATCACCGATCCGCAAAGTTTCCATCGCTATAACTATACTCAGAATGATCCTGTGAACTTCATCGATCCGGATGGGCTAATCAAACTCGTAGTACCGCCCCCGTCTTCACCCCGCCTTCACTTTTCGGAGATTACTTTCTAACTGCGTCGCAAGGTATTCCCTGAACTGCACCTGACAAATCAAAAAGTGACTGGCACAAGATTTCTCTGAACCCTAGTCTTGCAAAAACGTCGCTAGGTGCGAAAATTGAGATTACTCTGGGCTTCGTCTCCTCCTCAAAAACTTGTGACGGTATTGTGACGGGAATTTAGATAAAGCATCGGCACTGGATGATGCTGCATATAGAAGCATATAAAATCTTTGAAAAACCGCTGTAGCTGCAACCTTTGAAATTGTTTAACTTCCGTGAATCTGAAGGACCTAATTCGTAATCGCAAGGTCACCGGTTCAACCCCGGTAGCCGGCTCCATTCTTTTCCAACAACAGTCTAGAGCGCTACACAGGCGACCGCAAGGTCGCCTGTTGTTGTTCAAAAGGCAGAAATGAAACCGCGAATCACCCGCGAACAACTTGCGGAATATGAACGCGATGGATTCCTGGTGCTGGAGAAATTCGCCGACCCGAGCGCCTGCGATCGGCTGCGCTCGCGCGCCGAAGAACTTGTGCGCGAGTTCGACCCTGCGGGCATCATGTCCAATTATTTGCGCCGAATTAATGGACTGACATTCACACAATCGAATTTGCAAATCGCACGAATCACAGGCCTGACCCCGATTGCCGATTGGATAGATTGAATATTCGGGTTTTTTACGCAGCGTCTGCTTCAAATGGCTAGTTCGCTTCTCACCATCACGCAAGTCAGGTCGATTGGGAATTACTCTCAATGAAAATTAAGGTCGCGAATTAACACCACGTCGGATTGCCATCCGCCCCGAGTCACGGCCAGCATTTGGCCGTCGTAAGAATAACCAAAATCGAAAACGTCATCCGGAAACTTTGTGATTTCCTGAGCGGGTCCGCCGTGCAACGATTGTTTGACGAGCGTATTCACGCCGTCCTGTTCGATCGCGTAGACCAGTGACTGGCCATCGGGCGTCCACTCGATCCGGGTGCCGGAAAAATTCCGTCCTCCCAGATCAAAAGTCTTGATTAGCGGGCCGCCGGCGAATGGCAGAATCAGCAGCGCCGCTTTCGATTCGTTTCTTCCCAGGGCGGCGATCATTTTTCCGTCAGGGGAAATCGAAGGGAAGAAAGCCGGGCGATCGGTTACATGCGCCGGCTCGCCGCCATCGATCGAAGTTCTCAATACATCCCAGTTGTCCGTTGAGTTGTAAAGGATCCACCTGCCGTCGGGAGAAACCACGGGAAAATTCTTGCCGCCGCCGTTTGTCAGTTCGACCTGATTAGTGCCATCGATATTCATGCGCCATACCTGGAACACGCCTCCGCGATTGGACATGAATACGATGTAATGGCTGTCCGGCGTCACTGCGGGAGTGGCATTAATCCGCGCGTCGACCGTGAGTTGTCTTTGATCCGAACCATCGGGCTTCATCATCCAAAGGTCCTCGTTACCGCTCACCCGCGATGAATAAATGAGTTGTCGCGCCGGCGTCCAGCAGAGTTTGTCAGTGGCCGCTGTAATCCTCTTGATGTTCTGCGGATCACTTCCTTCACCGATCCAAAGATCAGAGGCCCGGGCCGTCTGCGACGATACAATCTTGTCACCGCTGGCGGTGATGCTCAGGTCGGAATAGGAAATTGATCCGGCGGTGATTTGTCTGAACTCCATGCCCGGATATGAGATCCGCCACAGTTGAAGATAGCCTTCGGGATTCTTTGCGGCGGACATTATCAATCCCTGCTTTTGCGGCAACCAGGCGATCTTAACGATATTTGCAAACTTCTCGGCCGACATCTCTCGTGACATCCCGTCATTTACTCTGATTTCAACCAGGCTTACGTTCTGGCCGCCGCCGGCCGAATTTCCATAGGCGCAAATGATCGATTCATTGTCCGGAGACCATACCGGCGCATCCAGTTTGTCGGGATAATTTCGGGTCAGGAGGGTATGTTCGTTCGTACCATCGGAGTCAGCAATCACGAGAGAATATTCGCGCTGCCCCTTGGTGTTTGTGGACACGCGAACAAAAGCGATGTGACGATCGTCGGAAGAAAGCGAAAATCTACCTTCCGCTGGTTCGACAATCTTTACCGGCACGTCACCCAATAACGAAACCCGATAGAGAGAACCGGGACTACCCTTCACGAAGTAGAGGTATTCGCCACTGTAGGCGAAAGCCAATCCGTAAATCGGACCATTTGGCGGAACGATTTGAATATTCGTGTTCGTTGCCAGCTGTCGCAACCAAATGCTCTGATTGTTGACGAACCCACGGGTATAGGCGAGATATTTTCCATCCGCTGAGATCGCGGCATGCGGGCTCTCGCCGGTGGCGGTCAGCTTCTCGATCTTGAGCGGCAACCCTGCGACGAACTCCCTTAGATTCCCTTTTGAATCATTGAAATATCTCCAAAGCATCCCGCCTCCGGCGAGCACCAGGACCAACGCCGCGGCGATCAGAATCGTTCTCTTTGAGTTTCGTGCGGACGCAGGATAAACGGCAGGCTTTGCTGCCCAGGATGTTTGCGGACCGTCCACCAAGTCTATATTTCCCGCGTCTTGAATGCTGCCGGCTTCCGAAGCGTGGTCGAAACTCTTCAGCGGCATCTCGCGGCCGATGTTGCCACTGCCGTTTGATATCTCTTCGACATCTGCGATGAAGCGATAGCCGCGACGTGGCACGGTCTCGATGAATTGAGGCTTGCGGGCATTATCACCCAGCGACTTTCGCAGTTGTTGAATATTGAAAGTCAGATTCGCGTCTTCGACAAAACTGTCCGGCCAAAGCCGATTCATCAATTCTGCTTTCTTCACCAGGCGGCCGCTGTTCTCGACCAGGATCAGAAGCGTGTCAAAGACCTTCGGCGTCAGCGGCGCCGGCATGCCGTTTCGCAGCAAAACCTTTTGGTCCGGGTCAACCGTGTAATCTCCGAACCGATAGAAATGCTTGATTTCGAAAGACATAGTCGCTCTTAGAATTCTCTCAGAACTTTCTTATCAATGTCTTAAGACTTTCCCCCGCTGCCACGGGTAGCTTCTTCGAAAAATCTGGTTGGCGATCGGTCGGATTTTAGCAGCGCCGTTGAAGAGCGGCAATCGGATGACCCTGGAAACTTTGACCGTCATGAAAAGACACCTTCCCCTGCTCGCGCTCGCGCTTATATCGCTGGCCTTCGCCGGCTGCAAAAGAGACGGGGAGGTTATGGCGATCCTGGCGACAATCGATTCTTTCACCACAGAGCTCATTGGGCGGATTGAAACGGCGCGGGATCCGGCGGCCGGCGTCGACGATGCGCAGCAGTATCTCGATTCGCGCAAGAGCGAAGTGACGGCCAGGATGGAAGCGCTGAAACGACTGCGCGAGTCGCAAATAAGCGATGAAACTAAACAGAAGATCACTACCAGTCTGGTCGACGACGCGTCGAAAGTCGGCAACCTGGAAATTAAGTACGCCAGCCGTTCGATGGATGATCCGGCTTTCAAGGCCAAACTCGACCAGCTGGTTAAGAACTACCAGGCGCTATTTACCGAGTAATTGGCGTAGGCGATGCATGAATCAGATCAGTCTGGTGCGTTGACTAAGTTACGAAAGTCTAATCTGCGAACAGGAGACAAATATGATGCATACGAGAACCGATCGAAGCGTTTTGAGCGGGCTAATGGCAGGTGTTTTGTTGCTGGGTGTGGTTTTGGCGTGCGGCAGCGCGGATGAAACTGACCAGGCCAACAAACTGGTGGCGGAAGGGAACTCGGCGATCGAAGAGGGCAAGAAGTTTTTCAAGGACGCCGAAGAGAAGAAGAACCAGATGTTGAAAACCGACGTGTCACGACTGGGCGAGGCGCGCACGATTGCCAACGAAGCGATCCACGGCTATGACCAGGCCGAAGAAAAGGCCAAAGCAGCTGCTGGAAAGTTTGAAGAAGCGTCGAAGCTCAAGATCAACGACAAATTCAAGGAATACCTGGCGCTCAAAGTGAAGGAGTTCAACAAGCGCGCGGAATTAATCGAGGCGGCGCGCAGTATTCCCCAGGCTCTGATCGACAGTCAAAGCCGATCCAGTTTCATCAGCCGCGCGAATGAAGCCACTCAAAAAGGCGACCGGCTCAATCGAGAGGCCGGCGATCTCAGCGATCAGGCGGACAAGATTCAAAAAGACAATCCCGATGCCTTCAAGAAATCATCGTGATCTGGGGCAGGTTCTCAGGGAATCGCCAGCAAGTTATTGAGCCGAGCGGGGGGTGGGATCGCACCCCCGCCTTTGATCTCGAGCGGTGTGTTTCAGCACTCAACCACCTCCCTCGCAACCGCCAGGTACCGTGTAATTCGGACCATCGTCCACGGCGCCCGATCCGCTTTGCGATGTAGGCACAGTGACTTTTACGGTAGCAGTGCCGACATTACCTGAAGCATCAGTCACCATCAGTGTGATGGTGTAAACCCGGCCATTGCCGCTGCCTATCCGTTCAGCGCGCAGTTTCACTGATTTGCAATCGCCCGCAATCACGATGTCGTTAAACGTGTTGCCATCGCCGATGCTGTTCTCAGGCTCATCACTGCTGACGCTGGCAATGCGCACGCTGCCGACGCCGAGACTTGAGTCACAATTATCGCTGACGCTCGCAACCAGATCGGTTACGTTGACGGTCGTGTACTTGTGATTAGGTGGCCATAACGTGATCGGACCAGTGGTCGTAATGACGGGCGCCTCCGTGTCGTTGACGGTGACTGTGAAGCTGCAAGTTGGGCCTACCGAGCTGGTGCAGGTGACAAGCGTAGCCCCCACCGGGAAGAAAGATCCCGAAGGGGTGTCACACGCGACTCTGCCGCAGCCTTCTCCGGAAGGCTCCCTGTAATCGACAACCGCTCCGCAGAGGCCGGGGTCATTCGGCACGCTAATGTCGGTTGGACAGGTAAGGGTGCAAAGAGGTTGGAGTTCAAAGGCGCCGATGTCGGTGCCGTCGCTGGTGGCAGCATTGACCACGCCAGGGTCGTCGAAAGTACGAGGACGACCCCGCTGATCAAACGAAGCGCCGGCCGCCACACCTGCGTCGATCGCGGGACTGCCGGGCGAAAGCGCCATCGTCTGGGTCGGGCCGCCGTTGTCGGCCAGCGCCGCGAGCATCGGGTCAGCGCCGGTCAGGTCACCGGTGCCGGTAAAGCCGGTGGCCTCGGTGGCGACGCCGAGAAGGTTATGGCCATTACTGGTGACGGCGCCGTCAACATTGGGTCCGGGAGTCGGAGCGCCGGTGGTGTCGCCGGTGCCGTTGGCAGCGGTATTACCGGCGATGATTGTGTTTTCCAAAGTCACGCTGCCGGGGCCCACGCGGATGCCGCCGCCGGTACCTTCGGCTACGAGACGCGGCGGCTTGTTAGCTCCGCCCTGGTTGACACCGGTGTTGCCGGCCTGAGCGTTGTTGCCGCTGATCGTTCCGTGCTTGATATTGACGGTAGCCGCATTGTTGTTGGTTACAGCGCCGCCGTACGCGAGGCCTCCAGCGCCGTGATTGCCGCAGTTAAGGCCGCCGTTCGTTTGTCCGCCGTCGCCGCCGTTACCGCCGATGGCAAAGTTGTTGGCAAACGTCGCGGTATTGATAATCAGGCTTCCGCCGTCTGCGAAGATTGCGCCACCCCGCGCGCCGCCCCCGTCACCGGCCATATGACCGCCGAGGCAAGTCGAGCCAAAGGCATCGCCGCCGTCGCCGCCGGTCGCACCAGCGAGATGAAACGTGGAGTTGGTCACCGTTACGTTGCCGAGGCTGTAGAGTCCGCCACCATCAGCGCCACCAGCGGGTTCGGCTCCGTTGCCACCCGTGCCTGAGTTACCACCATTGGCTTCAGTGCTTTCAAACGTGGTGTTATTAATGGTTACTGTGCCGCCGCCAACCCACACTCCGCCGCCTTGAGCGGTACCACCGAAGCCACCATTAGTCTGACCGTTCTGATCCTGGTTTCCACCGTCGCCTCCGTTGGCAGAGCTGTTGTCGATTCGCGATCCATCGATGTTGAGCGTGCCGCCCTCGAAATAGATCGAGCCGCCCATCGCCGCGGAGCCAGCCCCGTTGTTGAAATTGCCGCCGTTGCCACCCAGGGCGGAGTTGCCGGTGAACGTGCTGCCGGTAATAGTTACGTTGCCGGTGCTGGTAAGACTCGCGAGACCGCCGCCTCGGGCATCGAGAGTGGTGTGGTCGTTGATAACGCTGTCGCCTTTACCCAGTGCCTGGCACGACTGTACGACTACGTTATCAAGCGTGAGGCTGCCGCCGTTGTTCAGGATGCCCCCGCCGGCGCGGTTAGCGTTTTGCGCTGCAGGGTTTGTGCTGGCCCCGCTGGTACCGTCGTCGGCCGCCTTGCCATTCTGAATTGCCAAATCCTGAAACGTGACACTGACACCCGAACCTGTTATCTGGAACACGCGGTCTCGGACGCTACCCGTATTCAGGCCGGCAGCGTCAATGATGGTTGCATCGGGGCCTGAAGAGCCGCCGCCGACGATGGTCACGGTATGAAGAGTCGTGGTGATGTCCAGGTCACCCGTGGCTGCGGCGTTCTCTTGCGTGGCATTGGTGAGTGTCAGGCTGTAGGTGGTCGCCGGTTGCAGGCTGATAATCACCGGATCCGCGCTGACATTGGCGTTTGCGGCAATGATCGCGCCGCGCAAACTGCAATCGTTGTC
>WNGL01026221.1_pt1 | contig 11257 bp, 10 predicted proteins | sample 5400591 | NCBI WGS metagenome assembly WNGL01 (sample SAMN13153377, study PRJNA577476) | soil metagenome | isolation source: 80 cm soil or saprolite under Garry oak tree replicate 1 | place: USA:California | collected 2016-06-15
TGAGTTCTACTAAAGAACCCGATACCTACAGAGGATCAAGAGCTTCTAATAAAGAGCCCTCAGCAGGTAGGGGTTTGAGAGGGTTTCTTAAAAAACTGGTAAGCAAGAAATGGGGTTCTTAGGGGCGGTAGCCCCTGAGTGGGGGCACTCTGTTATTCTCATTTTATGCCCATTGACAAAAGAATCGGGCTGAGACTGGCCGATAAATCGGCGGTGGGCTGCGATAAATCGGCCCCTACGGTCTGGCCGCAGGAGTTTGGAAAATCGCATTAGCACGTCCAAAAAGGATGGTGAATCAATGTCAAACACCCTCATCGGCAACGGAACTATCGTCACCCTCGGCTCAGAAAACCATCTCATCGAACAGGGAGCCGTCCTGGTACAAGGGAGCCGTATAGCAGCTATTGGCTCCGATGCAGCTTTACGCCAACAGTATCCCAACGCTGATTACGTCGATGCTAACGGCGGACTAATCATGCCTGGTTTCCTCTGCACACACACCCATTTCTACGGAGCATTTGCTCGTGGAATGACAATTCCTGGTGAGCCGCCACGCAACTTCCCTGAAATCCTTGAGCGTCTCTGGTGGAGACTGGATAAGCTCCTGACACTGGAGGACACTCGCGCCAGTGCCGAAATATTCATGGCCGATGCTATCCGTCATGGCACAACCTGCGTCATCGATCACCATGCCAGCCCGAATGCCGTTGATGGGAGCCTGGATGTCATTGCAGATACCGTAGAGCAAGCAGGCATACGTGCCTGCCTGGCCTACGAAGTTTCTGACCGTGACGGGCTTGCAGTAATCGAAGCTGGCATTCGCGAGAACGAACGCTTCATCCGCTCACTCCGTGCTGAACGTCGCCAGCAGGCAGAAGCAGGGATGATTGCCGCCAGCTATGGCCTGCATGCATCCTTTACCCTCAGTTCCTCCACCCTTGAACGTTGTGCTGCTGGTGGGGCTGACCTTGGTGTTGGTTTCCATATCCATGTGGCAGAAGATGTTTTCGACGAGAATGATAGTCTGGCACGCTATGGTATGCGTGTGGTAGATCACCTGGAAGCCAATCACATCCTTGGTCCATGTAGTATCGCTGCCCACTGTGTGCATGTGAATAGTGGGGAAATTGCCAAATTGGCCCAGACCCATACTAATAGCGTACACAATCCGCGCTCAAACATGAACAATGCGGTTGGGTGTGCGCCAGTTGAGGAGATGGTTCGTGCTGGTGTCAACGTTGGTCTGGGCAATGACGGCTTCAGCATGAACATGATGCAGGAGATGAAAACAGCCTACCTGCTCCATAAGCTGGCACTCGCCGACCCACGAGTCATGCCAGGCGACCTGGTGCTAAACATGGCCTTCCAGCACAACGCCCAGATCATCAACGCCGTCTTCAACCCCTTCAGTCCCGACTTCCCGCGTGTAGGTGAACTAAGTGTCGGTGCCGCCGCCGATATCGTGTTACTTGATTACATTCCACCAACCCCGCTCACAAGTGGAAACTTTCCCTGGCATCTCATCTTCGGTATGGACGCACACCACGTCAATTCGACGATGGTTGCGGGCCGGTGGTTGATGCGCAATCGTCAGTTGCTTACGGTGGATGAGGCGAGGATACATGCAAGGGCGAGGGAGTTGGCTGTCCCTGCATATCTGAAAATATTTAGGAGTATACCAATGCCAGACCTCGTTCCCCTTCCACTTACCAATTCGCTTAACCGCGCTAAGTATGCAGCATATTTGTAGGGAGCATAATTTATGAATATTTCCAGCGGCATTATCATCATCATCAGCATCATCGCCAGCCTCCTCATCTGTACCGCCCGCTTCCTGGCCTTCAGAATGGAGGACCGTAGCCAGCGTCCCGGTCTACAGGCAGTCGCTGGTATCATTCTCATCACTATCCTCACAGTTGTTGCCATTATCGGAGGGATAGTCGCTGTGATAAATCCGAGCGCGTCTCACAATATGGGCCATCTTGTTCTGCTTGCTGCTCTCCTTGCGAATGGCGTCTACGTCTTGATCCCAACCAAACTCACAGGAAGACTTCGCTTGCTCATCGTTGTCGCCACGATTGGCATCATTATTGGCCTTATTCTGGATGTGGTCGATGTCATGCGCTGATATTCTCCACCATCTCGACAGAGCATTTCCACTATGCTACACTTCATTTAGAACAAACATTGTAAAGGACACTGTATACTGTATGGATCAACCGGAAGAGGGACACAAAGAAGATAAACTCTGGGATACTCGCTTCAAGGCACTTGTCCGACTCGCTCCGCAGGCGTTTGCCGAGTTAGTACGTAAATACGCACATCTTGAGCTGCCGGGGGACTGGAGGGAACTACCATACAACTTGAAAGTCTGGAAGTAGGAGCAGGCTCAGAGCAGCAACTGACCCAGACCTTTCTCTTGCAAGTCTGTATCAGACCCAGATCATCCTGAGTTTTCTCTTCTCCAGGCGAGTGCAGGGTAATACTCAAAAACGATGCGCGTTCTATCCGTGTATAGTAGGGGCGGGGCAAGCCCCCGCCCTTGAAAACTATTTTTCGATAAAAACTCTGAGGAGTACTTATTTCTATGAACCTACACGAAACCCAAACCGCCGTCCACCAGGAACTGGCCCAACACCACGACACCATGATCCAGTTCCTGCGGGACCTTATCGCTATCCCCAGCTTTGATAGCCAGATTGGCCCCATCACTGATGCCATCGGTGCACGTATGGCCGACCTGGGCTTTGATGAGGTATGCAGGGATTCCATGGGCAACATCCTGGGGCGCATTGGAGATGGCCCTCGCAAATTGCTCTATGATAGCCACATTGACACGGTTGGTGTTGCCGATGCCAGTCAGTGGCAATGGGACCCGTTCAAGGGCAAGTTCGAGAACGGCATTATTTATGGTCTTGGGGCTGGTGATGAAAAGTGTTCTACGCCACCCATGATCTATGCCCTGGCAACGCTGAAGAAGCTGGGCCTGGCGAAGGATTGGACACTCTATTATTTTGGCAACATGGAAGAGTGGTGCGATGGCATATCTGGCAATGCGCTAGTGGAGCATGAGGGCATACGCCCGGATTATGTTGTAATTGGCGAATCGACCAACATGGAGATCTATCGCGGCCATCGTGGGCGCACGGAGATCAGTGTGACCTTCAGAGGGCGTAGTTGTCATGCCAGCGCACCGGAACGTGGTGATAATGCCCTCTACAAGGCCCTTCCTTTTATCCAGGGCATAGAGCAACTGCACCAGGAGCTAAAGACCCGCCCCGATCCATTTCTTGGTCCCGGCTCCATCACCGTAACCGATATCAACACGCACAGTGTCTCGCTCAACGCCGTCCCTGATGTGTGTTCTCTTTATATTGATCGCCGCATGCACCCTGTTGAGACCAAAGAGGTTGTATTGAACGAACTGCGAGCCTTGCCCAATGCCGAGTTTGCCGAGATCGTTGTGCCGATGTATGAAGTACCAGGCTATACTGGTTTTGTCTTCCCCGTAGAGAAAATCTTCCCCGCCTGGGCCCTGGCAGAAGATCATCCCTATGTCCAGGCAGGCAAAACTACCTTTGAAAGCTGCTATGGGCGTCCGACTAAAACAGGTAAGTGGGTATTTTCGACCAACGCCACCTACTGGATGGGCAAAGCAGGTATCCCCTCGATTGGCTTTGGCCCCGGCGAGGAACATTGGGCGCATACCTCTCTCGACCAGGTACCTGCTGCCGAGGTTGTACAATGCGCTGATTTTTACGCAATGCTCCCGTTGTTCCTGGAGGCAAAATGAATGAATAAGCTTGCAGTTGTCGCCATTGGCGGTAACTCCCTCATCAAAGACGAAGCCCATAAAAGCGTTCCCGACCAGTTTGATGCTGTGCGTGAAACAGCAGTACATATCGCTGAGATGATCGCTCAGGGCTGGAATGTCGTCATCACACATGGGAATGGGCCGCAGGTCGGCTTTATTTTGTTGCGCTCGGAACTTGCCAGTAAAGTGTTGCATACCGTCCCACTCGACTCCTGTGGAGCGGATACGCAGGGTGCTATTGGCTATATGATTCAGCAGGCAGTGCATAACGAATTTTTACGCCGTGGCATTGCACGCCAGTGTGTGACCGTCGTTACGCAGGTGCTGGTGGATAAAAACGATCCTGCCATGCAGAATCCGAGCAAACCGATTGGCTCCTTCTACACTGAAGAAGAGGCGCGTATGAAGATGGCACAGGAGGGTTGGGTGATGGTTGAGGATGCAGGACGTGGTTGGCGGCGTGTTGTACCATCGCCTGTGCCCAGGGAGATCATCGAACGGGAGGCGATCAGTACTCTCATCAACGATGGCTTCATCGTCGTAGCTGTTGGGGGCGGCGGTATTCCTGTTGTGCGTGACGAGGCCGGGAAGCTTTCAGGAGTTGAGGGTGTGATTGATAAAGACCTGGCTTCCAGTCTGCTCGCCACTGAACTGAATGCTGATCTCTTGCTTATTTCGACCGCAGTAGAGAAAGCTGCCTTGAACTTTAAGAAACCCGACCAGCGTGATCTCAACACAATGACGCTGAGTGAAGCCAAACGGTACTATCAAGAGGGCCATTTCGCCAAAGGAAGCATGGGACCAAAGATTCACGCCATTATCAACTACCTCGAACGTGGTGGCCGTACCGCCTTAATCACCATGCCCGAAACCATCGGCAAAGCCCTTGCCGGACAAACAGGAACATGGATTGTGCCCGACAGTCAAGATGCTTAAACGGGGGTGCAGGGGGCTTTGCCAAGGATAACCATGTTGGCAACAAGTTATCACGTCGAAGGTCAAGATGCTTAAATGGGGGTGCAGGGGGCTTTGCCCCCTGCCGGGGCGCGGGGTGTCCCCGCTTTTTCTCCTTTCCACAAAATGTGGGGTGATGATGCATTAGCACATTTAGAGGTGCACAGAAAGGATTTGTTATCATGTGCTTCACCTCGCCTTTGACCTCAAAATGAAATGGGGACTTGACATTCCTTCCCGCCTACTGGAGAACAAGACGCTCTTTATGCTGTTTTTCTTCTCCTCAACACGCACACGTAACTCGTTTGAGGCGGGTATAACGTGGTTAGGCGGACATGGTATTTTCCTGGAACCTGACAAGATGCAAATCTCGCACGGCGATACTCCCAAAGAAATAGGCAAAATACTCTCCTCCTATGGCCATGGTATCGCCATTCGCCATTGCGACTGGGGTGATGGGAACAAATATCTGCGCGAGGTAGCCGAATATGCCAGTGTTCCCGTGATCAACATGCAGTGCGATATCTACCATCCCTGCCAGGCCATGGCTGACCTGATGACCTGCATTGAGAAGAAGGGTGATCTGCGTGGCAAGAAGGTTGTCATGTCCTGGGCCTATGCCAAATCCTACACCAAGCCGCTCTCGCTCCCACAATCCGTGATCGAGCTGTTTACACAGTTTGGTGCTAATGTTGTACTGGCCCATCCACCTGGGTTTGAACTGATGCCGGAGATTCTGGAGAACGCCGCAAACAATGCCCAGAAGACAGGTGGTGACTTCAGGATTCTCCACGATATGGATGAAGCGTTCGTGAATGCTGATATCGTCTATCCCAAGAGCTGGGGACCATTGGTGACGGTAGAAGACCCATCGAAGATGGTAGAGACGATTCGCCAATACGAAAGCTGGATCTGCGACGAACGGCGTATGGCCCTGGCAAAAGACGATGCCATCTACATGCATTGTCTCCCGGCTGACCGTGGCGTCGAGGTAACTGATGCTGTCATCGATGGTCCTCAGTCGGTTGTCTACGATCAGGCCGAGAACCGCATACACGTTCAGAATGCAATTTTGGCACTGACGATGGGTGGAAGGTAGATATTGATCCGAATGCAGGATTCCTTGTAAATTTTGGAATTAAGCGGCTCTTCTGGCATTTTGATGAAAGCTGCTTGCTTGTTGACGGCGGCATGAAGATAAGGTAGCATGAGCCATTTTATGGGCTCTTCCGCAAGCTCGCTGATTCAGACAAGCATCTCCACTCATGCCGCCCTCATAGTGTCTTCGTCGACCCAGATATCTGCGCCTTCTTCTGTGCATAGATGGGGAGTTCTTTCATCGTGCTTTGGCAATCGCGATCAGGTCGGCCAACATCCCTTGGCCTGCCTGAAAGTGGCCTGCTCCCGGTCCGATCACCATCACCTCCTGAGGGGTATCGGTTTGGAGAGCGATGGCATTGAGCAGCCCATCAATCCGAGCCAGCGGATCACTGAGCGGAAGGGCGATGGGCTCGACACGCGCTTCTAAGTGCGTGGGGACGGTTCCGTTTTCCGCTGTTTCTCTGGAGACTTCCATTCCATCCAGTGACAGGAGGCGCAAGGAGGCCACGTGTTTGATACGTTTGCCCAGAGCATCAGCCCGTTGCATTTGCTCCCCGGTGAGCGTAGTGATGCCACGTCGCACGACTTGCTCAGGGGTGAGCGCACGACCAAACACGACCGCCGCCAGGATGAGAGCTTTGGCGACTGTATCATCGCCTTCCACATCATCGGTTGGATCGGCTTCGGCATAGCCCTGCGCCTGCGCTTCCGCGAGCGCTTCCGCATAGTCGTGACCCAGCGCCATGGCGCTGAGGATGTAGTTCGCGGTGCCGTTGAGGATGCCACGGATAGCACGGATCCTGGTTCCTGCCATTCCCTCGCGGATGGTACTGAGCACGGGCGTCCCCGACATGACCGTTGACTCCATCCGCAATTGAACGCTCTGCGCTCGTGCGAGGGAGAGGAGTTCCAGCCCCGCCAAAGCCATGGGACCTTTACTCGAGGTCACCACATCCATGCCCTGAGAAAGGGCCGCGCGGATATAGCTCAGGCCAGGTTCTCCGTTGCGGAGCGTGGCCCCGGTTGCCTCGGCCAGGACATCTCCACCCGTTGCCTGCAATCCTTCGAGGACGTTCGTCCAATGGGTGACCTTGGGATGAGCGGTGAGAGGCTGCCGTGTCGCGACCAGATCGAGTAAGGTGGGGATATCGAGCCCATCGCTCCGGTAAATAAAGCCGTGATGAGCCGTGGCGACACTGATGATGGTCACAACCACACCAAACTCGTGCTGCAACCATGCTCGTTGCGTATGTAGTGCCTCAGCCAGCCACTGGCCGACGGTGCCAAATCCGAGAAGAGCAAGACGAAGCGGTTTCATAGGTTTCCTTATCTCCCTCCCCGCCTCGGCTAGCTGGGAAGCCACCAGCCGAAGAAGGGAGCAAAGGTCGAGTAGAGCAGCCAGATATTCAGACTGAGAATGACCACACTACACGCAATGGCTGCCCAGGTGGTGATCGCCTTGTTCACCAGGGAACCCATCAGATCGCGGCGACGCGTAAACATCACCAGGGTGATCACCGGCAGTGGCAGGACGAAACTCAGAACGACCTGGCTGATCACCAGGGTGTTGGTTGGATTCAAGCCGATCGCGGCGACAATCACGGCCGGGATCATGGTCACTAGACGCCGCACCCAGATGGGAATGGTGAAGCCCACAAAGCCTTGCATGATGACCTGCCCGGCCATCGTGCCGACGGTGGAACTGGAGAGGCCGGAGGCCAGCAGCGAGATCGCAAAGACCAGACTGGCGGCTCCTCCAAGCAGGGGCGTGAGGGTCTGATAGGCAGTGGTAATGTCGGCCACGTTGCTCTGTCCATGTGCAAAGAAGGTGGCGGCTGCCATGTAGAGCATGGCCATATTGACCAGACCCGCGAGGCCCATGGCAATCACCACATCCGGGATGCTCCAGCGAAAGATACGCCGGGCTTCCTTCTCACTGCGCGGGACGATGCGTTGCTGCGTGAGCGAGGAGTGCAGGTAGATGACATGTGGCATCACGGTGGCTCCAATGATCCCCACCGAGAAGAGGATGCTCTGTGTTCCGCCCAGCCAGGGAACAACGGTATGGAACCCCACCTGGCCCCAATTCGGACGGGAGAAGAAGGTCTCGATGACGTAACAGACCGCAATCACCCCCACCAGGGTCGAAATCACCGCCTCTATGGGACGGAATCCGCGGCGCTCCAACTGCAAGATCAGGTAGGTGGCGACCCCTGTAATGAGCGTGGCATAGAGCAAGGGCAGGCCAAACAGCAGGTTGATGGCGATACTGGCTCCCAGAAACTCGGCGAGATCGGTGGACATCGCCATAATCTCGGAGACGATCCACATGGCATACACCACCGGCTTGCGGAACTCCTGCCGACACAGCTCCGCCAGGTTCTGCCCCGTTGCCAGGCCAAGTTTCGCCGACATGGTTTGCAGCAGCATCGCCATCAGATTGGCCAGCGCAATGACCCACAGCAGGTTATACCCAAAGGCGCTGCCCCCCTGGATATTGGTGGCAAAATTGCCGGGATCAATATAGGCCACACTGGCGATAAAGGCCGGTCCCAGGAAGGGGAGGATGGCGAGCACGCCTTTTTTGCGTCCATCGAGGGCTGCGCGTGCAGCAGCCCGCGTCCCGGCTTCCAGGGGGATCTGCTCAAGGGCTTCGCCCACGCCCTCAGGCGCTGCTCCCGCTTTCGGCAGTAGAGGATAGGTTCTCATGCATGTTCTCCTGACAGGTTGGAGGAAGACGCGGATCCACTCACCGGATCAGGTGTGACTGGACGCACAAGGACCGCCTGCGTCACCGTGTCCCCAATAGCATGGGTCTGCTCCCCGATGCGCACGGTGTAGACCCCTCCATAAGGAGCAACTGCCTCCACCTGCACCAGGGTGCCTGGAATGAGGCCCAGCTCGGCCAGATAGCGCAGCAGGTCGGGATCCTCATCACTGACGCGCTGCACGATGACGTATTGCCCTGGCAACACCGTTGAGAGTGGCTGGCTTCTTGCCACGACGACCTCACCTCCCTTGTTGGGGATGGGGTCCCCATGAGGATCCTCGGTGGGGTGCTCCAGCAGGGCATCCATGCGCTCCACGAAGGCATCGGAAATCGCATGCTCGATCTGTTCCGCTTCCCCATCCACCTCCTCCAATGGAAAGCCCATGACCTGGACCAGAAAGAGTTCCAGCAAACGGTGACGGCGCACGAGTTCAGTTGCCATCAAATGCCCTGTCTCAGTCAGTTCCACCCCATGATAGGGGGTATAGCGCACATAGCCCCGTTCGCCCAACCACTTGAAGAGCTGGGTCACGGTGGCCTCAGAGAGTTGTCCCGTCGGTTCCAGGGACTGCAAGCGTTCCCTCATGATCGAGGTGGTAATGGACTCGCCCCGTTCGCGCAGTTTGTAACAGAGCTTCAGGCAGTCAATGGCACGAATCGGCAAGCTACGCAGTTCCGGTGACATGTCACGACCTCATTTCATTTCACTGGTCAAAATGATATCTTTTAGTATTCTAAAAAGTAATTACCATAAAGAAGAACAACTTGTCAAGGGGCCTGAAAAAGGAATTTGGAAGGAATAGACAAAATACGTTTCCTCCCTAAAAACAGAGAGAGGAAAGAGCAATACGGCCGGTGAGAACGGGCATATTCGCGGCGTCGATGTGATCAATATACGAAACGGGAAAATGGCAGAGGACTTTGCTTACGTGAAGGGGCTGGTTCGATGATCACTCAAGTCCAACTTCTCGCGCAACTTCAGTCAGCAACCTTGCCAACCAGGATGTCTACTGGGACATAAGTAGCCTTTTCATGCCGCCTGATAGCCCTCAACATAGAAATATGATATAGTCAGAGGGACAAAAGTTCATCTCACACGCTCATCAAGGAGAAACTCATGCCCGAACCGCTCACCTGTCATTTGCAGATCTGCATTGGTATCGATCATCCCGGCGCTGCCATCGTCGTCTCCGATATGAACGAACTGGGGGGGCGGCGATGATCGAACATCCTGCCTTCACGGTCGAGGAGTGGAGCGTCCGCGAGACCGGTCTCCACCTCGACACCCTGGCGCAGACCGAGTCCCTTTTCGCCCTCTCCAATGGACACATCGGACTGCGGGGCAACCTCGATGAGGGGGAGCCGCACGGCCTTCCCGGCACCTACCTGAACTCCTTCTACGAACTGCGCCCCCTGCCCTATGCAGAGGGCGGATACGCCTATCCTGAGTCTGGGCAGACCACCATCAATGTCACCAACGGCAAACTCATCCGCCTCCTCGTCGACGACGAACCCCTTGACGTTCGCTACGGCCAGCTCCAGGAGCACGAGCGGGAGCTCGACTTCCGCAACGGGGTGCTCCGCCGCAGCGTCCGCTGGACCACCCCTGCGGGGCGCACAGTCAAGATCTCATCCGTGCGCATGGTGTCGTTCACCCAGCGAGCCATCGCGGCGATCAGCTACGAGGTTGAGCCGCTTGATGCCCCGGTGCGTGTCGTCGTGCAGTCGGAGCTAGTCGCTAACGAGGCGCTGCCGCCCCAAAGTGCGGACCCCCGGGTGGGTGCCGCTCTTGAGTCCGCGCTCGAGTCCGAGGAGCACCTGACGATCGGCACCGTCCCCGGCGGGCTGCTGGTCCATCACACCCGGGTCAGCGGCCTGCGCATCGGGGCGGCGATGGACCACCAGGTCGAGGGGCCAGCCGAGATGGTCGTCGCGTCTGAAAGCACCCCCGATATCGCCCGCGTGACCATCACCACCCGGCTGAAGCCGGGCGAGCGGCTGCGCATTGTCAAGTTCATCGCCTACGGCTGGTCGAGCCTGCGCTCGCGGTCTGCCATCCACGACCAGGTCAGGGCCGCGCTATCCGCCGCCCGCTTGACCGGCTGGGAGGGCCTGCTCGCCGAGCAGCGAGCCTACCTGGACGACTTCTGGGCGCGTGCAGACGTCGAGCTGGAGGGCGACCCGGAGATTCAGCAGGCAGTGCGCTTCGCCCTCTTCCACGTCCTGCAGGCGGGAGCTCGTGGGGAGGGGCGCCCCATCTCGGCGAAAGGGCTGACGGGTCCCGGCTACGACGGTCACGCCTTCTGGGACACTCTTCGTCCTGCCGGTGCTCACGCTGACGCTCCCGCGCGCCGCCGCCGACGCCCTACGCTGGCGCCACTTGATTCTCGGCAAAGCGAAGGACATTGCACGCGAGCTCGGGCTACGCGGTGCCGCTTTCCCGTGGCGAACCATCCGGGGGGCAGAGTCTTCGGGGTACTGGCCTGCCGGCACCGCCGCGTTCCATATCAATGCAGACATCGCATACGCTGTGGCCCAGTACGTCGAGGCAACCGGCGACATGGCCTTCGAGGAGGAGGTGGGCCTCGAGTTGCTCGTCGAGACGGCGAGGCTGTGGC
>WNGL01009548.1_pt1 | contig 11255 bp, 14 predicted proteins | sample 5400591 | NCBI WGS metagenome assembly WNGL01 (sample SAMN13153377, study PRJNA577476) | soil metagenome | isolation source: 80 cm soil or saprolite under Garry oak tree replicate 1 | place: USA:California | collected 2016-06-15
GCACGCCGTATTCCGCGTTCTGGATCGCCACCTGCTCGGTAAAGGCGATCATCGCCGCCTTGGTCGCCTTGTAGGCGACGTAGGGATACTTCTCGATCGCGGCGAGCGACGAAATCATCAGGATGCAGCCGGCCCGCTGCTCCCTCATCACCGGGACCACGTGCTTGCAGGCCATCACCGCGCCGCGCAGATTGACTGCGACGATGTGGTCGAAGGCGCCCTCGGTCAGCTCGAGCAGCGGCGCGTCACCGCCGCCGATGCTGACGCCGACGTTGTAATGCAGGACGTCGATCCGCCCCCAGCGCTTCTTCGCTTCGGCGATCATCGCCGCCATCGCCGATTCTCGGGTGACGTCCGCCTCGAAAGCGAAACAATCGCCGCCCGCCTGCCGCACCATCGCCGCGGTTTCCTCCGCCAGCCCAAGCTCGCGATCCACCGCCATGATCTTCGCGCCTTCCTGCGCGAACCGCAGCGCGGTGGCGCGGCCGTTCCCCATGCCGGTCCCAGGGCCCTGCCCGGCGCCGACGATGATTGCGGTTTTCGATTCAAGTCGCATGCTGGGTGCGGAATCGTATCACTGCGTCTGCCGGCCGGCTCGACGCGCCCGCTTTCTCGCCAGGCGAGGTTTGCAGATATGTCAAGTTTGACATATACTGCGCTTCATGCCCCAGGCCGACAAGCCGCTGGCGTGGCTGCACGGTGAAATCAAGACGCCGCCGTTTTCGGCCGAGGCCCGGATCGAGGCAGGCGTGCTGCTGCGTCGCCTGCAACGCGGCGAGAGCATTCCGCTTCCGCACTCGCGTCCCATGCCAAGCATCGGCAAGGCCTGTCATGAGCTGCGCGTGCAGGACGCGAACCGCACCTGGCGGATTGTTCATCGCGTCGATGCCGACGCGATCGTGATTCTCGACGTGTTTGCAAAGACGACGCAAAAGACACCCAAGACCGTGATCGAGGTCTGCAAAGCGAGGCTGCGACGCTATGCCTCGATAAAGGAGTAGTTCCATGAACGCCACGAAATTGAAGAGACTGCGCGCCGCCGGCTGGAAGGTCGGCAGCGCCAAGGATTTCCTCAAGTTGAGCGACGAAGAGGTCGCGCTGGTGGAGCTGAAACTCTCCCTCGCCGGCGCGCTCAAGCAGGCGCGGCAGAAGCGCCGCCTTTCCCAGGTGGATCTGGCCCAACGGATGGGATCGAGCCAGTCGCGCGTCGCCAAGATCGAGGCCGGCGACCCCTCCGTGACGATCGATCTGATGGTCCGCGCCATCCTGGCGACCGGCGCGACCCGGCGGGAACTGCAGCGCGCGTTTACCGTTGGAGAAAAGGTGGCGGCCTGAAGCGGGCCGCCTTCACCGCTCCCGCGTCAGTGGAGAGTCCGTATGAAACCATCGATCCTGCTGCGAATCGCGTCGATCATCACTCTGCTCTACTTTGCCGGGCACACTGCGGGAATGCCGTGGACTCCCGCGGCCGGGCCCGGAGAATTGCCCGTCATCGAAGCGATGAAGACTCATCGCTTCGAAACGGAAGGATTCGCGAGAACCTATTGGGATTTCTACTTCGGGTTCGGCGTCATCATCGGCGCCTTCTTGCTGGTGCAGGCGGTGGTGCTCTGGCAGCTCGGCTCGTTGGCGAGAACCGGCGCCGCGCAGGTTCGCCCGATCGTCGCTTCCTTTCTTGTCGCATTCGTCGTCAACGCGATCCTCGCCTGGATGTTTTTCTTCGCCGTTCCGGCGGTGACGGCGGCCGTCATCGCGATATGCCTGGGGTTGGCGTTCCACGCCGCAGGCAAAAACGGTTCAACGCAATAGGACTCGTCATGGCCGATAAAAGCGTTCCCACGCTCTTCGAATGGCTGGGCGGCATGCCGGCCCTGGATCGCCTGATGAGCCGTTTCTACGAGGGCGTCAAGGACGACCCGATTCTTGCTCCGATCTTCGCCGAGATGGGCGGCGACCATCCGCACCATGTCGCCGTGTTTCTCGCCGAAGTTCTCGGAGGGCCGACCGGCTATTCCGAGCAATTCGGCGGGCATCCGCGCATGATCCAGCGGCACCTGAACCGCCACCTCACGCAGGTGCAACGGCGCCAGTGGGTGAGCCTGCTGCTCGACACCGCGGACCAGATCGGCATGCCCGACGATCCGGAATTCCGTTCCGCCCTGGTCGGCTATCTGGAGTGGGGCTCACGCCTGGCAGTCATCAACTCACAGCCCGGAGCCACCGTAGATCAAAAAGCTCCGATGCCGAAGTGGGGTTGGGGCGAAGTCAAGGGACCGTACAAGGGTTAAGTCCCGAGGGTTTGCTCGGGGCGATTCCGCGCAGATCGAAGCCGTGGTGCGAGTAGAAATTGTGGTCCTCGGTCGCGAGAGCGCCTGCACCAAATTCCTTCGGCACTTCGGCAAGGCGCGCGAGCGGCAGCTCCCGCCCTTCAGCATCCTGCACCGCCTTACCTGAAACGACCAAGTCGCCTGCCTGAATTCCGACCGAGTTCTTAGGGTCCACGAATGGCGCCGCCGGCCTTCTTACGGTGTCAACAGCGCTCGGCGAACCGCGTTAGAAGCAGATGGACCCAAACGAAAGCACTGAGTTGGACGATTTCGACCGCGTTGCCGCGACCGGGGAGTGGTGGATCAATCCGTGGTGGGAACACGCTGAGCCAAACTTCCTTTTTCCAGTGCCATTAGAGAAGGTGCGGCATGGCGCCGAAGTGCTGCGCGAGTACTTTGATGCGGAGTGGTACAAGCGACTCGCTGCGGAGCCAAGAAAGAATCTCGTTTTTCCATACCTGTGTTTGGAGCGGGCTAGTTGGGCGCTGAGCTTCATAGCCACCTTTGGGGCTCGGCTGGAAAGGTTGCAGAATGCGGAGGGGCTCAGCCGACCACTATGTGGACTTCGGGAGCGCGATGGCAAATCGGCGTTCCTCGAACTAGAGGTTGCCGAGGGATTCGCGGAGACCGGGTATCACGTGTCTTTCCCGAAGGAGGGGGGACCGAAAAGCTTTGACGTCTTGGCTGTGAAGGACGAGCTGAGGATCGCAGTCGAGTGCAAGCGGCTGATGGACGAAGAGTGGGAAAGTTGGGAGGAGGAGCTGATGCGCGAAATTGGCTTTACGTGCCCTCATCAGCATGACGGTCGCGACATTTCTGTGGACATCGCACTAAATCCACGGCTCAGCCAACTGCGGATGGGAATGGAAGAATACGCGCCGCTGAATAAGGCATTGAGCGCCGGGATAAAGCAAGCGGTGTTGGCTGAGCTCGAAGCAGCCCTTGCTTCCTTTTCTCCGCCGCACGAATTGTTTATACCCGAAGTCGCTCGCATCGGCGTGGATTGGAAGAAGTCGGAATCTTTCGGCTCTGTCAGCGGCATGGAGCGCTCTGCTCCAGCCACCTTCCGGCGCATCTTCCAAAACGCACTGCTGCCGGCGCTGAAGCAATTGCCACGCGCCCAGCCTGGCGCCGTTGTGATCTATTCCAAATACGCTCCGCCGGCGCCATTCTTTAGATTACTGTTTGATGCAGCGTGCAAAGCCGACGGTAGTGATTCCTTCTCCGACTTGGTGGCCGTGCTTATTTGCACGCTTCAAACGGTATTTCAGTCGACCCCACCCACCGTCTTTTGTAATCGTTTCGCCGCACACAGCGTAGCGGCCGATGCCGTAAAGGAAGTGTTCTCGAAGACATTCCGCGCCGTGGAAGGCTAAACACCGCAGCCGTTACCTATCTTGGGTACCAGGTGGAACCAGCACTCAACGCCAGCTATCGACGTTGAGCTGCCGCTCGTGCAGCTAAGAAACGCGGCGGTTGCCTACATCAGGTGTTAGTAGCCGCCGTACCGCATTACGAACCTAGTCTGACTCTGGCAGCGCGCCATCCTGCAAAGTTCACAGTCTGTTGGATCAGAGACTTGGAATCCCTTAAACCATCTAAGACCCCGCGTGCTTTGTATGGCAACGCCAAAAACAGCGTTCTCACAAGTCTGTTTGAATGAGGATTAAACTGGCTGCCGTGCTAGATGTTTTTTTGGAAGATTATTTAACGTTAGCCGGCAAGGAAAAGTATGAGCAAGCCTTTGGTCTACGTGGATCAAAACGTAATAGGTCTGCAGCTGCAAGGAAAACTAAATCTTGCCAATGCAAGCAGCGTTCAATGGGTCTACTCTAAGGAGCACTTTGCAGAAATCCGAAGGTCATCCAACGCTGAGCAATACCTTGTGGCACTCGACAGGATTGACGCGAAGCTACTTGAGTTGGAGTCGAGCAATTGGAAAATTACCGGAGCTGCCCGACTAGTTGAAGGGGTTACTGCCGAGCAACATTACTTAAATTACTGTGACGTGCTGAGTGATGTTGATTTTAACGAGAACCTGTTTGACCCATTCCAAGTTTGGGTGAATGGCGGTGGCGATGAACGTTTGCTGAGAGAGCTCCCCAGTCAGATTGCAAAGCAAATACTGGTTTTGACAGAAGGTCTTCCACACGATCACTTTTCCGAAAGAGCCGATGCTTTAGAACCTGATTTCAGCAACGTGATTGAGCAGATGGTGGCCCGGGGAAATGACATAGATAGAACTCGAGAAGCTATTGGTGTTGGCAAAGGCGCAATTGGCGGCATTGCCGAGAATAATCAGATTCTACAAATCTGGGAAATAATCAGCCCGGCCTGTGGCGGAGTTACAAGCGATCAATTCTTTGGCTTCGATCCACACGATAAGCAGGGCTACGAATCGTGGCCCGTCTATCTTGGAATAGTCGGTTGTTGTGCTGTTCTTGACATAATTGGCTTTCAGGCAGAGAAGAAGTGCAGAAAGATCGAAAGAATTCCAAATGTAAGAAGCGACTCTGTCCACATTGCTATGGGCTCCTTTTGTTCAGCAATCTTGTCTGCAGACAAGCGCCTCTCTAGACGAGCTAAGGCAATATACGAATACAGGAACATTGGCACCGCAAGTTTGGTGCTAGATGTTGCTAACAATTCGCTGCAGGCGCGACGGCTCTGACGGGCGCGGCCTGAGCTCAAACGTTATGGAGGACCACGCACACGTCATTGGGGAGCGAAAGCTCTGGAGCAGCGTTCGTCGGTGGGTACTTTCGTATCACTAAGCAGTAAACCTCGGTACATGACCGAAAAGGAGGGTACACATATGACGAAATCAAACACTGCAGAGGCTCCGAAGTCACGTTGTGACTTCAGCAATCTCTTCCTGTTGGCGCTTCATGTAGGGGTGCTGGCGGTATCACTCTGGATTCATCCAGTTTGCCAAACGCCTGCCGATAGGGCGCTGCCCTATGCCGTGTGAACATCCATGATCGGCCGTCGTTCGCTACCATGGCTCACAGACGCGAGCTTGAACAGGAGATCACGAGCGGCCTAACCGACCTCCGAGGCCTTCTCTCCAATTGCTCGACTTACTCTGTCGCCGGATGGTGTTTCGCTTACCACATGCGCACAGCTCATAGTAATGAATCTGAAGAGCGACTCTCGTCTCCGGCCAAACAGATTCCCTTCTTACTAGGCGTACTCCTTTCCGGAGAGGAACCGGAACAGCCCATTGACTTTGGCGAAGACAAGTGGAAGCAGGCGAAATCCATCCTGGACAGGCTCTTTTCTGCATACATGCTCCTCTACATGCCCACGAAAGAGGAACTCGGGGCTTTGGCTCCGGAGTGGCATCGAGTGCGGGAAGTATCAATGCTTGCGTTCCTTCATTACTTCAATACTGGCTTAATGGCCTCCGTTCAGCAGATTATCGAGCGGATCAAAATCTACTTGGTGCCCTTCGACACTGAACTCGCGAGCATCCTCGGAATTACTGTAAGTCAGGCCCTCGCTATCTGCCAGTGGGTATCTGACAAGCTTCAGAAGTCGTTAGACGACCTTCAGGTAGCGGCCCGTACAGAACGTGAGCAGCGACTTCAACTCCTCGATAAGGCAAAGGCCGAGAAATGGTCGCTCAATGCCTTGAAGCAAGCCGCTCAGGATCCAGCCTACGCCGAAAAGGCGGAGAGGCTGTTCTCGGGAATCCAAGCCCTCGGACTCGTTTCGCTGTCTGATTTGGAGAGCGCATTTCCCGGTATAGCTGGGACCTTTTGGCGGCAATTCTCTGTCCAGCGCGGAGAAGCGCCGGAGATCAGGTACCCAACCGAGCAAAGCGTCTTTGAGTTGAAGCCATTGATTCGCGTCAGCGGCACAGAAGCCTTCTGCCCGTTGGCTAATAGATTGTTCAGTGCCGTGTTGCTAGTGGGCGAACGAGCACTCATACAAAGCAAAGTTCGCAACAAGTTCCTACGCTCACGTGATAGATCGCTCGAAGATGAAGCGCTCGCAAGGCTCAAGTCTTTTCTTGGCCCCAGAGCTAGTATCTGGTCAGCCGTATTTGAGACACCCGACTCGCAATACGAGCATGACGTTATAGCCGTCGATGACGACTTTTGCATCGTATTGGAAGCGAAGGCCGCGCCACCAGTAGAACCGTTCCGCGACCCGGACAAGGCGTTCCCTCGTCTCCGAGACGCGTTTCGCGCCGATACCGGAATACAGAAGGCCTATGATCAATCTAATCGCGTTGTACATAATATCAAAGCCGGTGATGTTGTACCACTTTATGATGCTCGCGGTCGTGAGGTTGGTCGCCTCGTACCAGACAAATCAAAATTGGTTGTTGGTATCTGCGTAACACGTGACAACTTCGGTCCGCTCGCTACAAACCTCGCGCTTCTATTGGAAAAGAAAACGGACGACTCGTACCCGTGGGTCGTCAACATTATTGACTTCGCTAACCTCGCTGAAGCTTGGACGTACTTTGGCTGGGGGCCAAAGGAGTTCCGAAAGTACCTTGAGCAACGAATCACGCTCCATGGAAAAGTATTCTCCGATGACGAACTTGACTACGTCGGCTACTTCATACGGCATGGTACGTTCGATTCTGCAATTAAAACAAAGGCAGATCTGCTACAACTCAATCCCGAGTACTCAAGCGTTTTTGATGAGCTCTACAGACACTTGCACTCAGGTGGACCATCAGTAGAAATAAAGCAAACAGAACCGGTGCTAATGGACCTTAAACGCTCGCTGGTATCAGGGGAGCCTGTTTTCGTTGAACCCGAAGGACAGCCAGTCTCGCGAAGGAAGATTGGACGCAACGAACCGTGTCCCTGTGGGTCGGGCAAGAAATATAAGCGATGCTGTGGAGCGAGCCGCTAAGCGCCGCGAGCATGGCAGACATCAACCGACTGGTTTATGAGAGCTGCTCGAATTGATGTGCTGCTTAACTGTCCGATGCAGCGAACCGCCTCACAGCGGGCCTTCGCTTACTGTTTCACGGCCACTGATCGGAGCGTTATGCGTCCTAGCGACGACCGTTACTGTTATGAGTTTCTGATCGACGCCATAGTCCAGGAATACTATGGTTTTTCCACATTATGATGGTTGATCTGCATGTGGACACTACCAAACCATACGCTACCCACGTATTCTGAAAAATCTCGCGAAGACACACTGCTTCACTACACTAGCGGGAGTGGGTTGCTCGGGATTCTTTGTAAAAATGAGATTTGGAGTACAGCATACTATTGTGCGAACGACGAGTCTGAACTTAGCGCGGGCAAAGACGTTCTGACCCCGCTCTTTCGATCCAAGACACATGAGATGGTTCAAACGGCAGATCCACGAGTACGCACATTTAGAAATCGTGGCGTGGACATACGGGACTATGCAGAACAATTTGAACAAACACTTCTCAGCCTTGCTCTAAATTTCTTTTGCGTATACATAACCTGCTTCTGCAAACCCAGTAGCAAGGAAGACTTCCTCCATGGTCTGCTGAGCCAATGGCGAGGCTATGGGATAGATGGAGGGTATGCACTACAGTTGAGTCGCTCAAAGTTGCAAGCGCGTGTCGAGCAGGCACAGAAGGTTGAGGGTTTGAATTTTGAACTTCAGGACGTTTACTATTCACTCGACAGCCCATTAAAAGATGAAGTAGTAAAGCACTCCGAGGCTTTCACAGAGGCTTATCTGGATCATCTGGATATGCTTGTAAACTTGGACTTCAAAAATGAACCGATGCGTAGCCCAATCGCAAACTTAGCCGGGGGGCCTCTTGAGAGCCTATTGGATTTCCTCATCCATACGAAAAATGGACACTTTAGCGAAGAAAAAGAATGCCGAATGAGCGTCCTCGAACCCGTTTCCTCTGGGTCGGGATTACTTCCAGTCGACTATTTCGATCGTAATGGACTGCTCGTTCCATTCACTAGAACACCATCAAGCTTCAATGTTCTCGATTGCGTTGACTGGATCATTGTTGGTCCGGGTCCACGAATCGGTAATCGCTTCAATTCTGTTACACAGATGGTGAGAAAGATGGGACTTCGAATCAGAGTGCGTCCTTCACACATTCCTTTCTCGCGTGCCTAAGACGCATAACAAATCGCTGCGCCCAACGATCGTCAGTGTCATGCATTTTTCGGGCATAAAATACGTCCCATTGCCGTCCCGCGGGGTGAGCTTGGCGTTAAGCCACGTTAACGATTGATTTGACGTTCCGCAGTGTCCGCTTCTGGCCGAGGCTGTGTGAAAACTCGGATCTGTCGACAGTACGTGAAAACCGGACCGCACAGAACGGCCCATAATCGACGATCGGCACTTCGGGAGACATTTTGCAGTTCCCAAAAACCCGCGCGGTTGGAGTTTTCACACAGCCTCGGCCGTTTGTGGACCTTGCAGATAGTTAGAGGGCTGGGAGACCCGAGATGGCAGCACTACGACGACTGCTATTATCCCTTATGGCAGCCCTCCGCTTCATGTCAATCATAAAAATCCGCGACGGCATTAACCCGTACATCCTCGTAACCCCCACCCAAGCAAAATCCATCAAGCCCGGCTGGCGCAAGCCGCTTCCGGTTCTCGTGCGCATCAAGGGCAAGCCCGCGGTGCCGTGGCGCATCAATATGATGCCGGTTGGCGACGGGAGTTTCTATTTGTATCTGCACGATGATGTTCGCAGGGCGTCCAGCACCAAGGTCGGCGATCGCGTTGAAATCGAACTCCGCTTCAACGCGAGGTACCGAAACGGCCCGCAACATCCCGTGCCTTCGTGGTTCAAGGCGGCTCTGATCAAAACACCGCAAGCGCTGAAGAACTGGGAAGCGCTGGTTCCGAGCCGGAAGAAGGAGATCCTCCGCTATTTCGTGCGGCTGAAATCTCAGGAGGCGCGTGCCCGCAACCTTGAAAGAGCGCTTCATGTGCTCTCGGGCAGGAAGGGGCGCTTCATGGCGCGGGCGTGGGATGGCGGAGCGTAGCTCCCGCAGGTCTTGCGTGTGCCGGCCTTCGCCCCCACTTTCTTCCGGTGAAATTCCCACGCCCCGTCGTTCTCTTGTTCGCTCTCCTGCATGTGTATATCGGCGTGCGGCTTCTTCTGCCGTTCGGCGCGGTCGTGCAGCTCGTGGGCGGGGCCTTGCTCGCGGTGTGTTTCTGGCTTTTGCCCAAGGGATTCCGGATTCGGGACGATCGCGGGCCCTGGGCGGTCATGCTTCCGTGGCTGACGATGGGCTTTTTCTCCTGGCTGCTGGTGCTGACCCTCCTCCGTGACGTGAGCCTGATCGTGTCCGCCCTTGCGCTGTCCCCGCAAGTCTACGAGTTCTGGATCCGCATCTCGGCCATCGGCGTGATGGCGCTCACGCCGGCGATCACGCTGGCCGGTTTCTTTATGGCGCGCAGGGTCGCACCGGTAGTGAACGTGAAAGTGCCGCTCGCCGGTCTTGCAAAAGAGCTGGAAGGCTTCACCATCGCCCAGATCAGCGACATCCACGTGGGGCAGACCATCAAGCGGAATTTCGTCGAAGCGATCGTCGACCGGGTCAATCGCCTGCAGGCCGACATGATCGCGATCACCGGCGATGTCGTCGACGGCAGCGTGCCAGACCTCGCGCACCACACCGAGCCGCTCGCGCGGCTCGAGTCCCGGCACGGGACCTATGTCGTCACCGGCAACCACGAGTACTACTCGGGCGTCCACGCGTGGATCCGCGAGCTCAAGCGCCTGGGCGCGCGCGTGCTCGTCAACGAGCACGTCGTCCTCGATCACGACGGGGCAGCGTTGACGGTGGCCGGCGTGACGGACTGGTCCGCCCACCATTACGATCCCTCGCACAAGAGCGATCCTCACGCGGCGGCGAAAGGGGCGCCTGAGCACGCGCCGAAGGTCCTGCTCGCCCACCAGCCGCGCTCCGCACCTTTCGCGGAAGCCGCCGGCTACCAGCTGCAGCTTTCCGGGCACACGCACGGCGGGCAGTTCTGGCCGTGGAATTTTCTGGTGCGCCTGCAGCAGCCGTTCATCGCGGGGCTGAATCGCCTCGGCCGCATGTGGGTCTACACTAGCCGCGGCACGGGGTATTGGGGACCGCCGATGCGATTCGGGATTCCTTCGGAGATCACGCTCATCCGCTTGGTCGGGGAATAGGAGACTCACTCATGCTCATCGTCAAATGGTTTGTCATCGTAGTACTGCTGCTGATCGTCGTGGCCGTCGCGGCAGGTCAGCTCGGCTTCCTGCAAGGCACGGCGCCCGCCGATCTGGGCGTGCGCGACGGCAAGCTGAAACCGCCCTCCATGACCGAGAACAGCGTCACGAGCCAGGCTGCGCTGTACCCCGATCACCTGCAGCGCAAATACGCGGACATCGCTCCGCTCGCGCTGAAGGGTGACGGCCCGGCCACGATTGCGAAAATCAAAACCATCGTGGAGGGCATGGACGGCGCCAAGGTGGTGAAAAGCGAGCCCGGTTACCTCTACGCGCAGTTCACCACCAAGCTGATGAAGTTCGTGGACGACGTGGAGTTCTGGTTCGACCCGGCGGCGAACGCGATCCAGGTGCGCTCGGCCTCGCGCGTGGGCCGCGGAGACCTGGGCGTCAACCGCAAGCGCATCGAGGCGGTGCGGGCGGCATTGGAGGCAGGGAAGTGACGGGCAGCTCTAGCGCTTCTCCCCGCCGCACGCGCGCCTCAATTCCTCGCGCTCATCAGCGCTCAAGTCCCGACTGAAGTGGAGCACCCGATCCAGGATGTCGTCGGTCTCGAAGTACGTCTTGCGGCAGTCGAGGTGCACGAATCCCGCGGGAGAGAAGCGCCCTTCTTCATAGAACACGAGCCGGATGCGCCAGCTCCCGCGCGCGATGGGCTCGCGGCAGCTGCGGCACTTCGCCTGCGCGCCCGGCGAGCGCTCGGCGCCGTCGATCCGCGGGAGGCGCCGGTGCGC
>WNGL01029636.1_pt1 | contig 11254 bp, 11 predicted proteins | sample 5400591 | NCBI WGS metagenome assembly WNGL01 (sample SAMN13153377, study PRJNA577476) | soil metagenome | isolation source: 80 cm soil or saprolite under Garry oak tree replicate 1 | place: USA:California | collected 2016-06-15
ATGGGATAGTACCGATCGCGGCCGCAATCTCGCGCATGCCGATCTCCTCGCCGCCTTGGCGTCCGGCGATGACGACCTCGTCGCCGGGTGTAACATCCATCCCGGTCACATCGATCATTGTCATATCCATACACACCGAGCCGACGATCGGTACGCGTTTTCCGCGTACGAGCATCCACGACCGCCCGGCCATCCGGCGATCGAGGCCGTCCGCGTATCCGGCCGGCACGATAGCAATCGTTGTCGGCCGATCGACGCCGGCGTGCAGGCCGTAGCCGGTGCCCTCTCCAGGACGCATCCCTTTCACGTGCACGATACGGCTATGGAGTGACAGGGCAGGTCGCAGCGGCAGGGAGGCGGCGAGCGGCGGCGGCACGATGCCGTAGAGGAGCAGGCCCGGACGGACGAAGTCGTACCACACGCGCTCGTCGCGCAGCATCGCCGCGCTGTTGGCGGCGTGGCGTAACGTCGGCATGACGCCGAGCGAGGGAAGCTGGGCGAGCGCCTTCTCGAACCGCTCGCGCTGTTGGTCGAAGGCGGGATGCTCGGGGTCGTCTGCGGTCGCGAAGTGCGTATAGACCGCGTCGATCGCGAGGTACTCGCTCTTGGCGATCTCCGGCAGCGTCCGCGCGAGGTTGTCGTGGCGGAATCCCAGACGGTTCATGCCGGTATCGATCTTGAGGTGGCAGTGCAGGGGTCTGACCCCTGTCTGACCCCTGTCTGACCCCTGTCTGACCCCGGCGGCGCCCGCCAGCGCGCGCGCGGCGGTGGGCGTTGAGATCGTCGGCGTGAGCTCGAACTCGAACACGCCGTCGAGATCACTGATGCCCAGCGCGCCGAAGACGAGAATCGGAGTCCGGACGCCCGCGCGGCGCAGGACGATGCCTTCTTCGATATCGGCGCAGGCGAGCATCGCGGCGCCCGCGCGCTCGAGCGCGAGGCCAACCTCGCCGGCGCCGTGGCCGTAGGCATTGGCTTTGACGACGGCGATGATGCGTGGCGTCCGATGTCCGATGTCCGATGTCCGATGTGCTGGGCTCGGAATTCCGGAACCGGACAGAAAAGCTGAGATCGATCGAAGATTGGCTTCAATTGCCGCCAGATCGACTCGTGCGACTGTCGGTCGGATCATGTCCGGTTGCAGCTAGCAAGTCTCATCGGCCCTCGGAACCTCGGACCTCGGACACCATCATGCCGCGCCTTGTGCCAGGTTCTCGAACCTCGTGTGCTCCTTGATGAAGGCGAGCTTGACGGTGCCGACGGGGCCGTTGCGCTGCTTGCCGATGATGATCTCGGCGATCCCCTCGGCCTCCTGATTCGGCTGGCCTTCGGCGTCGCGGTACTGCTCCTCGCGGAAGATGAACATCACGACGTCGGCGTCCTGCTCCAGGGCGCCGGACTCGCGCAGGTCCGAGAGCTGCGGCCGGTGATCCGATCGGGTCTCCGGCGCGCGCGAGAGCTGCGACAGCGCGACGATCGGCACCTTCAGCTCCTTCGCGAGACCTTTGAGCGAACGGGAAATCGACGCCAGCTCGGTCTGCCGGTTCTCGAAGCGGCCGCGTCCCTGCATCAACTGGATGTAGTCGATGATGAGGAGGTGGAGGCCGTGCTCGGCCTGCAGGCGGCGCGCCTTCGCCCGCATCTCGAGCACGCCGATCGAGGCCGAGTCGTCGATGAACACGCGCGCCTCGGCGAGCGTGCCGAGCGCGTGCGACAGGCGGCCGTAGTCCTTCTCGTTCAGGTAGCCGCTGCGGAACCGGTGCGCGTCGATGCGCGCCTCGGATGTGAGCATGCGCAGGAACAGCTGCTCTTTCGACATCTCGAGACTGAAAAAGCCGACCGTCATTTCGGTCTGGATGCCGATGTGCTGCGCGATGTTCAGGACGAAGCTGGTCTTCCCCATCGACGGACGCGCGGCGACCAGGACGAGATCGGACGGCTGCAGCCCCGACGTGATCTCGTCGAGATCGACGAAGCCCGTCGGCACGCCGGTCACGAGGCCCTTGTGCTGCTGCAGCTTCTCGATCGTCGCGAAGCTGCTCTGCACGAGATCGCGCAGCGGCACGAATCCCTCGCGGATGCGGTCTTCGGCGATCGCGAAGATTGCCTTCTCAGCGCCGTCGAGAATCAGATCCGCGTCTTCTTCCGCGTGGTACGCGTCGGCCAGAATGCGATTCGCGGAATGAATCAGATTTCGGAGGGTGGCCTTCTCCTTGACGATGCGGGCGTAGTGCTCGACGTTGGCACTGCGCGGCACGCCGTCCGCGAGCGATGCGATGTAGGCCGGACCGCCGACTTCGTCGAGTTCGCCCGAGCGCGCCAGCTCCTCTTTCAGCGTGACGAGATCGATCGCGTCGTTGCGCTCGCTGAGCGCGACCATCTTGTCGAAGATGCGGCGGTGCGCGTCGCGGAAGAAGTCTCTGGAGTCGATCAGCTCCGCCGCGTGATTGAACGCCTCGTTATGGATGAGGATCGCGCCGAGCACAGATTTTTCGGCTTCGAGATTGTGCGGCAGCGTGCGTTCGGCCGCGGGCGTGATCGTTTCGGGCATCGGCGCGTGGACACTATAACAAGTCGAGGGTCGAGGGTCGAGGGTCGAGGGTCGAGGATCGTTGGTGCTCGGGGTTTTCGATCCTCGGTCCTCGATCCTCGATACAATCGTTGGATGGGGGCATTCGCCCGATGGCTGGCGCTGACACGGCGCGAAAGGCGGCTCGTGCTGGAATCCGCGGGCGCAATCACGATCGTCGTCGCCGGATTGCGACTCCTGGGCGCGCGGCGCATGCTCCGCTTGCCGCCCGTGTCCGCACGCGGCAACGCCGGACCTGGCCCAGACGAAATCCGTGATCACGTCGCGGCGATCGAACGCGCCGGACGGTACATCCCGGGCGGAACGTGCCTGACGCGGTCGCTGGCCCTGGCCCGGATCCTCAGAAGACGAGGGGTGGCCGCGTACGTCCGTATCGGCGTGAAGACCGCGGGCGCGCTCGAAGCACACGCCTGGGTTGAAGCGGACGGCGAAGCGCTGACAGACGCGCCCGATCTGCGCGCGCGGTTCGCACCGATCAACTGACAGTTCGCCGATAGGCCCCAACGTTCCGCGCCATGCGGCGGGACGCACGATTGGCCTACTTGGCTTCCGGAACGACCTTCACCTTGACCTGCGCGACGACGTCGCGATGAATCTTGACGGGGATCGTGCTCTCGCCCAGCGCTTTCAGCGGCTCCGGCAGCGTGATCTTGCGCTTGTCGATCTCGAATCCCTTCGCGTGCAGCGCCTGCGCGATGTCCGCCGAGGTCACCGAGCCGTACAGCGTATCGTTCTCGCCCACGCGGCGTGGGATCGCGATCTCGAGCTGCGCCAGGCGCTGCGCGACCGCCTCGGCGGCGTTCTTCTCTTCCAGGTCGCGCGCCTCGGCCAGCTTCTTCTCGCGGTCGATCTGTCGCTTGTTGTTGTCGTTCACCGCCAGCGCGAGCTTACGCGGCAGCAGATAGTTGCGCGCGTAGCCTTCGGCGACCTTCACCACATCGCCGCGGCGGCCCAGGTTATCGACGTGTTCTCTGAGAATGACTTCCATAATCTGTTCCTGTGACGCGCCGACGGCACTTGCACGAAGGTCACTAAGGCACGAAGACTACAAGACCTTCGTGTCTTCGTGTCTTTGTGATCTCCGTGCCCAGCCGTCAGCTCGTGCGGGCTAATCGGTTACGTACGGAATCAACGCCAGCTGCCGGGCACGCGAGATCGCGGTCTGCAGCGCACGCTGGTGTTTCGCGCACGTGCCAGAGATCCGGCGCGGCTGGATCTTGCCGCGCTCCGGGATGAACGGGGACAGCAGCCGCACGTCCTTGTAGTTGATGTAGTCGATCTTGTCCGCGCAGAACTTGCAGACGCGCCGCCGGCGGAAGAACCCGCCGCCGCGCGGGCGCTCCCCCTTGTTCTTGTCCTTGTCGTCCTTCTTGCCGCCGCGGCCTCGTCCGCCGCCACCACCCCGTTCCGGGCTCATCGCTGCACCTCCACGCCTTCCATCCCGATGTCGTCTGAATCATCGCTGTCACGATCGCCGCGCCGCTCGGTCGGCAGCGGCTCCGGCGGCAGGCCGCGGGCCGTCCGGCGGCGCGCCTGGGTCGCCTTGCGCTGCGCGCGCAGGCGGTCCGCGACGCGCAGATCCGCGTCCACGCGGACGATCAAGTGGCGGATGATGGTGTCGGTCACGCGAAGCCGGCGGTCCACTTCCTTCATCAGCTCGCCGGATCCGCTGATCGTCTCGACGACGTAGGTGCCCTCCCGGGCGTGGCCGATCTCGTAGGCCAGCTTGCGCCGGCCCCAGTTCTCCGTCTTGTCGAGTGTGCCGTTGTAGCGCTGGATGATCTGCTCGACCTGCGTGTGCAGCTCGGCGATCGCCTGCTCGCTCGCGTCTGGCGACACGATGTAAACGAGCTCGTACTGTCTGATCTGACTCATGACTCTCCTTCTGGACTCAAGCGGGAACCTACAAATTTGGAAATGTGGAAATCGGGTAATTTGGTAATCGAGCATGGCACGCGCTATCGCGTGTGCTTTAAAAGCAAGATTTCCAAATTGCCAAATTCCCAGGTTTCCAAATCCCCTGGTTCCAAGGAGACAAGGATTAGTTGTCTTCGCCGTCGTTCGTCTTGTCGTCTTTCCTGTTGTACGTGTTCATCGCCGCCGACGACCCCTCGGCGACGAACAATTCCGATGCATCTGCCGCGCGGACGATCGCATCGTCAATCACTGCCCGCTCGTCCGGCTCGAATCTCGAGAGCACATGGTCCGCAAGATCCCGCCGGTTGTCTCCGCGTCCAACCCCGATACGCAGCCGCGGGAACTGGTCGGTTCCGAGCGACGCGATGATCGACTTCAGGCCGTTATGGCCGCCTGCCGATCCCGACGGCCGGATTCTGATCCGGCCGGTCTCGAGCTGCACCTCGTCGACGATGACGAGGACGTCCGTCAGCTCGATCTTGTAGAACTGCAGCAGTCCGACGACCGCCGCGCCGCTGAGGTTCACGAACGTCAGCGGCTTGGCGAGCACCACATCTTTCGCCCGCCACCGTGCGATCAACGCCTCTGTGCCGCGCGGGGCGGCTTCCCACTCGGCGTGGTGCCGCTCCGCCAACAGGTCCACGGCGGCGAAGCCCACGTTATGCCGCGTGCCCTCGTACTTCGCGCCGGGATTGCCGAGACCGACCACAAGCTTCATTGACGACGCGCGGTCTAAAGACCGCGCCAACTGGTCGCCAATCGACAATCGCCAATCGACACTCCGTCAATCGGCAATCGCCAATCGTCAATCGCCAATTACTTTTTCTCTTCCTTGTCTTCTTCCTTCTTGCCCTTCTTGATGACCTCGGGCTCCGCCGGAGCCGCCGGCACCGCACCAGCGGTGACCGCGGCCGCTTCCGCCGGCGCCGGGGCCTCTTCGACCTTCACGGTGACGACGTGGACGATCATCATGTCGGCGTCGCTGATGGCCTTCCATCGGCCGTCCTGCGGCAGATCGCGCACGCGAATGCCCTGATGCAGCATCAGCTCGCTGATGTCGATGTCGATATGCTCCGGGATGTCGCCCGGCAGACACTCGACTTCAATCTCGCGGTTGACGAAGTCGACGATGCCCCCCTGCTGCTTGACCCCCTTGGGCTCGCCCTTGATCACGATCGGCACGGTCACGACGATCGCCTTGTCCATCGCGACGGCGTAGAAGTCGGCGTGGAGCAGCTTGTGATCGATGGGATCGAGCTGGTACTCCTTCACGAGCACCTTGCGCCCGCCCGCGAGGCCGGCGCCCTCGAGGCCGATCAGCGTGTTCACTCCCGACTCGGAGTGCAGGATGCGCAGCAGCAATAAATCAGTTACCAGTTGCCCGTTGCTGTTACACAAATAACGACGACACCGACGTTTCTTCGTGAATACTTCTAATCGCCTGGCCGAGCAGCCGCGCGACCGAGAGCTGCTTGACCTTGCGGCAGGTCCTGGCGCGGTCGGTCATCAACGGAATCGTATTCGTGATGATCACCTGATCGATCGGCGCCGCCTCGAGCCGCTCGATCGCGGGGCCCGACAGCACGCCGTGCACCGCGCATGCGAAGACGCGCTCGGCGCCGTTCGCCTTCAGCGCGTTCGCCGCCTTCACGATCGTGCCTGCCGTGTCGATGATGTCGTCCTGCAGGATGCACGTCCTGCCGCGGACGTCGCCGATCACGTTCATCACTTCCGCCGTGCCGTCCTCCGAACGCCGTTTGTCGATAATCGCCAGCTCGGCGTCGAGGCGCTTCGCATATGCCCGCGCACGTTCGGCGCCGCCCGCGTCCGGCGACACGATCGTCAGGTTCGGGCTGTCGAGGCGCGACAGGTAATCGATGATCACCGGCGCGGCGAACAGGTGGTCGACCGGAATGTCAAAGAACCCCTGGATCTGCGCCTTGTGCAGATCCATCGTCAGCACCCGGTTCGCGCCCGCGGCGCTCAGCAGGTTGGCGACGAGCTTCGCCGAAATCGGGACGCGCGGCTTGTCCTTGCGGTCCTGCCGGGCGTAGCCGTAATACGGAATCACCGCGGTGATGCGCGACGCCGACGAGCGGCGGAACGCATCGATCATCACGCACAGCTCGACGAGATGCCGATCGACGTCCGCGCACGTCGGCTGCAGCACGAACACGTCGGTCCCGCGGATGTTCTCGTCGATCTGGAACGAGACCTCGGTGTCGGGGAACCGCTGCAGGCGCGCGTGCCCGACGGGCACCTGCAGGAACTCGGCGATCTCTTCGGTCAGCGCGCGGTGAGCGCTGCCCGAGAAGATCTTGAGTTGCCCGCTGGCCATCGTCGCCGGCAATGCTCCAGTCGTAATCACGCAGACACCATCAGTAGCATGGTTGGGGCGGGAGGATTCGAACCTCCGAATACGGGATCCAAAGTCCCGCGCCTTACCGCTTGGCCACGCCCCAGGAAAATTTGAAAATCTGGTAATCGGGTAATTTGGTAATTTGGCTTCGCGCGTGCTACCGCACGCGCCTTTTGAAGCGCCAGCGGTAGCTGGCGCAGGCTAGATTACCCGATTTCCCGATTACCCGATTTCCAAATTCCCTGATAGGGTCCCGGCGGCCAGTTACAAAAGGTTAAGTGTAGCGGATCTACCGTTTACGGGCAACCGGCCGGCCCCTGCGCTCGTGCTCCGCGCGCGTCAGGGTCCTGGTCACCAGCGCCTTCGCGCCGTTACGCGACAGGGGGTTGACGGCCCGTTCGGCGGCGCCGCGGCTGCGGAACAGGCCGAAAACGGCCGAGCCGCTGCCGGACATCGCCGCGGCCATCGCCCCGGCATCGCGCAATTGCTGCTTCAGGGCCCCGATTTCCTGGTGCCGCCGCATGACCGGGAGCTCGAGATCGTTGATCATCTGGGCGGCGCGGCTCGGCCACGGCACCGGCAGGAGCTGAAGCTCGCGATTCTCGCGAAGGCCGGCCACGCGATCTTCGTCGTACCACGAGTAGGCCTCTGCGGTGGAGACGCCGAACGGCGGACGGACAATCACGACGTAGTGCGGCGGCAGATCGACGAGTGGATAGATTTCCTCGCCGCGGCCGAGCCCGAGTGCGGTGCCGCCGGAGAGGAAGAACGGCACGTCGGCGCCGATGGTCGCGCCGACTTCGCGCAGCAACGTCAACGGCGCGCCGCCCCAAAGGCGAGCCAGCGCCATCAGCGCCGCCGCGGCATCGGCGCTGCCGCCACCGAGTCCCGCCTCGACCGGAATCTTCTTGTCGATCTGGATCACGGTGTCGCGGATCTCGCCCGGCCGTCCGAGCGCGATCCACAGCGCGGCCGCCGCCTTCCAGATCAGATTGCTCGCATCGAGCGGCACGTTCGCCACGCGGCACTTGAGCGCGAACGGCCCGGGATGTACCGCGCAGACGAGTGTGTCGTGCAGCTCGATCGCCTGGAACACCGTCCGCAACTCGTGGTAGCCGTCGGCGCGGACGCCGAGCACGCGGAGATCCAGGTTGACCTTGGCGTGGGCGCGGACGGTTAACTTGAGGCGCTTCTTCATCTCGCGAGGCTTGTCACGCACGTATTCACCGGGAGGTCGCTGAGCACGCAGAGACCCTTCTGGATCTTATCCAAAAGAACTCTCTGGCCTCTGCGTCCTCTTCGTAAGCACGTGCGTGACAGCCGCATGTAGTCTGACGATGTCAGCTGCCACCCAGCGGCCCGGCGCGGCGCAACTCATCCAGCGTCAACGGCACAGGATGCGCGGGCAGATCCGGCTCGATGTCGAACGTCCTGGGATTCAGCGTCGTGTTGATCTCCACGCCGGAGAGACGCAGCGTGAGATCCGCGGTCGTGCGGTCCTGCGTTTCGGCGCGCACGTGAATGGTCGACGGACGGCCGCCGGCGTAGTCCGCATAGGTGACGGTCACCGGCCCACGCGTCGCGGCCGCGATCTGCCAGCTGCCGCCGGCCTGCCGCAGGTAGATGGTCGAGTTGCCAGAGACGCCGGCCAGCCAGCCGTTGGGGAACGACCTGCCGTCTGACGGTGACGCGCCCTCGAGCCCGCAGCCGCTGACCGCCGTTCGCAGATCCTCCGCCCCGAGCGGCACGCCGGCCAGCGCTTCGACAATGCGATCGGGCGACGCGTCGGTGAGAACGCGATCCTCGCGCGGCAGCACGAGCGTCCCGCGGGCCCCGTCGGCGACGAGCACGAAAACGGGCTTGCCGAACGGCGCGATGCCTTCGAGCCTCGCGCGCGCCGGCGCGGCGAAGCCGGCATCGATGCGTCCGCGGAGCTTCATGGATCCTGCCTTGCCCGACAACGCCATCGATAGTGTGATGGTGGTAGTGTGCTCGCACGCCGCCGTCGCCTGACGGTACGCAGACGGAAAGTCCGGAAATGGGGTCGAAGTGCCAGTCGGCAGCGACGGCGGCTTCGGGGCGCAGGACGCGGCAAAGATGACAACGCCCAACGCCCAACGTCCAATTCCCCAAGACACTCGCTGCCGCACGTTCGATGTCATTCGCCTTGGGAGTTGGAGGTTGGGAGTTGGAGGTTATCGCTCGCGTTTGGCTGTCTCGATCTTCTTCTGCAGCTTCGCTCGATCGATCGACTCCCCGTCGCCCGCCAGCGCGCGCTGCCACGCGGCAATCGCATCCGTGCGGCGATTCTGCTTCAGACGCAGATCGCCCAGGTGATCCAGAATGACGGAGTTCCTGGGAAGTTTTTCCGCCGCGGTGCTGAGCGGCGGATCGGCCAGATCGAGTTTTCCCTGCTGGACGTACGCCCAGCCGAGACTGTCGAGGAACGACGGGTTTTCCGGCTCGACTTTCAGCGCACGCTGGATCAGGGCGACGGCCTCGTCCAGGGACGTGCCGTGCTCCGCCATCATGTAGCCGAGGTAATTCAGCGCGCCGGCGTCCAGCGGATCGCGCTGGATGACGTCGCGAAACACCTTCTCCGCATCCGCCTGGCGTCCCGAGTGATCGAGCGCGGCGCCGTACTGGAACAGGACGCCCGTGTCTCCCGGCGCGAGGGCCATGGCGTCATTCAACGCGGCGAGCGCCTCGTCCTGCCGCTTCAACTGAACGAGCGCAGTGCCTTCGGTCGCGAGCAGCATCGCGATCTGCGATCCCTTCGCGTTGGCGGCGCGCAGCCGCGCGATTTCCGGCTTCAGGAGATCGACGACGTCCTGGTACCGATCGCGCGCCTCCAGCATCTGCCCGAGCAGATACGTGGTGCGCACGTCGTCGGGATGCGCGGTGTGCAGCGTCCGGGCGGTGGACTCCGCCCCCACGAGATCCCCTGATGCGCTCTGGGCCTGCGCGAGCAGAAACGATGTCCGCAGATCGTCCGGCTGGAGCTTCTGCGCGTCGCGCAGGATGTCGCGCGCCTCGGGCGCGCGGCCGGCGTTCAACAGCGCGGATGCGCGGCGGGTGGCGATTTCGGGATTCTGCGGATTGAGCGCCTGGACCCGCGCCCAGGCGTCGGCCGCTTCGGGCCACCGGTGCTGGCGATCGTACAGCTCCGCGAGCTGCACGCGTCCGCGGAAGAATTGCGGCTGGGCCTTGAGAAGCGCCGTGAGCGTCTCCAGCGCGGCGTCCGGCGCGCCGGACGCTTCCTGCGCCTCGGCGAGCAGCACCGCGCCTTCGGCGTACTGCGGCTGCTCCATCACGATCCGCCGCAGCAGTGGCACGGCGCTCGCAGGACGATCCTGATCGAGATACAGCCGCGCCAGCGCCAGATCGATGGAAAGATCGCCGGTCCCGTCGCCACGGGAGATCTCGAGCGCCGCAATCGCACGCTTCGGATACGTCGCCACATCGTCGCCAGGCCGCCCCGGCTGGTGCTGCTCGGCGAGAGCGGCCAGCACGGTGCCGAGGATGCGATTGGCCTCCTTGTTCCTGGGATCGACCTTGAGGGCGTCCTCGGCGGCATCGAGCGCCTCGCGCACCTTGTCCTGCCGGGCGTAGAGCGCCGCCAGCTCCGCGCGCGGCTCGGCGCTGCGCGGATCGAGCTGGATGGCTTTCTTGAACGCCGCGACGGCTTCGTCGACCTTTCCCGCGCCTTCCAGATAGCGGCCGATCAGGAAATAGTACTCCGGTCCGTCGGTTCCGGCTCCCTGGGAGGGGGTCTGTGGAGCGGCAGCGAGCACGAGAGCGATCGAGAGCGCGGCAAGCGTCGACATGTTCCTGCTGACTATAATAGTCCCGAGACCTATATGCCCGTAGACCCAGAGCTGCTCGAGATTCTGGCGTGCCCCAACTGCAAGACGAAGGTGGAGCTCGTCAAGGGCGGGACCGCGCTGAAATGTCCGCAGTGCCGGCGTGTCTACCCGATCAAGGACGACATTCCGGTCATGCTCATAGACGAAGCGGCGATCGAGCCCTGAAGATTCTCCTGGTGCGGCTGCGGCTGATCGGCGACGTCGTGTTCACGACGCCGCTGATTCGGGCGCTGAGGCGCGCGTATCCGCACGCGCGGCTGGCCTACGTGGTCGAAGCAGAAGCGGCGCCGGTGGTACGAAACAATCCCCTTCTCGACGAGATCATCGTGGCGCCGCGGCGGCGCGGCGCGCGCCGTGTGCTCGAGGACGTCGCGCTCGCGCGGCGGCTTCGACGCGAGCGGTTCGACATCGCGATCGATCTGCACGGCGGTCCGCGCAGCGCGTGGCTGACGTGGGCGAGCGGCGCCCGCCTGCGCATCGGATACGCGATCCCCGGCCGGACATGGATGTACACCCGGGTCG
>WNGL01009557.1_pt1 | contig 11253 bp, 11 predicted proteins | sample 5400591 | NCBI WGS metagenome assembly WNGL01 (sample SAMN13153377, study PRJNA577476) | soil metagenome | isolation source: 80 cm soil or saprolite under Garry oak tree replicate 1 | place: USA:California | collected 2016-06-15
CAGTACCGGGTCCGGCGCGGCGCTCTGCTTCGGTCCGGATGCTCTTGAAGGAGGAGCGGACGGCCGCCTCCCATGCGGTCGCTACCCGGTCGGCCCACCACTGGCCCGCGATCCCGAAGTCGGTGCCGAGCTCGCCGGAATACTCGAGCCTGGTCGCGCCGTCGTCCTCGGCGAGCGTGAATTCCTCGGTGAGGCAGGGCACCGGGCCGCGGACGAGCCGGAAGCCGATCGAGTGCGGCCGGTCGAAGGTGACGGTCTCCAGCGTGGCCGCGGTGATCCTGCCGTGGTGCACCGGCGTGTAGTGCTCGGCCAGCACCATGTCGGTGCCGCGCTGCAGCGGGGTAGCGTGCGTGTCGGAGCCGCCAGGCGGGCAGGTCCGGATGTCCGTGCCGCGCGGCTGCCGCCTGCCGGGGTGGAGCTGGTGCTCGAAGTTGATGACGTCGTTGCTGAGCGCGATCGGGTGACGGCGGCGGGATGGCCGCTAGTGGAGGATCTGGCCCGGCCAGATCGCGGCTGGGTAGCTCTCGGCCGCGTCCTCCAGGTCGCGGAGAAGGTGCCGGCAGCATAGCTGGTGGATGACGCCGGGGATCTTGTCGTGGGTGTGGTACCGGTCGTGCACGATGACCAGCGCCGGGTCGTCGATAGCAGTGGAACCCACCCGTTCGTGACAGGTTCCCTATCCGGGTAACGACTTGGTGCGCGATAGGGGATCCGGGACATAGCAGCTGATCTTGGCGTGTCGTTCCCGTGGACATGAACGGCCGCGCGGAACGATCAAGGTGTGAAGTCAAGATGGGCCCGCGCGGCCTTGTCGCATCGTATCTGCACGGGGCTCTCCCGCCCGCGTCTGGGCAAGCTGATTGAGGAGCTGGCCGGCCCGTGGCTGGCGCAGCAGGAGTCCCGGCTGCGTGAGCGCCGGGGTCATGCCCGGCTGCGCGCCGAGGGCGCAGGCCCGGCCCATGAGCTGCCGTTCGCCGACCGGGTCATCGCCACCCTGGTCGTGCTGCGGTTCCAGCTCCCGCACGCCGCTCTCGCGCTGTTTTACCAGGTGGACCGCTCCACCATCACCCGGGCCGTGCATGAGATCCGGCCGCTGCTGGCGGCCCGCGGCTTCGCCGTGCCCGGCGAGCCCGGGCTACGGCTGCGCACGCTGGCCGACGTGTTCGCGTACGCCGCGTCCCAGGGCGTGCACCTGCGCATCGACGGCACCGAGGTGCAGGTCCGCCGGCCCCGGGCCAGCCGCCCCGGCCGCCGCGCCTTCGTGTCCGGCAAGAAGAAGCAGAACACGATCAAGCCCACCGCCATCGGCGATGGCCGGGGACGGCTGCTGTGGCTGGGGGCGATCCGCCCGGGCCGCATGCACGACGTCACCGCGCTGCGCACCGAGGGCATCGAGGACCTGCTCCGCCGCTATCCCGGCGTCACCGCGGACGTCGACTCCGGGTACCAGGGCCTGGCCCGCGACTTCCCCGGCCAGATCACCGCCCCGCCCAAGAAACCGGGGAAGGATGCCACACCCGGCCAGGTCACCGGGCGGGAAGCGGCCCGCAGACAGCAGTCCTCCCGGCGGATCTGCATCGAGCACGCCATCGCCGAGCCCAAGCAATGGCGGACCCTGCAGCGCTACACCGGACGCCGCGAATACTTCGAAGACACCGCCCTCGCCATCGGCGGACTGGTATCCGACCGCTGCGCGAACCGGTAAAGATCACCAGCCAGACCCTCCAGGCCACCACGCCCCGCCCTCAATCGCGCACCACGTCGTAAGCAAAGTGGAGAACAGCCCGAAGTCTTCCCCGGGCAACCAACAAGCCATCCCGTTCGTGTGGTGTGCATGAAGCCGAGCGGATCTGCCGCGGAGAGCCTTGCCGAGGTGTTCCGGTACCGCCGGTCCGAGCTGGTCCGGCTGGGCGCGTTCATCCTCGGTGACCGGCCGGCCGCCGAGGACGTCGTGCAGGACGTGTTCCTCCGGGTGCACCAGCGCGGGGACCGGCTCGCCGATCTGGATGATCCGCTGCCGTACCTGCGTGGCGCGGTGGTTAACGGCTGCCGGTCCGTGCTGCGCCGCCGCCTGCTGATCCGCCGTCATGCCGGCAAGGACCAGCCCTGCCCGCCGCTGTCCGCCGAGGAGGCGATGCTGCTGTCCGAGGACCGCAGGCAGGTGTTGGCGGCGCTGGCCCGGCTGCCCGCGCGGCGCCGCGAAGTCCTCGTGCTCCGCTACTACGCAGGGTTGTCCGAGGCGGAGATCGCCGCCACGCTCGGCATCAGCACCGGCACCGTCAAGTCGACAGCCGCGCGAGGCCTGGCCGCGCTGGCCCGCGCGCTCAAGGAGTCCCGATGATCACCCAGGATGAACTGGCCCGCACCGCGGAACGGCTCAGGGACGCCCTCACCGCTGCGGCGGACGTCATGGCCGAACCCGATGCCGCCGCGGTCATCGCCCCCGTTCCGCAGCGGCCCGGCAGACTCAGGCGCGCGCGGGCATGGCTGATCCCGCTGGCCGCCGCGGCCTGCGTAGTCGCGGTCATCTCTGCCTCGGTATTGCTTGCCACGAAACTCGCCCGCAGTCCTCGTCCGCCAGCCAGCCGGCGTACCCGGGGTTCTCGATCTGCGAGCCGCTTCCGGCGGCCGGACCGGGAACGGCCCTGCCACGGTTCTACGTGACGACTGACGTGGCGGCCCGCCAGATTCAGCTGCAAGTACGCCGCACCAGCGACTGCGCGATCACCGCGGTGGTGCCGTTGCCCGCCGGCTGGCTGCTGACCGGAGGGATCTCGGCGACCGCCCACGACCGCACCTTCTTCGCGGCGGCGTTCAGCGCCAAGAGATGTCCGGTCCAGGCGGGAGCCGGCGGCATCTCCTCCGCCGCGCATGAGACACGATTCTTCAGGTTCGCCATTAACGACCAGGGCCGGGCCGGACGCCTTACCGCGGTCGGCCCGGCCGTCTCAGGCATAGTCGGCCCTATCGCCGCCTCGCCAGACGGCTCCCGCATCGCGTTCAACGCCGCCGACGGGAATTTCGTGGGACCTGGGACAGCCTGCGCGGGCGGCGAAGCCGAAGGCGCCGCCATCAGCGTCATCGACCTCGCCACCGGGAAAATCCGCACGTGGCAGACGCCGGAGATGCCGCCGGCTCCCGCCGGGACCTCGGTCACTCCCCATGAGGTGTCGTGGGTGGCAGACGGGCGCACGCTGGCAGTCAGCTACGTGTGGCCGACCAGTCCGTCCGGCCCGCAGCTATCCATGGCAGTGGCCGCACTCGACACGACCAGCGGCGGCGGTTCGCTGCAGGCACACAGCCACGTGCTCTGGAGCCAGCCGCACAAGTGCGTCTTCTGCGTGGAGGAGGCACTGATCAGCCCCGACGGGAAGAGCCTCACGGCGACCGCCACCCAGCAGACCGCGCATGGCGACCGCGATGCGCTGCTGCGGATCGCGCTCCCGTCAGGGCGAACCCGTGTCCTCTACGAGTCTCCCGCGAAGACGAGCTCGGGCTCCACCTTCACCCAGGACGGTTCGGGACAGCACGTCATCTTGGTGTCCGGCTCCCATGCGGGCTGGATCAGTGCAGGCAAGCTGCTCCTCCTGCAAGCACCCGGCAGCGCGCTGCAGTTCTTCCCCGCAATCACCACCATCGCGTGGTGATCCGGTTCAGGTCGAGAGCCCGGTGCCAGGCGCTGTGCACGAGTTCTGGCACGGCACAGCACGGGATTACCGGGTATCAGCCTCAATGGTGGTGGTGCGAGGAGGACGAATCGCCACCCGAGGACGATCCGCCGGAGTGATGCGCCGTGGCAGTCGCGGCTGACACGGCGGCATGCACCGAGTGGTGGACCGCGCTATGGACCGCAGCCTGTGCCGCGTGCCTGAACCGGTCGTCGAGGTTGCTAGTTTCCGAACGGGTGCCGGGTACCGTCATGGCCGGATCCTGGCCGGAGAGTTCTGCGAGCCTGGCGTGCAAGGGCGCGTTCTCGCGACCGGGATAGACCAGATGAGCTATATCGCCGGCGTGAACCAGGCCCGCCAGTGCCGCCATGCTGGGCTCGACCGGGCCGATGCCGGTGACCGCGCTGGCCAGCGCGGCGCGCAGGTTCTCGAAGTAAGCCAGATCCACCAGCCGGTATCCCTGGCGCTTGGCGATGAACAGCAGCCACACCGTCTCCGAACGCAGCACCCCGGCCACTTCGAGGCGCTCGAAGTAGGCGGTGACAAAACCGGCGGGAATGTCCGCCATCCACTCCCCGACCGGTACCCCGCGCAAGGCGGCCAGTCCGGTCAGCGCCTCATCCAGGTTCGGGTCGCCGAGCGGGGCGGGATCTCGCGCGAAGATCCGCCCGTCCGTCACCTCGACACGGCCAGCAAGCGTAAGCGCGACCAGCACGGCGCCACGCATGCCGTAGCAGAATCGCCACGGCAGTTTCCCGTTATTAGGGCCGCCTCGCGGCCTGCCCCGACGGCGAGGATGACCAGATCCTCCGGAAGCGTCGGCATGGCGCACACAATAGCGAGGGAACTGAGGCAAGCACCACAGTTCGTTCGGCCGAATGATTGTCGAGCGGCGGCTGGTGAAGTCACGGCTTCTCCCTTATGGCTCGGGCACGCCCGCTGACGGCAGTGCGCCGGTTCGCAACAGGCCCGCGCTCCCCACCAATCAGGTGAGAGGTCATCATCGGATCATGATGATTTGCCCGGCACCTCATGCCTCAGCGGGGAGTCGGCAGATCTCGAGCAGGTCGAGGCCGAGCGCTTCGATCTCAGCCAGCACGCCATATAGCCCAGGCCGGTCCAGCACACCGGTCAAGAGTGTCTCTGGGCCCCGCCGCTCCCAGGCCATCGCCGGAAATGCGGAAAGCAACGTGGCGCCGAGGTGGCCGTTGATCCGGATCATGTACCTGGCGGATGCAGCGTCCATGCGGCCATGGTCGGGCGCGGGTAGGTGAGCCCACATCGCCAGGATCTAGTGACCCCGGCGTCCGACACGTAACCTGAACAGGGTGCTGAGAGGCGGTCGGCTGCGGGCGTGGTAGTGAGGGCAGATCAGCGAAAGCCGGGTCCGGCAGCTCCGCGGTTGATTCAGCGCGGAGAGCTTCTCGCGTCCCTCGATCGCGCGGCGGAAGCGAAGGTAACGCTTGTCTCGGGCCCCGCAGGCAGCGGCAAGACCTCGCTGTTGCGGGCCTGGGCGGATGGGCCCGGTCGGCCGTATCGACTGGCAGTGGTTCAGGTGCGGCGCGACCAACAGGACTCTCATCAGTTCTGGCTCACCGTCCTCAGCGCCATCCGGCAGGCCTCCGGCACGCTCGGCGAGGGCGAGCAGCTGGCGGCGACACCCGACTTCAACCAAGGGGCCATCTCTGACAGAGTTCGTTCGGAACTCGCTGAGCATCGCGACCGCACCTTCCTGATCATCGACGATCTCCACGAGCTGACCTCGCCGGAAGCGCTTACGCAGCTAGTCCGGCTGCTGGAGAAGCTGCCCGAGCATGTGCACGCGATCCTGACGACGCGGCACGATCTGCCGTTGCGGTTGCACAAGCTTCGTCTGGCCGGTGAGCTGGCCGAGATCCGCGCCGCGGATTTGCGTTTTACGCAGCGTGAGACCAGCGAGTTCCTGGAGGCTTCGGGCATCGTGCTGTCGGAAGGCCGCGCCGCGACGCTGCACCAGCGCACGGAGGGCTGGGCCGCGGGCCTGCGGCTCGCTGCGATCTCACTGGCCAGCAGCCCTGATCCCGAACGATTTGTCACGGAATTCTCCGGGAGCAGCCGGACAGTTGCCGAGTACTTGCTCGCCGAGATGCTGGAGTGCCAGCCGGCCGAGGTCCAGCAGTTGCTTCTGCGTACCTCCCTGCTCGACCGTGTCAACGGCCAGCTGGCGGATCTGCTGACTGGTCGCCCTGGCTCAGAACGGATCCTGCTCGACCTCGAAGATGCCAATGCCTTTGTTGTATCGCTCGACCCGGCCCGGACCTGGTTCCGGTACCACCACCTCTTCGCTGACCTGCTCCGGCTTGAGCTGCGCCGGAGGCTATCCGAGCAACTGCCGGTCCTGCACCGGCTGGCCGCCGGATGGTTTAGCCAGCACGGCGAGATTGTCGACGCCATCCGGCATACCCAGGCGGCGGCTGACTGGTGCGATGCGGCACGGCTGCTCGCCGACCACTCGTTCAGCCTGACCCTTGACGGACAGGCTCAGACCATCCAGGCGTTGCTGCGGGCCTTTCCGCCGGCTGCCGTTACTGAGGGCCCGGATCTGCCCCTCGCGCGCGCGACCGTCGACCTTGCCCAGGGACGCCTGGACGAGGCCGCCGCCCACCTGGCAGTGGCCGAAACCTCGGTCGCATCGACATCGCCGGACCGCAAGCACCGGCTCGAAGTGGCGATCGCGGCACTGAAACTGTCGCTGGCGCGCAAGCGCGGCCACCTCGCGGGGGTTGTCGAGCAGGTCAGGTTCCTTGCCTCGCCGATAACCGCCCAGTCTGACGAGGACATCGCGCTCGACAGCGACCTGCGCGCGGTAGCGCTCATGAATCTCGGAACCGTCGAAGCGTGGTCGCTGGGAAACCAGGACAGCCAGCGGCACCTGCAAGAGGGCGCCGATCTTGCGCGGACGATCGGACGTCCGTACCTCGAAGTGGCCTGCCTGGCTGAGCTCGCCTTCGCATCGAAAATCGAGCCCTTCGCGGTTACGCGGCGGCGGTGCCGAGAGGCGATAGCCCTTGCCGAGCAACATGGCTGGGCCGCGGAGCCGGTCATCTCCCCGGCGCTTGTGAACCTCGCGGGCACTCTCATCTGGACAGGTGAATTCGACGAGGGCGATCGCTGGCTGCGTCGCGCCGCCCGCGCTCTGGAGACAGACACCGGTCCCAGCATCAGGCTGTTGCTGCACCTGGGTACGGGCATGCTGATGTCCGCCCGCCGCAGGCAGCGCGAGGCGCTCGCGGAATACAACGCGGCCGAGCACCTGCAGGCGCAGCTGGAAGGCTCGCACGCACTGATGCGTCAGCTCACCGGCTTTAGGCTGGCCACCCAAGCTCGGCTCGGGCAGCTCAGCGAGGCCCGAGCCTCGCTGGCAGCGTTCGATGCCGAACTGGCAGGCTTCGGCGAGATCGCTAATGCTCGCGCGGCCATCTGCCTGGCCGAGGGCAACCCAGCCGCCGCTCTCGCCGTGGTCCAGGATGTCCTCAACGGGATAGCTCCGGCAATCGGCTACATGACAGTGATTGACGCTAACCTCCTGGCAGCGCTCGCGCATCGCGAACTCGGCGACCAGCGCGCTGCCTTCGCAGCCGTCGAGTGCGCACTGGCCCTGGCGGAGGCGGACCGGCTCGTCCTGCCGTTCGCGATGACGGGCACACTCGAGCTGCTCGAGGCCATGCCTCGGCATCAGACGGCTCACGCGGCCCTGCTAGCAGGCATCCTCGACGTAATGCGCGGATCATCCATATCGCCGGGCAATGAGCCTTCATCGGCACAGATCGAGCAACTCAGCCCGAGCGAGCTGCGGGTGCTGCGGTATCTCCCGACCAACCTCTCCCGGCCGGAGATCGCCAGCGAGCTATCGGTCTCGGTGAACACCGTCAATACCCACATCCGTAACATTTACGCGAAGCTCCAGGCTCAGGATCGTTCCTCGGCAGTGCGGCGCGCACGAGAGATGCGGCTGCTCTCGGCTGGCCTGAACAGCTAGACCGATAGCCGGACATCGCCGAGCGGCCAGTGCTGGCGAAGAAACAATCACCAGGATCCGGTGAGGACCGTTCACCTGTGCGGTGGCAATTCTGGCTACGGCAGCGGGCCTGACCATTGGCCCCCGCGAGCTGCAGCAGAGGAGAACGACGATGACGAAGGACCTGGGTGGTCTGGACCGCCGAGGACTGCGCCCTAGTGCTGATCGATTACCAGAATGAGATGTTCGAGGTCATCCGCTCGGAAACGCCCGCCGACCTGGTCGAGTTGCATGTCGCCGGGTACACGGTGGCCGGGGTCGACCGCAACGAGCAGGGGCCGAGGGAACTATCCCACGGCATCCCGCGAGGGTGGGCGACGCGACCGATCCGGCCGCGGCCAAGAGCCTGATCGACCGGATAGCCGCCGAGGCCGGCCCGCCTGAGGTGCTGGTGAACACCATCGGCACGTTCCGCCCGGGCGAGGCGGTCGCCGCGACGCGCGAGGACCTGAAGGTCCTGATGACGGCGACTAGCCGTCCCTCATCTCGTCGAAGGGATAGACCATGCATCCACGAACCGCCGCTTCTTCCTTGCCGCGGCGCGGCCCTCGCGACCGTCCCCACGGTCGCTGCGCTGGAGCACAGGGTTGAGCGCGGGGGATCAAAGCGAAGGGGTCGCTCCCCAGTGGAGGGACAGCCCGGTGGCGGCACGATCTGCGGTGATCTGCATCATGCTGCCCAGGATTATCGCCCTGTCCGCCACCAGGGCTGTCCCGTCCGGCCCGTAGGTGACCCGGTCGCTGACCAGCACCGGCGCGCCCTCGTCCTCGTCTAGGTGCCTGGCCACGTCCGCGTCGAGTACCTCCGGCCGGATCGTCTCGGATGCCCGGGCCACTACGACCCCCACATCGGCCAGGGCCGCGTACAACGACGTGGCGGTGAAGTCCACCTCACGCAACCGGTCCGCGTGCGGCTCGCGTACCCAGGAGATCTGATGAATCGCGCGACGGCCGGCAAATGCGCGGACCCGCTCCAGCCGCAGCCCGGTCTCGGTCTCGCGGACCCGCAGCCGCGCCGCGATGCGCGGGGGCACGCGGCGGTGCGCGTGGGCGATCATCGTGGTGCGGACCTCGTGGCCCTGCTCGCGCAAGTCGTCGGCGAAGCTCCGCAAAGATCCCAACTGGTAGGCCAAATGGGGCGGTGCGACAAAGGTGCCCTTGCCGGGCCGCTGGACAATCAGCCCCTCGGCGCCCAGCTCCTGCAGCGCCTGGCGCAGGGTCATCAGGGTGACGCCGTATGCCACGCTCAGCTCGCGTTGCGCGGGCAGCGCCTCGCCGGGAGCGTAGTGACCATCGCGGATCTTCGCGGCGAGGTCGGCGGCGATGGCCCGATAGCGTGCCATGCTGCTCCCTCCTCTTCGTCTGTCGGGCCGCTTCGCCAGTCCGGCCGCGCGCCTCGATTGTCGCCGCCGACGATCATCGCACGGCGATCGGCCCGGAAAGCGCGGCCCGCAGCGACGCCACGAACGCGCCGACCTCGGCCGGGTCGGCGCCGTCGAGGATGCGGCGCATGACGGCCGCGCCGACGATGACGCCGTCGGCGACCGCCGCCGCCTCGGCCGCCTGTTCGGGCGTGGAGATCCCGAAGCCGAGGAGGACCGGTAGGTCGGTGACCTGCTTGACCCGGGTGGCGAGGGTCGCGGCGGACGGGGCAAGCCGGTCGCGTTCGCCGGTCGTGCCCATGACCGAGACCGCGTACACGAAGCCTTGGCTGCGCCGCCCGATCTCGGCGAGACGGTCATCCGGCGTCGCGGGAGAGGCGAGCAGGCTGACCTCGATGCCTGGTGCGCTCAGCCCGGCCAGCTCGTCGAGCGGCAGGTCGGGCACGATCAGCCCAGTGACCCCGGCGGCACGGAGGGCGTCGGCGAAGCCCGGCCGCAGCGCGATGTTGGCATACGTGCTCGCGATGAGCGGGATGCCGACGCGGATTGTGCCTAGCTCCGCCAGGACAGACGCGGGCCTGACACCACGGGCGAGCGCCGCGTCGGACGCCTCCTGGATCGTCAGGCCGTCCACTGTGGGGTCGGAGAACGGTAGCCCGACCTCGATCAGGTCAGCGCCGGCGTCCTCGAACACAGTTAGGTAGGTGGCCCAGTCCGGCCCGACGCCGGCGGTGATGTAGGGCATCAGCAGCTTCGTCACGGCTCCGCCTCCGTCATGAGGGTGGTGACGTCCTTATCGCCGCGCCCGGAGAGCGTGACGAGGACGGTCGAGCCGCTGGGCAGGACTGATGTCCCGGCGGCGTGGATCACCCAGGCCAAGGCGTGCGCCGACTCGATCGCGGGAAGTATGCCCTCCGTCCGGGCGAGCCGCACGGCCGCCGCGATCGCTTCCGCGTCGGAGACCGTGACGTAACGGGCGCGCCCCAGATCCCGCAGGTACGCGTGCTCGGGGCCGACACCGGGGTAGTCCAGCCCGGCCGCAATCGAGTGTGCCTCCTTGATCTGCCCGTGTGCATCCTGGAGGAACAGCGACTGGAAGCCGTGCAGTACGCCGATCTCGCCGTTCGAGGCACCGGAACCGCCTTCGGCCTCGACACCGACGAGCTTCGCGGCCGTGTCGACGAAGCCCGCGAAGGTCCCCGCCGCGTTGCTGCCCCCGCCGACGCAGGCGACGACGTAATCAGGGACAGCAGCCGCCAGTTCGGCCGCGCACTGCCGCCGGGCCTCGTCGCCGATGACGCGCTGGAACTCGCGCACCATCGTCGGGTAGGGGTGCGGGCCGATGACCGAACCCACGCAGTAGTACGCCTCGTCGGCGTCGCCGACCCAGTGGCGCATCGCCGCGCTGGTGGCATCCTTGAGCGTACGGCTGCCAGTGGTCACGGGGACGACTTCGGCGCCCAGCAGTCGCATCCGGAACACGTTGTGTGCCTGGCGTTCCACGTCCCGCTCGCCCATGAAGACCTTCACGGGCAGCCCAAGCAGGGCGCCCGCCGTCGCGGTCGCGACGCCGTGCATGCCCGCGCCGGTCTCGGCGATCAGCCGCGCACGCCCCATGCGCCGGGCCAGCATCGCCTGTCCCATCACATTGTTGATCTTGTGGGAGCCGGTGTGCGTCAGGTCTTCCCGTTTGAGCAGAACGGTCACGCCAAGTTCGGCCGACAGCCGCAGGGCGAGCGTCAGCGGGGTGGGGCGGCCCGCGTACGCAGAGAGTAGCCGGGCGAGGCTGCCCCGGAACCCAGGATCGGCCCATGCCTGTGCGAACGCATCCGCTACCGCCTGGCAGGCGGGGATCAGGGATTCCGGCACGTATCGCCCACCGTAGCCGCCGAACCGACCTACAGGCTGGCAGGCGCTCGAGGTGACTGTTATAGAACTCATGAGAGAGTTATAGAACAGTCGCAGTGAGCCTGGCAAGCCAGTAGCTTTCCCTGACGTGATCTACCGGTTGTACGCGAAGCGCCTGCGATCACGGACCCCCTCAACGGGCAGATCGATAATCCCGCAGTTCCCTGACCTCCGCTGTGGTGGCGACTCGCACGCCCTGGCCCTGCTTGGGGTCCGCCGGATCTCACGACGGACCAGCG
>WNGL01010306.1_pt1 | contig 11251 bp, 11 predicted proteins | sample 5400591 | NCBI WGS metagenome assembly WNGL01 (sample SAMN13153377, study PRJNA577476) | soil metagenome | isolation source: 80 cm soil or saprolite under Garry oak tree replicate 1 | place: USA:California | collected 2016-06-15
ATTCCCTTCAAGGGGCATAGAGTCCGAATTGAAGAGCTACTAGATTGGTTCAAGACTCTCAAAGTAGACTCTATTGAGCTCTGGATCGAGGGCGCAAGAACCCGTGGAAACAAGACGGAACTCTTTCTCTCGACAGAGGGCAAGACAGGGGCGAAGATCACCCTCAAGCCACGGCTTGAGGACGAATCAAAAGGGTCAGCTCTTGAGCGCATCAAAAGCTCTTCTCCCCTGAACACACCAGTAGAATCACCGCCGATTATAACTGAGAAGTCCACGGTGAAACAGACTCAAGAGCTAGCAAGTCCTACAGACTCGCCTGTCACCGCCTTCTTCTCTCCTAAAGGAGGAATTGAACAAGAGATTCTGACTAGAATAGGCGGAGCGATGGAAATCATCGAGATAGCTGCTTACGCATTCACGAACGAGAACGTCGCAAAGGCCTTGATAGACGCGATCAAACGGGGAGTAAAAGTTTCCTTGGTCATGGACAGATCCCAGACAAAGGGTTCCCAAGCGTCACTACATGACGAGTTGGAGAAGGCGGGAACCATCATACGGTTGATTTCTCCGCCTGGAGGCATAATGCACGACAAATTCATCATAGTTGACGGCAAGAACGTCGAATGGGGAAGCTACAACTACACCGGCCGAGCAGAAGACGCGAACTTCGAGAACGCAACCTTCGTATTCAACACCAACCTTGCCCAACAATACCACTCAGACTTTGTTACAATTTACAACCAAGCAACTCCTGAAGCTCAGGGACTTGGTCGCCCCGTGCGACGATTCTTGAGGAGACTAAAGTCGCCCTTCAAGCATAGAGGATAAGGCTCTGCAATAATTAGAGAACTTAAGCCGATATTGAGAGAACGCCAACTGTTGTAAATGACCCCAAAACCAAACTAAGTTTGCCGAGAGTTATGCAGAGATCGACAAGCCGCCTCTTCCAAGAACTTGTTTAAACCGGCTATTTCGATTGGAGCTTTCGAAGAGAATATGGCTAGACGGACATTTGGCAATTAATCACCTTTCATGGTCCATTTGGCGAGCGGGTCAGTCTATCGATCAGTGGGGATGCGAGAGCAGTTACAAGAACTGCTAGACCCGCAACAGGGTAGAGCTGCGGACCTACCAGTCCAGCATCAACTCCCGTCTTAGCGAGCACCAGTGAGAACTCTCCGCGCGGAACCAGAATGGAACCAACTAAAATGGGACGTCCGATCCGAGCGAGGCGCGCTCCGAAGAATCCTCCAGCAAGTTTCCCGAGAACCGCCCCGGTTAAAATGACCACGAGGGGTAGGCCAATTGACAGCGCACTCGAAGTGTCGATCAGGGTCCCCATTGACAGAAAGAAAAACACAATGAAGGCGTCTTTTAGGGGTAGAATTTTCTCCCTGACATACCTCGACTGCTTGACGGGAAGAAAGAATCCGACGAGTAAGGCCCCAATCGCAGGCGAGAAACCCAGATAATCCGAAAGTACTCCGAATAGGAAACCGAATGACAAGGCGAGGAGAAATGCGACCTCCCCGATTTCCAGCTCGTACTGACTCACCTTGTTGATCAGTCTCGGGCCTAGATACCTCCCGAACCCGAAACTTGCGATGAACAAGAAAAACCCCTTTGCGGCGATTAGGAAAAGCCCTGATGCCTGAAGCTGGCGTCCCCCTGCAAGCTCAGGCGTAAGGAAGAGCAAGAAAACTGCAATCACATCCTCCACCACCATCACCATCATTAACGCCGTAAAATTATCATCATGTTCGGGAAAGCGATCAAGGATCAATTTTGCAACAATAGCGGTGCTGCTTAGTCCAAGTACAGATCCGAGAAAGAGCGCCGTCCCAAGGTCCTCCCCTGCGGACAGAGCGGACAACAAGCTGACTGAGAACGCGACAAGAAACTCTACAGTACTCAGAATGAGAACCTTGGATCCGACTTTTCCTAACTTGCGCGGGTCGAGTTCAAGCCCGACAACAAACAAGAGCAGAATTATTCCTAGCGTCGCGAGAAAGGCTATGGCCGCCGTGTCACGGATCAATCCAAGCCCAAAGGGTCCAACAAGCATGCCCGCGACCAGTTGGCCAACAATCATTGGAAGGCCGAGCCGGTAGAAGAGGAGACTTACGAGAAGAGCTGCGGCCACAGCGATTCCCACATCCAGCAGGAAAGTTGTCTGCAAGAACGGGCCTGGACTAATCGCACCTGAATAGCTAAAGCACTTTCTCAACCGAAACTTGACTATTAGAACAAGTCAGTCTGATCCCATCTCTATTCCTCCGAATGGTTAACTAGTTGCTTCAATCCGTTTCGACCTTGCCGGGCCCGTAGTCGAGCCAGGACCAAGACGTGGGCCTTCGGAGTGAGTCCCGGGGCTAAAAATCTGGGTCTTCGGAGTAAGCCCAAAATCGTGGGTTCGAATCCCACCGGGCCCGCTAACCCAATTTCGAGAAGCGAGCTAGTAACAGGCACTTTGCGAGCAAAATATGCTCGTATCGAACTATTCTGCTTTTCCATTGGTCTCACTTTTGTGAACCCGTTGAAGACTCACGATTCAATCCTAGTGATTCTAAGAGGTCGGCGTGTCAATCGGAGTCACCAAACCGCCTCTCGTCGCTGCACGGGGGCAATCTTGAGTTCAGAATGAGAAAAAGGGGGGAGGTGTTGGGTCGTCATCCGAAGAGAAAAGCGGCGCCCGCTGCGATTGAGGCAACTTTCTCTCGTGGGGCGCCTATAATGAGAGCACCCCCGCTTGCCGCTAAGGACAGGCCGAAGCGGTCGTCTTGAGCTGGAGTGGGGTCGAGAATTGTTTGGACCAGGGTTAACGGTCGTCCATTAAAGACGTATACCGTCCCCGCATTGATTGCAGTTGTACTATCCTCGGGGGCACCGATAACGACGTTGCCATTGACGATTGCAATCGACCTGCCGAAAGCGTCAATGCCGTGGCCAGGGTCCGGAATTGTTTGAACTAGCGCGCCGGAAGTAGCGTTGAAGACAAAAGCTTCTCCCGCCTGGGTTCCACTTACGAGATCCTGGTGTGCGCTTATGATGACATTGCCTCCGATTGAGGCTAGCGCTAAGCCAAAGAAGCCGAAGTTAACGGGTGCCGGGTTCAGAAAGGTGTGAAGGAGTGCTCCGTTTGAACCGTCGAACAGGTAGGCAGCGCCTGCGGCTGTCACTCCTGTGCTAGTTAGATGTGCTCCCACGAGGATATTTCCCCCAACAGCCGCAACCGATGAGCCGAAGGCGTCACCACCCGCCGGGTTAGGGTCGTGAACCGTCACGAGAGGTTGTCCAGTCTCCCTGTCAATCAGGTACGCGGCGGTAAATCCGCCTATGAGAATATTGGTGTCCCTGAATGATTGACGTCCCGTCTCGTTTTTCGGCATCGCTGCCACGGACTCACCAAAGCGGGCGTTGGGAGCTGGATTCGGATTAACGAATGTCTGAATCAACCCACCCGTCCCTCCGTCGAAGAGATAAGCCGCTCCAGAATCAAAAGCTTGGGTGCTAACGAAGTGCGCCCCGACAAGAATGTTGCTCCCTAGGGCTGCGAGAGAGATACCGAACTCATCCCCAGGGCTAGGACTGGGACTCAGGATGGTTCGAAGAAACCCCCCGGTTGTGGCATTAAAAACGTATACAGCACCACTGTCTGATCCAGCAGTGTTGTCAAATGGTGCCCCAATGAATATCCTGTTCCCAATCATTGATGCTGCCCAACCAAAGAAAGCGTCGTTTGCGGGACTGGGGCTGACGAAGGTCCTCAATAGCTGAAACCCTGTAGCGTGAACCGGTGCAAAGCTTGCCGAAGTTATGACAACAACAAGCGTTATCGCTAGAGTGGTCTTCAATGGATTGTTGAGCCTAGAAAGATTTTGAAGTTCCATTTTTTTCACAGTTCTGCTGGGTATTTGTCTCATCACGCCCCTCCTTGGCGCTCTGCCAGAAGAGTAGCAGGAGGCCCGAAGAGAAGGCCGAGCACGAGAGCAAATGGCAGTTGTATGGTCGCGCTCGGTCAAAATTTAACACTTTGGCATCTCTTGGATTGAACTTGAAAGATAAGTGAAAGAAGCCAGAGGACGGTTGGCAACCCGGAGGTGAGTTTTCCAGAGTCATAATGGGGCAGACGAACAGATTATTCCCTCAGAACTGGAGTGTTAAGCGAATTAATCAAGGCAATTTGCGGTTCAGCACACACTTTCGCCCAGACACCCGTATACTCCTAGTCACACGCGACGGCAAGACCGAGTATTGAATTGTGAGTTTCGATCTCACCGGGCCCGCCATTACCTGCAACACATTACGAGCGGAATCGGTTCAAAAGTAAGCTGACCGATGATCCATGAAAAAGAAGACCGGAGAGTCGAGTAGAGTTGAATTGCTAGTATGGCGAAGTGGGGGTCCAGGCGACTAGGGTCTCCATCGCCGTAATTCCGTTGATACTACCGAGCTTCTCAACGGAAGTTTCTAGGAGCTCTTCTGGACTGTAGCCGTGGAATGCGGCGAATACGTTGAACTCTCCAGGGATTACGTGGGCTTCGACAAAGTTTGGGAAGGTCTTGATCTTTTGTAGCACGGTCTTGAAGGCTCCTGTCACCTTCACCAATGCGAAAGCGATAGGATCATCTGACTCGTCCTTCTTCGTGTTCGAGATTTTCTGTAGGGAAATTCCGGTCTGAGTAGACGTGATCCCCTTGACCTTTCTGATCTTCTCGACGATGTTGAAGGCCTTGCTGGGCTCGTTTGTCCCTAGTTTGATCACGAGATCGAACCTGCCGGTCACTGGGGTGACTGACTCGACACTGTTGATCTTTTGCAGTTGGCTGATGGCTCGCGTTATTCCTCCCTTGACGTTGGCGAAGACCCAGCTGGTCTGTTGTGGTTTTGGCATTTTTTCCAGTAAATATCGTGGGTGGAGGACGCGCCTATTTCCAATGACGCTTACCTAGAACCCCATGTGGGGGTAACGTTAACCCGGTACTAGTTAAGAACACTCGGCCTGTTTTTGAGAGCGTAACAGGCGATCAAGAAGCACTACTAGTCAACTTGGGTTTTTACCCAGTCCTCCAGAACGGAGGCGGTACGATCTAGGGTCTTGATATAGATCACTCGACCCTTCCGGGCATTCAAGGAGTGATCTCCTCCCTCGACCATGTGCAACTTAGCCCTCGGTCCCAGTTTTGAAACCAGGTCTTTCAGTTGCTCTGGTCGGGCGTAGGGGTCTCGCGTGCCTGAGATGAACAGCATGGGTTTCGGGATGTGGGAGAGATGTTTTACTCCGAGTTCCTCTGGTCTACCGGGCAGGTGGATGGGGTAGCCGAAATAGAACAGGCCGTCAAGGTCGCTTCTCTCGGGTTTGTCGGCTGCAACATGAGATGCGACAGCTGCTCCCATCGACAATCCTCCTATGATTAGTTTTTCCGGGTTATGTCGAGACTTGACCTCATCGAGAACTCTTCGGTAGCATCCGACAAGGACTTGTTTTGGGTCCGGGGTCCTAGATAGCCTCCATCGTGGCTCCATGTATGGAAAGTTGAACTTGACAGTGAGGAAGCCTCGTCGGGCCATTTCGACATGGAAGAATGTGATAAAGCGAGAACTCATTGATTTCCCCACGCCGTGGGCGATGACCAGAGCAGTAGGACTTGTTGCGCCTACCCTGGGGGATGTTCCATAGACTATGCTTATCTGGTGTTTTCCGGCCCATGGAATCTTCTTTGTTTCGAGCTTTGCTGAGGTAGCCGGGGCTTTCAAGATGGATCTTGAGCTTAGCGGATTCGAGTTTGTATGGATAGCGGCTATGGGGCGGCGGGGTCAATAGGATAGCTTAAAAAAGAGACAGATAGTTATTCGCTACAACCATGAATGAGACGACACTCTCCCTTAGGACGAACATGCGGAAGCTCTGGGCAGACCATGCAATTTGGACACGCCAATATGCAGTCTCAGCACTTGATAACGCCGCTGATATGGTCGCTGCAAAAGAGAGGCTCTTGAGGACCCCTGATAACATCGGCAACTCCTTAGTCCCGTACTATGGCGAAGGAACAGGAAGGAAACTCGCAGAGCTCTTGAGGAAACATGTCACTCTAGGAGTTGACCTCATCGAGTTCGCAAAAGCTGGTGACCAGAAGAGTTTCGAGACACAAGATAGCAAGTGGACTGTCAACGCGGACGAGATAGCAGGATTCCTAAGCCAGACGAATCCTCACTGGGCCAAGGACGACATGTTTGACCTGCTCCACCAACACCTGACCCTGACAAAGAAACAGGTTGAAGCCCGACTCGACAAGAGATGGAACGATGACGTCGCGGCCTTCGACGATGTCTTCACCGAGATCAACACCGTCGCTGACACGATCTCGCAAGGCATAATAAAACAATTCCCCGACAAGTTCTAGCCCAAAAACCAGAACTAACGCTCATCAACGTTTCCCGACGGCGATGAGTACGACAGGTACTGCCAATTGGAACTTCCCCAAGTCCAACCCAAAGTTTTCACGATAGGAGCGGCCGCTCCGGATTTCGGGAACCTTCTCGGTATTGACGGGGAACGCTATTCTCTTTCATCCTTCCAGGACAAGAGACTGCTCGTTTTGTTGTTCATCTCAAACGGTTGCCCAACTGTCAAGGCCTGCCAGAATCGTATGATCAAGATCCAAAAGGATTACGGAGCGAAAAATGTGCAGCTGTTGGGTCTGAACTCAAACAACGCGTATCTTTCTCCCACCGACACCTATGCTGAAATGGTCTTGAGAGTTCAGGAGAAGGGCTTCAACTTCCCATATGTCAAGGATGAGGATGGAACGGTTGCCAGATCGTATGGTGCTCTGTGTACGCCGCACGTGTTTCTGATGGATGAGGAGCGTAGGCTGCGTTATAGGGGTCGAATTGACGATTCTCGAAATCCCGATAGAGTAACAGTCAGCGATTTGCGAAACGCGATCGAAGATCTTCTAGTGAATAGGTCCGTGAGAGTTCCGGAGACAACGCCGTTCGGCTGCAGTATCGTCTGGTAGTACCGCAGGACGCTTTTCTCGTGACCTTGTTCAAGGCAGGGCATGTTTACAAACGATTTACTCTTGCCGACGGAAAGAAGGTAACTCTGCGCGTACTCCGATGGGAAGACCTTGATGCTCTTCTCCAATTCATCAACAACCTTGTCGACGAGAAACAAGGAAACAAAAAGTCGACCCTATACACAGGCTTTGACAGAAAAGTCACACGCGAACAAGAAACAGAGTGGCTAGCGCAAACACTAGTAGCAATAGAAGGAGAAGATGTCATTAACGTGGTCGCCGATATCCGTGGAAAAATAATAGCAAATGGCGATGTGACGCGGGGCGGATACAAAGACACGCATCATCATGGACATCTGGGGCTAACTATAATCGGCAAATACAGAGGACAAGGGATAGGACGCAGGATGATCGAGACGCTTGTAAGAGAAAGCCGCAAGGCCGAACTGCGGACGCTCGATACGGGAGTTTCTGGCCGAAAACGAGACAGCCCGACGAGCTTACGAGAAAGCAGGCTTCAAACAAGCAGGAATAATTCCGCATAAAGTCTTCAGAAATGGAAGATACTTCGACGGCCTAGTTATGGCCAGAGAACTGTAATGGGATTCTGTTCTCACGAGAAAGGGCTTCTTCTTGATCTACCATTTTACCGGGTCTTGCGGTTTCTCCTGGCTTCTCCAGAGATAGAGGGTGGCGATGGAAGAGTAGGGATGCCAGTTTTTCGACAGTTGCTCAAATTTTTCTTTTGTCGGTAGCTTTCTCAACCGGTAGATTCTCTGGGCGGCTTTCTGAAGTCCAAGATCGTCTACTGGCAACACATCGGTTCGTCCCAAGACGAAGATAAGAAACATTTCCGCAGTCCATCTTCCGATCCCTTTGACGGCGTCGAGTTCTTTCACAACCTCGTCGTTTGGAAGATGGGACAACTTTTTCAGGTCCAGAACCCCGTTTTCGACCCTCTCGGATAGGTCTCGAATGTACCGGATCTTCTGCGGCGACAATCCACTCGCACGCAGATGCCTCTCGTCTGTGTCGAGGTATTGCCGAGGTCGAGGAATCTTATCGTCAAAGATTTCTTTAAAACGGTTGAGTATCGCGCGTGCTGCAGCTCCGGCTAATTGCTGGAAGATTATAGAGCCAACTAGGGCTTCGTAGTGATCATCGTCCAGGCGAAACTCGTAGGGTCCCAACCGATTAATGATTTTCGCGAGGGCTGGGTCGTTTTTCTTGAGATGCCTCATTCCCCGCGTCCATACGCGTTTTTCGGTGAGGTTTGCCTCTACCAATTTTTGAGTCAATTCAGTTCTCTCCAAGCTTTGAATAGTGAGTGTGGGTTGAAGGGGATTTGTCAATGTCACTTTCCGACACGGAGATCGCTTCTGCTATCGAGAATGGAGAACTGAAGATCCTTCCTCGCGGATTCAGACTTAACCCCGCAGGAGTGGATCTACGGATCAACCGCGACCTTCGTCTAAAACCGAAGCAACAATTGCTGGTCGCTAGCATCGAAAGAGTCGAGCTCTCTGATCATATTGTCGGATTTTTACATCTTCGCTCGTCGCTGGCGCGTGAAGGATTGTTTGCGAGTCTTGCTCTGGTGGACCCTGGCTTTCGCGGGCAGCTCACTGTCAGTCTCTATAATTCCGGAGACAGCGCGGTCAATCTCGCGAGGGGCGAGAGGTTCATCCAGCTCTCTCTGTTAAGACTTGGAAAGCCCGCGATCAAAAAATACTCTGGACGCTACCAGAATAGTAGCGGAGTTGTTGCGAGTCGTCGCAAAAAACGATCACACACACCGAAAATAATGGAAAGCGTTATACAGGGTACCCGTGGCTAAAGCGTTGATACAAGAAATGAAGGACACTTCACGCATTCTAGATCTCAAATACAAACTCATGACGATCGAGTTACTGAATCTAGCCAAACAGCGATTCACATATCGCGAACTCTCGGCGATGGTTCACCTTCCTGAAACAGTTCTGAGCCGCTATGTGAAAGGACACGTCTTACCGACGGCACAACGGGCCGAAGAGATCAACAAGACTCTACAAAGATACATGAGCCTAGACAAAGAACTTCTGGAGAGAATTCATTTCGACGATGGGGGATATTTTGATAACACTGCGATCATCGGCGACACGATGCTGTTAGAACGCGCCGTCCAACATGCAGTGGGCAAGTTCGCCGGAAAGAGAGTTACAAAGATCATGACGGCGGCGGTTGACGGAATACCACTCGCGACTCTCCTAGCGCACCGTCTTGGCGTTGGATTGCTCGTTGCAAAGAAAGCGAGAGAAGTTGGGGTTCGAGAGTTTATCGAGGAAATTTTCGTTCCGCCCAAGACTGCTGTCGTATTGAGCCTATTCGTTCCGAGGGACGCGATCAAGAAAACGGACTGCGTGCTAATCGTCGACGATATCATCGATAGCGGCGAGACCCAGCGTGCCATGATGAAGATCACTCAGAAGGCCAAGGCGGAGGTCATAGGAATCTACGCTCTCGTGTCGATTGGGACTGATTGGAAGGCTCGTATCGAGTCAGCTGGAAACGTTCCTGTGGAGGTGGTAACCCCGGTTATCAAGAAGGAGCCTAAGGAGAAGGAAAGAGAATCCAGAGAGACAAGAGAAGTTCGAGAAATATCCGCCTAGAACATACTATTTATCAGTAGAAAAGGTACAGAACTCGTACCTACCTGGAAAACAAGCTTTCCGACACATCCTGTCTGAAGAAGCCACGTCTTTTCTGTAACCATTTTTTCCGTAACTTTTCTTTTTTCGCTAACTATTGTGTGACCCCCCGGGGGTAGCTGTCTTTCCCGCGCCCCTCCCTTCATGGCCAGGTTCGCTTGGCAACCGAACCGCCTTTACCCACCTCTGGTTCAGAATCCGAACATCACATTTGGCAATCGAGGGGACCCTTCACACTGGGAAACCCGAAAAACCCACAAAGAAATAGGTTTGAGAATTACTCATCCGGGACCCAGTTCTGAAATCCAGTCTGAAACCAGTTATTGAATCACTATGAGAAACGGTTCCGAAACCATCCTGAAATCAGTTCTGGATCTCGTACGGGAATCGGTCCTGAAACGAGTACTGAAACTATAGTGAAACACGTTCTGAAACCAGTAGTAAATCTGTACCGTGAATTATCACAGGGGCCCCGGGGCCTACTCAAGTCTCGCGCCGCGCCATCCACAAAATCAGCCTAACATAGCCCGAATATTCTCCGCTAAAGGCTGACTCACCACGCCACGATCCGTCACAATCCCAGTCACCAGTTCAGGTGGAGTGATGTCGAAAGCCGGGTTCAAAGCCCCAACATTCCGGGGAGAAAAGCGCCTACCGCCAATCGAGAGGACTTCCCGTTGATCTCGCTCCTCAATAACCACCCTAGATACATCGGTCACCAGATCCAGCGTTGACAACGGAGCTGCCACATAGAACGGAACACCACAGAACTTTGCAGCAAGGGCAATCGGCAAGGTCCCAATCTTGTTCGTAACATGTCCCGTGCCCAAGATCCTATCCGCGCCTACAACAACTTTGTCCACCACTCCCTGAGCCATCAACTGAGCAGCAGCGCTATCACATATCACCCGGACGGGAATTCCGTCCCTTGACAGCTCAAACGCGGTTAACCTCGACCCCTGCAACAACGGCCGCGTCTCCGTCGCGATCACAGACACGTTCTTTCCGTCCTCGACAGCCGACCTGACCACGGCCAGTGCAGTCCCGTAACCCGCTGTCGCGAGAGAACCCGCATTACAGTGAGTCCCGATGTCGTGAGCGGCCTCCAGTTCCTCTCGAAGAATCATGTCAGCCTCCTTCAACAACTCATCACCCAGCGACCCAGCCGACCCGACCCGGGTAGATGCTTTGAAGACTCGCTCGACAGCCCAGCGAAGATTCACACCCGTCGGCCTCGTCGAGATCAGAGAGTCCGCGGACCGCCGAAGCTGCGACCTCGCCTGACCCAGGTTTCCGTCTCTGATCTTCATCGCAACCAGAACCAAGCCATACCCGCCAACAACACCGATCAACGGAGCACCTCTGACCTTCATAGAACGAATCGCAGAACAAACCTGATCAGCTGTCCGCATACGAACATAAACCAGCCTTCCCGGCAACTTCGTCTGGTCAATAACCTCCAGAACTCCATTCTTCCACCTAACCGGTTCGAGAGAGTCTCGGTTTTTCCCAGGCATTTCTCAAAACTCTGATTATCGCTCT
>WNGL01009559.1_pt1 | contig 11250 bp, 8 predicted proteins | sample 5400591 | NCBI WGS metagenome assembly WNGL01 (sample SAMN13153377, study PRJNA577476) | soil metagenome | isolation source: 80 cm soil or saprolite under Garry oak tree replicate 1 | place: USA:California | collected 2016-06-15
GTCAAGCGCCGCTGGTCCCGGGAGTTCGTGAACGGCCTGGAGTTCCGCGGCTGGGGGATCAGGGTGGCGATCCCGATCCTGGCCATGGTGGTCTTCGGCGTCGCCGTCGTGGTGATCGCCGGCGCGAACAGCGGCCACGCCGGGCCTACCCCGTCGGCGGCCTCGCTCGGCTTCCCGCCCGCGACCCTGGCGGGCAACGACTTCACCGCCGCGGGCAGCGGCCGCGGCATCACCCAGACGCTCGGCCGGGTCGCGAGCGTCGGTCACGAGATCGTGGCGGTGGGGTCGCAGGCCGGCACCCGCATCCCGCGGGCGCAGTTCTTCGTGTCCGGCGACGACGGGCGTACCTGGAGGCTGGGGGCGGTCAGGGACGCGGCCGGCGGCGTGCCGCCGCCGGGGCACGGCGCCATCTTCGTGGCGGGCGCCCAGGGCGCCTGGGTTGCCCTCGGTCCCGGCTCGATCTGGACCAGCGCGGACGGCCGGACCTGGACGCTGGCACCCGGAAACGGGATGCCGCTACGCCCCGGTGACCGGGTCAACGCGGTGACCAGGACGGCCCACGGGTTCATCGCCGTGGGCGCCAGCATCCCCGGCGGAGACCAGGCTAAAGCCACTCCGCTGATCTTCCTGTCGGCCAACGGGACCAGCTGGGATCGGCTCGACGCGGCCCGGCTGCGCCTGGCCGCGGGTAACGGCCACGCCCTGGACATCACGTCCGTGGCGGCGGCCGGCCAGCTGATCCTGATCTCCGGGGACGCCGTGACCACCAGGCCGAGGCGGACCGCGGCGGTCCAGGTCGGTGTCGCCTGGCTGAGCACCGACGGCGGCGCGACCTGGGCGCCGGTATCCGGCGCGGCCACCGGGCACGGGGCCCAGCCGCAGGTCGTCGGCGTGGCGGCGGCCGGCCACGGGTTCGTCCTGCTCCGGCCGGCCACCGTGGCCAGGCGGCCGGCCGTCGACGTCTTTTCCTCGCCGAACGGTCTGGCCTGGACGTTCCGGGCCACCCTCGGAGCCCCGGCCGGGTTCACCGCCCTGATGGCCAGCGGCGGTCCTGACGGAGCGGTGCTGGCCGGAGAAACGGGCGTCACCGGCCAGGCGGCCCGTAACCTGACCGCGTTCGTCTCGGCCGACGGCCGGACCTGGCACCAGGCCCGCCCGTTCGGCACCGCCGCGGCGCAGGACGTCTCCGGCGTGGCGCTGGCCCCCGGCGGCGCCGTGGTCACCGCGGGCATCAGCGACGCCCCCGACGCCCGCCAGCCGGTAATCACGCTGACCGGGGTGAACGCCGCGGCGCGGCGGGTGGACATCGCGATGATCCGGGGCGCGGTCGAGCCGCAGGTGGCCGTCAACAGCATCGCCGCGCAGGACAGCATGCAGGTGGCGGTGGGCAGCGCCAACGGCTATCCCGCCGCGTGGACCTCGGGCAACGGCGGCAGTTCGTGGACGCGGGCCGTCGGCGCCCTCCCGGCCGTGTTCAGCAGGCCCGGGTCGCAGCGGCTGACCAGCGTGACGCACGGCCCGATGGGCTGGCTGGCGGTGGGCGACGTCACGGCGTCCGCCCCGGAGCACCCGGTCGTGGTCGTCTCCGCCGACGGCACCGGCTGGCAGGCGGCCGACGGCGAGCGCGTCTTCGGCGCGTCCGGGCTGTTCACCGAGCAGGCGGCCGCGAACACCAGGGGCTACGTCGTCGTCGGCCACCAGAACGTCAAGCGACTGCAGAACGGCCGGGTCGTCTCGGTCCGCACCGAGGCCGCGGTCTGGTGGTCGGACACCCTGACCGGCTGGCAGCGTGGCGGGGACGCCACCGCGGGCGCGCTCGACGGAACCGGTAACCGGCAGATGAACGCGGTCACCGCCGGCGGGGCAGGTTTCGTGGCGGTGGGCTCGCACGGCGACCAGCCGTCGGCCTGGACCTCGGGCGACGGCGGCCGGACCTGGCGCCAGGCCGATCTGCCCATCCCAGTCGGCTCCACCCAGGCCACGCTCGAGCACGTGGCGAGCGCCGGCCGCATCGTGGTCGCCGTGGGCACCGCGGTCACCACCGCGGGCCGGGCGGTGCCGTTCGCGGCCAGCTCGGCCAATGGCGGGGCCAGCTGGGCCGAATCCGCCCTCCCGCTGCCGCCCGGCCTGGCCTCGGTCACCGCCCTGGTCGCGGCCGGCCGCACCTTCACCGCCACCGGCAGCTACGGCAGCACCCCGGGCCACCAGAACGTGGTGGTGTGGACGTCGGCTGACGGCTCGGCCTGGCGGGCGGCCGAACCCGCCGGCAAGGGCCTGACCGGGCCGGGCATCCAGGCCATCACCGGCCTCGCCGTGGCCGGCAGCACGGTGACCGGCGTCGGCTTCACCGCCTCCCCGGCCGGCGAGCAGCCCGTCTTCTGGCAAGCCCCGGTCAGGTAGCGGGGCGCACCACAGCGACATCGGTCGGACGGGCGTGACGCGGACCGGAGCCGCTTTCGTCACTCCGGCATCACCGGCAACACGGCAAACGCGTGGATGCCCACCAGTACTAACGACAGCGGCACCTTAGGGAGTACGTCTCGCTGTGCGTCAAGAAGCACATGTTCAGTCCCGAGATACGCATAGGAGTACGATTCCTTCATGATCGCGAAGGATTTACTACTCTATAGGGTACAAAAGTCTTCGTGATCATGGGATTCGCTGGCTCCTGCCACTGATGCCGGTCACACGCCGCTGACCGGCGGAGGCGGGCCGAACACGTCGTCGCGGCGGTTGGCCAGGCTGGGCAGGCTGGCCCGGACGGTCGCCACCAGGCCTGTGTCGACCTCGGCGACCGTCACGCCGACCGCGGGCCCGAGGTCGGCCCGGACCACGCCGAGCGGGTCGACCAGCATGCTGCGCCCGATGCCGGTCGCGGCCTTGGTGGGCGGTTCGTCCGGGTCGGGCACCTGGCAGACGGCCGCCACCCACATGGTGTTCTCGATGGCACGAGCCCGCACCAGGGTGACCCAGTGCTCTTCCTTGAACAAGCCGGCCGCCCAGGCGGCGGGCAGCACGAGCAGCTCGGCCCCGGCCACCGCGAGCGCCCGGGACAGCTCGCCGAACCGCACGTCGTAGCAGATCGCCAGGCCGGCGCGAACCCCGGCGAGCGTGCACGCGACCGGCGCGGACCCCGGCGCCACCTCGTCGGACTCGCGGTGGCCGAACGCGTCGAACAGGTGCAGCTTGCGGTAGGCGGCGACCAGCTCGCCGGTCCCGTCGTAGGCCACCGCGGTGTTGTGCACCCGGCCGCCCGGGGCGGGCTCGAACACCCCGGCCACCAGCGCCACCCCGGTCTGCTTGGCCGCGGCGGCCAGCCCGGAGCAGAACGGGCCGTCCAGCGGCTCGGCCGCGGCGCGCAGGTCCGAGCCGAACCTGACCTGGGTCGCCTCGGGGAACACCGCCAGGTCCGCGCCCTTGTCGGCGGCCTCCGCCAGGGCGTCCCTGACCCGGCCGGAGTTGACCTCGGGCCGTGAGCTGACCGGTATCTGGCACAGTGCGACTCGCATACCTTGCAGCCTAGCCGCCGAACGCGTGATGTCATTGGGCTCATGAGCCGACCACTGCTGAACCGGCGCCTGGAGGGCCTCGGCACCACGATCTTCGCCGAGATGTCCGCGCGCGCCCTGGTCACCGGGTCCGTCAACCTGGGCCAGGGTTTCCCTGACCGGGACGGCCCGGCCAAGATCGCCCAGGTCGCGGCCGACGCGATCCTGGCCGGCCGCGGCAACCAGTACCCGCCGGGCCCCGGGGTCCCGGAGCTGCGCCAGGCCATCGCAGCGCACGACGAGCGGTTCTACGGCCTTCGGTACGACCCGGACGGCGAGATCCTGGTTACCGCCGGTGCCACCGAGGCGATCGCGGCGGCCATGCTCGCGCTGGTCGAGCCGGGCGACGAGGTGATCGCGTTCGAGCCCTACTACGACTCCTACGCGGCCAACATCGCCATGGCCGGCGGCGTCCGCGTGCCGGTCACGCTGCGCCCGCCGCACTTCCGCCCCGACCTGGCCGAACTCACAAAAGCCATCACACCCCGTACCCGCCTCATCCTGCTCAACAGCCCGCACAACCCGACCGGCTCGGTCTTCACCCGCGACGAGCTCGCCGCCATCGCGGCGCTGGCCGTCGAGCGCGACCTGCTCGTGGTCACCGACGAGGTCTACGAGCACCTCGTCTTCGACGGCGAGCACGTGCCCATCGCACGGTTCCCCGGCATGAGGGACCGAACGGTCTCGGTTTCCTCCGCCGGCAAGACATTCTCCTTCACCGGCTGGAAGATCGGCTGGGTCAAGGCCACGCCGGAGCTGGTGACCGCGGTGAAGACGGCCAAGCAGTTCCTCACCTTCGTCAGCGGCGGCCCGTTCCAGTACGCCGTGGCCGAGGCGCTCGCGCTGCCGGACGAGTACTACGCCAGGCTCCGCGACGACCTGATGGCCCAGCGCGACCTGCTGTGCGCCGGGCTGAGCGAGATCGGGTTCGAGGTCTACCAGCCGCAGGGCACCTACTTCGTCACCGCGGATATCAAGCCCCTGGGTTTCCAGGACGGCGTGGAGTTCTGCCGGAACTTGCCGGATCGCGCCGGCGTGGTCGCCATCCCGACCGCCATCTTCTACGACCACCCCGAAGCGGCCCGCGGCCACGTCCGCTTCGCCTTCTGCAAGCGCCCCGAGGTGCTGACCGAGGCTCTGCGCCGCCTGTCCCGCCTGACCAGGCGCTGATCCGCATACGACCAGGGGCAATTCTTACCGAATGGACCGCGGTGCGTGCCCCGGTAACCGCGACAAGCATCGTCATTACGATTGCGGCGTCGAGACCTCGGCCCTGCTGACAGCACCGGGGCTGAGCGCGAGGCGCAACAAGCGTTTGAGGCGCCTTCAGCGTAGGCTTGCCCGTGCCAAGCGGGGGTCGAACCGGCGAGCAGGGGTCAAGCTGACCGTGGCGCGGCTGCGCGCCCGCGAGGCAGATGCGCGGAAGGACGGGGCCGAGAAGGCATCCACGGACATCGCGCGCCGGTTCGACATGATCAGGGTCGAGGACTTGCGAATCAGGAGCATGACGCTCTCGGCCAAGGGGACCGCCGGGGCACCCGGCCAGAACGTCCGCCAAGCGCGCTTCGTGTGCACGGCCTGCGGTTTCGCCGACCACGCAGACGTGAACGCGGCCCGGAACATCGCGGCGGGGCACGCCGTGACTGCGCGGGGAGGCGACGGGGTTGCCCGGCCTGTGAACCGTGAACCTCAACTGCTGCTCCAATCGGCGTAGTGGCTGGAATCCCCCGCCTTCGGGCAGGGGAGGATGTCAACGAGGTACCGTGCGCATCATGAACGCCGAACTGCTGCGCGCGGCCGAGGCGGCCACCGGCTTCATGCCGACTGCCGAAGGCCTGGCCCTATACGGCGCGGCCGCGCGCTACGCCGGCCGCGGTCCGGTGCTGGAGGTCGGCAGCTACTGCGGCAAGTCCACGATCTACCTGGCCGCGGCGGCCCGCGAGGCGGGCCAGCTGGTCGTCACCGTGGACCACCACCGCGGCTCGGAGGAGCACCAGCCCGGCTGGGAGTACCACGACCCGGGTTTCATCGACCCGGGCACCGGCCGCCTGGACACGCTGCCGAGGCTGCGCGCCACGCTGGCCGCGGCCGGGATCGAGGACGACGTCGTGGTCGTGGTGGGCCGGTCCGCCGAGGTGGCCAGGCTGTGGCGGACGCCGCTCGGCCTGGTGTTCATCGACGGCGGCCACACCGACGCCGCCGCGGTCGCCGACTACGAGGGCTGGGCGCCGTGGGTCGCGCCGGGCGGCGTGCTGGCCATCCACGACGTGTTCCCCGACCCGGCCGACGGCGGCCAGGCGCCGAACCGGATCTACCAGCGGGCGCTGAAGTCCGGCGCGTTCACGGAAATCCCCGGGGCAGGCTCGCTGCGCCTGCTGGAGCGCACCAGCGACGGCATCGGCTGACCCCAGGCCCGTTCGGCTCCCTAGGCGCGGCCGGCTGGCTCGCAGCCGCACGCGGTGCGGTCCCCGGGCTGGCCCGCCTCGTCGTCGGCGTCCCTGAAGATCCCCGCGCCGCCGCTGAAGCCGGCCAGCGCGTCCGCCGCCAGCACCACCGCGGCCGCGGTCCAGCTCGATCGCTCCCGCGGGAACGGCGCCTGGTTGGCGATCTGCCAGCCGGTCCAGTAGGAGCCGTCCTGGTGGCGCAGGTGCTGCACGCTCGCGAACACCTCGAGCGCCCGGTCGCGCATCCCGCAGGCGTCCAGCGCGATGACCAGTTCGCAGGTCTCGGCCGCGGTGACCCACGGCTCGTCGCTTACGCACCGGACCCCGAGACCGGGAACCACGAACGTGTCCCACTCCGCCGCCAGCCGGCGGTCCGCGTCCTCGCCGCGGACCGCGCCGCCGAGCACCGGGTAGTACCAGTCCATGGCGAACCGGCTCTTGTCCGCGAACGCCTCCGGGTGCCGGGCCACCAGGTGCCCGAGCTGGTCCGCCGCGAGCTCCCAGTCCGGCCGCGGGTCGTCGGCCAGCTTGGCCAGCGCCACTGCGCAGCGCAGGCTCTGGTGGATGCTCGCGCACCCGGACAGCAGCGCGTACGTCCCCGGCAGGCCGGCCGCGTCCCGCTCCCAGAGCACCTCGCCGCGCGTCGTGCCCAGGCCGAGCGCCCAGCCCACCGCGCGCCGTACCGTCGGCCACATGGTCAGCGCGTGCCGCTCGTCGCCGGTCACCAGGTACTCGTGCCAGGCGCCGACGGCGACGTAGGCGGCGTGATGGCTTTCGGCCGCCGGATCGGTGACGCGCCCGGATTCGACCGAACGGGCCCATGAGCCGTCGGCGCGCTGGGTTTCGCGCAGCCACCGGTAGGCCCGCCGGGCCGGCTCGCGCAGTCCGCAGGCGCTCAGCGCCATCGCGCACTCCACGTGATCCCAGGCGTCCACGTGCCCGTCCGGCCAGGCGATCGCCCCGGACCGGTCCTGCACCCGGGCGATGGACTCACCGGTCGCCAGCACGTCGGCCCGCTCCAGCGCTTCCCCGATGGTCTGCTGCCCCTCAGCCATCCGCCCGCCCAGGGGCCGCTTTCACGGCGTACACCACCAGGCTCTTCCCGATCAGCGGGTTCAGCGCCTGTTCGGCGAGCCGGGTCACGGCCGGCCCGCGCATGATGTCCCAGACCAGCATCCGGTGATACGCGCTGGTCAGCCGGTGCTTGTCGTTGTGCACACCGACCGCGCACTTGAGCCACCAGTACGGCGAGTGCAGCCCGTGCGCGTGGTGGTGCCAGAGCGCGGTCAACCCGGCCCGGGCCAGTTTGGCTTGCAGTTCGACCCGTGTATAGATGCGCACATGCCCCCCGGGGACCTCGTGATACTCAGTGGACAACGCCCAGCACACGCGTTCGGGCAGGAAGCTCGGCACCGTGATCGCGGCCAGGCCGCCCGGCCGCAGCACCCGGGCGAGCTCGTTCATCGCCCGCTGATCGTCACCGATGTGCTCCAGCACCTCGGCCGCGATCACCCGGTCGAACATGCCGTCGCCGAACGGCATGGCCGTGGCGTCCCCCGAGATCGCGGTCGCGCCCGCCTCCGCTGCGGCCTCGCCCGCCGTCCGCATCGCGCCGAACATCCCGGTCACCGGGGCCAGTTCGGCCGGGTCCAGGTCGAAGGCCACGACGTCCGCGCCACGCCGGTACACCTCGAACGCGTGCCGCCCGCCGCCGCAGCCCAGGTCGAGCACGCGGTGGCCGGGCCGGACCGGAAACCGGCGGAAGTCAACGGTCAGCACTCGGCCTGTCCTTTCGTGCCTGTCCCTTCGTGGTGGCCAGCCCTTCCATCGCGGCCAGGTACTGCCCGGCGGTGGCCTCGGCCACCGCGGACCACGCGAACCGCTCGCGGACGCGGCGCAGGGCCCGGTCCGCCAGCGCGTCCCGCTCGGCGGGGGAGTGGTGCAGCCGGCGCAGCACGGCCGCGAGTTCCTCGTCCTCGCCCGGCGTGACCAGGACGGCGGCGTCGCCGGTGACCTCGGGCAGCGCCCCGGTCCGGCTCGCCACCAGCGGGGTGCCGGAGGCCATGTGCTCCACCGCGGGCAGCGAGAAACCCTCGTACAGCGACGGCACCACGGCGATCTCCGCGCTGGCCAGCAGGGCCGAGAGCGCCTCGTCGGACAGGCCGCGGGTGAACGTGACCCGGTCCGCCAGGGACAACTGCGCGGCCAGCCGTTCGGTGGCGGGCGCGGGCTTGCCCACGATGACCACGTGCGCGTCGGTGTCGGTGACGAGCTTGCCCACCGCGCGCAGCAGCGTGCCGGTCCCCTTGATCGGCGAGTCGGCGCTGGTCACCGCCACGATCCGGCCCGGCACCCTGGGCTGGGTAGGCGGCCGGAATATCCGGGTGTCCACGCCCAGCGGGATGATGCGCACGTGCTCGGGCCGGATCCGGAAGTCGCGGCAGATGTCGTCCCGGGACGACTCGGACACGGTGATCAGCGGCCCGGTTCCGGCGAGCCGCCGGGCCACCCGGGCCTGCATCCGGACGAACCCGTACCAGCGCCGCTTGTTGAGGGCGGCGAGCCTGCCCGACGAGGCCAGGTCGATCCGCTTGTCCACGCTGATCGGGTGGTGGATGCTCGTCACCAGCGGCAGTCCGACCCGGCGCACGCCGAGCATCCCGTAGCCCAGGCCCTGGTTGTCGTGGACCACGTCGAAGTGGCTGGCCCGTTCGGCCAGGACCCGCAGCGCCCGGATGCTGAAGGTCAGCGGCTCGGGAAAGGCGCCGCCCCACATCATCGCGGTCTCCAGCACGTCCGCCCAGTCGCGGTACTCGCCCCAGCGCGGGGTGCGGAACGGGTCGCTGTCGCGGTACAGGTCCAGGCTGGGCACCTCGCGCAGCACCGGACCCGGGTCCAGTTCCGGGTACGGCTGGCCGGAGAACACCTCGACGTGGTGCCCGAGCCCGCAGAGTTCCCTGCTCAGGTGGCGCACGTAGACGCCCTGGCCGCCGCAGTGCGGCTTGCTGCGATACGACAGCAGCGCGATGCGCAGCGGGCGGTTCAAGATAACCACGGGGCACCTTACCACTCAGTAGCCCTCCCGTTCTTGAGCAGGCCCGAGTGGACCAGGGTTACCAGGCACCCGCCCTCCCGCCCGTGTCCCCGGCCCGCCCGCTACCCCTGATGCTCTTGCGCCCCGACTTATTACCCTGACCACTGTTCCGCATCCCAGCCGCCCAACCACCTCGTTCGTACTGCGTGGATGCCGCGTTCACGCAGTTCCAGCTCAATGCCGTTCCGCTAATGGGCGGAGGCCGGGCGGCACGCTCCCCGGAAACCGGACTCAGGTCACGTCGGCACCATCAGCATCACGGTCCGCGCGCGCCGGACCGGCGGAACGGCTTGCCGCGGCCTGGGCCGGCCGCCGTGGGAGCCGCGGCGCGGAGTGCGTTACAACAGTCTGGGGTACCCGTGAGAAGACAGGAAAGGGTGGTAACGACGTGACGCATCGGTTCCCGGCACTGATCGCGGCTCCGGCGCCTGCCGCGGAACGGCTCTGGCTGACCGGGGCGCGGCTTTTCGACGGTACCGGGGCGGCGCTGCGCGAGAATACCGCGATCCTGGTCGAAGACGGTGTCATCCGCCGCGTCGCGGACGACCGGGAGCGGTGCCCGGACGGCGCTCGCCCGGTCGACCTAGGCCGGCGGGTGCTGATGCCGGGACTGACCGACGCGCACACCCACGCGTCCGGCCGCGTGCCGCACACCGCCAATGGGGCCGAGGAAGCACTGCCGGGGGTCGCGGCGCACTTCCTGCAGGCCGAACTCCGTGACTACCTGCGCTTCGGCGTAACCACCATCCGGGTCTGCGGGTCGCAGGGGCTGATGCCGCAGCAGGCCAGGCAGGCCATGCGCTATGGCGCGTTCCGCGGTCCCCGCCTGCTGACCTGCGGGAAAATCATCTCGGCCACGGCACCGGGCGGGCGCTTCTACGGCGATATGTACCGGGAGGCGGATGGTCCGGACGACATCAGGCGCGCGGTCAGGGAACAGATCCGGTACGGCGCGGACTTCGTCAAGGTGATGACGACCGGCGCTCGATCCAACGAACTCGAGGACCCCGATCCGCTTCAGCTCACCGAGCCGGAACTGGCCGCCGTCGCCGACGAGGCGCATCGGCTGGGCTACCGGGTGGCCGCGCACGCCGAGGGCCTGGACGGCTGCGCCGCGGCGATCAGGCACGGCATGGATACCATCGAGCACGGTATGTACCTGCACCAGCGACCGGACCTGCTGGAGGCGATGGCCGCCGGGGGACAGGTCCTGGTGCCCACGCTGTCGGGCTACTACTGGATGGCCGGAATGGGGGAGGCGATCGACCCGGCGGCCGGGCCGGGGAAGCCGCTCGGCGCCGACGCGGCGCACGCCGATCCCGGGATGCCTCCCATGCTGACCGGGCTGGCGCAGTTCAACCTCGAGCAGGGCGCGGCCAGCATGCGAGCCGCCCGCCTGGCGGGCGTGCCGATCGCGCTCGGCAGTGACGTGCGCCTGGCCACCGGGCTGGAGATCCAGCGGATGGTGCACCACGGGCTCACCCCGGCCGAAGCGCTGGTCGCCGCGACCAGGACCGCGGCCGAGGCGCTCGGTCTGGGTGAGCACATCGGCACGGTGACCGAGGGCAAGCTCGCCGACCTGATCGTCGTTGACGGGGACCCGCTGACCGAGCCGCGCTTGCTCTCCGACCCCGGCCGCATCTGGCTGGTCTTGCAGCTCGGCGTCCCGGTCGCCGGGCAGGCCCTGACCAACGAGGCCCCAACCAGCCCGGCCCTGACTAGCCCCGCTCAGACTAGCCCCGCTCAGACCAGCCCGGCCAGCTGAGGTGGTGGCGCGGGTTCTGCTGCAACGCTACGGCTTCGCCGTGGCGTATCTGGCCGGTGTCGTCGCCGCCGGGCTCGCCTACACCCTGCTGGACCCGGACGCCCAGGCCCGGCTGATCGCCTGGGCCAGTACGAACGTGGCCAACTTGGAACACGAGCCGGTGGGCCCGCTGCTGGTCTCCGCGTTCGTCACGTCCGGGTTCTTCGCGGCCTGGCCGGCGCTCATCGCGCCGGCCGTCTTCGGCGCGAACCGTGCCCTCGGCAACACCAGGACAGCACTGGTCTGCCTGGGCGGGCACGTGATCGGATCCCTGGTCAGCGAGGGCATCCTCGCCTACCGGATCGACGCCGGCCAGCTCTCCGCCGCGAACCGGCACATCAGCGACGTGGGCCCGTCCTA
>WNGL01009560.1_pt1 | contig 11249 bp, 11 predicted proteins | sample 5400591 | NCBI WGS metagenome assembly WNGL01 (sample SAMN13153377, study PRJNA577476) | soil metagenome | isolation source: 80 cm soil or saprolite under Garry oak tree replicate 1 | place: USA:California | collected 2016-06-15
TCGCGCGGGTCCTGGCCCGGATCCTGGCGCTGACAGCCGCGATCTGGCACAACGACAAGACCAGCCAGATGGTCAAGCGGTCACTGACCGCCTACGACCACTAACCGTCACCGGACCCCCTGGAATCATCCATCTAGACCGGCCCCTATCCGACTTTGCCTATCGTGCCGGAAAACGGTTAGGCCGCTGGCGGACGTGATGCGCATAGTGGGCTTATGCGCATCACGTTCCGGCGGTTCCCCGGCCATTCGAGCGCCTACTCGGTCATCGAACGCGACGACGGCGTGGTCTACCGGATGAAGGAGTTCACGAGGGCAGGGACCGAACTGCCGCATGACCTGCGGCACTTTGTCGTGGAACGCGAGCTTGGCATCGCCGACGGAATCTGGGGCGGCATCGCCGCAGGCATGGTCTACACGAGCATGGATCACGTGCAGGGCCGGCGGCCGCCGCACTCGGCGGAGCGCTCAGAGGAGCTGAAGCGGGCGCAGCGGCAGCGGATCATGCGGGCCGAACTGCTCGCCAACCTGGTCGAGGCCATCGCGAAGCTCGACGCCCCGTCCGGCGATGACATCCGGCGGCTCACCTGCGCGAAGCTGTCCGCGGTACCCGTCACCGAGCCAGGCGCGGACCCGGCCGATGTCGCCGCCGTGCCGCCGCCCGGGGTTCTGGCCGAGGCGGCGCGAGCACTGCAGGCGGAGGCGGCGCGCTGGGGCAGGCTCCGGGTGGGGGAGGAACTGGTCTGCGAGTGGCGGCTCGCCGCCCCAGCCGCGGTCACTCGCGCGCTGCGCGCCGCGCCCCGGCCACGGGAGGCCGGTGACCGCCGCGACCCGCGTCGCGCGGGCAGGCGCGGCCCCCGGCAACGTATCCGTTCATGAGCGATGACCCGGCTGTTGCCGCAGTGGACCGGGAACTGATAGCGCTGGCCCTCGAGCACGCGCGGGCGGGCCTCGCGTTCGGCGGGTGCCGGCCGGCGCGGTCCTCGCGGCGGGCGGTTCGAAGTCAGGGAGCACGCGAAACTGGCATCGATGGCCTCATGTTCCGTTCCTCATCCGGCCTTGAGGGTCTTGACGGGCTGGCGGGTTACCGTGCCGGGCGGGCAGGCGCAGCTTGACCGCAGCGCGAGTTCGGTGGGCAGCAGTTGCACGGCGGGGCTGAGGCTCGGGTGGGCGATGCACAGGGGGCGTCAAGATCGCCAGCGGATTAGCGTGAGGCGATTGCGACCGCGGGCCGCAACTGACAGGCTGGCCCCTGTTGTCCGGTGAGCATTCAACGGGGGTGCCATGGGGGCGAGGGGTCGCCTGACCGTCCGCGTGACCGGCCTGCTGGCCGGAGTGGCCCTGTCCGCGTCCGCCGCGCTGGCCGCCACCGCCCCTACCGCGGGTGCCGCCCCGGCCGCGCCCGCCTCCGCCGGGCCGGCCGGCGTCGGCGCGAAGTCGGCCGCGGTCGAGAACGCGGCCACCGGCAGGCTGCTGTGGAGCCGCGGCCTGGACACCGAGCGCCCGATGGCCAGCATCACCAAAGTGATGACCGCCCTCGTGGTGATCAGGGCGGGCCACCTGGATCAGCAGATCACCATCCCGTCCGCCGTGACCGGGTACGTGCGCAAGTACGACGCCAGCAACGCCGGGCTGCGGCCGGGGGACAAGCTCACCGCCCGCCAGCTGCTCTACGGGCTGCTCCTCCCGTCCGGCGCCGACGCCGCCTACGCCCTGGCGCAGGCCTACGGCCCGGGCATCCCGGCGTTCATCGCCAAGATGAACGCCAACGCGCGGCTGCTGGGCATGAGCCGGACGCACTTCAGCAACTTCGACGGGCTGCCCTACCCGACCCCGTACTCGAATTACTCCACCGCCGCGAACCTGCTCGCCCTCGGCCGCGCCGCGATGCTGGTGCCGGTCTTCCGGTCGGTCGTGGGCCAGCACAGCTACCGGGTCGCCGCCGGCTCCGGGCATCACGCCTACCTGTGGAAGAACCTCAACCCGCTGTTCGGCCGGTACCCGGGCGCGATCGGCATCAAGCCCGGGTACACCGGCGCCGCGGGGCAGTGCCTGCTGTTCGAGGTCACCAGGAACGGGTACTCCGTCATCGGCGTCACCCTGCACAGCCCCGGCTCCATCACCAGCCTCAACGTGGCCGACGCCACCCGCATCCTGAACTGGGCGTTCAGCCTCCCGCGTTAGCGTGAGGATTCGCAGCCGACGGCGGCCGGCACGGCGGCCGGTGCCTGCGCGGGCTGCCGCAGCAGCAGGCCGGCCAGGGCCAGCAAGGCGAGCAGGATGACAGCCGAGCCGTACTCCCTGGCCGTCTCCAGGACGCCGTTCACCTCGGTGACCAGGACGCCGCCGATGACCGCGGGCACGCCCAGGCCCAGGTAGGACACGATGTAGAGCAGGGAAAGCACCCCGGCCCGTTCCCGCTCGCCGGCCAGCGGGACGACCAGGCGGATGCCGCCCTGGAAGCCGCCGCCGAATCCGACCCCGGCGATGGCGGTGCCGGCGAAGAAGCCCGCCGCCGAGTCCGCCGACACCGCCGCCAGCGTCACCGCGACGCCGGCCACGAGCGCCGCGATGCTCAGGAACAGGACCGGCCGGGGCTCGGCCCGGTTGAAGGCAAGCACCGATCCGGCCGCGACCCCGGCCAGGACGAACAGGCTCAGCCCGCCGTACACCACGGACGTCGAGTGCAGCAGGGCGGCGGTGAGCGCGGGACCGAGCGACCCGTAGAAGCCGGCCAGCGCCCACACCGCGAACAGCACAGGCGCGGCGATGGCGACCTCGCCGCGCACCGCGGCCGGCAGCCTGACGTCCGGTACCAGGCTGCGCAGCGCGCCCGGCCGGCCCGGGGCCGTCTCCCGCATGGCCAGGACGCCCGCCGCCTGGAGGCCGAACACCCCGAGCAGGACCAGGTAAATCAGGTGCGTCGGGTCGGGCAGGTACTGCACGGCCAGCGCCGAGACCAGCGCGCCCGACGCGGTGCCGACACCCGGGGCGAACGAGTTGGCCACCGCCCCGCGCCGCCGGTCCAGATCGAGCATCCCGGCTCCGACCGCACCCAGCGAGGCCCCGGTCGCGAGCCCCTGCACCACCCGGGCGATCAGCAGCGTCCCGAGCCCTCCGGCCGTGACGAACAGCACCGTGGCCACCGCCTGCACGGCGAGCCCGGCGAGCAGCACCGGCCGCCGCCCCGTGTGGTCCGATAGCCTGCCGAACGTCAGCAGCCCGGCCAGCACCGCGAGCGCGTAGACGCCGAACACCACGGTCGTCGCCAGCGGCGAGAACCCCCATTGCGCCGCGTACCGCGCGTACATCGGCGTCGGCGCCGCCGACACGGCCAGGAACGACACCACGATCGAGCCGAGCAGCACCAGCGTCACCCCGCGCCGGCGATGTCCCGCCTCCCCGGCCAGCCGGCTCGGCCGCGTTCCCGCGTCATCTTCGGCCATCAGCCCGCTCGGCCGCGTTCCCGCGCCGTCTCGCATCGCCAGATCGCCCTCGCGCGCACTCATCGGCATCCTCTCGCTGGCAGACGACGCGGCGCCGGGCGCCGCGGGACAGACTGACGGCGACAACGGGACAGACCGATCTGTCTATTCCGCGCCGAACGGCCACCCGCGTCGGCCGGCCGTGTCGGCCAGCCGATTCGCGCCCCGCTGACCAGCGGGAATCCCCGGCACATAGGGTCGGGTCATGACCGAATTCTTCGCCTACGCCGTGGACATCCGGCTCGCGCCGTTCTGGCTCCCGTTCGGCGTGCGCCCCGGGCGGGACGGCGTCACCGTCACCGGCGACACCTTCCGGGCGACCTTCGGGTTCCTCAAGCTGGAGACCCCGCTCAGCAACATCGACGACGCCCACGTCACCCGCGACTACCGGTGGTGGACCGCCGCAGGCGTACGGCTGTCGCTGGCCGACCAGGGCCTGACGTTCGGGACCAACCGGTCGGCGGGAGTCTGCGTCCACTTCCGTGACCCGGTGCCCTCGCCGCTGCGCCGCCAGGGCCACCCGGCCCTCACCGTCACCGTGGCCGACGTGGACGGCCTGGCGGCACGCCTCCACGGCACCTGATGGCATAAAAGGTTGGTTTTTCGTCATTGCTGCCATAACGGAGCGCGGCCAGACTGGGACCCATGCGCACGGTGCTGATGGTCCTGTTTGACGACGTGCAGAGCCTCGACGTGACCGGCCCGCTCGAGGTGTTCGCGGGGGCTAACACCTGGCGGGCCAGCCGCGGCGATGGCCCCGGCTACGAAATCCGCACCGCGAGCCTCGGCGGCCGTGCCGTGCGGACATCCAGCGGCCTGCGCGTCACGCCCGGCGAGGACCTGCGCGAGTTCCGGGTCCGGCGCCCGGACCTGCTGATCGTGCCCGGGGGAGAGGGAGCGCGGCGGGCCGACCCCGAACTGGCTGGCTGGCTGCGGGCGCACGGCCGCCAGGCCAGCCGCCTGGTCTCGGTGTGCACGGGCGCCTTCCTGCTCGCCGAGGCCGGGCTGCTCGACGGACGGCGGGTGACGACCCACTGGGCCTACTGCACCGCGCTGGCCGAGAAGTACCCGCAGATCAGCGTGGACCCGGAGCCGATCTTCGTCCGGGACGGGAACATCGCCACCTCGGCGGGCGTCACCGCCGGGATCGACCTCGCCCTAGCCCTGGTGGAAGACGACCTCGGCCGGGACGCGGCGCTCGACATCGCCAGGCACCTGGTGGTGTTCCTGCGCCGCCCGGGTAACCAGGCCCAGTTCAGCGCCCAGCTCGCCGGGCAGCTGGCTAACCGGGAGCCGCTGCGCGACGTGCAGCGGTGGATCGCCGACCACCCGGCCGCGGACCTGTCGGTGGAGGCGCTGGCCAGCCAGGCCAGCCTGTCCCCGCGGCAGTTCGCCCGGGCCTTCGCGGCCGAGGTGGGCATGCCGCCCGGACGCTACGTCGACCGGGTCCGGCTCGAGACGGCCCGGCGCCGCCTGGAGGACACCGCGGACGGCGTCGAGCAGACCGCCCGCTCCTGCGGCTACGGCACGCCGGAGGCCATGCGCCGCGCCTTCATCCGCGCCCTCGGCGTCAGCCCCGGCGAGTACCGCCGCCGCTTCCGCCCGGCTCAGCTCGCTGCCATCCCCGATTAACTCGCTGCCATCCCCGATTAAGGAGAATCATGCAGATCGCCATCCTGCTCTTCGACCGGTTCACCGTCCTCGACGCGATCGGCCCCTACCAGGTCCTCAGCGGGCTGCCCGGCGCCGAGGTGTCCTTCGTCGCCGAGCATCCCGGGCCCATCAGGGACGAGGTGGGCGGCCTGGTCCTGTCCGCCCCGGCCGGGCTCGCAGACGTGCCGCATCCGGACATCGTCGTGGTGCCGGGCGGCCCGGGCCAGAACGACCAGATGCGCGACGGCCCGGTGCACGAGTGGCTCCGCGCCGCCGACCAGGCGACCACCTGGACCACGTCGGTGTGCACCGGGTCGCTCATCCTGGCCGCGGCCGGGCTGCTGGCCGGCCGCCGCGCGACCTCGCACTGGCTGGCCCTGGACGAGCTCGGCCGGCTCGGCGCTACCCCGGTCAGCGAGCGGGTGGTGTCCGACGGCAAGTACGTGACCGCGGCGGGCGTGTCCGCCGGCATCGACATGGGCCTGGCCCTGGCCGGCCGCATCGCCGGCGACGAGACCGCCCAGGCCATCCAGCTCATGATCGAGTACGACCCGCAGCCGCCCTACGACGCCGGCTCCGCCGACCGCGCCCCGGCGCAGATCGTCCGCACCCTGCGCGCCCGCAGCCGCTTCCTCCTCACCGGCCGCCCCGGCTAGAGCACCTTCGGTGCCAGGGTTCTGACGTTTGTCCTGAGTGTCACGGCATGTGATGGCGGGCCGGTGGCCAGCGGGCATGCCGGAGATCGAACCGCCGTTGCGTGCGGACCGTGAGGGGTTGTCAGGCTGCTGTGGGGAGGCGGGCCCTGGCGATGTAGCCGGCAGCGAGCTGGTCGAGGGTGCCGAGCGCGGCGGCGAGTTCCGGCGGCGCGTTGGGCCGGTCCGGTGCCATCAGCGGGCGCAGGATGTGGTCGTAGACCTTGGTGTAGAAGCAGGCGAACAGCAGCCCGTCGCGGGTCAGGGTGTAACAGTTGCGCCCCGGAACGCGGCGGATCAGGCCGTTGCGGGCCAGCCGGGACAGGTCGTAGCTGGCCTGGTTCATGCTGTAGGGGCGGTGCAGCAGGCCGGTCATCAGGGCTCGCAGGCTCCTGTTGGTGATGCCGGTGACCGTGAACAGCATGGCGGCGATGGCGCCGGCCAGAGCTTGGACTCGAAGGTCGCCGAACCGAAGTGCGGGCGCCTTCCTCCCATCGCCGGTGACGGTGGGCCTGGTGATCCGCTCGATGACTGGACTCACAAGTACCGTGCCCTGGCCGGCGATTTCAGTGTGCAGCAGCCGGTCGTTGATCGCACGCGCCCTGGCCTGCAGCTCGGGCAAGTTGGACAGCATCCGGTTGCAGCCCAGGTCACCCGGCGCGTTGATGACGGTCTCGATGCGCAGCGCGACGCCGTCTGCCGGGTAGGACCGGCGGGTTGCCCCGCCGATCCCCCCTCAGAACCGTGCGTGCCACTCATCGCGGCACACGGCTCAAGCAAGCCGCGAGGGCGTGCAGTGTTGCTGTGCCGGGTCCTGCCTGCCGGTGCGGGCACGGTGGCTGCGGTGGCAGGAGGCGTGCACGAGGCGGGTTGGGTCCCCGCCGCCTGGGCCGGGTCTCCCGTGATGGACAAGATAGCTGGCGGCTATCGCCTTGCGGGTGACCCGCTGCCACCACCGTTCCCACTGTTCGGGGGACTGGGGTGGCTGATCGGCGGTCAGCAGGTGTTCCCCGCATAGCGGGCACCGCGCGTCCTGCCTGGTCAGCAGCCGCAGGGTGTATGCGTCGAGCGGTGGTTTCACCTTCTTGCGCCGTTCGGCCCAGTAGCTGGCCAGGGCGGGGTCATCGGGTGATGCCGCGCCCTTGACCATGATGTGGCGGGTGATGCCGGTCCAGGAGAGCTTGACCAGGTAGGTGCCGCCGCCGCGGTCACCGAACACCCAGCGGTCGTTTCTGAACCTGTTGAACGCGCCGAAGTACCGGCTGACGATCCAGGACCTCGGCTTGTTGCGGTGCTGCCATCTGGCCCACTTGAAGGTGAGCCTCCACACGTAGGTGTCCAGCGAGTGGAACACCTTGGAGGACACCACACCCCGGTAGTAGGCGGCCCAGCCCCGGATGATGGGGCTGAGCACGGCGACGACCGCCGCCGCGTTCGAGCCGCGCAGGGCGCGCATCTCGGACGCGAGCCGTTCCCGGAGCCGCCTGACGGCCGCCTTGTCCGGCTTGATCAACAGCTTGGGCCCGTAGCGGCGGACGTTGAATCCCAGGAAGCTGAAACCCTCGCTGAGGAGGACAATACGCGTCTTGTCCTCGTTGAAGGCCAGGCCCCTGGGCGCCAGCCACTCCGCCAGCCGCGCCTTGACCTGCCCGGCCTGCTGCTGGCTGTAGCAGAGCACGGCCACGTCGTCGGCGTACCTGATCAGGACCGGGGAACCTGGCCTGGTTTCCCCGGCCCGAGGGCCGGAGGTCTCATAACAGACCCCGGCGGCCTCCTCCAGCCCGTGCAGCGCGACGTTCAGCAGGCACGGGCTGATCACTCCGCCTTATGAACAGTGCCGGGTTATGCGCAGCGCTGGCCTGCCGGCCCTGGTGACAGCGACGCTGGGGGTCGAGCACTGCGCATAATGCGCCGAGGCTTCTGATCGGGCGGTTCGGCATGGTGCCGAACCCAGATGATCAGGAGGTCGGCGTGATGACGACTGTGTCTGCGCTGGTGTCGGGTCTGGACGCGGAGTTGCGGCGTCTGGGCTACAAGGACGCGACGATGGTGTGGTACCGGGGCTGCTGGCGCCGCATGCAGAACTTCTTCGCCGCCCGTGGCGTGGAGGAGTTCTCCCTGGACGTGGCGATGACGTGGGTCGACGAAGCCTGCGGCTTCTTCGGCAAGGAACAGGCGGGCTCCCTGAAGCCGAATGACATCTATCTGTTCAGGGTCGCCCAGATGCTGGGCGAGTGCGCGGCGCACGGTGCGGTGCTGCGCCGCTATAACCGGTCGGTGAGCAAGCTGTCCGGGGACGGCGCCGAGACCGTCGCCCGGTTCCAGGCGTGGCTTCGCGCGGCGGATCGCGCCGTGTCGACGGTTCGGACGTACGGGACGGTAGCCGGTGAGTTTGTCGCGTTCACCGGCACGCGCGGCGGGCTGGCCCGGTGCGACGCCGCCACGATCGAGGCGTTCGTCGCCACGCTGGCCGGGTACCAGGTCAAGACGGTCGAGCAGAAGCTGGGTGCGCTGCGGTCGTTTCTGCGGTTCGCGTCCGCCGACGGTCTGGTCGACGCCGCCTGCCTGGTTGCGGTCCCAGCGGTGCCCTCGATCAAGCAGGCCAGGATCCCGTCGGTGTGGGATCCCGGCGAGGTGGCCAGGATCGTGGAGGCGATCGACCGGGACAACCCGTGCGGGAAGCGGGACTACGCGATCATCTTGCTGATCACCAGGCTCGGGCTGCGCGGCGTCGACGTCAGGCGGCTGGAGTTCGCCGACTTCGACTGGCCGGGCAACCGCCTGTTCGTGACGCAGGCCAAGACCGGTCACCGGGTGCAGCTGCCCCTGCTGAAAGAGGTCGGCTGGGCGGTGATCGACTACATCCGCCATGGCCGGCCGGCCTGCGGCTGCCCGCAGGTGTTCGTGCGGCACCTGGCCCCGACCGGGCCGTTCTCCGACCAGGACCATCTGCATCAGATCCTGGTCAAGCACGCCCGGGTGGCTCACGTCCCGGTGAGCGAGAAACGCCGTCATGGCATGCACTCGCTCCGGCATACGCTGGCGACCCGGCTGATGGAGGGCGGCACGCCGGTCGAGCAGATCGCGGACATCCTCGGTCACCAGTCAGTCCAGTCGACCGGTGTCTACCTGAAGTCGTCGCTGGGGCTGCTGGCCAAGTGCGCGCTGGACCCGGACGCGCCGGCGCGTGAGGTGTCGCGATGAGCCCCGGCATCACGATGGCCGGGGCGATCACGGCCCTGGTCACGGAAAAACGCGCCGTGGGCTATAAGTACGACGCCGAGGAGCGGGTGCTGGCCCGCTTCGCCGCGTTCTCCGGCAGCCAGTTCCCCGGGCTGGACGCGCCCGCCCGGGCCTCGGTCGAGGCCTGGATCACCTCGGCCCGCGAGCGGGGAGTCAAGCCGGCGACCCTGCAGGGCCTGGCCGCGCCGGTGCGGGAGCTGGCCCGCTGGCTGGGCCGCCGGGGCGTGCCGGCCTACGTTCTTCCCTCCGGGGCGCTGCCCAGGCCCGCCCGCTATGTCCCGCACATCTACACCGGCCAGGAGCTGGCGGCCCTGTTCGCCCAGACCGACCGCTGCCACTACGACTCGCAGGTACCGTTCCGGCACCTGGTCATGCCGGTGCTGTTCCGCACGATCTACGCGTGCGGCCTGCGTGCCTCCGAGGACCGGCTGCTGCGCTTCGGCGACGTTGACCTCGGTGCCGGCGTCCTGGCAATCCGCGACGGCAAGGGCGGCAAAGACCGGCAGGTGCCGGTCAGCGCGCCGCTGCGCGAAAGGCTGGCTGACTACCACGGCCGCGTCGCCGGGCGCACCGGCGGGGACTGGTTCTTCGCCGGCACGTCCGGGCGGCCGCTGACGCTCGCCAACATTGACAAGAACTTCCGCCGGTTCCTGTGGCAGGCCCGCATTCCGCACGGCGGCCGGGGGCGCGGCCCCCGCGTCCATGATCTCCGGCACACCATGGCAGTGAATAACTTGCGGTCGTGGTTCACCCGCGGCGAGGACGCCGGCGCGCTGCTGCCGGTCCTGCAGGCCTACATGGGTCATTCCTCGATCGCCGGCACCGACTACTACCTGAGGCTGACCGCCGAGTCTTACCCGCACATCACTGCCCAGATCCAGCGTGCATTCGGTGACGTCGTCCCGCGGCTCGCGGCAGGGCCGTGCCATGGCGACTGACTTCGCGGTCTTCCTGCACCGCTTCCTCACATCGCATCTGGCCGGGCTGCGCGGCTGCTCACCCAACACGATCGCGTCCTACCGTGACACGTTCAAGCTGCTGATCGCCTTCTTCCGCGACGACAGGTCCATCCCGCCTGACAAGCTCACCCTCGATCACATCGACGCCGCCGCCATCACCGGGTTCCTGCACTGGCTCGAGGCCGAAAGGCACAACAGCATCTCGACCCGCAACCAGCGCCTGGCAGCGATCGGCTCGTTTTCCCGGTGGCTGCAATCCCAGGACCCGGCCCGGATGGCCATCTGCCAGGACATTCTCGCCGTCCCCGCCAAGAAAAAGGCCCGGCCGGGCGTGAACCACCTCGCTGTCGAGCAGACCCGCCGTCTGCTCGCCCAGCCCGACCGGTCCACCCGGCGGGGCCGCCGTGACGCGACCCTGCTGGCCACCCTCTACGACACCGCCGCCAGGGTTCAGGAACTCGCCGACCTTACCGTGCGCGACATCCGCCTGCAGCCCCCGCCGCTGGCCGTGCTGACCGGCAAGGGCCGCAAGACCCGTCACGTCCCGCTCGGCGGCAACACCGCCGCGCTGCTGAACGCCTACCTCGCCGAGCACGGCCTCGACAGACCTGGTCACGACGACCGCTCGCTGTTCGTCAACCAGCACGGGAACAAGCTCAGCCGCGGCGGGATCGCCTGGATCATCCGCAAATACCAGGCCAGGGCCGGCGACCCGGCACTCGCCCGCGCCGAGCTCAGCCCGCACGTACTACGCCATTCCCGGGCCATGCACCTCTACGAGGCAGGCGTGCCGCTGCCCTACATCCGCGACATCCTCGGACACGTCGAGCTGGCCACCGCCGATATCTACGCTCGCGCCTCCACCGAGGCCAAACGCAAAGCCCTCGAAGCCGCCTACACCGACATTGTCACCGACGACCTGCCCGAATGGAACCAGGACCCCGGACTGCTCAACTGGCTCGCCAACCTGTGAGCCTCCGCACCAGGAAGGGTTATGCGCAGTGCTCGACCCCCAGCGTCGCTATCACCAGGGCCGGCAGGCCAGCGCTGCGCATAACCCGGCACTGTTCATAAGGCGGCTCCGGGCTATACAGTTAACCGGAGTAGGCTCGTGCTGTGGAATATCCGCGTGCCGGGGCGCACTACCCGCGCTCGACGGGAGAGTTCCTGGCCTGGTTCGGCACCGATGAGGACTGCCTGGACTACCTGGAGTGGCTG
>WNGL01009570.1_pt1 | contig 11244 bp, 8 predicted proteins | sample 5400591 | NCBI WGS metagenome assembly WNGL01 (sample SAMN13153377, study PRJNA577476) | soil metagenome | isolation source: 80 cm soil or saprolite under Garry oak tree replicate 1 | place: USA:California | collected 2016-06-15
ACGGACGGTCAATAGTTAAAATACGCGGGGCTGACCCGAATGGCCCTTAGTTAAGCTGCAAATCTTTGGGAACAAGTCACTTAAGAAGGTGGCGGTGTCGGAGCGGCGCAACGACACCGCTCAGTTCGCCAGGAAATCGGCAGGCTTTCGAATTCATCCGTTCTTGAAATGGTCGTGCGCTGTTTCGTAACACGCTCGCCATCAATTAGTTGGGAGAGTGATTACTTAACTAAGTGCGATTCCCGTCAGGAGCGCCAACTTCCTGGGGCCGAGGATGAACGATGGTCGGCGAATAGGCCGCCCACTACGGGGCTTGAGCTTCGTTGGTTTTGGTTTCTACAAGGATGGCGCTCCTGACGGAGCTGGGGGCATTGTAAAGAGTTAGCTGAGACACAGTCATAACTCCTTCTGGGCGAAGGGGTTATCAAATTTCTCACTGTGAGAAATTTGGTGCTGCGCACGGCCACCGGGGGGGGGCCGAAGCGCCGAGGGTGTGTGATCCAGGGGTCCGCGGGATGCGCGACATCTCGGTGGCGGATTGCCGGTCGGCTCCGGCGGCAGAAGGGAGCAGATGGGGCTCAGCAGTAGCTTCGCCCTGCCGGGTCCCACGGCCGGGTCCTACGGACGGTCACTATAATTGGGAGGGGCGATGGCGCGCCTGGCGGCCGCCGGCACCGGCAGGCGGGGGCGCCCGCCCTACAGCGCCAGCGGCGCGGCATCCCGGAAGTTCGCGCGCCGGGAAATCCGAAAGCTCCGGCAGAGCGACTTCTGCCACTATGCCGTTCCTCACGGAGCTTTGAATTGATTGCGCTTCGCACAGCTACAAAGATTTCGCCCCGCTGGGGCTGCCGGTGGCGGATTCGGCGGGGGTTGGACTGAAATCGACTCCTCCCCCGAAGCCCTCACCCCCAGCCCCTCCCATCCGATGGGCGAGGGTGGCGCCTCAGTCGCCGCAGTTCCGGGGGGCAGATTGGGGAAAGGTAGAAGGCAGAATGAAGAATGCAGAAGGTTTGCTGGCCGGAGGCGTGAGGCGGTTAACCGCTAATCTTCGCTAATCTCCGCTAATGGCCTCAGTCGCGGCAGTTCCGGGGGGGGCGTGAATTGGGAAATGCAGAAGGCAGAAGGAAGAATGCAGAAGGCAGAAGCCGCCGTCGCCGCAGTTCTGGGGTCGTGAGCAAGGGGGCGCGGACGGCCCGGAAGCCTGCCCTACCATGTCTGGCGCCGTAGGGCAGGCGTTCCGGCCTGCCAGTTCGAGCGGCTTGCAGCCGCGCCTTGGTGTTCGATTATCCTGTCGTTCCGGAAACTTGGGGCAGGATGCCCCAAAAACCGGCAGGCTGGAAGCCCGCCCTACCATGCCGGAGTCGGCGTTGGAGGGTCTGACCGAGGGGCGCTGCGCGCGGCCACCGGGCGGTTCGGAACCGCCCCAACTTTGTCCATGCCCCTGCTTTGCGGAGGTCGCGGTCGCGCCTGGCGGCATTGTAAAGAGTTAACTGAGACATCAACGTAAGTCCTTGTGGGCGTGGGGGTTATCAAATTTCTCACAGTGAGAAATTTGACCTCACTCTGCGCTGGCGGCGGAGACAGAAATGGAACCGTCCACGTGTAGCCACTTTTGCCACTATGGCCACGTCGGACCGAGAAGCGGTTGGTTCGGGATTCGGCGAGCTGAGGAGGACGATCTCAGGATGGCGAGCAGATCGATCGGTGCCGTTCCTGGCGTCGTCGCAGTGAGAACTCGGCAACCGGCCGGTCGGCCGCACGACTGGCGAGGCTGGCGTTGTGGGTGCGCCGGGCTGTCGTGTGCCGCCGTTGCGGCGATGCAACGGCTTGTAGCGCAGGCCGTTGGATCAAACGAGCGCGGACGAGCCTCGATTTGGGTCGAGCGCGTTGGATGCGGGGAAATGCTGAATGGATGAATGGGAAAGCCAAAGGCTTGAGCGATCGTAACACTTGTATCACTTATGACACGGATGAACGCGGATCGGAAAAGGGGTCAAAAAGGGGTCCCGCAGAATAGACAGTTTTTGAATTGACCGGCATTGGCGCATTGCCCCTGGCGGAAGTGCTCCCGCAACTGACACTGTCAATAACGCCTGATCTTCATCACGCCGCAGAGCAGAGCGCCGAAGACAAAGCCGCCGATGTGCGCCCACCAGGCGATGCCCGCGCCCTGGCTGGGATCGCCCAACAGGCTTAACGCGCCGTTGAAGAATTGCAGCAGGAACCACCAGCCCAGGAACACCACCGCCGGCACGACGAAGAATGGACCGAAGAAGAAAGGGGGAATGAGCATCTCCACGTTGGCGCGCGGATAGAGCCGGAAGTAACCGCCCATCACCGCGGCAATCGCGCCGCTGGCGCCAATGGTCGGCACGTGCGAGGCGGGGTTGGTGTAGATGTGCACCAGCGCCGCGGCGACGCCGCCCAGCAGGTAAAAGCTCAGAAAACGCAGCCGGCCGAGGCGGTCCTCGACGTTGTCGCCAAAAATCCAGAGCGACCACATGTTGCCGAACAGGTGCAACCAGCCACCGTGCAGAAACATCGAGGTGAAGAACGCCAGGAGCTGCTCCGGCCGGGTGAGCAGCCCGGCCACTTCCGGCGCGGTGTAGCGCACCGGCACGATGCCCCACACCACCAGGAACGCTTCCAAATGGCGCCCGAGTCCCAGTTCGTGGAGGAATGCCGCGACGTTCACGGCGATGATCGTCACCGTCATCACCGGATAACGCCGGCTCGGAACGTCGTCGCGCAGGGGAAGCATGATTCAACTCTCGTTCAAACCGATTAGTCGATAAATTGCCCAATTATCGCCCCATCGGATGGTGAGCGGGACCTGGTGAGGGGCCGTTCCTGGTTTCCTCGCGTTATAGTAAAGCCGTGACAGTTACAGCACGCTAGGCCGCCGGGCCGCACCCGTCAACTCTTTCAACCGCGCTCGCTGGCCCTCACCGGCAAGGCTTGACATGCTTCTGGAAAGGGCAGCTACTCCGCATTGTGCCGCCGCAGTTCAACGATTTTAAGGAATTTACCGAGAGCGCCGAGGGCAAGTCCTGGGACGAAGTGTGGCAATGGGCGCGCGAGGAAAAGTCCCGGCTGCTGGTTTTTTTTTGAATTGCCGCTCCAGCAACTCATCGAACACCCCGAATATGCCGCCAAGAGCGCGTATGAGAACGCCATCCGACAATTGATCTTCTTCCTTCAGTCCGACACCGTTCCCCCATCGGTCACGCCGCACAATCGCCGGCTGCTCGAGCGAATTCGCAAGGACTTGAAGAGCCGAGGGCGTTGGCGTCCCTAAACTGAAGGCCAAGTCGGCCTCCAAGAGCGTGTTTTAAATTGTCGGCGGACGCCGCGTGAGGGCACGCGGCCTACGGGAAATGGCCAAAATCCTGAAGCCCTGTAGGCCCGGTCCCCTGACCGGGCGATTCTTAAAACACGCTCTAAACCAATGAAATAAGCGGCGGCCCCGAGCCAGTGTCTGGCGCGCCCCGGCGCCCAACCGGATGACTCATCCGCTTGAAAGCGCCTTCCTCCTCCAACCTCAGGCCGGGAGCGTCCGGGCCACAGACGCCAAGGAGGTAGGGGTTGAGGAAACCCCTCTGAAGAAACGTTCTGCAGCCCAGACTCGAAACGCGTAACCGATTCCAGTTTATCACGCAACAAATAAATTTAAGTTTTCACCAACCGGCGCCGCCGACTCCCCGCTTCGGGCGGTCTGAATTCATCGACACGCCCTCAATCGGCTATCGGGCGCCGTCGCTTTTGCTGTTTTTTTGCTCGGTGGCCAACTGTTCCTGCGCCTGGGCAAAGCGTTTGGAGAAGGTTGGATCGTCTGGCTCCATCGCCCGCAGACGCTCCAAGTGAAAGCGGGCTGAGAACCATTGCCGATTGGTTTCGCAAAGCTCAGCCAGGCGCCGATGCCAGGTCAAAACCTCCTCGCGGGAGACGATAAAGTCCGACGGATAGGCCGCATGCATCTGGTCCCAGGGACCTCGCAGCGCACGCTGCGCGCGCTGCGCGGGATCGCCTTCGGCATCGGTGTACGAAGCCCGATAGCCAGAGAGTAGCTGCGAGATCAACGCCAAATCGCTGCTCGGCCGGTCGTCCCGGGGCAAGTCCCACAACCAGGCCGTCCCGTCCTTGCCCGCCGCATAGACGCGGTAGCCCGCATTAACAAATGCGGCATGGTAAACCTTCCAAGGGTGTCGCAATGGCGGGCTGAGCGGCTCCCCGGTTTCGGCGTCCCAGACCCGCGCCGTTTGATCCAGGCTGGCCGTGATGATCCATCGGCCATCTTGACTAAACGAAGCCTCCGCGACCTGGTCCTCGTGCTGCAGGGGTGGCAGCAGCCGCTTGCCGCTCAAGGCACTCCAGACGGAGGCCGTAAAATCCTCACTGGCCGTAACCACCCGTTGCCCATCAAAGCTGAAGGCGGCATACAGCACCCCGTCGTGATGCCGCAAGACGTTGCCGACTCGCTTGCCGGAGATGGCGCTCCAAAGGTAGGCTTCGCGCTCATTCAGTGTGGGATCGGTGCTGCAAGTTACCAAAAGGCGGGAATCGGGGCTGAACCCGGCATGGCTGACTCCAGCGGGGTGCTTGAGCGTGGGGAATACCGCTCGGCCGGTGGCTGTTTCTCGGACATCGACTTCGTCACCACTGATAAGGACCAGGCGCTCGCTGTCCGGACTAAACGATGCTCGGACCACGTCATGCCGAAGTAACATTGGCGGGCAGAGTTGCTTCCCGGACGCGGCGTCATAGAGGCGGGCGATGTTTCCGCTAAAAGCGGCCAGAAAGCGGCCATTATTGCTCACGCAAATGTTAGTCAATGTGTCCGCAAAAGGGAGAGCCGGGGAGAGCGATTTCCCGCTCGCCGCATCCCAAAGCTGCAACGTCCGGTTGGAATCGTCGGCCAACGTTGTCGGCGCGGAAATCGTTGCCACGATTCGACCGTTGCGAGAGAGCTTCGCTTCGCGCACCGGTTGCGGCGTGACGATGCTCGGATAGGTCCGGTTGCTGGAGGTGGTCGGCCACACTTGCACCCCATCGTTGGTGATCGTCACAAAATGGCTCCCGTCGGCGCTTAACGATCCCCCGACCAGGCGAGGCAGCGCCCCCCGCCCAGCCAAGTCCCATACCCGAATCACTCCATCCACGGAAGCGGTGACGAGGCGATGGCCGTCCGGACTAAACGAGGCGTGCATGACACGATAGCTGTGCTTGAGAATGGGGTTCAGTTCGACCCGCTGCTGCGTGTTCGCGTCCCACAGTCGCGCCGTGGAATCCCAACAGGCGGTGACGATAAAACAGCCGTCCGGGCTGAACTCCGCGCTCCGCACTCCGTCACTGTGCGTCATGGCGGGAAGCAGCTCGCGCCCGGTGGCCACGTCCCAAACGCGCGCCCGCCGGTCGAAACACGCCGTCACGACCCGCCGCCCGTCCGGGCTGAACGAGGCATGGTACACCCAACTGTTATGCTGAAGGGGCGGGCCTACTCTTAGCCCGGTCTTTGCCTCCCACAGCTGGGCGGTCTTATCAAAGCTGGTGGTGACAATCAGGCGCTCATCCGGGCTGAAAGCGGCGTACCTGACCCAATGCCCGTGCGGTCCAAGCTCCAACTCCAGATTCCCCGTCAACGCATTCCAGACGTAGGCCTTATTGTCACAACAACCGGTGACGATGCGCTGGCCGTCGGCGCTGAAGGCGGCGCTGCTCACTCGATCGGGGTGCGGCAGTCGAAGCGTGTTCTTGCCGCTGGCCGCCTCCCAGACAAAGGCCGCTCTATGTTTCGTGCTGGCCGTCACGACCAGGAGTCCATTCGGGCTGAAGGCAGCGGTTTCTGAATCCTCGCCAAATGGGGCCGAGACTGCCTGACCGCTCAAGGCATCGCGGACTTGCGAGGGGCCGTTCAGTGAGGCCGTGACCACGCGCTGTCCGTCGGGACTGAATTCGGCCCAATTCAGGGGACGTTCCTGAAACCACATTTGCACCAGCTTGGGGCATTGGGCGAAAATGGCGCCGAGGCGGAGCCGGTGCACATCTTCACGTCTGGTGTCGCCCTGATCAAGGCGCAATGCTTCGACGAACGACGGGAGGGATCCGAGCAGATCGCCCCCCTCCATGGCGCCGAGGCCGTAAGCGACCTCCGAGCCGACTTGGCGCTGCCGCGCTTCGGCGGTCCGCTTCCGCTCGCGATTGATCTGGAACCCGATCCCCAGAAGGATCAGCCCGATCACCGCGCCGATCGCTCCAACTCGGGTGAGGCTGGCCCACCGTTGTTCGAGCAATCGCAAACGTCGCACCGATTTACCCTGCTGCAGGACGAGCAGGTCGGCGTGCATGTCTTCGGCGGATTGGTATCGTTTGCGGAGGTCGCTCTGACACGCTTTGAGGACTACCTCATTGAGTTCCAGGAATTGGGTCGGGTCAGCCAGCTCGCCCAACTCAACCGGCAATTGCGGGAAATCAAGGCGATCCTTCCCGGTGCTGATTTCGTAAAGGACTTTGCCCAGACTATAGATATCTGCTTGCGGCGTGCCGGGGCCTTCGGGCGGAATAAAACCTTCGGTGCCGACATAGGAACGGGCCTCGCTGATGTCGGCCACCAGACCGATGTCGGCCAGTTTCGCGATGCCATTGACCAGAATGATGTTGGAAGGCTTAACGTCTCGATGGATTAACCCGCGCTGATGGAGATGAGCCAAAGCGTTGCTGAGGGACAGGCCGATTTGCAAGCACTCCTCAAAGGGTGACATCCCGCGGGTAGTCAGTTCTTTGGCGAGGGTTTTGGGAGAATAGCTCTCCGGGTTGATCGTTTGCCCGGTCTGTTCGTCATCCCCGATCTCCATCACGTAATAGAAATATCCGGCCTCACGGTTTTGGCCCACTTGCAAAACGTCGATAAACCCCTCATGGGACCGGGAAATCGGCTCGAACTTCTGGATGCCGGCCAGTTCGCGCTCGAAGGGCCGGTCGTGTTGGAAGGCCTTGCGATGCACGATCTTGACGGCACGGTACGTTCCCATCATGGTTCTGGCCAGCCACACTTCCCCGTAGCTGCCCTGTCCGATCCGCCGCACTAATTGGTGGTCCGGGATTGACGCCGGAGCCTCCGGACCGCTGTCTGCTTCGTCGGACATTGCTTCAGTACGTGGGTAGCGTTGTTTGGGCGGATTGTAATTCTGCCGACACGCCGGCGCAATTGCGATTCTGTGCCTGCGAGAATTGGGGCCGCCGTTCGCTGCCTCCGCCGGGCCGTACTGGATTTGGTTTTGGATCGCGGCCAGTGCGCCCCCATTCGCCCGTCCCAAATCTGTTGCAATTGGGCGAGGTAACCGCGGCACTCTTCCTCAAACCAAAAGTCGTCCACCGACTGGTTTCGCAGAAAGAGATTCCACTTGTCGGTGTTCCGGTGCTGGAAGAGGCGGTGGCCCTCGAAGTCATGCTGGCACATCGTCCCGGCCAGCGAGTGAATGGGCTGGTCCACCAGCGAAAAGGGTTGGTTTAACTTTCGAAATGCCAGGTGGAATGTTTCTTTGTCGCCGTGCAGATACTGGTAATAAAAATCGGAGTTTTCATTGAACCAGAGACAGAGCCGCAAGGCCCGCCAGCATCTCATTTTGTCGAGGACGATCTGGCCGCTCTCAAACTCCGGGCCTTCCGGGCGCGGCAGGCCGCAACTGTCCCAGATGACCTCTGTTTTTTCCAGTCGGCCATAATCCGGCCAAAAGATCGCCCCGGTTTCCCGGTACTGCGAAGTCTCGAACAGAAACTCCGGATTGACCACCGGCACATTATCCGCGTCCAACAGCAGGACCGCCTGAAAAGGCGAGTGCAGGAGGGCATACGGCTTGAGCTCCCAACCGCCCAGGATGCGGGCTGGACGCTTTAGGCGCATCGCGGCGGCGTCGATGGTCTCGACATTGAGCGGCGCGACGATGGATTTCATGCCTTCATCCATTTCGTCCTCGCCGAGGTGCCAGAGCTGAATCGGCAGCGTGCAGCCCAGTCGTCGGAGCATCTGGATGCAGACCCAGGCGCCCGGGAAATACCTGACGCCCCCCGCGCAGATAACAATACCGCGCCCGGCGTAGCCACCAGGATAGCTCGGTATGGTCTTAATGAATTGCTCGCACGCCAGCCGGGCATTGGCGAGAGTTAATGGTTCGTCATCGTATTGGTTTGCGGCGCTAGCCCGGATCCCTCGTTCGGCTGCCTTGGCCTGGTTGGGGGAAAGATACCCCAGCGCGCCACCTTTGAAGTACATCTCGATTCGACCAATCACTTCCGCGGAGCTGATCAGATCCATGCAATGGGGCAGCTCGCCGATAACATCGACGCAGAGATGATCGGGCTGGTCGCGTTCATCGCCATCCCCCAACCGGATGGTCCGGTCTTTCCAACAGCCCCCGGTAGCGCAACAAGGCAGCGCGCCGTTGGTGTGAAGGAACTGGTGGCCCGGATAAGCCTCCCAATGGGCCGGCTCCCGGCCTCCGGCAACCACGACGCAGGGGCGCTGGCCGGGATTGCCGCCCTTGATTTCCACGGCCGCAGCCAGGTGCATCAGCGCCGTTACCGGACAGAGCACGCCCTGGGAATGATAAACGAGCCGGACCAGCTCACGCAGGCTGGTCTGGCCGCGCAAGTCGATCACACCCTCTAGCTTTGGATGATGGTGACCCAGCTCACCCACTTGCACGAACTGAATTTGCCCCCGAAAATAATCCACGACCTCTTGATAGCGGCGTGTCTCCCACCATTTGATGGTGGCGTCATACTTTCCCCCGGCGGCCACGATCCAAAAGGGAATGTCTTCTCCGGCCAACTCATGCACTTGCGAGTACCATGATTTTTCCAAGTGCGACAGGTGAATGTCCCCTTTGAAGACGGTGGGCTTGATGTCCACTTCAAGCCGCTCGTTCAAAAACTCGATGAAGCCGTGGAGGCAGTGGTAGGGGGCTTCATTGCACCGGTCGATCAGGGGATACGCGCATTCGAGCACCTCGACGCCGGGATCAGCCTCGCAAAGCGGCGTTAAATAGGGATTGTTTTCCCAAAGTTCAGGACAGGCCGTGCGAACATCGGTCGCAAAGCGGCCTGGGTTGCAGCGATGCAAGTCACGGACGGCGGCAGTCAACATCACAATGTCGCCGGGTGAGAAGCTGTTTTTAAGAATAATTTTGCGCACGGCCTGCGATCGGAGTAGCGGGAGCCTAAGATACCCTATGCGATGAATCGTGGACGGTTCGTATCGCCAACCTGGCAGTGGGGCTGGCGGGAATGGGATTCGGACTGGGGCTGGGGCTGGGGCTGGGGCTGGGGCTTTGGTCCAAACCAAATGCGCGTCGGCGAAGCGCCGGTTTGGGGCTGAAGCTGGGTCGGGGCTTTGACTTCGGATTCGGACTGGTGGCTGTTTCCATGATTGTGTTTTGGTTGTGCGTTGGTGGTTGATTTCACGCCTTAAGAAAACCCCCTTCCGGTGGCTTCTATTTCCCCAGGCGTGGGGTCGTTCAGAACGTCTAACTCGGCTGCCCGTTCCGGGGAAATACCTGTTTCGGCCCGCTTGCTTAACTCCCGGGCCAATTTCCGCATGATCTGTCTTCTGATCTCCGGCAGGGACGGGCCTGGCGCGAGCGTCAGATCACGCAATGCGGAGTCCGGCCGAAAAAAACGGTGGGTTGCCTTGCAATAGAAACCGTGGGCTTCGATCTTCATAGTTCATTCTCCAAGAGTCGTTTCGCTGGGTTACGTTTTGCGTTTAATCATCGTTCTCTTCCCCGCTCCCTCCGAGCTGCGCGGGTATGCCTTGAGACGCTTGATCTCTTTCTTGATCAACGCCGAAATGCGGTGTTTGGCCATATAGACCCGCCCGGAGCTCACCCGCAAGGTATGAGCGACCTTCTTGACCGGCCATTGCTGCAGAACATAAAAATCAAACATCTGGTATTGTTTGGCATCAACTAGGAGTTTCACCCGCTCCAGCGCCCCCTCCGTGAGGTTCTTTTCCCATTCCTCGTCCCAGACGGAATTTAGATCCGAACCCACAGGGTCGGGTATTCGTTCCAAGGTGGTTGTTCCCACCGGATCCTCGGCGCCACGCTTCTCCAAACCAACCCCGGGTCGCCGCTTGCGGAACTGGTCGGCGATCCGCCAACGGGTCAACTGCAGCAGCCAATGCTTAAAGGAGCCGGTGGCAGCCTGGTACTGGAAGTCGGGCATCACTTTTGCGAGCGAGATGACGGTTTCTTGCACGACGTCTTGCGCCTCCGCATCGTTCAGCCCGGCCTGCAGCGCGGTTCGATAAATCAGCTTCCAGTAAGTGTCGAAGAATTCCTTCCAGCTATCCCGGTCATTCCAGTCCTTCAAACGGCTCAGTAATGACTCCCGCGTCGGAATGAATTCGTTGGCGTCGTTCTGCACAAGTCTATGCTCGTTCTTCTTCCTAATTTAATACGGACCGACCGCTGCGTTTCTTTCAATAAATTTTATCTTTTTTTTCAGCCTCCGGGCCGCGTTGGCCGTTCCTCGGGCCTTAGAGCCTGTTTTAAAATTAGCTGGAGGCCTGCGGCGAGGGATTTTGGCCGTGGCCAAGGCGGCGAGCTCCGAGCATCCCCACCGCGGGCTGTAAGGAGCGAGCCAACGCCGGCCACGTGCAAAAGACCCGCCGCCCGGCCCCGCCGACTGCCTTCCAGCGTTGGCGCGAGAGAATTTTTAAGATTTTTGAAAGAATCGAGGTTTTTGGTCCGAATGGATAATATGAGCCTGAGCGGACTCCACCGATCGGAGGCCGGCCACGCGCTGCGACCGCAGCCGACGGCCGCTCCCGGCCTTCCCGGCCCCGTCCCGGCCGCCAAGAAACCATTCCGCTATCGCAAAGGAGCAGGGACAACGCTAAAAATGTATGAAGAGTCCACGCAAACCGAGAATACAAGTTCTTGTTATTGAGGATGATGGCGAGCTTCGGCAGGTGCTTTCCGAAAGCCTCTCGCGCGCTGGCTATGCGGTCACCGAAGCGGCCGACGGTCTCCAGGCGAGCGCCATCTTGCAGGCCAAGCCATTCGACCTGGTCATCACCGACCTCTACATGCCGCAGCGGGACGGCATGGAGGTCATCATGGAATTGCGCCAGCGCCAGCCGAGCGCGAAAATCATCGCCATCTCCGGCCATCCCACCCGCCAGCGCATGTTGCCCGCGGCCGCCTGGCTGGGCGCCAGGCGCACCATTCCCAAGCCCTTTACCCC
>WNGL01023359.1_pt1 | contig 11243 bp, 10 predicted proteins | sample 5400591 | NCBI WGS metagenome assembly WNGL01 (sample SAMN13153377, study PRJNA577476) | soil metagenome | isolation source: 80 cm soil or saprolite under Garry oak tree replicate 1 | place: USA:California | collected 2016-06-15
GATCGGGTTGCCGGAGGTCGGGCTCATCCGGGCGCGCCAATGCTCGGCGAGAAACGGCTGCAGATCGGTGATCTGCCGCTCGAATTCGTGCGCGGTATCGCCGAGCAGCGGGAGCTCGTGCCAGACCAGGGTAGTCGCCGCCGTGACGGAGCTCGGGGCCAGCCACGGCGCCTCGGAATAATAGAGGTTGGTCATGACGAGGACGGAGGCCGGATGCTCGTGGAAGCGGTCCGGCATCTTCTCGAGCGCCAGCCTGACATCCTCGAGGCTGATCTCCTTGCCGACGATGTAAAGCGGCATCGTCGGGAAGCGATTGTGCACGGCCCGCATGACGCGGCTGAGCACGGTTCCGTCACCGACCCCGGCATCGAACAGGCGCACCGCCGGTGGGCGCGGATGGATGTTAGGCAGCTCGAGGCTGACCCGCTCGGCGATCACCCATTTCTCGCTGCAGGTCGTGACGAAGAGCAGATATTTCTGGCGGTTATCGTAGAAGCGAAAATTGCCATCGACCGGTCGCGCGGCGTCATTGCCGCCGCTCTCCGATCGACTGTCGACAGCCGGTTGATGCTGAGCGATGAAGGCGCGCACCCGCTCGACCGTCTCGCCGGTGACGCGGCCGCCGAAGCGCAGCCGGTTGACGAGCTTTCCGTCGTTCACCGCCCGCCGTCCGAAGGTCGAATCCGCCATGCCGGCGCGGCGGCAATAGTCGGAGATCTCGCCGAGCAGCAATTCCGCCGTCACCCCCGCCTCTCTCGATCGCGTCACCGACATCTCGGAAGCCCTTAGCTGGAATTACCCACTATACATGTGGGCAATGGAGTGGGACGCATCTAGTTGTGATTTCGACGCGTTCAGGCACCGGCGGATAACGAGGCGTAGCCGCGCTCGAAACGACCTTCGTGGGCGGCAGCATAGCCGGCATAGTCAAAGATGAGCTTGCTGTGGATCTGCTGAACGCGCGCCCACAGCGCCTCGCGCAGCTCGGCGGCAAGCATCAAGGCGGCAAACCGGTGCAGCAGGCCGGGACTCGGCTCGCGGCCGAAATAGGCGGCGAGCAGCGTCACCTGCGCCGCCGCGTCGAGCTCGTTGTTGACGGCGAGGCTGGCGAGGTCGAAGAGCGGCGATCCAAACCCGCCATACTCCCAGTCGATCAACCACAGCCGCTCGCCATCATCGATGATGTTGCCCGGCATCAAATCGTTATGGGTAAGCGCCAGATCGGTCGGCCCGACCGCTCTCTCGAGGGCATCGGCGATGCCGCGGAGGCGTTCCGTCCCGCCGACCAAGACGCCATGAGAATCGAGCTGCGCCAGATAGTCGCGCAAGGCGTGAAAGACCCAGAAGCAGGGCGCCGGACCGCGCAGATGCGCCGCGACCTCGCGGTGGCAGCGACGCAGCAGCTCGGCGATGCGGCCAAGCATCGCCGGGCTGCGCACCTCCCGCTCGGTGAGGACGCGACCGGCGATGAAACGAAAGACCAGAATGCCGGGCGCGACGTGAACCAGCTCGGGCGCGATCCCGGCGCAATGCGCCGCCCGGCTCACCGCCACCTCGCGGTCGCGCACGATGCCATGCGCCGGATCGTCGCCGCCGACCAGGCGGACGACATAGGCATCGGCGCCGTCGCGAACCATGAAGTTCTGGTTGCTGAGGCCGCCGGGCAACGGTTCCGGCTCGACATCGCCACGCCACAGCGTCAGGTTCCGAACACGCTGCCGCACCGCGCCCATGGCCGAATCCGTCATGCCGTCCCCATCACCTCAGGCGCACCAATCCCGCGGGCCGGCGGCACGATCGGAGCCCGACCCTTCAGCCTATTCTCGACCGTTCTCGGCGCCCTTGTCGATGAGCACGTAGGGCGCTTCCGCGCTGGGGTCGACCTTTAGCCGCGTCCACATCCCGCCATGGCCGTGGCCCGGCGCACCGCAGAAGAAATAGAACTCCCCGGCATCCTTGGTCGCGAACCGCACGGTATCGGTCTTGGGCGCCGGAATTCCTTCCTCGGGATTGTTGGTGTAGGCACGCGGTATCGCGACCTCCTTGATGCCGGCGAGATCGGGCATCTCGTCGGGCTTGAAGGGCTTCGTCACGACGAGGCTATGCGGCAGCATCCCATCGGTGTTCTTGAATGCAATGTCCACCGTCCAGGCGACCGGCACGACGACCGTCATGTCGCCGCTGAAATACCCGTTGAAGTTCAGCGCGCCGTTATTGGCGTTCCAACCGGCTATAATGTTGAGGCGGACGAGATGCGCCGATTTCTCGATCTTCATCCAGCTCGGCACGAGCGGTTGCTCGGCGGCACCAGCCGGCGAGACCGCCATGGCGAGCCCCACGGCACAAGCAAAAACCCGCATTTCTGGATGATCACTGAAAAGGAGGTGGGTGGCGTCGGCGAACCGACGCCACCCATTACGCTCAGTCGAGCCCGAATACCAGCACCGAGGTGCCATACTTGAAGCTGAGCTGGAAATTACCGCCCGCCGCGACGGCGATGTAAGGCTTGCCGTCGATTTCGAAGGCCATCGGCGCCGAATTGACGCCGGCCCCCGCCTGGAACGACCACAGCACCTTGCCGCTCTTGGCATCGTAGGCCTTGAAGAGGCCGTTGCCCTCGCCGGCGAAGGTGAGGCCGCCGGCCGTGGTCAGCGCGCCGCCGATCATCGGCTGCGGGGTCTTGGCCTGCCACGCGATCTTGCCGGTATCGACGTTGACCGCCGAGACGTTGCCCGACTGCGCCTCGCCCTCGCGCGCGACGAAAGCGCCGCCGAGCCACATATTCGGCGCCTTGGCATAGCGCGTCTTGTAGTCGTCCCAGGTTTCCTGCTTGACGATGTAGTCCATCGGCTGGTGCAGGTTGACGCAATAGAACAGCCGCGTCGTCGGGTTCATCGCACAGGGCGACCATTCGACGCCGCCATTCGCGCCGGGCAGCATGCGGGTGCCTTTTCCCTCGGTCGGCAAGGCGAAGAGGTTCTCATGCGGCACCATCGCGGGCGAGCGGCGAATGAGCTTGCCGGTTTCCCGATTGTGGACATAGACGAAGCCCGTCTTGCCACCGTGGATGACGCCCGGCACCGTCTTGCCGCTCGCATCCTTGACATCGGCGAGGACCGGCGGCGAGACCGAGTCGAGATCCCAGACGTCATGCGGGACGTACTGGTAGGCCCATTTGACCTTGCCGGTGTCGGCATCGAGCGCGATGAGCGAATCTGACCAGCGATTGTCGCCCGGCCGATGCGAGCCGTCGAGATCGGGCGAGGGATTGCCGGTCGTCGCGAAGATCATCCCGCGCTTGACGTCGATCGTGTCGGTCATCCAATTGCCGGCGCCGCCCCGCATCCAGGAATCCTTGTCCTGTGCCGCTGCCGCCTTCTCGCCGGCGATGTTGCGATTGAGCGGGTTGATGCCGTCCGCCTTCTCGACATAGGCGCCTTCCCAGCCCTTGATGCCGTCCGGGCCGGCCTCGTCCGGCGTCGGGATGGTGTGGGTGCGCCAGACCATCTTGCCGTCGGCGGCATTGTAGGCGCTGACGAAGCCGCGAATGCCGTATTCGCCGCCGGCGATGCCCATGATGACCTTGTCCTTGTAGATCGTCGGCGCGGCGGTCAGGCTGTAGCCGACCTCGGAATCGGCCACTTCGACATCCCATACCTTCTCCCCCGTCTTCTTGTTGAGCGCGACCAGGTGAGCGTCGAGCGTGCCCAGGATGACGGTGTCCCCATAGACGGCGACGCCGCGATTGTTCGGGCCGCAGCAGAAGATGTTCTTTCCGAGCTTGTGCTGGAAATGCCAGAGCTCCTTGCCGGTCTTCGCATCGGCGGCAAAGACGTGATCGAAGGGCGTCGTGATGTACATGATGCCGTTCTCGACGATCGGCGTGTTCTCGAACGAGCCGACGACGCCGGTCTGGAAGATCCATTTGATCCGCAGCCGATTGACGTTTTCGGCGTTGATGGCCTTGCCCGGCCAATAACGCTGCTGGCCGAGGTCGCCACCGTAGGTCAACCAGTTCTTGCTCTGCGATCCGGACTTGGAGATCTCGTCCCAGCTCGCGGCCTGCGCCGCGCCGGCTACGACAAGAGTGACGGCGGCAGCACTCAGGCTTGTCTTGAAACCTCGGCGTATGCGCATCGTTCCCTCCTCTTCACCCGACTGGTTACGGGATGTGACGCTGCGTTCCCGAGGGCTTGGTCGCGGGTCGGCGGCGCGCGATTGGCAGGACCCAACAAGGTGCGTGGCAGCCGGCAGATTACCGGGTGTTCTGCTGCAGGGCGGCGGCGAGCGCCCGCGCTTTACTTTCGTCGTAGGAATAGCGGTGGCACAGCATCTCGGCCCCCTCCCCGGCATCGTCCAGCGAACGGAGATTCTGGAAGCGCGCCCACCTGATCGCATCCGGCTGTCGCGCCGGATCGGCCGACGGCTCGGTCATCGCAAGCGCCAGAGATGCGTTGTTCTCCTCGACCACCTCGGCCAGGATGTGAGAGCGGACGATCTGGGTGTGGATGCCTTCGATCAGGATGTCGCGGATCTTGTCGATCCGTTCGACCAACCCGGTCAGCACCAACATTGACAGTGCCGGCGTCAGCGGTCCGTTATCCTTGACGAAGTCCTCGATATGCCGGGCGCCGGAGCGCGGCGAGTTCGCCGGATCGGCGATGAATTCCACCAGTTGGCGCGCCTGGGGGTCGGCGGCCCATTCTCCCTCGGCGGGCAACGGAGCGGGGAGATCAGTGGGCCACACGCCCGCGGGGGTCAGCCGGTCGGCAAAGGGCGCCGCGCACGGCCAGTCCTTCAGCGGCCCAGGCGGACCATTGGCCACCGCGGTACCGTGAAGCAGCCCGAGCACAAGTGGCACGACGGCGCAACGCAGCACATACCGCATCGCAGGCCTTCCTCCCTATCACGTGCCGGCTCGCAGCGAAATCCGTGCGTTCTTCTACCGGCAATTGATATCGTGCAATCGTTAGGCGATCGATGTCAATCGTATGCAGGCCGGGTGATGATCCGATCCAGCGAGTCTGTCACGTCGAGAGTTGGGCTTGCCGTGCTGGTTGTCGCCACAATCTGGACCGCCGGCGCGACGCTTGCGGCGCCGATTGCAGATCGGCCGGACGGCGAGCTGGTTTCCGAGTGCGCCAAGGAGGTGAGGGAGCGCTTCTTCGAGGGCGTCGGCGAAGAATTTATCGTCATCTCGAACAGCACGGTGGAGCGCGGCCCGAATGAGGATGTGGCGCGGATTACCGCTGCCGCGGGCGAAGGACGGACGGTCCGCGCGATCTGCAAGTTCCGCAGCGGGAAGGTGTTCGATGTGCTGCGCAGATAAGGCCGTCTGCCGCATCCGAACCTTGCCTTGGTACGTATAAGGACATAGACGGATCATCGGAAGCGAGAGCCGCCGTCGCTTCCAGAGGCACGCGACATGCAGACTCTTCATCGTCGGAGCTGGCAGTGGCATCTCGCCCAATCGCCGGCGATGCTGTGGCCGGTGATCGCCGATACCGCGCGCTTCAACGAGGCGGCAAGACTGCCGAAATATCAGGTCGAGGATATCCTGCAGCCGGATGGGCGGGTGCTCCGCCTGGCGCGCGCCACGGTGGGCGGCATCAAGCTGGAATGGGAGGAGCGTCCCTACGAGTGGGTGCGCGGCAGCAGCTTCCGCCAGACGCGCGTGTTCCGCAAAGGCCCGCTGCGGCGCTTCGGCCCCGTCGTCGAGCTGCAGTCGGAGGGCTCGGGGACGCTGCTCAGCTATACGCTGACCGGGGAGCCGAAAGGCGTCGTCGGCGCCATCCTCTTCCGCCTCGGCTTTCTCGAGAAGGGCGGCGCCGCAATCGCCAGACTGGTCAAGATGGCGACCGACTATCTCGCCGGCGAACGCGCGCGTCTCTTCGACTATGCCGCGCCGTCGCTACCGAGGGGCGCCCGCCGACGCGTCGCTTCCGCTGTGGCGCAGATCGAAGTCAGCGCCTATGGGCATGGTCTAGCTTCTCGCCTCGGCGAGTATCTGTTGAGCGCGCCGGAAGTCGATTTGATGCGCATGCGGCCGCTCAAGCTGGCGCGCGACTGGGCGGCCGAGCCGCGCCTCGTCGTCGAGCTTTTCCTCGAGGCGACCCGCATCGGCCTCCTGCGGCTGAGCTGGGATCTTCTCTGTCCGCGCTGCCGCGGCGCCAAGAGTTCCGTCGCCGCGCTCGACCAGCTGCCGAAGGCGGCGCATTGCTCCGCCTGCAATATCGGCTACGACGCCGATTTCGCGCGCAATGTCGAGCTCAGCTTCCGGCCGGCGCCGAGCGTGCGCGAGCTGACCATCGGCGAATACTGCCTCAACGGGCCCTATTCGACGCCGCATGTCGTCGTCCAGCAGGTCCTCGCGCCGGGCGAGCACCGCACGATCACGGCAACGCTCGACCCCGGACCGTACCGTTTGCGGACTCTCGAGCCCGGCGCGCAGATCGATATCGAGCATGAGGCGGGGGGCTTTCCGTCGATCGTCGTCAACGATGGTGCCATCCTCGCTGATGAGCCGATATCGGCCAACGAGATCGAGCTTATCAACGCCGGCAAGACGGACGCCGGGGTCGTCATCGAGAGCCGCGCTTGGGTCGCCGACGCGCTCACCGCGCACCGCGCCACATTGTTGCAGGCCTTTCGCGACCTCCTGCCGGGCGAGGCGCTGCGCCCCGGTGAGGACGTCGCCATCGACAACGTAACCTTGATGTTCACCGATCTCGCGGGATCGACCGCGCTTTACGAGCGGATCGGCGACCTATCGGCTGGTGCGCGATCATTTCACCTTCCTCGCTGCCACGGTGCGGCGGCACAACGGCACCTTGGTCAAGACGATCGGCGACGCCGTCATGGCCGCCTTCAGCGATCCCGCCGATGCGGTGCGCGCCGCGCTCAGCGTGCAGGACGAGGTCCGCGCCTTCAACGCCGAGCAAGGCGGCGATGCGATCACCATCAAGATCGGCCTGCATGGCGGGCCGTGCATCGCCGTCACGATGAACGACCGGTTGGATTATTTCGGCTCGACCGTCAACACGGCGGCGCGGCTGCAGGGGCAGAGTCTCGGCGGCGATGTCGTCCTGTCGCAGAGCCTGGCCGCCGATCCGGCGGTCGCCGCGATCCTCGCCGACCGTCCGCGCACGGCCGAGCGGGCGCAGCTCAAGGGGCTGGCGCAGCCGGTGCCGTTCGAGCGGCTCAGCTCGCCTTGATCAGCTTCTGCAGGCTGCGCAGCCCCTCCGGGCGCGGCTCATCCGGGTTGATCTGCGGCCAGGCGGTCCACGAGACCTCGCCGACATAGATGTCGCCGCGCGAATCGACGGCGATGCCGTGCGGGGCGATGAACTGGCCGGGCTCAATTCCGGCGTGGAGAGCGCCGAGCCGGGCGAGGATCTTGCCCTCGTGGCTGACGATGCTGAGGCGCGGCCCGAGATTGGGCACGTTGCGGTTGACCGGCTTGTCGGGGCCGAGCTCGCCGATATAGCAGAGCGGCCGCTTGCCATTGGGCATATAGAGCCCGCACGGGCGGTGCAGGTTGTTCCACTGCGCCTCGTATCTGCCGCTGCCGTCGAAGACCTGGACGCGGTGGTTCTCGCGGTCGGCGACGTAGACCCAGCCATCGGCATCGCAGCAGACATTGTGGACGATGTTGAACTGGCCGGGATCGGTGCCGGGCTCGCCCCATGACATTAGGAGCTTGCCGGCGGGCGAGAATTTATGCACCCGGGCGTTGCCGTAGCCGTCGGAGACGTAGATCTCGTTATTCGGCGACAGCGCCGTATGGGTGCAGCGGTGGAACGGCTCGCCGCTCATATAAGGCGCCGGCTTGTCGGGAACGCCGATGGTCAGCAGCACCTTGCCGTCGAGGCTGCATTTGCGCACCGTGTGATCCCCGTCATCGGTGCAATAGATCGACTCGTCCGGCCCCATATGGATGCCGTGCGCGCGATCGAACAGCCCCTCGCCCCAGGAGGCGATAAAATTGCCGTCGCGGTCGAAGACGATCATCGGATGGGCGCCGCGATTGAAGACGTAGACGCGGTCGCGGTGGTCGATGCCGATCCCGGCGACTTCCTTCAGCGACCAGCCGTCGGGCAATCTGCCCCAGCCTTCCGCGACGGTGTAGCTGAATTCGCCGCTGCCGAGCATTACCGCCATCGCGATCCTCCGGGCGCTAGCTCTGTCGCGCCTTCTGGCGCAGCAGCTTGAGCAGCGCCTCGATGTCGCCGCCATTGCGCGAGATCACCGCACTGAATTCCTGCCGCTGGGTCACCGCCATGCTGATGCCCTCGACGACGAGATCGGTGATCTTGAAGCCATTGACGGCGGTCGCGACGCGCCAGTCGATCTTGACCCCCTGCTCGCCGCCGCTACTCATCTGGCTCGAGACGAGCGAGGAATTGTCGCTCTCGGGGCGCGATCCCGTCACCTTCAGCTGCTGGCCGGTGAACTCGTTGAAGCGCACGGCATAGACATGCACCATATAGGCGGTGAACAACCCGGTGAATTCCGTCCGTTGGGCATCATTCGCCGTCTGCCAATAGCGGCCGAGCGAAAATCGGGCGATCGCCGGCACATCGAAACCGGCATCGAAGAGGGCGCGGAACTGTCGCTCGCGCTCCTGCTCCGAATCCGGCGAGGCGAGAACCTTAATTGCCTGCGTGCCGAGATCGGCGATGAACTCCGCCGAACCCCCGGCGGCGCGTGCCGCACCCGACATCAAGAGCGCCACCACGACCGGAGCCGCGAGAAGGCGCATTGCTGATCTTAACCGCATGACAATCTCCCACTGCGAAACGCCAGTTCGATCGCCCGCGGGACTCGCGGCTTTGCGACGATCGGGACACCGGCGGCGCCGTCCCGATCAGCATCGATAATCCAAGCCGACGGCTGCTTCTGTCAGCGTCCTCACAGTCCGAGACTATCTTCGATCTGATGTCACCCAGACAGCACGCGAAACGGCGGTTTGTCCAGTGAGCGTCACGCGGGCACGCGAATCTCGTCGATCGACCGGAGGACCGCGTCGGCGTGCGGCGTCAGCGCGTCGGCGCCGGCGGCACCGCTCAGCACCGCCACGCGACAGCCGACCCCTGCACTGCCGCCCATCATCATGTCTCCGATGGTGTCACCGACCATCATGATGCGGGTGAGCGGAACACCAAGATCACGGCTCAACCGCAGGAGAGCGTCCGGCGCCGGCTTGTTGGCGACCGGATCGTCGCCGCAGACCATCCCGGCGACATAGGGTTCGATGCCGAGGATCGGCAAGGTTGCCGCGGTGGCGGCGCGGTCGTCGCTGGTCACGATGGCGATCTTGACACCGGCCTCGGCGAGAAGACGAAAGAGACCGGCGACATCGCCCGCCGGCCGCACCAGATCGGCCGTCGGCAGCGCCCCGAGCCCGCCGGCGAAATGCGCGTGCGCCGCGTGCTCGGTATAGAGCTTGGCCATCGAGGTCACCGCAAGCGGCCCATTCGCCTCCGGCCGCCCGGTCTGCGGATCGAAGCCGATACCCTGGTAAAGCCGGCCCGCCAGGGCGCGATCGGCGCCCGCCCACGCCACCACCGCCTCGACGGCAAGCACCGCCTTGCGCCCCCACAGATGGTGAAAATCGATCAAGGTGCCGTCCTTGTCGAACACCGCCAGCTCGATGTCGCGGACGACCGCGCCGAGACCAATTCTTGCCATGCTTCAACCCATGACCGAGAGCGACCGAGATTACCAACCCGTCGGCGACCGGGACCGCCGACCCATTGGCTCTATCTCTTTTTTAATTGACCGTCCAACTAAAATATCCGTACGGTCCCGGTCGATGCTCTGACGCCCCCTTCCTTCGAGGTGCTATCGCGATGCCGAAAGTCGGGATGGAGCCGATCCGGCGCCAGCAACTGATCGATGCGACGATCGTCTCGATCGGCCGCTATGGGCTCGCCGATACGACGGTCCAGCGGATCAGCCGCGCGGCGGGCGTCTCCTCGGGCATCATCCATCATTATTTCGGCGGCAAGAACGAGCTCCTCGAGGCGACGATGCGGCGCCTGCTGCAAAGCCTCCGCGCGGATGTCGTCGCCGCTCTCGGCGCCGCGCCAACTCCTGCGGGGCGGGTCGCCGCCATCATCGACAGCAATTTCGCCGCGGGACAGTTCCACGGCGGGGTGATCGCCGCCTGGCTCGCCTTCTGGGCGCAGGCGCCGCACGTGCCGGCGCTCGCCCGTCTGCAGCGGATCAACGCCGGGCGCCTGCGCTCGAACCTCCTCCACAGCCTGCGGCGTCTGCTGCCGCGCGCGTCCGCTGAGCAGACGGCGCGCGGCCTCGCCGCGCTGATTGACGGCCTCTGGCTGCGGGCGGCGCTCGACGGCTCGCTCGACGGCGCGGGGGCGCGCGCCATTGCCGTCGCCTATCTGCGCGGCCAGCTGGCGCAAGCGAGCGCCGGCGGGTTCTAGACGATGCTGGCGGAGCAGAAGCTCTTCATCGATGGCCGCCTCACCGACGCAGCGAGCGGCGAAACCTTCGCGACGATCAATCCGGCGACCGGGCGCGAGATCTGCCGCGTGCAGCGCGCCGGAACGGAAGACGTCGAGCGTGCGGTCGAGTCCGCGGCAAGGGGTTTCGCCACCTGGTCGGCGATGACCGGCGCCGAGCGCGGCCGCATTCTCAATCGCGCCGCCCGGCTGCTGCGCGAGCACAACCGCGCGCTCGCCGAGCTCGAAGTGCTCGATACCGGCAAGCCGATCGCGGAGGCGGCAACCGTCGACGTCATCAGCGGCGCCGAATGCCTGGAATATTTCGCCGGGATCGCGCCGAGCATCGCCGGTCAGCACATCACCCTGCGCAACGCGTTCGTCTATACCAGGCGCGAGCCGCTCGGCATCTGCGCCGGCATCGGCGCCTGGAACTACCCGCTCCAGATCGCCTGCTGGAAATCGGCGCCCGCGCTCGCCTGCGGCAATGCGATGATCTTCAAGCCGGCCGAGCTGACGCCGCTAACCGCCTCGCGCCTGGCCGAGATCTATGTCGAGGCGGGCGTCCCGCCGGGCGTCTTCAATATCGTCCACGGCGACGGCGCGGTGGGCCGCCTGCTGACGACCCATCCGGGCATCGCCAAGGTATCGCTGACCGGCGAGGTCGGCACCGGGCGAAAAGTGATGGCCGATGCCGCGGCGACGCTGAAGAAGGTGACGATGGAGCTCGGCGGCAAGTCGCCGCTCATCGTCTTCGCCGATGCCGATCTGGACAACGCG
>WNGL01009571.1_pt1 | contig 11240 bp, 6 predicted proteins | sample 5400591 | NCBI WGS metagenome assembly WNGL01 (sample SAMN13153377, study PRJNA577476) | soil metagenome | isolation source: 80 cm soil or saprolite under Garry oak tree replicate 1 | place: USA:California | collected 2016-06-15
GGCCCGCTGGACGTCGTTCTTGCGCCGTGTGGCGTGCAGCATGGCGGCAAGATTCCGTCCGATGCGAAAGGCGCAGCTTTTCCCGGCGGGTTTGCGTCACCACCACAGCTCGACCTCTACTTGCGCACGCCGTACTACAAGGACCGGAAGTATCAAACGCCGCCGTTCGAGATGCTCGACGCAAAATAGAAATGGCCAGCGAACGCTACAGCACACTAGCGCAACGGCAGTTGAATCGCGCTTGGGTGCTCGGCATCGTGATATACCTGCACGTTGCAAGTGTGCGCGTCCTTCGCTGTTTCTTCGGCGACGATTCCGCCCGAGCAATAATTCTTTTGCCACAAGATTGAGTTCACTGCGGTGACGACCAGGCGTAGACGGCTGCCTTTCATCAAACGGCGCGCTACGAATAAACCCGGATTAAAATCGCAGCGCACGACTTCGCCGGGCTTCACGAGTTTCGCATCACGCAACGATTCGCGGTAACGCAACCTGCGCAGATCGCTCCACAGCGCGATACTAGTGCCGTCGGGCTGGATTTCGTACAGGTCACACTCGAGATCGATATCGGGCGTATCGATAGATAGCCACAGACTTAGCGCCGGGCACCCGACCAATGGAGTTTCGTTCGGTAGCGGATCGGTGTGATAAACCAACCCGTCTTTGCCGATACTCAATGCGAACGTCTGGTCGATCGCGGCGGTTTTTTCTTTCGGATCGGTGCCCTCGACGTTTTCGCCGCGCCGTAGATCCATCGGATCGTAAACAAAAGCGTCCGCGCCATTGTTTGGCTGTTTTTCGTTCAACGCACCTGAACGGAAGACGCCGTTTGCATCGCCGTTTTTCGAGTCGAGATAAAACTTTCTTGGATTCGCAACGAGGGTGTCAAAATTCTCGGCGTATTTCCATTCACCGTTCGCACCTGAATTGCCGGGAGCGAGCAAGTAATACCCGACCTGATTTTTGAGGAATGCCGGTTTCGGTCCGCCTTTCATGGTCCAGTCGTACCACTGGCGGTGTAGATCGTTGAGATCCACGATTGCACCGGGGCCGAATTTTACCCCGGCGATTTCATCCGTAGGCGTGCGCGTGCCGGGATGGTCCCACGGTCCGATGACGAGAAAATGTTTGTCGCGCGCTTGCGGCGAAGCGTTTGCGAGATGATCCCGGTAATACGTCAGCGCACCCAGTTCGTCGCCGTCGTATTGACCTGTAATTGTTAGAATCGGCAGCGCGATCTTTTGGAACTGCTCACGCGTGGGCAACATCGTGTCGTAGTAAGCGTCGGCCGTCGGGTGCTTGAGTATGCGCTGAAAATTAACCGATGGATTTCCCACGAATGAATCGATCGATTTGAAAGGGAGGTGCTTCTTGTGAGCGTCCAGGAATTTTGTGCGCCAGAATTTTTGATCGCCAAACAAATTATCCTGCGGCGTGTGACCGCTCGTGAGCGTGAACCATTGCACATCGTAAGTCATTCCGATGTTGTTGTAGGATGGATAGTCCAGACCCGGATGCGCGGCGGCAGCAGGCACGATTGTCGCCAAATGAGGTGGAAATTCCTTCGCCGTTGCCCATTGATCGAAGCCCGCATACGAACCGCCCCACATGGCCACTTTGCCGTCACAGAATGGTTGCTTCGCCAGCCACTCAACCACGTCGTGTCCGTCGCGCGGTTCATTTGTGAACGGCTCGAACTCGCCGCCGGAATTGCCGCGGCCGCGAACATCGACGAGCGCGAACACATAACCGTGTGACGCGAAGTAGGCTCCGCGCGCATGGTACGTGTCCGAGATGTACGGCGTCAGTGTAAAGATTACTGGCGTCTTCGGCGGCGAGCAATCTGGAGTCTTTGGCAAATACAATGTCGCGTTCAGTTCGACTTTGTCGCGCATTGGAATCTTGACACCCCAGCGCAGGTCGTAGTCCGCAGGTGGTTGCGCCGGGGATGGCGCCTTAGTTGGCGATTGCGCGATGATGTTTGTCGCGAAACCCACGCACAAGGCAACCGCGAGGAGTGATGATTTCATGTTCGTGGTGATTGAAGCGAGCCAAAGGGAGGATACAAGGTTGTTTGTTGTAGCCGACGATGCGCCGCGGAGACTCCTCGCTTTGATGGTTTGCAGCCACGCCAGTTTGCGAGACGATAGGCAAATGGCGCGTCGACCGGCAAGCAACGTCCAACGTCAAAAGGAGACAATTCGGAAGCCGGTGCGCGAAGCGAATGGCACGAGGCCGTTCTCCTCTCAAGCGGAACTGGTTTGCGCGGGTGCGGTGTTTCTTGTTGCGCTGGTTGTATACAGTTGGACACTTGCCCCCGCGGTTACTCTGACCGACAGCGGCGAGTTAATTGTAGCGGCCTACGGGCTGGGCGTGGCGCATCCTCCGGGAACTCCGCTGTGGGTCATGCTCGCTCATCTCGCATCGCTTTTGCCGGTCGGAAGCGTTGCCGTACGAATCAATTTTTCGTCTGCCGTTTTCGCTGCGCTTGCCTGCGCAATGCTTACTCTCGTCGTGGCTGAATTACTCGTTACGGCTTCTCGTTTTGCCGCACCTCGGCGAAGGAACAAGGCTGCGCGGCACGGCAACATTGAGAGTTCAAACGTCGACGGGCTTTTGATGTGCGCGCCCGCGGTCGGCGCGGGATTGCTGATGGCGTTCTCCCGCACGCTTTGGTCATATGGGACGATCACCGAAGTCTACACTCTCAACGCGTTTCTGGGGTTACTCGTCTTCTTCTTGGTCGTTCGGTGGCGGCGTCGGATCATTGAAACGCGAACGGATTCTAGCGCGGCAGTGACGACACATGACACATGGATTTATGCCGCCGCCTTCGTATTCGGCCTCGCGATGGGTGTTCATCACGTGACTGTGGCGTTAACGCTTCCGGCCATTGCCGTAGTCGTTTACAGGACTGAGGGTTTGAAGTTCTTCGCGAGCCGACGCCTTTTGTATGCTGCGCTGATTTCGATCAGCGCGTTGATCCTTGTCTACAGTTATTTGCCGTGGGCAGCCTCGCGCTCGCCTGCGATGAACTGGGGGAATCCGCGTTCGCTCCAGGAAATTTGGTGGCATATCACCGGCCGGCAGTATCGCGTGTTCTTCTCTTTTTCGTCGGCGGCCATGGGAGCGCAGTTTGTTGAATTTTGTCGAATGGCCTTGCGTGAGTTTGGCTTTGCATGGCTGCCTTTGACGCTGTTTCTGGCGGTGGGGGGGCTCGCAAGCGCCTACAAGCGCGACCGCACAGCTTTTTGGTTTTTGCTGTTGATCGTACTCGCCGACCTTGCTTACTCGCTCAGCTACGAAATTGCCGAGGACAAGGACGCGTACTATTTGCCGGCCTTTATTTCGATCGCGATTGCAGCCGGGTTAGGCATCCGCTGGTTGATTCAGTTTGCTGCTTCAAGACGTTCGCCGATTTGGAGACCGTATGTGGCTGCTGCGACCGCGATTGTCTTGACATCGGCTACAGCGTTCGCCGCGAATTGGCCATTCAACAATCGCAGGCATTACTTCATTGCGGATGATTATGTTGAGAACCTGTTTACCACGGTCGCGTCCAATGGACTGATGCTCACGCAAGATTGGCAGGTCGCGTCTCCCATGTTGTACGCCCAAGAAATAGAACAACGCCGGCGCGATGTGAAGGTGGTGGATATGAATCTGCTGCGCCGCTCGTGGTATTTCGATTATCTGAAGCACGCGCATCCCGGTTTGATGGACCGATCGCGCGAGAAGATCGATCCATATGTTGAGATCCTCAAGCAATGGGAGCGCGATCCTGCGGCTTTTGCCCGGAGCCAGGAGCTTACTCAAAGGATTAGCATGGCATTCCTGGAGATGATTCAGGCAATCGTCAGGAATGAAATCAGGGTCGCGCCGGTTTACATCACGAACGATGTGCTGGTCGCTGACTCAACGAACGGATACTTGACCCGATGGATCCCTCAAACTTATCAACTTGTGCCGCAAGGGTTGGTTTTCAATCTCGCTACTGACCAAAGCTTTCATGAGCCCCCTGACCCGCATCTCCGGATGCGCGGGCTGGCTGATGGGACGGTGCGGTTTGCGAAGGATGATGTCGTAAACATCAAGATTTTGCCTGCGTATACGAGAATGCTAACCAATCGTGGGAGGTACCTGGCCTTGTTCAATCAGCACGAGCGCGCCATCCTCGCTTTCAAAGAGGCGTTGGCGCTCGATCCTAATCTCGGCGCGGCGCAACAAGGATTGGCAGAGAGCACGGCAAAAATAGCCAAGCCATAGCAGCGCCGGGCTCGTTCGCTCCGGAGATGAATCATCTTTTTGACAAGGAAAGGATAACCGCTACGTTCCGTGTCCCGCTTGCTCGACTGAGCGGGATAATTAAGCGGGAGCCTCGCTGTTAAAGTGGCGAATGGCGTTTGAACTGCACCGAACAATGCAAACAAATCGAAGCAAACGTTATCGCGCGGCGGCGCAGCAGGTAGATCGAACGAAGAACTACAGTCTCGCCGATTCGGTCGCGGCGCTGAAAAAATTCTCGCCCACCAAGTTTGATCAGACCGTGACGCTCTCATTTCGCCTTGGGGTTGATCCGAAGCAATCCGATCAGATGGTGCGCGGGACTTGCCCGCTTCCACACGGCAGCGGAAAACAGGTGCGAGTGCTCGTTTTCGCAGAAGGTGAAGCGGCAAGGGCGGCCAAAGAAGCCGGCGCGGAATTCATCGGCATGAAAGATTTGATCCAGAAATGCCAGGAAGGTTTTCAGGATTTTGATGTGGCGATCGCTACACCGGCGGCAATGGCCGAAGTGCGGAAGCTGGGAAAAGTGCTCGGTCCGCGCGGGCTGATGCCCAACCCGCGGACGGGGACCGTCACCGAAGACACTGCCAAAGCGGTGCAGGAGGTGAAAGCCGGCCGCATTGAATTCAAGCTCGACAAGAATGGCAACGTTGCCGTGCCGGTTGGAAAGTTCTCCTTTGAAGAAAATGCGCTGGTGGAGAATGCAAATGCAGTGATTGAAGCCGTGGTCCGAGCTCGTCCGCCGACGGCTAAAGGCCGCTACCTTGAAGGTGTGACAATCAGTGCGACTATGTCCCCGGGCGTCCGCGTCGATCCAGCCCCATATCTGAGCGGAGTGTAGGACCGGAATAATTAGCTCGACAGTATGCGACCAGAAAAAGCCAGCATTGTTTCAGAGTTGTCCGAGGCATTGAAACGCTCGCCTTTTGTGCTCGTGACCGATTATCGCGGAATGAAGGTAGCTGATTTTGGCGAGTTGCGAAATCGACTGGCGCCCGCCCGCGCCGAGGTGCACGTAGTGAAGAACAATTTTCTCAAACTCGCGATGGCGGATTCTGGTTTCCCGGAAGTTGGTGACCAGTTCGTGGGGCAAACCGCGGTTGTTACAGGCGAAGCAGATGTAGCCCCGGTGGCCAAGATTTTTAAGACGTTTGCGACCGAGTTTAAGCTGGCTGCACTCAGGGTTGGCTTTGTCGATCGCGCGGTGCTTTCCACTGCGGAATTGGAAACTTTGGCGGAATTGCCGACGCGCGAAATTTTGCAGGCACAATTGCTGGGGCTGCTGTTGTCCCCGGCGACGCGTCTAGTGCGTCTGTTAAATGAACCGGGCGCGGCGTTAGCGCGACTGTTGAGCGCGAAAGCTGAAAAGGAGGGCGCATCCGCGGCATGAATTTTGTACGGCAGGCATTTTGTCTGTCGGACAAATCCAACACAAACGAAATTGTCCGAGTTGGTGGCTACCGGCTTTAATTCTTCGAAGGCTTTCGGAGGCGGCAACTGGAGGAAAAACTAAAATGGCAGATACAGATAAATTAGTAGAGCAACTCAGCAACCTTTCGGTTCTGGAGATTTCTGGATTGGTCAAGCAGCTTGAGGAAAAATGGGGCGTCAGCGCCGCTGCGCCAGTAGCAGTCGCGGCGGGACCCGCTGCGGGGGCACCTGCCGGAGCAGCAGCCCCAGCGGCCGAGGAGAAGACCACGTTTGACGTGATCCTGACAGAAATGGGCGCAAACAAGATTGCAGTGATCAAAGAGGTGCGGAGCGCGGTTCCGGGACTCGGCCTTGCGGAGGCGAAAGCGCTCGTAGAAGGCGCGCCCAAAACGATCAAGGAAGGCGTGACCAAGCAGGAGGCGGATGAGATCAAGAAAAAGGTCGAGGCCGCAGGTGCAAAGGTCGAAATCAAATAAACAAATCGAATTTAAGCGCTGTCGGAGCATAAAATCTGTTGCGCGGCGCCAGATCCATAATAAGGTTACAACCCACTACAGCCCGCCAGACGTATTTTTAACCCGGCGCTAACGAGGCAATCACATTACCGGCTACGAGACGGAGGTCGTCAATTGACAGGTCACCGTTTTGGTGGCACTTTTGCGCCCTTCGCCCATCCCAGAATCGGTAAATCTGCCCGCGTTGGCCCGCGTTTGGTGGAGTCGGTGTGAGGTTTTAGCTCGTGAGCTTAAGCACTATGTCGGAACGTATTTACTTCGGAAGTATCAAGGAAGCCATCGAACCACCTAACCTCATTGAGGTTCAGGCAAATTCATACGTCGATTTTCTTCAGAAAGACGTCCCGTATTCGAAGCGCAAAAATCAGGGACTTCAGGCTGTTTTCAAGGAAGTTTTCCCTATCGAAAGCTACGATGAAAAGGCCGTTCTTGATTTCAGCCACTACGATATCGGTGAGCCAAAATTGACGCCACTTGAAGCGCAGCGCGAAGGGCAAACCTACAGCGCGCCGCTGCACGTGACGTTCCAGTTACGGGAGGAGAAAGGCACCAAGGAAGAGAAAGTGTACATGGGTGAGATCCCGCTCATGACGCCGCAGGGTACCTTCGTCATCAATGGTGCGGAACGCGTTGTGGTGAGTCAGCTGCATCGTTCTCCCGGCATCGCGTTCGAATCCACCGTCCACGTCAACGGCAAGGTCCTCTATAGCTTCCGCATCATTCCAGACCGCGGCTCGTGGATCGAGGTGCAGTTCGATACGGCTGACCTGCTTTATATTTATCTCGATCGACGCAAGCGCCGTCGAAAATTCCTCGCGACGACTTTCCTGCGCGCACTCGGCTATGGCTCTGACGAGGAGGTCATTAAACTTTTTTACAACATCGAGAACCTGAAGCTGAGCGACAAACTCGACGAAGAACAGCTCGCCAGCAAGGTGCTTACCGCGGATATCCGCGATGGTGAGGTGACGGTCGCGCGCGCGTTCGAGCCCCTGACTCTGGCCACCGTTCGCCAGATCATGGCGCTTAATATTCACGAGGCCAAAGTCATCGACATCTCCAACGATGACACAGTCGTTAAGGCGCTTAGAAAGGATCCGGCGCACGATCAGGAAGAGGCTCTCAAAGACATTTACCGCCGTCTCCGTCCAGGCGATCCGCCGACCGTGGCCAACGCCCGCGCTTTACTCAAGCGACTCTTTTTCGATCCGAAGAAATACGATCTTGGCCGAGTGGGCCGCTACAAAATCAATCAGAAACTCGGGATTAGCGTCGATTCTTCCGAGCGCATCCTGACCGACAAAGACTTTATCGCGGCGATCAAGTATTTGATCAATCTGCGACGAGGCGAAGGCACGCTCGATGACATTGACCACCTTGGCAGCCGGCGTGTCCGCACTGTGGGCGAATTACTGGCCAACCAGTGCCGGGTGGGTCTTGCTCGCACCGAGCGTCTCGTTAAGGAGCGAATGACTCTGTTCGACATCAACGTGGATGGGATGACGCCGCAAAAGCTCATCAATCCCAAAGCTCTCAGCGCGGTCATTAGGGATTTCTTCGGTCGGTCACAGCTGTCGCAATTCATGGATCAGACGAATCCGCTCGCAGAATTGACGCACAAGCGGCGTTTATCCGCTCTCGGTCCTGGAGGTCTGAGCCGCGAGCGCGCCGGCTTTGAAGTGCGCGACGTTCATCCGTCGCACTACGGCCGTATTTGTCCGATCGAGACGCCCGAAGGCCCAAACATTGGCTTGATCAGCTCAATGAGCACGTTCGCGCGCATCAATGAGTTTGGTTTTATCGAAACACCGTATCGCAAGGTGACGAACGGCCGGGTCACCGATGAGATCGAGTATCTGACTGCTGACCGTGAAGAGAACTTCCTAGTCGCGCAGGCGAATGCGCCCATCGATGGGCGCGGTCATTTCACCGGTGAAAAAGTTTCGGTGCGTTATCGTGGCGATTTCCTCGAAGTCGATCCGTCAAAGGTGAATTACATGGATGTCTCGCCGAAGCAGCTCGTTTCGGTAGCGGCCGGCCTCATCCCGTTTCTAGAACACGACGACGCGAACCGCGCACTGATGGGTTCCAATATGCAACGCCAAGGCGTGCCGCTGATTGTTTCCGAGATGCCGCTAGTCGGCACCGGTCTTGAAGAAAAAGTTGCGCGCGATTCGCACGCAGTTGTTCTGGCGGTCGACAGCGGCAAGGTCGCTTCAGTCACGGCTGACCAAATTATCGTCACAAAGGACGGCCATTTGCCCGAGAGCAAAAAGAAGGTAAAAACCGATTCCGAGTCCGGCATCTACGTTTACGAGCTCCGGAAATTCATGCGGTCGAACGCTGGCACCTGCGTGAATCAGAAACCAATCGTTCGCAAAGGCCAGCATGTGAAGCGCGGCCAGGTCATCGCCGATGGGCCGAACACCGATCGTGGCGAACTGGCTCTCGGCCGCAACGTGCTCGTCGCGTTCATGCCGTGGAACGGCTACAACTTCGAGGATGCGATCATGATCTCGGAGAAGGTCGTGAAGGAAGATATTTACACTTCCATTCACATCGATGAGTTTGAGATCGGCGCGCGCGATACAAAATTGGGCCCCGAGGAAATTACGCGCGATATTCCCAATGTAAGCGAAGAGGCTTTACGCAACTTGGGTCCGGACGGCGTCGTGCGGGTTGGTGCGGAGATAAAGCCAGGGGATATTTTAGTCGGGAAAATTACGCCCAAAAGCGAGACGGAACTGGCTCCGGAAGAGCGGCTGCTTCGGGCCATCTTTGGAGAAAAAGCCGCCGATGTAAAAGACACGTCACTTACCGTGCCCTCAGGCACCTACGGCATCGTGATGGACGTGAAGGTGTCATCCCGCCGCGAAGTTTCACGCGAGAAACTTACACCGGCCGAAACCAAACGGCAGCTCAAGACCATCGGCGAAGAACATAAGCGCAAGAGAGAGGGGCTCATTGAGCAGCTCACCGATTCACTTTCCAACGTCCTGCTCGGCGAAAAAATTCCCCTCGACGTCGTAAATGCCAAGAGCGGTGAAATCATTATCCCGTCCAATCGCAAAATCACGAAGACGCTTTTGCGAAAATTGGCGACCGCGCACGATCACATCGAGATCGATCCCAGCCCGATTCGAAATAGGATCCGGGAAATCATTGGCGGATACGAACACAAGTTCGCCGAGCTGGAGCTCGAACGAGATCGCGCGACCGACCGCGTGGAAAGCGGCGAGGAGATCGAACCGGGGATCATCAAACAGGTCAAAGTTTACATCGCCAGCAAGCGCAAGCTCAGTGTCGGCGACAAGATGGCGGGCCGCCACGGGAACAAAGGCGTTGTGGCGCGAATCGTACCCGAGGAAGACATGCCGTTCCTCGCGGACGGAACACCAGTCGAAATTGTGCTTAATCCGTTAGGCGTCCCGAGCCGTATGAATGTGGGTCAGGTTTTGGAAACGCACCTCGGCGTTGCTGCCAAAGCACTTGGATTCAGAGTGGCCACTCCGGTCTTCGATGGAATCAAGGAAAAACAAATTCGCGATTATCTACGTGAGGCCAAAAAGAAGGAGGGCTTCACCTGGGTGCAGGAAAACGGAAAGGCGCGCCTATTCGATGGTCGCACCGGCGATCCGTTCGATCAGGAAGTCGTAGTTGGCCATATCTACATGATGAAGCTCGGCCACCTTGTGGCGGACAAGATTCATGCGCGGGCGGTGGGACCGTATTCGCTTGTCACTCAACAGCCGCTCGGCGGTAAAGCGCAATATGGTGGCCAACGCTTCGGCGAGATGGAGGTCTGGGCGCTCGAGGCCTATGGTGCTGCCTATACGTTGCAGGAATTGCTGACGGTTAAGTCCGACGACGTGCAGGGCCGGACGCGCATCTACGAGTCAATCGTTAAAGGCGACAACTCGCTCGAAGCTGGGACGCCCGAATCCTTCAACGTGTTGATCAAGGAAATGCAGAGCCTTGGTCTCGACGTGAAGGTCGGCAGCCAGGCGCCCACCTTTATGGAAAGCGTCGCGTAATTTTTACATTCACAACTTATTCGAGAAATCATGAACGAACATTCCTGGCGTGAGTTAGTGGGCGAAGAGCGCCCAGTAGGTTTTGATCAAGTCGCAATTGGCATTGCCTCGAGCGACACCATGCGCTCGTGGAGCAAAGGCGAAGTCAAGAATCCGGAGACAATTAATTACCGCACGTTTAAACCTGAGAAGGGCGGACTTTTCTGCGAACGGATTTTTGGGCCGACCCGCGACTGGGAGTGTTCGTGCGGAAAATACAAGCGCATCAAGCATAAAGGCGTGATCTGCGACCGTTGCGGTGTGGAAGTTACACTCGCGCGCGTCCGTCGTGAACGGATGGGGCACATAGAGCTGGCGGTGCCGGTTTCGCACATCTGGTTTTACAAATGCATGCCTTCGCGCATTGGGCTCATGCTGGACATGAGTGCGCGTCAGCTTGAGCGCGTGATTTACTACGAAGACTATATCGTAATCGACCCTGGCAAGACGCCATTGCAGAAAACACAACTGCTGAACGAAGTCGAATATCGTGAGGCCCAGGAACAATACGGCGAAGATTTCGTTGCCGGAATGGGCGCTGAAGCGATTAAGAAACTTCTCTCCGAGATCGACCTCAGCAAGCTCAACAAAGAGCTGGAGAAAGCCATGGGAGCGACAAAGAGCAAGCAGATTCGCAAGAAACTGGCGAAACGTCTGAAGCTTGTTCAAGGCTTTCAGAGTTCACGCGCGCGGCCCGAGTGGATGATCCTCGAGGTGCTGCCGGTGATTCCACCGGATTTGCGTCCTTTGGTCCCACTGGAAGGTGGACGTTTCGCGACCTCTGACCTGAATGACCTCTATCGTCGCGTGATCAATCGTAACAACCGGCTCAAGAATCTGCTCATGCTCAAGACGCCGGATGTCATCATTCGAAACGAGAAACGCATGTTGCAGGAAGCCGTCGACGCTTTGTTCGACAACGGCAGGCACGGTCGCG
>WNGL01009572.1_pt1 | contig 11239 bp, 6 predicted proteins | sample 5400591 | NCBI WGS metagenome assembly WNGL01 (sample SAMN13153377, study PRJNA577476) | soil metagenome | isolation source: 80 cm soil or saprolite under Garry oak tree replicate 1 | place: USA:California | collected 2016-06-15
CTGCTCCAGAACCCGGTCGCTTATTTCTCCGCCGAGTTCGGCTTTCATGAGACGTTGCCCATTTCCGCAGGCGGCCTGGGCATCCTCGCAGGCGACCACGCGAAATCGGCCAGCGACCTGGGTCTGGGGTTCGTCGGCATCAGTTTGTTCTATCGCGAAGGCTACTTCCAACAGTCCGTCAACCAGGACAACTGGCAATCCGAGTATTACACGCGCCTGAATCCAAAGAACTTGCCCATTGAGCCGGTGCTCAATTCGAAAGGCGAACCGCTGGTTTGCTCGGTGGAAATCGCCATGAACGAAGTCTATTTCCAGGCCTGGCGCGCCAACGTCGGTCGTTGCCCTGTTTATCTGCTCGATACCAACCGGCCGGAGAACGAACAGCACTATCGCGATTTGACGCTCCGTGTTTATGGCGGCGACAGCACGACGCGCATTATGCAGGAGGTTTTACTCGGCGTTGGCGGGGTGCGCCTCCTGCGGGCGCTCGGTGTTCACCCCTCGGTGTTTCACATGAACGAAGGGCACGCCGCCTTTTTGACGCTCGAATTGATCCGTGAAAAACTAGCCGCAGGCAAATCGTTCGAGGACGCCCAAGCGCTGACAAAGGCGGAGTGCATTTTTACCACCCACACGCCGGTGGAAGCAGGGCACGATCGGTTCAGCCGCGATCTGGTCAACTATGCGCTCAACCGATACCAACCGCAGCTCCGGCTTTCACTCAACGACCTGATGGGTCTGGGGCGGGTCTCGCCCAAGGACACCAACGAATGGTTCTGCATGACCGTCCTGGCGCTCAAGCTTTCCCGCGCGGCCAATGGCGTGAGCGAACTGCACGGACGGGTCAGCCGCCAGATGTGGCAGAACCTCTATCCGGGCCGGCCGTCCGGCGAGGTCCCCGTCGGCCATATCACCAATGGCATCCATCTGCTCGGCTGGATGAAGGGGCCGGTGCGCCGTTTCTGGCGGCGCAAACTCGGGCCGACCTGGGAGAGCGGCGTTAACTCGCCGGACTTTTGGCAACAGGTCGCCAACCCGGATTTTATTTCCGACGAGGAAATCTGGGCGTTGCGCTACAACCTGCGCCGGGAATTGATTGAATTCTGCCGGCGGCGCCTGCTGATCCAGGGCCAGCGGCTGACCCAGGATGACTTCATCGCCTTCGATCAGTTGCTCAACTCCGATGCGCTAACCATCGGCTTCGCGCGGCGCTTTGCCACCTACAAGCGCGCGCCGCTGATTTTCCAGCAGTTTGAAAACATCGTGAAGCTCGTGCATGACAAACAGCGTCCTGTCCAGTTCATCTTTGCGGGCAAGGCGCATCCGCGCGACGAGGAAGGCAAACGATTCATCCAACATATCATTCACCTGAGCAAATACAGCGAGTTGAAAGGCCATCTGGTCTTCATCGAGAACTACGATGTGCATGTCGGACGACAGATGGTCTCCGGCTGCGACGTGTGGCTCAACAATCCGCGCCGCCCGCTGGAGGCCTCGGGCACCAGCGGAATGAAGGCCAGTGCCCACGGGTGCCTCAACTTCAGCATTCTGGACGGCTGGTGGCGCGAAGGCTACGACGGCACGAACGGCTTTGCCATCGGCGATGATTCCCATCCCGACTCCATTGAGGAACAGGACCGCCAGGACAGCGAGAACCTTTACCAGACGCTGACCGAGGAAATCATCCCCTGCTTCTTCAATCGTGATGCCAACGGGATCCCGCGCCAATGGATTCAAAAAGTCCGTCGCGCCATGATCACGCTGGTACCGCAGTTTAACACCTGGCGAATGGTCCAGGAATACACGCGAAAGTATTATCAGGCCAAGTGAGGCGCGGAATCCCTGGCGTGTTGCCGCGGCGGGAACCCATGCGGTTGCTCCGTCGCAGGACCGCGGATGGCAGCGATGCAGCCAACGCGCGATCAACTCGTTCATGGAGAGCCTCCTCTCGCTTTTTCGCATGCATTGGGACCATGAACCAGATTTGTTTAAGCAGCTGAATGACGAATGACGAAAGAAATCAAAAGCCCGAATATCGAAAAGCTCTGGGTTAAGCGGTCGCCCGTTTCGTCATTAGGATTTCGTCATTCCTTCGTCATTCGTTATTCGGATTTGGGAACTGGTTCCTCGACCTTCGAGGGGTACTGAGAGGCCTGCTCCCCTCCTGGGAGGGGTCGGGGGTGGGTCGGTACATGGAAAGCTTGGGACGGCTTGGGAGAGTGCTGCATGGTTTGCGACATCAAATCGCTGACGCGCGAGGAATTGGTCGCCCGGCTGCGGGAGTGGGGCGAGCCGGCCTATCGCGCGGACCAATTGCTGGAATGGATATACCGGCATCACGCCGCGAGTTGGGAGGCGATGACCAGCCTGCCGAAGAGCTTGCGGAATAAACTCGGTGAGTATTATTCTCTGCATTCCCTTGCCCTGGTCCGCAAGCAAGGTTCGCGCGACACCACCCAAAAGTTTCTTTGGCGGCTGAAGGACCGCGCGCTGATTGAAAGCGTGCTCATCCCCGCCAATCCGACGCTTTACGGCGACGCCAGCGATCGCCACACCCTCTGCGTTTCGACCCAGGTGGGCTGCGCCTACGGCTGCAGGTTTTGCGCGAGCGGCCTGGAAGGCTGGAAGCGCAACCTGGCTGTCGAGGAGATTGTCGATCAGGTTCTGGCCGCGGAGCGGTGGGCGGCTGAACAGGCAGGAGCAGTCGTCCGTTCTCATTCGTTAGCAGCCGATGGACCGGACACGGCGCGCACAATGGACCCCGCACAGCGGACCGTTGACAATCTGGTCATCATGGGCATGGGCGAGCCCCTCGCCAATTACGACCATTTGCTCAAGGCGCTCAAAATCCTCAATGCACCCTGGGGCGCAGGCATTGGCGCGCGCAAGATCACCGTTTCCACCAGCGGGCTGGCTCCGCAAATCCGCAGGCTGGCCGATGAGCCGCTCCAATTCCGGCTGGCGATTTCGTTGCACGGCGCCACGGACGCAATTCGCGACCGGATCATGCCGGTGAACCGCAGATATCCGTTGAGCGAACTGACGGCCGCCTGCGAGTATTACGTGCAAAAGAAAATCAGGATGATCACACTGGAATACATTCTGATCGCCGGCGTGAACGACGACCTCTCTCAGACCAAACCCCTGGCGAAACTGGCCCATCGGCTGAATGCCAAGGTGAATTTGATTCCCTACAACAAGGTGGACGGCTTGCCCTGGACGCGCCCGACCGAACACGCACAGGAAGCCTTCCTCGCCGCTTTGGAAAAGCAAAAAGTGACCGCCACATTGCGTCGGGAAAAGGGCCACGACATCGATGCCGCCTGCGGCCAGTTGCGGTTGAAGACCGAACGGGAGCTCGCGGCGTTTAACCTGAATTCGGAGGTTGAATGAAAACAAGGAAAACCGCAGATAGACGACCGGAGCAGCCATCGGTGCGGAACTGGAGTTCACGCTATAGCGTGTTTACTGGAGCGGATCAAAGGCACGGCCCAATAACAGTTTAACGGTTCGACACTTTGACGTATGCTTGACCTGTGATTGCCCTAATCGATTACGGCTCCGGCAACCTCCGGAGCGTGCACAAAGCATTGCGCTATCTCGAAGCGGATGTGCGCCTCGCCACGCACCCCGCCCAAATGAAGGATGCCCGTGCCGCCGTGCTGCCAGGAGTGGGAGCGTTCGACGATTGCCTGAACGCGCTCCAAAAGCAGGACCTGCTCGAGGCGTGCCGCGATTTCATTCAATCAGGCAGGCCGTTCCTCGGAATCTGCGTCGGTTACCAGGCGTTGTTCGAGAAGAGCGAGGAATTTAATAGCTGCGCGGCGGGACTGGGAGTTTTCCAAGGAAAGGTTGTTCGTTTTGCCGGGAAGCCGGGTTTGAAGATTCCCCAGATTGGCTGGAACCAGATCGAGGTGGTTCGCACGGATTGTCCGATGCTGCGCGGCATTCCAACCGGCAGCTACGTTTATTTCGTGCACAGCTTTTTTCCAAAACCGGCTGACCCTTCGATCGTGGCGACACGCACGACTTACGGCGAAAGCTTCGCCTCGGCAGTCTGGAAGGAGAACGTGTTTGCCACGCAGTTCCATCCGGAGAAAAGCCAGAAGGTCGGACTGCAGTTGCTGAAGAATTTTGTCGAGGCGGCGGCGTGAGGCCGCATTGGGCCGCATCGGGTTCTCATCAACGATCCAAAGGAGGGCGGTTGGGGCCGGCAGGAAATCCTCCCGCTCTGGGGAGGTCGCTGATATTTTCCGCCCCTTGTGCGGCGAGAAACCGTCTGTTACCCTCCGTCTGCAACTGGAACTTAAACATCAACGGAAAAAGAATATGGCACACGAACTACCACCCCTTCCTTATCAAAAAGATGCTCTCGAACCGCACATTGACGCGATGACGATGGAAATCCATCACGGCAAACATCACAATGCTTACGTCACCAACTTGAACAAGGCGATTTCCGGCAACGCCGCGCTTGAAGGCAGAACCGTCGAAGCGCTCATCGGCGACCTCGGCTCGGTTCCGGAAAATATCCGTGGCGCGGTGCGCAACAATGGAGGCGGCCACGCCAACCATTCGATGTTCTGGAAACTCCTTGCACCAAAGGCGGGCGGCGTACCGACGGGCAAACTGGCCGACGACCTCAAAGCCGCCTTCGGCAGTTTCGACGCGTTCAAGGAAAAGCTCGAAGCCGCGGGTGTGGGCCGTTTCGGAAGCGGCTGGGCCTGGCTGGTCGTCAACAATGGCAGGCTGGAAATTGTTTCCACCGCCAACCAGGACAGCCCGCTGATGGGCAAAGCCGTCGCCGGCTGTGAAGGCAAACCCATCCTGGGCGTGGATGTTTGGGAACACGCTTACTACCTCAAATATCAGAATCGCCGCCCGGATTATTTGAAAGCAATCTGGAACGTCATCAACTGGGCCGAAGTGGCAAAGAACTACGAGGCGGCCAAAAGGTAAACGCCCAATTCATTCTTTGGCAAAACCGGCGCATGCGATTCGTTCCCAGCCTTCTCATTGCGTTGCCGCTCGCCATGCGCGGCGCAACGGCTACTGCTCCGGTGACGTTCAACAAACACATCGCGCCGATCATTTACCGGAATTGTGCGTCGTGCCACCGTCCGGGCGAGGCCGCTCCTTTTCCGCTGTTGTCTTATCTAGACGTTGTGAAGAAAGGGAAGACGATCGGCAAGGTCACCGCGTCGCACGCCATGCCGCCGTGGAAAGCGGAGCCGGCTTCGTACGCGTACCGCGACGAGCGGCGGCTCAAGGAGGAAGAGATCGCGCTGATCCAGGCATGGTTGAAAGAAGGCATGCCCGAGGGCAACCCCGCCGACCAACCCGAGCCGCCGAAGTTCGCTTCCGGTTGGCGGCTTGGTGAACCCGATCTCGTCGTGGAAATGCCGGCGGCCTATCACGTGCCCGCGGACGGCCCGGACATTTATCGCAACATCGCTGTCCCGCTCGGACTGACGGAAGACAAATGGATCACGGCGATTGACATGCGGCCTTCGGCGCGGGCGGTGGTTCATCACGTCCTCTACTTCGCCGATGGGAACGGCCGCGTTCACGAGCGGCCACAGCAGGGCACGGAGCCGGGTTTCAGCGGAATGCGCGCAGGCGGGGCTTCCATTCCGCTCGGAGGTTGGGCGGTCGGCGCGCAATCGCACTGTTTTCCCGAAGGACTTGCCTTGCGCGTGCCCAAAGGCTCCGACCTGGTGGTGCAATATCATTTCCATCCGACGGGCAAGCCGGAGGCGGAAAAGTCTTTGATCGGGCTTTACTTCGCCAGGAACGCGCCGACGCGGACACTCACGCGAATCCAGATGCCGCCGCACTACTCGCTGTTTTCGGGACTCGACATTCCAGCGGGCGAAAAGGATTTCGTCATCCGTGATTCCTACACGCTGCCGGTGGCGGTGGACGGTGTGGGTGTCAGCGCGCACGCGCATTACATCGCGAAACAATTGAAGATGACGGCCATTTTGCCGGGCGGCGAATTGAAGACCTTGCTGTTGATCAACGATTGGGATTTTGCCTGGCAGGACAGATATTTCTTCCGGCAATTCGTCCCGCTGCCCAAAGGAACGCGCCTCGATTCTGAAATTCATTGGGACAACTCGGCGGCGAATCCCCGCAATCCGTCGAGTCCACCGGTGCGGGTGACGTGGGGCGAGGAATCGAAAGATGAGATGGGCAGCATCAGTCTGATTGCCGTGGCGCATGAGGAATCGGAGCGCGCGGCACTGCAATCCGATATCGCGCGGCGTCAAGGGGAGCTCGTGCGAGAACGAATGGAGGCGGATCCGGAACTTGCAAAGAGGATAGCGCAGTTGCTCGCCGAATAACCGTCTGTGCTGGGTTGAACAGGCCGCAAGCGTTGGCGGCAGCCGCTGCCTGCGGCGAACGGTGAATAACTTTTTGCCGAAGGTGGTGGACAAGCCCGCTTCGAAGTTTTTAAATGTGTTTGCGCTTCGTGAGTTTTGCGAAGCAACGATTCCTCGCCCCAGACTGACACCGCTCGTGTGAGCGTTGGCCAGCCATAACACCGTGGTGTGTCCCTGACTCTGTCGTTTCGATTTTCGGTCACGCCCCGGTGAAACCAACAAACATGTCCGCGAGCGTTTGAAGCGTGAGCACGGCCTTGTGATGAACGAGCAATTGGATTGTGCCTTCGCCATTCAGACATCGTGGGCCGCGCGGAATCACCCACCATGAAACTCATACTGCTCAAACTGTCGGGTCGCGCAAGCGATCTCGTCGATGTCGAACCGCTTATTGCGCTCTTTCTGGGAGCGGCATTGCTTGCGGTATTTCTCTCCGCCTTCCTGCAATCCAATAAATCCGACACTGGCCCGTCAGGGAAACCCAGCCTGCTCTGGACGCTCTACGGACATTTCACGCATCTGGCGAGGGCACTGATGTTCGTCGCGCTGCTGGTAGCCACGATCTCTGTCCTGCGCATTTACCTGCGTCAGACGGTATCCAATTTTCAACGGACCCATGGCCGCGTTACGCAGGCCAACTACGACGCGGTTCGAACGATCTGGGGGGCGGAGCAGGAGCAGGGCGAATTGAAGGTCGAAATCTACTCCGACGAGGAAGTCACCGAGCGCATCGAGTCTGAAGATTTGACCAAACCCGCCGTTATGCGAAAGAAAACCGTCCGGCATCCGGTCACGGCGAATCCGTTCGTTGCGGCGCGACACGACGTGGTGTTGAAACAGAACGCGCGAAAGAAAGGCTCCGCGTACTATGGCGGTTACGAGACGGTTTGTCGCTTTTCATGGAAACTGAACAACCCGGCCGGGACTCCGCAGATGTGCAATCTGGCCTTTCCCTTGCCTGCCTCCCGCGCCATGTACGACGACCTGTCCGCCACGCTCAATGGCACGGATGTGCTCCCGCAGATGCAACTCAAGGACGCGACGTTGATGCTCACGCGCGAGTTGCAACCGAACGAGGCGCTGGATTTCGAGATTGCCTTTAAAAGCCGCGGCGTGTCGTTCTGGTATTTTCAGGTGCGGGAGCCGCGAGAGATCCGCGATTTTCTGCTTACGCTCACGCTTCCGGACTTGCCGAAATCCAAGCTCAACTATCCCGGCGGCTGCATGACGCCGACGGACATCCAGCCAACCAACAGCGCCCGGGGTTGTGTGCTGACTTTCCGTCTCGACCACGCCATCTCAAATCAAGGGATGGGCATCGCGCTGCCGTCCTTGCCGCAGCCAGGGGAAATGACGAACGCTGTGCTGGGGGAAACGGAGCGCGCCTGGCTGCTGCTCTTCGCGATGCTCGCTTTGACCCTGACGCTCGCACAAGTCGGGTACGCCGTCTTGATCAGCATTCTTTTCGGAGCGGCGACAGCATTTGCTTACGGCCTATTGGGTGACTTCAGCGACTTGCTGTTTGGATTCTACGGGACGGCTGTCTTGATACTGATCCCGTTGCTCCTCGGACTCGCAAAGGTGCTGACACGAGTAACCGGCGGCACCACGATCAAAGCACTTGCCCTGCAGTTTCTGATCATTGCTATTCTGTACCCGTGCGCAGCAGGGTTGGACTCTGGCAGGCAAACGCTTTACTTGAATCTTTGCGCCGTCGATTCTCTGGTATTCACGGCATGGGTGCTCGCTTCACGCCTGTGGAATCAGTCCGTGGAGCCGACAAGCGCAAACGCGGCGGCGCGCTGCCCCTTTACCACATCGGCTTCTTCTTCATCCAATGCCGCCATTAAATCCTGCGTCGCTTTTTGCACCCTGGGCGTTCTGCCGTCAGCCATCGGGACCTGGATCTGTCGCCAGCGCTGGAAATGAATATTGTTGTGTTGCAAGGTCAACTTGTGCACCTCCGCCGCCTGTTTCACCATCGGCGTGGGCAGCGTGGCAAGATTGATTCCCTCGGCCAATTGCTCCCTGGTGAATGGGCCGATCTCGTCGCCGTCAATCTTCAGATCGAAATTGGCGCCGCTGAGTCCCGTCAGCTTGAGCGTTTGTTGGTTCAATGCCTGAAGGAAATCGGACGACTTCACCGCGAGGGCGACGACGGGATCATTCAAATCAACCGGCATCGGCAGGGCCTCATCGAGCTGCGTCCAGGAGATTGCATCGCCGGTTTTCAACTCCGAAACACTGGTCTTTTTGGCGTCAGCCACGTTTTTCACGCTCGCATCAATTTCCACGGCGGAAACCAGCGCCGGGGCATGCCATGATTTCAACAATTCCGCCGCCATCAGCAGATGTCCGCCGGGACCGGGATGCACGCGGTCGGGGATGATTTTCTTTGCCAGTTCGGCGTCAGTGGCCATCGCTTTTTCCAGCGCCGCGACGACGGGCCCGTTCAGGTCAGCGACGCCAAGTTTTTCCCGTTCCGCGAGCTCTTTGACAAACTGGCTGTAACGCACCAGCACCGCGTTGTAACCACCTTCAAATCGAGGCGGCTGCGTCACATCATCGAACGGCGACGGCTGAACCGCCGTAATGCGAATGCCAGGCAGGGCCTCTTTCACCGAGTCAATGATGTGCTGGTAACCCTTCGCGTAGGTGTCGAAATTTTTTTCATCAAACGCGCGATAGGAACCGTCGTTCATGCCGAGCATGATCGTCATCACAGTGGGTTTGCAGGCAACCACGTCGCGTCGCAAGCGCGCGTCAATCGGCCCGCCGCCGCCGCCTGTCACACGGTCGCCGCCCCAACCGGAATGGACGAAACTGACATCCAATTTCGGGAAGCGCGTGACGACATAGGTTTCGGTGAACGTCGTGTAAAGGCGCTGATCCGTGATGCTGTCGCCGTAGAACACGACCCGGTCCCCGTCCTTGAGGGCAAAGGTTTCCGCCCGGGCCTGCAGGGCGGCGAATGCAACAAGACACAGTGTCCGAACCATCGAGGCGGATTTCATGCCGGAAGATTTACTGGGTTTGGCCATTCAGCGCAACTCGGTTTCATGACACTCGGTTTCGTGACACTCGATCGGTGCACACAAGGACCGATGTAGCAGCCGCAAGTTCTTACCGTTCACCCCGCTTTGCCCGATGCTGCTTTTCTGCGTGCGGCCGTACGACGGCACGTCCAGGCGCGACTGCCGCAATTTTTCGAGTTTTTTTGAAAGATTGGTTCTTTGTCGCTCGTATGAATAGTAGCAGAACGGGGCCCGAAGCGGACAAGAGAATCGCGAAGTAACGATCATGCAGATAACCGTGTTCTTCCAGATTGAACAGACCCAAGCACCACTTACTTCTCCGCTTGCTCCTGGGCGTTGCGTTGCCCAGATGACGCCTCGGTGGCCAAATTTGCGAGGCAAGCCGCAAAGAATCAGCGTTCTTCCTCACGGCTCGAGCTGGAGTTGGCCCAGGCTACGGTCCAGTGCCATGCCGGCATTTCTGAAATCCAATTCTTCTTGAACTGGAAGGAACGGATGCGAACAAACCCAATCCGAAAACTCCTCGTCGAGGGTGTCGCAATCGAGAAGCAAGCAGGCCACGGAGTCAGACATGATTCAAACGCCCAAGCCAGCCCTTTGCGAATAGATGAATGCTCCAGAAACAGGCCATTCAATGTCCTTCTCTGTGGCTCCGACGGCGCGCATGGTCTGCGCGCAGAGCTGCGTCATATCCTCGAGCGAACGTCGCAGTTGAGCCTGCTCCTGATCGAGGCAGTCGAACAAGCCGGATTGAATCCGGAACAGTTGGCCACGCGGGTCAGAGGCACAGTCCCGGACCTGGTGTTTCTGATTTTGGAAGCCGGACAACTTACCCAGTTCGCGCCCTTGTTTCAGGCTCTCCGCGCCGGTTTCGTCGGTTCTCCTGTGATCGCTGTGACCGACGGCATGGAAGAGAGTGACTTGTATTCGTTGCTTCGTTTGGGCGCGACGGATTTTTTGGTCGCGCCTCTCAGGTCCAGCGAAGTGTTGTCACGCGTGCGCCGATTGCTTGATTGGACCTGGCGCAGTGACGCTTCGGTGCATGCGTTGAAGGAAAAGCTTGGTTTGAAGCAAATCATCGGCGAAAGCCCTGCCCTGCTGCAGGAAATCCAAAAGATACCGCAGATGGCGTGCTGCGACGCTACTTTGCTGATCTCCGGCGAGACCGGGACTGGCAAGGAAGTCTTTGCCAGATCGGTGCACTACCTCAGCCGGCGCGCCGGTCGGCCATTCATCGCCGTGAATTGCGGCGCCATACCGCTGGAGTTGGTGGAAAACGAGCTTTTCGGTCACGAACCCGGAGCCTTCACCCACGCGGCCACGGCGCAGACGGGACTCGTCCAGGAAGCGGACGGAGGCACACTTTTCCTGGATGAAATCGACACCCTGCCCCCGCTCGCGCAGGTGAAGTTGTTGCGCTTGCTGCAGGAAAAGGAATACCGCCCCCTCGGGGCGCACAAACCGAGACGGGCCGATGTACGCGTGATCGCTGCTTCCAATATCATCCTCGAGCAAGCCATGCGTGGCGGTCGCTTTCGTCAGGACCTCTACTACCGTCTGAATGTGTTGCCGATGACTTTGCCGCCACTCCGGGAGCGGCAGGAGGACATTCCGCTCCTGGCGCGGCACTTTGTCCGAAAGTACTCCGCTGAATTTCAGCGGGAAGCGCGAGAGATCGCTCCTGGGGCAATGCAGAAGCTTTTTGTTTATCCATGGCCCGGCAACGTGCGGGAGCTGGAGAACGTCGTCCAACGAGCGATACTGATCTGCGAAACCGCCGCTATCCAGGCCCGAGACTTCGCTTTGCCAGGATGCGAA
>WNGL01030505.1_pt1 | contig 11238 bp, 9 predicted proteins | sample 5400591 | NCBI WGS metagenome assembly WNGL01 (sample SAMN13153377, study PRJNA577476) | soil metagenome | isolation source: 80 cm soil or saprolite under Garry oak tree replicate 1 | place: USA:California | collected 2016-06-15
CTGTGCGACAACGCGCCCTTCTACACGCTTGGCCCGCTGACCACGGACATCGCCCCCGGCTACGACCACATCACCTCGGCCATCGGCGCCGCGATGATCGGCTGGTACGGCACCGCGATGCTCTGCTACGTCACCCCGAAGGAGCACCTCGGCCTGCCCGACCTCGACGACGTCAAGCAGGGCATGATCGCCTACAAGATCGCCGCCCACGCCGCCGACCTCGCCAAGGGCCACCCGGGCGCCCAGGCCTGGGACGACGCCCTGTCCGACGCGCGCTTCGAGTTCCGCTGGGAGGACCAGTTCAACCTCGCCCTCGACCCGGCCACCGCGCGCGCCTTCCACGACGAGACCCTGCCCGCCGCCCCCGCCAAGCAGGCCCACTTCTGCTCCATGTGCGGCCCGCACTTCTGCTCGATGAAGATCACCCACGAGATCCGCTCGCTGCACGGCGGCGCGGACGCCGGGTCGAAGGTCAACGCGGGCGCGGCATCCTGAGTCGCGGAAACAGTTCGTAACGCTTATTAACGACTTTTGAAGTATCGGGGCTTCCGCGCTGGTCAGCGCGGAAGCCCCGAAGCCGTTTCCGGCACGTCGCATGCGGGGGTTGGCTTCTGGCTGACAGCTTCATGCCATGCAGGGTCGTGCCACTTCTGAACCCTTCAGTCAGCTATGCCCGATAGGGCAGACTCAGTTCCACGAGCCGGATCCCCCACCAGATTCCCGGCCTCGGCTGCGGCCTCGCGAAGCCGCTGCCTGAACCCCTGTGGCGGGGCCACGGGCCCACACTGGCCCCGCCCAGGGCGGCAGGCTCCTTTCTGGAGGCCTCTGCCACCCCTGCGAGCCCAGCAGAACCCCCGAATCGCGCCAGCGCCCCGCTTCCCGCCCTACAGCCACCCCCGCTGCGTCGCCTTGTGCCCCGCCTCGAACCGGCTCGACGCCTCCAGCTGATCCATCAGCTCGGCCATGATCCGCCGCACCGTCCGCACGGAGACCCCGAGCTTCTTCGCCGCCGCCTCGTCCGTGCTGCCGGAAGCGAGCAGCCGCAGCAGCCCCAACTCCTGCTGCGTGGGTTCCTTCTCGTCGGACTGCCGGGGATCGGGCCCATCGATCGGCTTCGCCGCGGCCCAGCTCATCTCGTACAACTCGATGAGCGGTATCAGGATCGCCGGCTCGCGGATGACGAACATCTCGAGCGGCAATTGAGGCTGCGGGTGCAGAATCGCCGCCAGCGCACGATCGACGATGATCATGCGTATCGGGACGACCGGGGCGGACCGGATCTCGATGCCGAGTCCGCTGAGCCATCGCGCGTAGTCCAGGTTGCGGCGATCCGCTAGGACGGAGTTCTGGTAGAGGCTGCGTCCGGGAACGCCACGCTGCGACAGTTCTTCGTCGAACGGCCTGGCGGCGTCGAGCGTTTCCGGAGACATCGGCCTGCCCGGGATGGCGGACCAGGCGCTCTCGGTCGCTCGGAAGACGAGCCGCTCGACCATCGACTGGATGGGCTCCGCGCCGGTGAGGGATTCGACGTCGGCGTGCCCGAAGCCGTCCTGGCGATCCGGCCTCGAAGCCAGCAGTTCCCTCATGGCGGACTGCAGCATCGAGAGAGACCCGCTCTGAATCTTCAGCAGTTCGGACTGCTGGCGTATGAGCGTGTGTATGGCGCGCTCGACGGAGACGGGTCGTAGCTTCTGAGTCGGGGACAGGCCTGGGCGCAGCAGTGTGAGGTCCGAGAGTTCATCAAGGGCGTCTACGACCTCGGAAGTCTGGAATCCGAGCATCTCGGCGAGCTGTACGGGACCCGCCTCGGCTGCGGAGTGCATCGCGAGGTAGACCTGTATGCAGATGGAGTCCAAGCCGAGCGCACCAAGGACTTGCTCACCCATCGTGTTAGACGTGTCGCCCATTTGTCCCTTTGGCTCCCTTTTGGTCGAGGATGCCCTCTGCGGTGTACTGTGCTACGGCCCTCGCCTCGATAGTTCTCACAGCTTGGCACTATTATCCCTGGCAAGTACCTGCCAAGGGCTGGGGCTGCCCGCGACCACGGATGTCGGCCACACTGGATCCTGCTGCTGGCAAGTGAGCGTACCTCGTGGTGGACGGTACACGCGGCCAAGTCGCGCAGCTAGCCTGCAGTCTTCGTATAGCGCTGATTCGAGGTAGAAATGTCCAAGTTCCGCACACTCCTCGGTGGGCTCGCCGCTGTCGGTATGCTCGCCGCCGTCGCCGTGGGGGGCGTCGTCTCCGTATCCTCAACCGGTATGCACGGCTCTGCGTTGCGCGCACACTCGTTGGCAGCGACTAGCGCGTGCATCAGTTGTGTCGTCGAGGCAAGCCAGGCCAGCTAGCCCGCACGCCCCGCCTGAGCGGAAAGCTCGGTCACACGGCAGACTGGATCCGTGGCTGAGACTCCCGAACGGCGGCGGTTGGCGGATGCGGATGCGGGCGGGAGCCCCTGGCGTGATTGGGGTCCCTACCTGTCCGAGCGGGCCTGGGGTTCCGTGCGCGAGGACTACAGCGCGGACGGGGACGCGTGGTCGTACTTCCCGTTCGACCACGCGAGGTCCCGGGTTTACCGGTGGAGCGAGGACGGGCTCGCCGGTCTGAGCAACCTGAACCAGGACTGGTGCTTCGCGCTGGCGTTCTGGAACGGGCGCGACCCCATCCTCAAGGAGCGGGCCTTCGGCCTTGGCAACGCCGAGGGCAACCATGGAGAGGACGCGAAGGACTACTGGTGGTACGAGGACGCGACTCCCACCGGTTCGTGGCTGTCCTGGCGCTACCACTACCCGCAGAGCGAGTTTCCCTACGCCAGGCTGCGCGCGGAGAACGCGGGGCGCTCCAAGGAGCTCGGTGAGTTCGAGCTCGTCGACACCGGGATCTTCGACGAGGACCGCTATTTCGTCATCACGGCCGACTATGCCAAGGCTTCGCCGCAGGCTTATGCCATCCGCCTGACGGTCGCCAACCAGGGGCCGGAGGCGGCGACGCTGCATGTGCTCCCGCAACTGTGGCTGCGCAACATGTGGGCGTGGGGCCGCGCGTCGGACATCGAGGACGCGGTCGACGCGGGTCTGGTCGGCGTCAGCGGTGCGCCGGGGCGGCTGACGGCTCGGCATCCGCACTTCTCGCCGGTGACCTTGGCGGACGCGTCGGGGCTTGATCCCGAGGCGTTGCTGTGCGACAACGAGACGAACGCGGAGCTGCTCTTCCGCGGGGAGAACGCGTCCGACTACCCGAAGGACGGTATCGGGGATCACGTCGTGCACGGCGCCGCGAGCGTGAATCCCGATCTGGAGGGCACCAAGGGCGCGTTGCACTACGTGCTCGAACTCGCCCCCGGGGAAGAGCGTGTGCTGTATCTGACCCTCACCGCCGAGGAGGCGGACGCGGCGCCGGTCGAGGAGATCCTGGCGGCGCGGAAGCAGGAGGCTGACGCGTTCTACGCGGAGCTGGCGCCGCAGGGGGCGAGCGCGCAGGACGCGCGGATCATGCGGCAGGCCTACGCGGGCCTGGTCTGGGCCAAGCAGTTCTACCACTACGACGTCCACCGCTGGGCCGAGGGCGACCCCGCGCAGCCGCTGCCGCCCGCTCGCCGCGCGCACGACCGCAACGCGTCCTGGACACACCTGTGGGCCCGCGACATCCTGCTCATGCCCGACCCCTGGGAATACCCCTGGTTCGCGGCGTGGGACCTCGCCTTCCACTGCGTGGCGATGGCGGGCGTCGACCCGGGCTTCGCGAAGCAGCAGCTCTACACCTTCCTCTCCCAGCGCTATCAGCATCCGAACGGCAAGTTCCCGGCGTACGAGTGGGACTTCGACGACGTGAACCCGCCGGTGCTGGCCTGGGCCGCGCTCGTCGTCTACCGGGCGAACGGGCATGACCTGGACTTCCTGCGGGCCTGCTTCCACAAGCTGCTGCTCGACTTCACCTTCTGGGTCAACCGCAAGGACGCCGAGGAGAACAACATCTTCGAGGGCGGATTCCTAGGCCTCGACAACATCGGTCCCTTCGACCGCTCCAAGCTGCCGGTCGACGGCGTGCTCGAGCAGTCCGACGGGACCGGCTGGATGGGCTTCTACTGCCTCGCCATGCTGGAGATCTCGATCGAGCTGGCCCTGCACGACCCGATCTACGAGGAGATGGCCTCCAAGTTCGCCGAGCACTACGCGTACATCGCGGCGGCGATCAACGACCGCGGCCTGTGGGACGAGCAGGACGGCTTCTTCTACGACCGGCTGCGCCGCGGGGACGGCTCGGCGCTCGTCGTCCGGGTGCGCTCGATGGTCGGGGTGATCCCGCTGCTCGCCTCGCTGCCCATCGGGAAGGACACGCTCGACCGGCTGCCGCGCTTCCGCCGCCACCTCGAGGAGTTCACCACGCGGCGGCCCGAGTACGTGCGCGCGATCTGCCGGCCGCACAGCGGGGGCGGGATCCTCTTCTCGCTGGTGAATCCGGAACAGGCCGAGCGGGTCATGGCCAGGGTCGCCGACCCGGCGGAGTTCCGTTCGCCGTACGGGCTGCGCTCGCTCTCCCTGGCGCACCGGGACACGCCCTTCGAAGCAGATATCGATGACGGTGTGCACGCCTCCGTGGACTACGAACCCGGAGAATCCCGCTCCGGCCTGTTCGGCGGCAACTCCAACTGGCGCGGTCCGGTCTGGATGCCGATGAACTATCTGATGGTCCATACCATCGAGAAGATCCTTGACGCGCTGGACGGAACTCCCACTAAGATCGACCGTCGCCAATTGGCGACGCAGTTGCGCGAGGGCCTGATCGACCTGTTCCGCGCCGACGCCGAGGGGCGTAGGCCGGTGCTCGGCGATGTGCCGCTGTTCCAGCGCGATCCGCGCTGGGGCGAACGGCCGTGGTTCTACGAGTACTTCCACGGCGACACCGGGCGCGGGCTCGGTGCCGCCCACCAGACCGGATGGACCGCGCTCGTCGCCGAATTAATCCGCAGTTGACACGAAATCGTGGCTTGATGTTGGGTTTTCACGTCGAATGATCAGGGCATCTGCCCTGTGGACAGGGCGGACAAGGGGCGCACTGAGGCATTGTGCGGATATTCCTTTCGATTCCTTTCGGGGTGCGATTCGAGGTGGCAAAGCAGACTCAGGAACGGATCGACGGACGCGGACACTCGGTGCGCGAACTGTTCACCGGCCGGCGCTACGGCCTTGAGCATTATCAGCGCGAATACGACTGGACCCGGACGCACGTCACCGATCTCCTGAACGACCTGACGGGACGCTTCCTGGAGCAGTGGCATGTAGACCACGAACGCTCCGACGTCGCGGATTACCGACCATATTTCCTCGGGCCCTTCGTGACCTATCCGGTGCCGGGGATGAGCTTCCTGGTGGACGGCCAGCAGCGGTTCACCACGCTGCTCCTGCTGCTGATCCGGCTGCGGCATCTCCTGACCGAGGCCGATGAGCACGCGGGCGCCGCGGTGCTGGACAACATGATCTGCACCGTGCAGTACGGCGTCCCCACGTTCACCGTGCACGTGGACGAACGCGAACCGGCGCTGCGTCAGCTGCGCGCAGGACGCGAATACCCGGTCACCGAGCAGACGCCGCTGGCGGTGCGCAACATCTGCCAGCGCTACCGGGATCTGGTCGAGGATCTGCCGAGCGGGCTGCGCGGTCCGGCGCTGCCGTACTTCGTGGACTGGCTGCTCGAGCGGGTGTTCCTGGTGGAGATCTCGGCCAGGGACCGGGACCACGGCTGGGAGATCTTCGAGTCGATGAACGACCGACGACCAGGCGCCCGGCGACTTCGTCAAGACCGTGCTGCGGGCCCGCTACGCGCCGACCGACCAGGACACCGCGGAGCGGATCAACAAGGCCTTCCACGAGTGGGTGCGGCAGAACCCGGACGCGATGGGCCTGGCCAGGCCGCGCGACTACCGTGTGTTCATCCGGGACACCATCCGGCCGCTCGCGGACCGCTACCGGGCGCTGGTGGAGGCCAGCGCGGCGCCGGTGCGCGGCTTCGAGCCGGTGTTCTACAACGCGGCCAACGGCTTCGACAAGCAGCTCACGCTGATCATGGCGGCGATCGGCCCGAACGACACGGACGCCGCGTTCCGGGAGAAGTCCCGGCTGGTCGCCGCGTTCTGCGACCTGCTGCTGGCCCGGCGGATGGCGAACTACGCCTCGCTCACCGCGAACGACCTCGCCGTCTACATAAGCGGCCTGATAATGCCGCTGCGGGACGCGGCCACGGTGGACGACGTGCGCACGCTGCTGTCCGTGGAGATCGGCAAGATCGAGCACAGCTTCGCCGGCCTGGAGAACTTCGGGCTGCGCTCGGACAACCGCAGGCAGGTGCGCTACCTGCTGTCCCGGATGACCGGCTTCCTGGAGACCGGCTGCGGCCAGCCCGACCTGATCCAGGACTACCTCGGCTTCGGGCCGAGCGGGCGGCCGTACGAGATCGAGCACATCTGGGCGGACCACTTCGGCCCGTACGCTGAGGAGGTCGGCACGCCCGAGCGCTTCCGCTCCGTGCGCAACCGCTTCGGCGCGCTGCTGCTGCTGCCCAAGGAGATCAACGCGGCCTTCCGGGACGACCCGTTCTCGCTCAAGGCCGAGCACTACCGGGCGCAGAACCTGCTCGCGAAGTCGCTGCACCCGCTGTGCTACGAGCGCAACCCGTCCTTCCGCAGGTTCATGCTGCGCTACGGGCTCACGGAGCTGTTCCGGCCGTACCCGCACACCTTCGGGATCACCTCGATCACCGAGCGGCAGCGGCTCTACCGGACGCTGTGCGAGCTGATCTGGGACCCCGTCAGGCTCGGCTTCACGACTCAGACCGAGCCGACGCCAGCAGTTCCCGCGGTGTCGTAGGCAGCGGCGCCACGAAACACGGACCGCCCAGGAAGGTGCCGGTGTCGAAGTTGGCGGCGTAGCCGCCGGCGTACACCAGCGGTCCGGTCACCTCCTGGGGGGCCTTGCCGAGTAGTAGCGGTACCGGGGAGTGGCCGTGCACGACCTGGCGGGCCCCGTAGCCGGCGAGGAAGGCACAGGCGGCCTCGCCGTCGTCCGAGGCGAAGGCGAAGCGCTTGGTCATCATGTGGGTGAGCTCATCGAGCTGCTCGAGGTCGACCGGGTCCGACAGTATGCCGCGAATCGTCTCGTTGATCTCCTCCACGCTGCTGCCGTAGTTGCGGTAGCCGAGCGTGTCGGCGTGCATCAGCAGGTGATCGTCGAGCAGCGCCATCGCGGGCAGCGCGGCGACCCAGGCCAGGTGCTCGGCCGTCAGCCTGGCCGAGTCGGCCTCCTTGCCCCCGTTGCCCACCCAGCGTTCCCGGAACATCTGATGGGCCATCTCCTCGGCCTGCGGCGAGTACCGGGTCGAGCCCTCCGGCAGGTGCGCGGCCAGCAGCATCAGCTCGTGGTTGCCGAGCAGGCAGCCTGCCTCGCCGCCCGCCGCGGCGGCCTGGCGCTGCAGGTCCATCACGAGATCCAGCACGCCCACGCCGTCCGGGCCGCGGTCGGTCAGGTCCCCGAGGAACCACAGGCTCGCCTCCCCGGCGATCCACCGCCCGGCGCCGTCGATGAACCCCGCGCGCCCGAGCGCGTCGCGCAGCGGAGCGAGACAGCCGTGGACGTCCCCCACCGCGTAAGCCGACTGGTCAATCATGAATGCGAGGGTAACGGCAAGGATCCGTGCAGCGGTATACCCGCCCCGAATCCGGGTACCGCGATACCGTGAATCCGGCGTCCCGGAGCGGCGCGGGACACAGACGGCGGGAGGCGGGGCCCGGGTGGCCAGGCGAGGGGCGGAGCAGCCGCACCAGGCGGGCGCCAGCCTGCGTACGCAGTACGAGGACAGCCGGCGGGTCTGGGCTGGCCGGCGGCGGCGCTCGGTGTGGCTCTCCGCCCTCTGGTGGGGTCCGGCCGCGGTGCTGTTCGGACTGCTCGCCGGGGTCGGCACCAAGTACGCGCTGTTCGGACTGCTGGTCACGGCGCTGGTGATCGCGGCCGTGATCGATGTCGGATTCCGCCATCCGGAGTCGCTGGACCGGCTCAAGGACCGGGCGGACGCCGAGGCCGGGACCGCCAGGGAACTGCGGCTGCTGCAGTTCCGCGGCGGCGCGCGCAACCTGCACGACCGCTTCTACTCCTCGACGTCCGGGGTCTCCTTCGAGGTCGAACACCTGGTGGTGAGCCCGCGCGGGGTGTTCCTGATCGACTCGAAGCAGTGGCGCGGCTTCGACGTCCGGCTGTTCGGCGTGGACCTGTTCGTGAACCACGTGAAACAGGACGAGGCGATGGCCGCGATGCGGGCCAACGCGGCCGAGCTCGGCCAGGCGCTGGCCGCCGCGGCGGCCGCGGACGCGGAGGTCGGTGTGGTGGACGTCACGTCCGTGCTCTCCGTGCACGCCGACGGGATCACCGGCACGCCGCGGGTCGTGTACGGGGTCATCGTGGTGCGTCCCGAGCAGCTTCCCGAGCTGCTGCGCTCGGCCTATTCGCGCTGGTCGGCCTCGGCCACCGAGCACATCGCGGCCGCCGCCGAGTCGCTGCTGCCGCCGAAGTGAGAGCCGCGTTTGCCCGGAGCGTCCGGCGACGTACGCTGTCCGCGGGACGCCCAGAGCTTTAAGGAGTAAACGTGGCCGAAATCAGTGCGGATTCGACCCCGGAACCGCGGGTCCGGCTGCGCGCCGCGATCGCCGGGCTGCCGGCGTACAAGGCGGGGGCGCCCGCCGTGCCGTTCGAGGGCACCGCCTTCAAGCTCTCCTCGAACGAGAACCCGTACCCGCCGCTGCCCGGCGTGCTCAAGTCCGCCGTGGTCGCCGCCGAGGAGATCAACCGCTACCCGGACTTCGGCTCCGCCGCGCTGATCGAGGAGATCGCCCGCTTCGCCGCAGTGGCCGCCGAGCGGGTCGCGGTGGGTACCGGCTCGGTCGGCGTGCTGCAGCAGCTGGTGCAGGCCACGGCCGGTCCGGGCGACGAGGTGCTGTTCGCCTGGCGCTCCTTCGAGGCCTATCCGATCATCACGCAGATCGCCGGAGCCACCGCCGTGACCGTGCCGCTGCGCACGGACGAGACGCACGACCTCGAGGCCATGGCCGAGGCCGTCACCGAGCGGACCCGGCTGATCCTGGTGTGCAACCCGAACAACCCGACCGGCGCGATCGTCCGCCGCGACGACCTCGAACGCTTCCTGGACCGGGTGCCGAAGGACGTGCTCGTCGTGCTGGACGAGGCCTACGTCGAGTTCGTCCGGGATGAGGATTACCCCGACGGTGTGGCGATCTCGCTCGATCGGGCGAACGTCTGCGTGCTGCGCACCTTCTCCAAGGCCTACGGCCTGGCCGGGCTGCGGGTCGGCTACGCGATCGCGTCCGAGCCGGTCGCCCAGGCGCTGCGCGCGTGCGCCGTGCCCTTCGGGGTGAACCTGGTCGCCCAGGCCGTCGCCGTCGAGTCGCTGCGCTCGCAGGCCGCGCGCTGGTCGAGGAGCGCGAGCGGGTCTTTGAGGCGCTGCGCGAGATCGATCTCGCGGGGCGCTATGGCATCGATGTGTATGACAGTCAGGCGAACTTCTTCTGGCTGCGTCTAGGCGAGCGAAGTGTGGACTTCGCCCAAGCCTGCGAGGCGATCGGTGTCACGGTCCGCCCATACCCGCCGGACGGGGTCCGTGTGACAATTGGCGAGCAAGAGGCGATTGCCCGGGTCCTGGACCTGCTCAGATCCGGCTTCTAGGCCCCTTGCGCCTTCCTGAGCCCGTCCCGCCTCTTCATAGAGTGGTGACTGGTGGGTAACGTGACCTCGGAATGACCCCCGTGGTCCTCGCCAACGATGAGGGAGACCGCATGACTGGGCGCAGGGCAGTGGAAAAATCCACCACCCAAAACCCCGCATCCGGGAGTACGAGGCGCGCCCCACAGGGCCGCCGTACCCGCCGGAACACCGGGCTCGAGGACGAGCCCGAGTTCATCCAACTGCTCACGCCGACCGGGGAACGGATCGATCATCCGGACTACCCGCTCGAGCTGAGCGCCGACGAAGCCCGCTCGCTGTACCGGGACATGGTCCTGGTGCGTCGGGTGGACGCCGAGGGCACCGCGCTGCAGCGGCAAGGCGAGCTGGGCCTGTGGGCCTCGCTGCTCGGCCAGGAGGCGGCGCAGATCGGTTCCGGCCGCGCGATGCGTCCGGGCGACTTCGCCTTCCCGACCTACCGCGAACACGGCGTCGCCTGGTGCAAGGGCGTGCCGCCGGTGAACCTGCTCGGCATGTTCCGCGGCGTCAACAACGGCGGCTGGGACCCGTACGAGAACAACTTCAACCTCTACACGATCGTCATCGGCTCGCAGACCCTGCACGCCGTCGGCTACGCCATGGGCGTGCAGCGCGACGGCGGCGACGACGCGGTGATCGCCTACTTCGGCGACGGCGCGTCCTCCCAGGGCGACGTGCTCGAGGCCTTCGTCTTCGGCGCCTCGTACAACGCGCCGGTGGTGTTCTTCTGCCAGAACAACCAGTGGGCGATCTCGGAGCCGACCAGCCGTCAGTTCCGGGTGCCGCTCTACCAGCGCGCCGCCGGCTTCGGCTTCCCCGGCGTCCGGGTGGACGGCAACGACGTGTTCGCCTGCCTCGCGGTCACCCGCGCGGCGCTGGACCACGCCCGCTCCGGACAGGGTCCGATGCTGATCGAGGCCTTCACCTACCGGATGGGCGCGCACACCACCTCGGACGACCCGACGCGCTACCGCTCGAGCGACGAGGTCGAGTCCTGGCGGGCCAAGGACCCGATCGTCCGGCTGCGGGCGTACCTGGACCGCGAGGGGCAGGCCGACGAGGTCTTCTACAAGAGTGTCGAGGACGAGGCCGACGAGCTGGCTACGCGGATCCGGGCCGGCTGCCTGGCGCTGCCCGACCCCGAGCCGCTGAGCATGTTCGAGCACAGCTATGCCGCGCCGCACGCGCAGGTCGCGGAGGAGCGGGCCTTCCTGGCCGACTATCTCGCCGGCTTCGCCGAGGAGGAGCACTGATGACCCAGCTCACTCTTGCCAAGGCGATCAACGCCGGGCTCCGGCGGGCCATGGAGGACGACGCGAAGGTCGTGCTCATGGGCGAGGACATCGGCAAGCTCGGCGGCGTGTTCCGGGTGACCGACGGCCTGCAGAAGGACTTCGGCGAGGACCGCGTCATCGACACGCCGCTGGCCGAGTCCGGCATCATCGGCACGGCCATCGGCCTCGCGCTGCGCGGCTTC